>Ga0182015_10000097_pt1 | contig 117181 bp, 114 predicted proteins | sample 712P3MmetaG_FD_120478 | JGI IMG/M metagenome (GOLD analysis project Ga0182015, IMG submission 120478) | Permafrost microbial communities from Stordalen Mire, Sweden - 712P3M metaG | ecosystem: Environmental > Terrestrial > Soil > Wetlands > Permafrost | place: Sweden: Stordalen | collected...
GCGTCGCACACCGGATCCTAGTTCGAGTCGAGTCCCCGTTCATTCAGCATTGGTTCAAAAATCGGTTACCGTCATCACCAACCCCGCAGGCCGGCTTTCACCTGTGATGCTAGGAGAACTCCCAGTGGATTAGCAATAGGGGAACTGCAAATAGTTGGCAGACCACTTGCAACCAAAGTAATCAGGCACCCGGATTCTCCTCTTGCAAACCCGGCTTCTCCTCCAACACTTCGTCCAGCGCATCCGCCAACAAATGCGCCCGCTTCTGATAATCGGTCGCTCCGCTCTCCTGCCTCCGCTTCAACAGGTGATACTCATCGGCAATGTTCAGCGCCGCCAATACCGCCAGCCGCACCGTATCGATCGTATTCGTCGCCTGGGCCACCGCCCGCATCTTCGAATCCACATACTCCGCCAGCTTCAAAATGTATTCCGGATCCGACCCCCGCAGGTTATACCCTTGATCGAAAATCTCCACCCGGACGCTGCTATTCTGCGCGTCCTTCAACGTCGAATTCTTGGTAGCCGTAGCCATAACCAAGTCCATTTAGCAATTGTGTAATCTGATTAACTACTGGGTCGAAGCTGGGTTTTCGATGGCCAAATCACGCAATCGCCCGATCGCCCTAGCTCGCCCGCTCCTCCGCAATCGACTCAATCTGCTCCAGCATCTTCTCCACCCGCCCGCGAATCTCTTCCCGCTCCTTGCGCAACTGCACCGTCTCCCGCCGCAACGTGACCAACTGCTCGTCGCGCTCCTCCAGTTGCTGCCGTACCCGCTGCGCATCGCGCTCCGCCACAGCCTGCGCCTGCCGCGCCGCCTTATACCTCTCGATAGTGCGGTAAATTTTCTCTTCCAGCGCCTGAAAATCGTCCGCCGGAACCTGTTCCGTCACCTGCTCCGCCGCTTCCAAAGCCATGATTGCACTTTCCCCGAAAGGATTTCTAAACTTCCCCGCAGTATACTCCACCTTGCTGTGAATCAAGCATGGCACGTTGGTGGGTTGTCTCTCAGTTCGTCGATACTCATGTGGGGACAGCCGCCCTCGGCTGTCCGGTCGAGCGCAGCTCCACGCATTTTTCGATGTCGGCAAACTGAAACCTGCCATCGCTCTCACCAAAAAGAGATTGTCTCCACCAAAATTCGCTATAATCCCCGCATGAAACATCTCGGATTCCCCCTCATCGCCCTCACCGTTGTTCTAGCCGTCACCGCGCTTCCTGCCGCCGCCAAAACCAGGGTCGAAATCAAGGACACTCAAGGCATGGCCGTCGGCACCGTCACCGTGTCGCAGCAAGGACCAGGCGTCAGTCTCAAGCTTCACCTTCATGATCTCCCGCCCGGCCAGCACGCCATCCACTTCCACCAGAATCCCAAGTGCGACGCCCCCGACTTCAAATCCGCCGGCCCGCATTTCAATCCTGACAGCAAGAAGCACGGGCTGGAAAATCCCGAAGGCCACCACGCCGGCGACATGCAGAACTTCATCATCGACGTGAAAGGCAAGGCCGATACTACCCTCGAGGATAACGACGTCACCCTCGGCGACGGCGCTCACTCGCTCTTCAGCAACGGCGGCACCGCCATCGTCATCCACGCCAAGGCCGACGACATGAAGACCGATCCTTCCGGCAACTCCGGCGACCGCATCGCCTGCGGCGTAATCGCGAAGTAAGTAAACTCACGTAGGATGGACCGTGTGGCGCGGGCACTCTTGCCCGCGTACCTTTGATTTTGGTAGCGGCTTAAAGGGTGATACTACGTTTTGGGTGGCGCAGGCTTCAGCGCTGCGATGATCGTTTCTGATTGATAAAGGGCTTTAGCCCCCTGAGGTTCACTTCGTCACCCGCAACTTCCCCAACTTCTCCGCCGCCGCATCCAGCGTCTCCAACTTCTTGCAGAACGCGAACCGCACCTGCCGCGCCCCATCCCGCGCCTCACGATAAAAACTCGACCCCGGCACCGCCGCCACTCGAATGTCTTTCACCAAATATTTCGCGAACTTAACGTCATCCTCAAACCCAAACGCCGAAATATCGGTCATCACGTAATAAGCCCCGCGCGGACGAAAACATCTAAACCCCGCCGCCTCCAGCGCCGGAATCAGATGATCCCGCCGCACCCGGTATCCTTCCGCCAGCTTCGCATAATATTCCGCCGGCAAACTCAACGCCGCCGCGCCCGCCTCCTGCAGCGGAGCCGGCGCTCCCACTGTCAAAAAATCGTGCACCTTCCGGATCGCATTCGTAATCTTTTCCGGCCCCACCGCCCATCCCACGCGCCATCCCGTCACGCTGTACGTCTTCGACATCCCATTGATCGTCACCGTCCGCTCCCGCATCCCATCGAGCGACGCCATCGAAATGTGTTCGGTCCCATCGAACAAAATATGTTCGTAAATCTCATCCGTAATCGCCAGCACATCGAACTCCACGCACAAATCGCGAATCAATTCCAGCTCCGTCCGCGTGAAAACCTTCCCCGTCGGGTTGTTGGGTGTATTTAGAATGATGGCCTTTGTGTTCTTATCGAAAGCCGCCCGCAACTCCTTCTCATCGAACGTCCACTCGCCGCCTTCGCTGATCGGCGGACGCAGCTTCACAAACCGCGGCCGCGCCCCGCTCAGCACCGCATCCGGCCCATAATTCTCATAAAACGGTTCGAAGATCACCACCTCATCGCCCGCATTGCACACCGCCAGCAAAGTCGAAATCATCGCCTCCGTCGATCCGCAGCAAACCGTAATCTCCTTCTCCGGATCAACCGCAATGCCCTGCCACGCGCCCATCTGCCGCGCAATCGCGTTGCGCAAGTTCTTCGCACCCCACGTAATCGCATACTGATTCACATCGCCTTCAATCGCCGCACGCGCCGCCTGCTTGATCTCCGCCGGAGCCGCAAAATCCGGAAACCCCTGCGCCAGATTCACCGCTCCATTAAGCATTGCCTGCCGGGTCATCTCCCGGATCACCGACTCGGTAAACTGCGAAACCTTGTCGCTAAGAAATTGTTTGCTTCGATTGGATAGAGAAGAGATTACGTCCGCCATAGCTGGCAGGTTAGCACACGAGGTCAACTATGATTTGTCATCCTGAGCGAAGCATTTGTTATCGCGAAACGAAAACAAATGCGCAGTCGAAGGATCCCTATTGCCGTCACAGAACGCGCCCCTACGCCCGCTGCACTCCCCCCAACCCCTGCAGCGCCCGAACAAGCTCCCCCGACCACACCGCGATCTGTTCGTCGCGCAGCGTCCCCTCGTCCGACTGCAACCGCGCCCGCAATAGAATTGAATACTTTCCCGCGCCAATTGACCCGCCGCGAAAGATTTCGACTGGTGTAAATGACCGCAGCGCACCCATTCCAAGCCCCGTCACCGCCCGTCGCATTGCCTCAAACTCCACCACATCGGCAAACACAAAAGAAAAATCTCGCTCCACCGCCGGATATTTCCCCGGCGCCTTGAACCTCACGGTCCGCAACCCGCGCGTATGCAGCCGCTCCAAATCGATCTCCGCCAGAAAAACGTCCTGCCGCAATTTGCGTTGCGACTTAACGTCCTCGGCAATCTGCCCAAACTGCGCCACCACAGCCCCATCCATCAACGCCCGCGCCGATCGTCCGGAATGAAAATATTCGGACGTCTCGCGATCGAACGTCAGTTCAACGTACGCAAACGGTGCCAGCAGATTTTCTACATCACCTTTGAACGAGCGAAACGCCTCTGCCACCACGGCATGTTTACCCGTGCTCACATCCAGCGCTCCGCCCGCCAGCAGCGATCCCTTCACCGCCGCCAAAGTCGCCCCCAGGCACGCGCGCGTCGGCTCAACCCGCTCCCCGCCCGCCATTTCGTAGACGCGCCCCATCTCGAACAGCCGGACATTTTCAGAATCGCGATTCAGATTCCACGCCAGCATGTCCAGCATGCCCGGACCCATCGATGTCCGCATCACACTCGCTTCCTCGCTCAGCGGATTTTCCAGCTCCAGCACTTTCGCCGAAGAAAACATTTCCGCATCCGCATGGGAAATAAACGTCAGCGACACCGCCTCGTTATATCCCAGCGCCAGTGCGCGCTCGCGCAAAGTCGCGTCCATGGCCGCGTGCGGTAGCTCGACCACTGCGCCACTGTAAGCCGGCAAAGTGTTCTCGAACTTGTCATATCCATGCAGCCGCGCGATTTCTTCGATCACGTCAATCTCGCGCTCCACGTCCAGCCGCCAACTCGGAGCGGTTACATAGAACTGCATGTCCGCCTGGCCTTCGGGGATCGCCGTGAACCCAAGCTTCTTCAGGATGCGGAGAATCTCTCGCGTGCTCAGATTCCCGCCCAGGATGCGCTGCACCTCGGCAAGCCGCAGCACCACCGGCGCCTGGTCCATCTTCCTTGACACCACATCGATCGCGTCGCCAACCAGTTCTCCACCGCCCGATTCCAGTATCAACGCCGCCACCAAATCGCACGACAAAATCGTCGACTCAAAATCCGCCCCACGCTCGAACCTGTGCGAAGCGTCCGTGTGCAGCCCATGTCTTCGCGACATCTTACGCACCGTCAACGGATCCCACCACGCCGATTCAATCAAAATGTTCCGCGTCTTGTCCGTGATCATCGTGTCGTAGCCGCCCATCACCCCCGCGAGTCCGACCGCTTTCTTCGCATCGGCGACCACCAGGTCTTCGGAAATGAGCGAGCGCTCCACCCCATCGAGCGTCTTCAACTTCTCGCCATTCCGAGCGCGACGAATAATCAGCCGGCCGCCCTCCAGCAAATCCATGTCAAACACATGGGTCGGCTTTCCCATCTCCCACAAAACATAGTTGGTCGCATCCACGGCGTTGCTGATCGGCCGCTGCTCCAGCAACCGCAACCGCCGCGCAATCTTCTCCGGCGAAGGCTTGATCATCGTTCCACGGATAACTCGCGCCGTAAACCGCGGACAAAGCTGTGGCTCTTCCACCGCGATCGGGAAGGAAGCGTCATGCGAAGAAACAGCCGAGGATGACACGGACGGGAAGGGCACGACTTCAGTCGTGCCGTCAGAGGCCGTCGAAGACGCGGCTTTTGCCGCTGAGGTCTTCGTCCCAGCAGCGTCATGTACCGTGGAAGAGCGGCGCTTCAGCGCCGCGTTAGGCTCCCTAAAATTTGACTGGGCTTTAGCCCCCGAATCTCCGAGGCCTGAGAGCTGTTTCAACGGCAAATCATAAATCGCCGCCGCCTCCCGCGCCACACCATAATGATTCATCGCATCCGGACGATTCGTCCCAATCTCCATCTCGAAAACTGTGTCCGCACCCGACCCACTGCTCCCCTCTACTGCAATCCCGACGCCAGTCAAATCCTCAGCCAGCCGCCGGTCATCGACCGCCAGTTCAACAAACTCCCGCACCCACTGTGGAGAAATCTTCATGACGTTCTAAAATGCTCTGTCATCAAAAAACTCTGTCATCCTGAGGCGCGTTCTTTGCCCGAAGGACCCCTGCAACTCGGCGCCGAAACCGGCGCATCGAGGAATTCCTACGATGCCTCCGCAAGTTCTTGTCTGAAAGCTGACGGCTTATAGCTGACCGCTATGCCCACTGCCCCAAAAACCTCACATCCCCCTGAAAAAACAACTGCAAATCATCCACTCCATACTTCAATAGCGCGATCCGGTCCGCGCCCATGCCAAAGGCAAAACCCGACACTTTCTTCGGGTCATACCCGTTGTCCTTCACAAACTGAAATACGTTGGGATCGACCATGCCACAGCCCAGAATCTCAATCCATCCCGTCTGCTTGCACGGACGGCAAGGCTCCGCCCCACGCCTCCCGCTCCCACCGCAGATAAAGCACGAAACAAACATCTCCGCGCTCGGCTCGGTGAACGGAAAAAACGACGGACGAAAACTGGTCTTCACGCTCGACCCAAAAAATTCCTTCATGGCATGATCGAGCGTCCCCTTCAAATCGCCGAACGTAATGTTGGTGTCGACCGCCAGCCCTTCAATCTGATGAAACATCGGCGAGTGGCTCGCATCCGGAGGATCGTTGCGATGCACCGTCCCCGGAATCAAAATCCGGATCGGCGGCCGCATCGTCTCCATCGTCCGAATCTGCACCGGAGAAGTATGCGTCCGCAATAACAATCGCTCCCGCTGCGCCTTCCCCTGCTGCCCCGCGATAAATAAAGTATCCTGCGTATCCCGCGCGGGATGATTCGGTGGAAAATTCAAAGCCTCGAAGTTGTAATAATCCGTCTCCACCACAGGCCCGTCGGCAACGGAATACCCGAGCTTCTGAAAGACGCGAACCATCTCATTCGTCGTCTTAATCACTGGATGCTCGGCGCCGATGGGACGTCGGATGCCGGGGAGGGTGATGTCGACGCTTTGGAAAAGAGGCGCAAGTTTGCCGACGCTGCCTTCTTCGTGCTCCTGCCAAGTTTCAATTTCCTTTTCGACGAACTGCTTCAGGTCGTTAAGGTATTGACCAATCTCCCGCTTCGCTTCCTTGGGAGCAGCCATCAACCGATCGTTGATCTGCGTGAGGATCCCATTCTTACGCGCCATCCAGCGATCACGAACGGCTTTCCATCCCGCCGGGGAGCTTGCGCCACGAAGTTCCTCACGAAACGCAAGCTTCGCTTCGCCGAATGCCTTTAGCAATGCATTCGACGAATAGTCCGTCAATTTAGAAACGGTATATGCCATTTTCCCGAGGACTTTCAGGATTTGTCATTCCGAACCGCTTCAGCGGTGAGGAATCTGCTGTTTTCTCGCCAACAGCAAAAAAGCAGATTCCTCGCTTGCTCTCTGCGCGTTGCGCGGCTGCGAGCGGCTCGGAATGACAATGATTAGAGCTGATAGCTGAGAACTGAAAGCGGCTACGCGAGCGCGCCTTTCGCCTGCTCCACGAGAGACTTGAACGCCGCCGCATCCCGCACCGCCAGGTCCGCCAGAATCTTGCGGTCCAGTTCCACTCCCGCCACCTTCAGCCCGTGGATGAACTGGTTGTAGCTCAACCCGTTCAGCTTCGAAGCCGCCCCAATTCGAACGATCCACAACGAGCGATACTGCCGCTTCCTTTGCTTGCGCCCAGAGTAGGCAAACTTCAGCCCGCGTTCGACGGCTTCTTTGGCTGAGCGATAGAGTTTTGATTTGGTGAGGAAGTATCCGCTTGCGCGGTCGAGTATTTTCTTGCGCTTGGCGCGGCGTTTGGTTCCGCGTTTTACACGAGGCATGGTTTTCTCCTTTTTGCTTTCTACGTACTGGCGGCTGGAGGCAAGGACGATTCGCCGGTGTGGCGATCTCTGGCCTCTTCACGCGCCTGCGGGATTGACGTCAGCCCGCAATGCAGACCTTTCGGTCCGCGCTTCCTTCGTGAATCCCCGAAGAAAAATTCTTACTGGTACGGGATCATCCGCTTCACTTTGCGGACATCGCCGTCGCTCACTAGAGTGGCTGTGCCCAATTTGCGTTTGCGTTTGTGAGCCTTTGAGGTCAGCATGTGGCGCAGGCCCGAATGTCCCCGCTTCACCTTGCCGGTCCCGGTTAACTTGAAGCGCTTGGATGCGCCTTTGTGCGATTTCAATTTCGGCATAGATCCTCTTAGTCAGTTGCCAGCCGCCAGTTGCCAGTTCTTGTGATTGACCGCCTACTGTTCGATTGCTTTGGAATCGATGGCGCGACTCGCGCCCGTCTTTAGTTCTTGTGTGCTTAAGTTCTATAGTTCTGTGCGGAAGTTGCTAGGCCTGCGAAACCGGATTCGGAACCTCGGCGGCCGCCGTCACGGCCGACTCCTCTTCCTTTTTCTCTGGCGTCAGCTTGGCTTGCGCCAGCTTTTCCTGCAGCATCTTTTCCTTCTGTTCCGCCTTGGCTTTTTGCTTGGCTTCTTTTTCTCTTTCCTTCTCCCGCTCGACCGCCGATTTCTTCGGCGCCAGGATGGCGTGCAGGGTGTTGCCTTCCTGCCGCGGCCGGAACTCCACGATGCTATGCGGTTCCACGTCCTTAATCAGGCGCTCGAGTATTTGCCGACCCAAACCAGTGCGCGTCATTTCGCGGCCGCGAAAAAAAATCGTGGCCTTTACTTTATCGCCTTCATCGAGGAAGCGGAGCACGTGATTTTTCTTGGTGTCGTAATCGTGGTCGTCCACATTGATGCGGAACTTGACCTCTTTCACGGTGATCGTCTTCTGATGCTTTTTGGCCTCGCGCTCTTTCTTTTCCTGCTGGTAAAGATATTTCCCGTAGTCCATGATGCGGCACACGGGAGGCTGCGCGGTGGGCGAAATCTCGACCAGATCCAGGTTTTTGCTGCGGGCCAACTTGAGCGCTTCGAAGGGAGGCATCACGCCGATCTGTTCACCTTCATCTCCGATTACGCGAATTTCGCGGGCTCGAATACGGTCATTGGTTCGGATAAAACGTTTGTCGATACGGTCCTCCGCGCGCTACGCGACTGGGAATAAGGGATTATAACATGGGGATGTGGGGTGGATGCGCGTGCCGCCGCGTTGGGAAGTGTCTTAACGGGGCTGGTGGTCCGGGGCAGCGAATTGCATGGGTCCTCGGGCCAGCAAAGAGCGCGGGCCTCAGGATGACAGGGTTGGGTGAGGGATCGTCAGAGAGTGCCTGACGAGCCTTAGCTCACGGTTCTCTTTCGCTCCGTTGCTTACGCGGGTTCAGGCGAAAGTTCTTCCTCCGCACATCAATTGGATTTCAGGAGCCGCGGCTAGCGGGCGGGGTCGGGGGTTTGTGCTGCGGTGGAGGCTTTCATGCCTGTGCTGTCGAAGGTGTAGGTACGGACCTCGCCTTCGGCTTCATTGCCGGAGGCTGGGATTTCCTTGCCGTTCAGCAGAAAGCTGATGCCCGCGGCGTTGCCGGCGCGGACAACGATTTCGCGGGTGGCGCGAACCGAGGTGTGCGCGGGTGCGATCAGGGTTTCTCGCAGCAGGGGTTGGCCGTCGGCGACGACGGAGACCCAGGAGGTTTCGGTGGCGCGGATCAGCAGGCTGAACGTGGGCGGCGCATTGGCCACTGGGGCAGGAGCAGAGGATTTGGCCACGGGCGCATTATCGTCGGAATCACCGGAGTTCGCGGCGGGCTTGTTTGTGGATGACGGCAGGGATGGTGGCGCCTGGGAAGGTTTAAGCGCAGTGGCGTCGGCGAGAGTGGGTGCGGTCTTGGGAACGGGCGTACCGGCGGCAGTGAGGTTTCCGGTCGAGAGCGCTTTGCCTGCGGTGAGCGAGGCCGAAGATGCGGAAGGCTGGGCCCGGGCTGGCGCGGGCGCGGGGCCGGGAGGCGGAGATGGATGCGAAGAGGCGTGAGTCTGCGACGCGGGGGTGGGCTGGCCGCGCCGGAGAAGGCTCCAGACTGCAAGCGCGAGGGTGAGCAGGAGCAAAGCTGCGGCGAGTTTTCCCCAGGGGACGAGAGCCGCGGAATTATCGGCTAGCGGCGCGGCGATTTGCTCGGGATAGTTCGGTTGGTGACGTTGTGTGGTCGAATGCGGCGCGGGGCTTTCGCTAACGCGCGGGTCATTGCTTCGGGCTTGGTTGCGACGGTCTTCTTTGCGGCGATCCGGTCTGCCGCGTTCTGGTTTGCGCCCAGCGACGGTCTTGGAGTTTTCCTGGTGGCGGAGTTCGCTGGGACGGCCGTTGTGGCCAAGGTCTTTTTTGCGAGGATCGCTCTTAAAAGGCTCGTTTTTGTGAAGATCAGGCCGAGGCGGATCATTGCGGCGAGGATCGTGATTGCGGCGCTCGGGTTCGTGAACCTCGGGAGCGGGTTTGCCGGCCTGGGCGCGGAAGTTGGGCGGGACGGTCTGGGCCTGAATCTGGCTCTCGCGCAAAGCGGCCAGATAATCGGCTACGGCTTCTTCTTCATCGAGGCCGACCTGGCGGGCGTAGGCGCGGACAAAACCTTTGTTGAAGACGCCGCCGGGAAGCTGGTCAAAGTGTTCTTCTTCGATGGCGCGCAGCATGCGGGTGCTGATTTTGGTGGTGTTGGAGATAGCGTCGAGCTCGATGCCGCGCTGCTCGCGCTGTTTGCGAAGTTTTTCTCCGAACGCACCCACGGCGGACTCCGGCGGGCGGGGTTAGGTTTCCGTCCGCATCGAGATGCATAATCATAGGCGAAAGCCGACTCAATATGCCACCAGCGCGTAGAGTACGAGGGTAATCTGACGGGCAGATCGGAAAGCGCTGCTCCACCCAAGACGGAGGCTGTCGGGAGCCTCGGAAGCAGGAACAAGGACAAAAGCACATCAAAGGCAGCGGGCAGAGCCTGCCCGGAGCGAAGCCGAAGGGAGTGCCCGCTCCACACAAGCATTGCTGCTAGACTGAATCTGGTACAAATTCAGCGGTTTCTGCATCCAACTTAACTGTGCATCCAGAATTAGTGCATTTCGGGCGGTTTTTCCTGCCGACTTACGGCTTCCTGGTGTCGATGGGGGTACTCATCGGTTTGTGGATCAGCGTGCGCAATTCCGAGCGCCTGGGGATTGACGGCGAAAAGGCCTGGAACCTTGGCATTCTCGTGGTGCTGTGCGGGATTGTGGGCGCCAAAGTGCTCTATGTCATCAACGACTGGAGCACGTACGCGGCGCATCCTTCGGATATTTTCAGCATCGCCACGCTGCAGGCCGGGGGAGTTTTCTCCGGCGGCTTGATTGCCGCGTTGCTGGCCGCGGCGTGGTACGTGCGCAGGCATCACATGCCGGCTCTGGGAACCTGCGACGCGTTTGCGCCGGGCCTGGCGCTGGGGCATGCGATCGGGCGCATTGGATGCTTCGCGGCGGGATGCTGCTACGGAAAAGAGACGCATCATTTCTGGGCGGTCACGTTTACCAATCCGCTGGCGCATCAGATCACCGGGACTCCGCTGAACGTGCCGCTGGAGCCGACGCAATTGTTCGAGTCGGCGGTAGAGCTGGCGAATTTCTTCTTCCTAATGTGGCTGCTGAAGCGCAGGAAATTCGATGGGCAGGTATTTGGCGCGTTCATGATTATCTATGGCGTCGCCCGCTTCTTTCTGGAATACCTGCGCGATGATCCCGGCCGCGGATCGGTGTTTGGCGGGGCAATGACCGGGACGCAGTTGATTGCGATTGGGCTGGTTGTAGGCGGCGGGCTGATCTGGTGGTTGCGGCCGGGGGCGAAGACGGTGTCCGCGCAGACGGTCGGGGCTACGCGGTAACCAAGTGGTAGCCATACGGCGTAACAATCTCCGAACTTGCTGGCGATTCTGTATGGAAATGCTGTATCTGAACACGAAGCAACTTCGTGCGAGTAAATTTCCGGAGCCCGCGTCCGTAGGACGCTTGATAGTAGCCCGGCGTTTCAACGCCGGGTAGCCTGGACCGTGTTGGAATCCGTCCCGTAGGGACGGTTGATTCTACGCCCTCTCTTTCGACCTCTATTCAAGATTGCGCTTCCGATGATGCTCCTTCTCTCAACTACTCTTGGAAGCAAGTTCAGGCATCCCTACGGGATGCGCGTCCGCGTTCCGACCCTACCCGGCGTTAAAACGCCGGGCTACTTTCAGCGTCCTTCGGCCGCAGAATCGTGCGGCGATAGTCGCTCTACAACGCCTTCTTTGTACGGTGGCGTCTGGTATCCTCCAGCGAATGCCCGAAGCCTTCCCCATCCTCATCTCCGCCTCGCCTGAAGACGCTGGCAAGCGCCTGGACCAGTTTCTCGCCACGCGGCTAGAAACCATCAGCCGCGCTCGCGTGCAGGAGATGATTGCCGAAGGGAAAGTGCTCGTGAACGATGCTCCCGCAAAGCCTTCGCTGAAGCTACGCGGCGGGGAGCGCATCCGCGTGCTGGGTGAGGCGCAGCGGGCGCCGCTCAAGGCTGTGGCCGAGGAGATTCCGCTCGGCATTGTTTATGAAGACGATGATCTCGCGGTGATCAACAAGCCTCCGGGGATGATGGTGCATGCGGGGGCGGGTGCGAGCGACGATGCGCGCAATCGCGGCACGCTGGTGAATGCGCTGCTGCATCATCTTGGGAGTTTGTCCGGTGTCGGCGGCCCGTTGCGGCCGGGGATTGTGCATCGTTTGGACAAAGAGACGAGCGGATTGATCGTGGTGGCAAAAAACGATGACGCCCATCGCAAGCTGAGCGCGCAGTTCGCGGCGCGGGAAGTAAAGAAGAAATATGTGGCGCTGGTGCATGGCTGGGTAAAGAAAGACTCGGGAACGCTGGCGCAGAGCATCAGTCGCGATCCCGTGCGGCGAATGCGCATGACCACGCGGCTCGAAGGCGGGCGCGCGGCGGTGACGCATTATCGCGTGGTGCGGCGCTTGGATACGAAGTTTGGGAAGTTCACGTTGCTCGATATAAAGATCGATACCGGGCGGACGCATCAGATTCGGGTGCACGTGGCGGCAATGGGGCATCCGGTGGTGGGGGATACGACGTATGGGGCTCCAGCGCAGGCACGCGGGAAATCAGCAGTGATTGTGTTGAAAAGAAATTTTCTGCATGCGGCGGAGTTGGAGTTTCGGCATCCGCGGACGGCGGAGACGATTGCGCTGAAGAGTGAATTGCCGGAGGAGTTGCGGGCGTTTCTGGAAAAATTGGAACAGTAGTAGGGTTTGTCGCGGCGATTGGCGAAAGTCAAAAGCCTTTAACACGGAGGTCACTGAGGAAGGCCGCGGAGGTCGCGGAGAGTATGCTGGCGGTTGCGGATATAATGAACAATGAATGAGGGGCGTCTTTACGGAAAGCATTTTCACGAGAAATCGCGTGGTGCGGTGGGCGGCGGTTGTGTTGCTAGTGGCGGGAGTGCGCAAGGCCGTTACAGCGCAGTCGGGGACGGCACCGGCTTCGCAATCGACATCCCAGCCTTCCCTGCAGTCTACATCCCAGTCTTCCACGCCACCTGCAGGACAAACCTCGCCGCCCGCGACGGGCTCGCCCCAATCGCCGCAGAGCCCTGGCGCGCAGAAGCCCGGCGATTCGGATGGCGACAACTCAGACATTCCTCGCATCCGGGTGGGCACCAACGAAGTGAACGTGGTGTTCACGGTAACGGATAAGCACGGGAAGCGGGTAACGGATCTAAAGCAGGGAGACTTCCGGATTGTGGATGACAACAAGCCGGCGGATGAGATCCGGAGCTTTCATGCGGAGACGAATTTGCCGATGCAGGTGGGTTTGCTGATCGATGCCAGCAACTCGGTGCGCGACCGGTTCAAATTCGAGCAGGAGTCGGCGATTGAGTTCCTGAACCAGACGGTGCGGCGGAATTTTGACCAGGCGATGGTGGTGGGCTTCGACGCCACGCCGGAGGTGACGCAGGATTTCACCGACGACACGGAGAAGCTGGCGCACGGGGTTCGCGAGCTGCGGCCAGGTGGCGGAACGGCGTTGTACGATGCGTTGTACTATGCGTGCCGGGACAAGCTGCTGAAGAAAGGGCAGGGCGGTCCGACGCGGCGGGCCATTATCCTGCTGAGCGATGGGGAAGACAACCTGAGCCACGTGTCGCGCGAGGAAGCGATTGAGATGGCGCAGCGGGCGGAAGCGATTGTCTACACCATCAGCACGAACGTGAGCGGCAGCAAGGGAGCGGGCGACAAGGTTCTGGAACGCATTGCGGATGCAACGGGAGGGCGCGCGTTTTTTCCCTTTCAGATTCGCGATGTGGCCAACGACCTGGCCGAGATTCAGGAGGAGTTGCGCAGCCAGTATGCGGTCTCCTATAAGCCGGCGGACTTCAAGGCGGACGGGCACTTTCGCACCATCGAAATTGTGGCCAGTGACCGGAAGAACTTCCGGGTGAGGGCGCGGCGGGGGTATTACGCGCCGGTGCAGTAGGTTGATGAGTTTCCGGTTTCCAGTTTCCAGTTTCTAGTTTCCTGGTCTAGTTTCTGACTTGGGTTGAGCCGTTCTTCCTTCTCGAGCAATAAGCATGCCTGGATATTCTGGGACACCATTGCCGAAAAAATTGGGGATCAAGGCGGGGTTTCGCGTGCAGTTGACGAATGCTCCGGCGGACGTGCGGATGGAATTGCGCGAGGCGTTGAACCAGTGCGACGTGGCCAAGCAGGGAGACACGCTGGATTTCGCCATGTTGTTTACCAAGTCTCGCGTAGAGCTGACAAAGGAATTCTCGCGGATCGCGAAGCTGCTGGCTCCGGCAGGAATGTTGTGGGTGAGCTGGCCGAAGAAAAGTTCTGGCGTGGCGACTGACGTGGATGAAAACGGGGTGCGCGGGATTGGGCTGGCCGCGGGGCTGGTGGATGTAAAGGTGTGCGCGGTGACCGAGGTTTGGTCAGGGCTGAAGTTTGTGCGGCGGGTGAAGGATCGAAAGGGGTGAATGCCGCGGACGGCCCTCAACGTTTCTGACTGAGCATCGCTGAATAGGTTCAACAAGCTAGGTTGTTGTGGTCGTCTCCCTTAGCAGATAGCCGACGAAAAAGAGGACGGCCACCAACAGCAGCAGATGAATCAGAAAGCTGGCTACGTGGAGAAGCAAGAAACTTTCCGCCCAGAAAATGACCATCAGCAGGGAGAGCACGAGGAACGGTCCGGACCTCATCTTACGCCTCCGAAAAGCGCTAATCACCTGTAAACATTAAGCCTTCAGGCTTAGGTACCTTAGCTTATATGGCAGCGAGTGGCGGGAGGGTATCGGGAAAAAACTGTACATCGCTAACGGCGGAGTGGTAGAAGGCAACGCGGAGACGACAAAGGAGTCACGATGGTGCGAGTGGGATTGATTGGATTTGGTATGGCGGGACAGGCGTTTCACGCGCCGGTGATCCGGGGCGTGCCGGGGATGGAGCTGGCCTGCATTCTGGAGCGCAAAGGAACGCGGGCTCGGGAAAAATATCCTGAAGTGCGAGTGGCGCGGACGATTGAGGAATTGCTGGCGGAGAAGGAAATCCAACTCTGTGTAATCGCAACGCCGAATGATTCGCACTACGAGTTGGCCCGGGCCTGTTTGTTGGCGGGGCGCGATGTGGTGGTGGACAAGCCATTCGCGCCCACGCTGGCGGAATCAGAGGAACTGGTGCGGCTGGCGGCGGAGCGCGGGCGCTTGATCACGGTGTATCAAGACCGGCGGTGGGATGGGGATTTTGGAACAGTGAAAAAGATTGTGCAGTCGGGTCGTCTGGGGACGATTGTCGAATACGAATGCCGCTATGACCGGTTCCGCCTGGAGCCGAAGGCGAATGCGTGGCGGGAACGTGCCGGTCAGCCGGGAGCGGGCGTGTTGTTTGACCTGGGACCGCATGTGATCGATCAGGCGCTGGTGTTGTTTGGAGAGCCGCGGGCGATCACGGCGTCGGCGTTCTGCGAGCGGGAAACATCGCGCGTGGATGATTCGTTTGATGTTTGCCTGGAGTATCCCGCGCTGCGGGCGATGGGGCGGGCCCGGATCATCGCGTTTGCGCCGGGTCCGCATTTTCTGCTTCATGGGACAAAGGGGTCGTTTGTGAAGTATGGAATGGATCCGCAGGAAGCGCGGTTGCGGGGAGAAAATTTTCCGCAGGGGACGGATTGGGGCGCGGATTGGGGAGAAGAAGCGGAAGCGCTGTGGGGCACTCTGAGCATGGTGGGCGAGCCGAGCGTGAAGATAAAAACGGAGCGCGGAGATTATCGCGGGTTTTATGCGAACGTGCGGGATGCGATTGAAAAGAAAGCTGCCCTGGACGTAACGCCGGAGCAGGCGTTGCGGACGATGCGGGCGGTGATGCTGGCGCACAAGAGCAGCCGGGAGCGGCGGACGGTGGGGTGGGGAGAAGCGGCGGAGTGAGAGGCAGCGTTGTCGGCGAGCAGGTTCGGTAATCTGTAAGTTATCCGGAAGCGGTCCATTTTCCGACCTTCAGGACCGCGATAACCAGGGTTCCATTTTCCTCAGACCGAATCTCCAAAGCGCCGCCCAGCATCAATTTTAATTCTCGATCGGTTACGGTTCCCCCGTGTACCGCAGACGGCACGACAATCGGAGTCTGCCGGGCGCAGACGCCCGAACAGGGAGCAGAGCCCCATTTATTCAGCCTAGTTTTGAAAGTAAGGCTTATTCTCTAGAACTGCGGTAACCCCTTCGATCACACATTTGATGTCAGCCTTGGCGCAGACACCGCGAATGCCGGCCTTGCGCGCTTCCACCGCAAGCTGTGGGGAGGCGTGCATAGTGACCATCAGAATGGGCGTGCCCGCGGAGCGCCGAGTAATCTGTTTTGCAGCTTCCAGCCCGTCCATTACGGGCATCTGAAAGTCGAGCACGACCACATCAAATTTCTCATCGTTAAATTTTGCCAGCGCTTCCCGGCCATTGGCCGCCTCATCACACACTTTCCAATGATCCTGGGCTTCCAGCAGGTTTCGCAAGCTGCGGCGCATCAGGGCGCTATCATCCACAACCAGGATGCGGATCTCTTGCGGCGAATGCGAACCTGAACTTTGCACACCCTTCTGATGCCGTTTCAGCGCAACGCGGTTGGCGAAGATTGCGATTGTGACGGCTTACCCCATTTTTCCCTAAGATCTGGGTGTAATTCCGTAGTCGAGGAGAGCAGATTGAGGCTTACAAAGCGCTTTAGACGTTTTCACTGCTGCTGAGCATCGACCAACGGCGATTGCTGGGTCTCGTCAAGAAATTGAGACCACTCTTCGTCCGCCGCAAACTCCTCATCGGGAGGGAGCACCGCTTGGGACGGCGTGACCCGAACTCGAACCTGGAGCTGCGTGTCTGCCTTTCCCTTCATCGTACCCATAGTGGGTGGAACGTCGGCATAATCGCGGCCGATTGCGGTGCGAATGTGCTTCTCAGCTACGAGGCGATTGATCGTGGGATCGAAACCTACCCAGCCAATGGCCGGGAGAAGGGCTTCCGCCCAGGCATGGGTGGCTCCGTCCGCCGAGGGATGCGCATTTTCGCTGGTGTGGTAAAGATATCCACTGACATAGCGACAGGGGATGCCGGCATTTCGAACGAGCGCGATCATGATATGCGCAAAATCCTGACAGACACCCTGTCTCGACCGAAGGGCATGCTCAATGGGCGAATTTACTGCGGTGCTTTTCTTGACGTAGCTAAAACTGCGATGCACACCAGCGACAAGATCCTGCAGAAATGCCAGAGGGCTGCGTCCATCCCTTTTAGTCGCGCCGATTTCCCTGGCCAAGTCTTCGAGTTCCGGTGACGAGCGCGCAAAATGACTCGGCAACAGCATGTCCCAGTAATCTTTTTTCTCAACCAGCTGTTCCAGATCACTCCACCCTTCGTAGTCCATGACCTCCGGAACCGAGGCCTGAGCGTCAATATTCACCAGAGCGTCCGAGATAATCGTGAGCTGGCCATGGCGCGACGGCAGGTCGAAGTGGTGTACAAGATTGCCATAGGAATCGGTATAGCCAAAAATGCGGGCCCGGGGATTAACTGAGAGCTGAAAAACAAAACAGCGCTGGTTCCCTTCGCTCCTGGGGTGCATGCGAACTTCCATCATGCTCTGCCAGACCAAGTGGCTGTAGCGATAGCGCGTGAAATGGCGAATGGCGTAGAACATCAGCTTTGGAAAGCCACCTCAATCGGATATTCGATATAGAGTTCGTGAACCGCCGCATGCAGTTCGCGGCATTGCTCGATGATCGCCGCAAGATATTTGTGCAATCCAGTGATGATTTCGCCAATCTGCACATAGGCGACCATCGACCGCAAACGCCCGATCAATCTTTCGATCTTTTCGGTCCTGCGGCTCAAGGAAAGATTGCTGATCGCAGTTAAGGCCTCATGCATGCGGTCCAGCGAATAACGGACCGAATAAGGAAACTCGGGCTTCAGCAGGAGAAAATTCGCGATCCGTTCGGGTTTGAGTTCTGCGGTGCAGGCCTTGCAATACGCTTCAAACGCGGCGCAACTGCTCAACAATCCCAGCCAATCCAAATCATCGGCGTGCGTGTCGACGACGAAATAAGCGTCCAGCAGGACGCTAAGATTGCAGGCTCTCTCAATGTATTTGCCGAGTTGGATAAAATGCCAGGCTTCGTCGTGATTCATGGTAGCGGCAGTGATTCCGTTAAACCGGTAGGAGCCCTCGCGAACCAGGCTGACCACGCGCATGGCCCCCGCATCGTCATTGGGCTGCAGCTCAGAGCCATTCACGTCGTGAAAAAGGCGGTTCAGGTGCTCCCACATTTCCGAGCTGATCTCTTCGCGAACCTGACGGGCATTTTCACGGGCAATGCTAATGCATTTCACCACCGAAAAAGCCCCTTCCGGATCCGCTACCAGCAAAAACAGCGCCCGCTGCGGGTCGACATTGCTGGAAGCCGCACCGGGAGCGAGCGAGGAAACGGCGCGAAACCAACGCTCTTCCGTGGAAAACTTTGCGGGATTCAAAATCAGGCCGTAAGTCGCCTTCAGTACACGCGAGGCATTGTCCGCCCGCTCAAAATAGCGGCTCATCCAGTAAACACTGTCGGCTACACGAGAAAGCATGGCGTTTCTGTCACCTACTCTTCAAGAATCTCAATTCTGCAAAACCCACGTGTCTTTCGAGCCGCCGCCTTGCGACGAATTGACCACCAGCGAACCCTTGCGCAGCGCCACTCGCGTGAGGCCGCCGGGAACAATCGTAATTTTTTCGCCGTAAAGCACATAAGGCCGGAGATCGACGTGGCGGGGTTCGATGCTTCCATCCACAAAACAAGGCGCGGTCGAAAGATTGATGGTCGGTTGCGCGATGTAGTTTCGCGGCTGCGCGTTGATCCTGTCTCGAAAGTCCGAGCGCTCTTTTTCCGTGCTGTGTGGACCGATCAACATGCCGTAACCACCCGACTCGCCCACAGCTTTTACCACGTATTCCTCCATGCGCTGGCAGACGTGGTCGCGCTGCGCCGGATCGGACATCAGCAGGGTTTCGACGCTCTCCAGAATCGGATCTTCGTCGAGATAGTAGCGAATGATTTTCGGCACGTAAGCATAGATGGCCTTGTCGTCGGCGACTCCCGTGCCCAGCGCATTTGCGAAGGCCACGTTTCCGGCGCGATAGGCATTAAATAATCCCACGGCACCGAGCGCGGAACCGCTTTCAAATACCAGCGGATCGAGATAGTCGTCGTCGATTCGCCGGTAGATCACATCGACGCGTTGCAGGCCGAAGGTGGTTCGCATATAGACGACATTATCGTGGACCACCAGATCTCGGCCTTCGACGAGTTCAATGCCCATCTGACGTGCCAGGTAGGTATGTTCGAAGTAAGCGGAGTTGTAGGCGCCGGGGGTGAGCAGAACCACGGTCGGCTCGGCGCGGCCCTCAGGGGCCAGGAATCGCAGAGTGGAGAGAAGCGCCTGGCTGTACTGCTCAATCGGCCGCACCCGGCATTTTTGAAACAGCCCGGGGAATATCTGTTTCATTACTCTGCGGCTGGTGAGCATGTACGAAACCCCGCTAGGCACGCGGAGATTGTCCTCCAATACCACAAAGTTCCCCTCCGGGTTTCGTATCAAATCCGTACCAACCACGGTGATGTAAATGTCGCGGGGCACTTTGATACCCCGCATTTCCCGGCGGTAATGTTTGCAGGTGTAAATAATTTTGCCGGGCACTACGCCGTCTTCAATAATTTTGCCTTCGTGATAGACATCTTTGAGAAAAAGATTCAGCGCCGTGATCCGCTGTGTCAGCCCGCGCTCGATTTTTTCCCATTCCGCCGCGGTGATAATCCTGGGCAGCAGGTCGTGAGGAAAAATGCGCTCCGTGCCTTTGTCATTTCCGTAGACGGTAAAAGTGATTCCTTGATTGAAGAATGACTGGTCGGCCTCGTGTTTACTGCGGCGCAGTTCGTCGGAACCGAGGCTCAAAAGCAGGTTGTGAAGCGGACGATATTGTTTTCGCGGATGGTCCACGGTACGGAACATCTCGTCGTAGGCCCCATTGAGTTCGTAGCGGCGGAGGGTTTCTGCACCGCCGCGGTCGGACGCATCCGTCTCTATAATCATGATGGCCGCTTTTGCTTCCCGCGCAAGAATAGCGCATCAGACGGCGAATTGATGATCGGGAAAAGCGATTCGCGTCATTGAAGAAACACGCGAACCCTTCTATCCGGAGCTACACCCTGGATCGTGCCACTTCTCTGGTGCTCTCCGCAGGGTTTTCGTTGCCTGAAGACTGGAATTCAATGTCAGGCAACTGCTCCACCGCGCGCCGAAGGGACTGCTCCCAGCTCGAATGGATCAGGTTTAGGTCCCGGTCTCCGGCACAAACCCGGCGGTATCGGGTAATTTCCAGGCTATCCTTTTTGTAAAGCAGCAGATCGAAGGGAGGTCCGACGGTCACGTTCGAGCGCATGGTTGCATCCAGCGAAAGCAGAGCATACTTCGCCGCCACCTCCAGAGACGTGGTGGACTGGATGCCGCGGTCGAGGATCGGCCGGCCATATTTGCACTCACCCAGTTGCAAGTACAAGGAGTCTTCCGTCGCCGACAGGGGATTTCCCTGGGGGTAAATCAAGTACAGGTTTGGCTCCTGCCCCCGAACCTGGCCCCCGAGCAGCAGGTGAACATTGAAGCTGAAAGAATCGCGCTCCAGCGAAGCACGGTCAATGTCGGAGACCCGGCGCACGCAGTCTCCCACGATGCGGGCGGCATCGTAGAGCGAGTTGGCCTGGGCAAGACCCCGGCCGGCGTCGAAATCATCCCCTAGTAAAGTGATCACGGATTGGCTTATGGAGAGGCCGCCGCTGGTCAAAATTACAAAAACCCTCTCCCCGGGCTGAACGAAGCGAAACATCTTGCGACACACATTGACCTGATCAAAGCCCGCGTTGGTCCTCGAATCCGAGGCCAGCACCAGGCCTTCCTGCGTCATAATTCCCAAACAATATGTCACGTTGCCCTCTGGGGTGAAGCTACCGCATCATACACCGATTGCTTCCCCCCGAATTTGTAATGCAGGCCAGCAAGAAAAAATATGCGAGACGGACTCGATTCCATGATAATTTCTGCATCTCATATGCGCCAGCATTCAGGTAGTGGTGCAATTTGATTGTCATCCTGAGCAAGCGTTCTTTGCGCCGCGAAGGATCTGAGCGAGCCGCGCGAAGCGTCGCAGCCTGCCCTGAGGAAGCGAAGCGTGACGAAGGGTTCTTTGCGACGCATCAATCGCGCGTCTGGCTCGCTTCCTTCTCAAACTGCACCACTATTCAGCGTTCGGCTCGCACGAGAAAGCCTGCGTTTTTATGATGATTCGCCTGGGCTACGACATTCAATTCGAAACAGTTGGGGAAGTACCGATCGTGACGCTGCTCAACGTGCACCCGTCACGAAAAAAAGACCTGCGAGAGCCCGACGAACTCCAAACCGATCCTCTGGTGAACGTTGAGAATTATGAAGATAGTTTTGGCAATCAAGCTTGCCGCCTGGTGGCTCCGCCCGGCAAGATTCGATTCCAGAATTCCACTCTGATTGAAGACTCGGGAAAGCCCGACCTGGAGTGTCTCGATGCAATCGAAACTCCCATCCATCAACTGCCCCTGGATGTCCTTCCCTTCCTGATGAATAGCCGGTACTGCGAAGTTGATCTTTTGTCGAACACCGCGGCGGAGCTGTTCTGGAACGCTCCTCGAGGCTGGAAGCGGGTTCAGTCAGTATGTGATTGGGTGCACAGCAAGGTCACTTTCGGATACGAATTTTCCACTCCAATTCGCACGGCGCTGGGAGTGTACACCGAGCGCGTCGGGGTATGCCGGGACTTTCAGCATCTTGCGATTACCTTCTGCCGAGCCCTCAACATTCCGGCTCGTTATGCCACCGGATATTTGGGCGACATCGGGGTAATCGTCGCCCCCAGCCCAATGGATTTCAGCGCCTGGTTTGAAGTCTTCCTGGGAGATCGCTGGTGGACTTTCGATGCCCGACATAATGTTCGGCGCATCGGACGCGTGCTGCTGGCAACCGGACGCGACGCAACCGACTGCGCGATGACAACCTCGTTTGGCAGAGCGAAGTTGATTCACTTCGAAGTCACCAGCGACGAAGTGCAGCGCTCCTGAGCAGCGAGAATGTGGGTTCAGCGATAGGGGTTAAGGGTTTTTGTACAGTGCCGAGCTAGCCGGCTGCTGAACTTTGGGAATGCCGGCAGCAACGTGGAAGAGCGGCGCTTCAGCGCCGCGTAAAGGCGTCCTCAATGAATGAGGGCTTCAGCCCTTATAGTAGCGCGTTTGTCCAGTGAGAATTTTCCGCAGCGTGTTAGAACGCTATTCTGAATTTTCGAGTCGCAGGTACCCGGGTTCGACCCAGATTGTTTCGCTGTAAGCTGGCTTTCCGAGAAGAGTTCCCACATCGAGTCTTACCAGTTGGTAGGGCAGCCCATCGACCGTTTCAAGCGCAACGATCGGAAACGTCTTTCCCAAACACTTCTCGAACAAGGTACGCGTCTGCAATTCTATATCGTCTTTGACATCACGAGGAATGGCGATGAGTCTTAACTGTGTCTCCAGTTTTCATGCCAGATCCCTCACTATTGCTGCTGGTCCCGGGCAGTCGCATAGTACCCAGCGCGCGATTGGATTTTGTAGTTCTGTTTGGACTTGATTTCCAGTTTGCGGTAGCCTCCGTCGAATACGGTATTGGTGGAGGTATAGCCGATGCTGTACTGGCTGCGAAGCTCGGCGGCAATCTGGTCGAAAGCCTCCCGCAGTTTGTCGAACTTGTTGCCTACGTTGATGACGCGGCCTCCCGTAGCTTCAGTAAGCTTTCTCATTTCTCCTTCGCCCGAGTAGCTCATTCCCATGCTGTAATAACCGCCGCGATCGGCGCAGAGCAGAACGTAGACGATGGCGTCGGCCTTCTGGGCGGATTCAATGGCGTCTTTGATTTTGAGCTGGCTGCCTTCGTCCTCGCCGTCAGTGAGCAGGATCATGGCCTTGCGGCCGACTTCCTTTGCGAGCATGTCGTGGGCCGATAGATAGACGGCGTCGTAAAGCACCGTGCCGGCCGCGTGGGCGGTGGGGACGGGACCGCCCGATCCGAGCACGGGATTCGTTATGCCGGAATTGATTTTGACCTTGTTGAGGGCGGTCTGCAGACGGTGAACGTCGCGGGTGAAATCCTGGATCAGCTCCGCATCGATGTTGAAATCGATGACATAGGCCTCGTCCTTGTCGGTGAGAACCTGGCGAAGAAAGGCTCCGCCGACTTCTTTTTCCATGTCGAGGACTCTGAGTTGGCTGCCGGACGAGTCAATGAGGATGCCGAGAGTGAGCGGCAGGTTCGATTCGGCGGTGAAGTACTTGATGGTTTGCGCCTTGCCGTCTTCGAAGATTTCGAAATCATCTTTGGTCTGATTGGGAATGAGGGTGCCGTGCTTGTCCTTGACGTTGAAGAAAACTCCGACCACGTTGACGTTGACTTTGAGGGTCTCTTCAGGCTTCTGGGTGTCAGGTTGCTGGGTGCCGGATTGCTGGGCAGGTTTCCTTACGTCGCCGGGATCGGAGGGATTGGAATTCTGAGCCAGGGCAGGCAGAACGGCGGCCGGCAGGGCCGCAAGGAAAAATAGGATTGAGGCAGAGACCAGGGTCGGCAAAAATCTTCGGTAAGCGGATAATTTGGGCATGAATGGTTCCCTCTCGGGGTTTTTGTTAGTCTATTCCTGGAAACTTAGATGCACCAAATGGACTGGTTTTGGCATCCCAAGGAAATGATGATGTTTTTCCTGAGGATCGGTCCCCAGGTGCCCCTGGTGGGTGGAGATTTTGGGAACACGGTTCGAGAAGACGGCCCTTTGTGCAAGGAGCGGACGGTGCTTGTGAGCAACGAAACGGCAATGGAAAACGGGACGGGGCTGGGTAAAGCGAATCGGCTGGCGACTGCGCTGGTCGTTTTTGCGGCACTCCTTGCCGGATGTTTTAGTGTTTCGAAGATGGCGGCACAGTCTTCTGGAAGTCCGGCGCAGGGGCAGCCGGCACAAGCGCAGCCGGCACAGAATTCCGACATTCCGGACGCGCCGATGGTACAACCGTCTTCGGCAACACCCGAACCCCCGCCGATTCCCCGCCCGGAAGAAAAGAAACCGGCCACCGTGAATCGGGACCCGTGGACCAACCAGCCGATTAACCAGCCGGCAGCCGCACCGAGTGCCCCACCTAATGAAGAGACATCGACACCGCCGCCGATGCCGCCGGTCCGGACATTGCCGCCGGGGAGCTCGACGAAGCAGGGAATGAGCGCGCAGGAGCAGCTTTATACCCTGCGCAAGATCATCAACTTTGTGCAGGTTCCGGTTACGGTGAAGGACAGTAAAGGGCGGATGGTGGACGGATTGCAATCCACGGACTTCATTGTGAAGGAAAACGGGACGGTGCAGAAGCTGAGCTTTTTCACCGCCGATCCGCTCGGGCTTTCGGTGGCGATCGTTCTGGACCTGGGCATGCCGGATGCGGCGGTGCAGAAGGTGAACCAAACATTTCCGGCGCTGGTGGGAGCGTTTGCTCCCTATGACGAAGTGGCGTTTTATACCTACAGCAGCACGGTAAGCGAAGTCAGCGATTTCTCGGGCGCAACGCAGAAGCTGGCCGCGCTGCTGAACCAGATGAAGACGGAACGCGGCCACAACAATGGCGTGCCCGTAATGAGCGGGCCCCTGGCACCGAACGGGCCGATCATCAACGGAATTCCGGTGGGCAGCCCGACCGAGCCAGTGTATACGCCGCCGAAGGAGTCGCACGTGCTGAACGATGCCATTCTGCGGGCGGCGGTAGACCTGAGAAAACGCGACCGAACGCGGCGGAGGATTATTTTCGTGGTCAGCGACGGACGAGAGTTTGGCAGCCAGGCCAGTTACAGAGATGTAAAGAAGGTGCTGCTGTCGAATGAGATTGAAGTAATAGCAGTGGCGGTGGATAGCGGCGCGCTGCCGCTTTACGACAAAATAGAACGCCTGCACCTGCCCGAGCGCGGCTATAACGACATTCTGCCCAAGTATGCGACGGCCACGGGCGGAGCGGTGTACGCCGAGCTCTCGCGAAATACCATTGAGGACGCCTACTCTCGTGCCATGAGCGAAGCGCGCAACCAGTACACGCTGGGCTACACGCCCACCGCGCCCAAGACGCCGACCGCGGCGGCTTACCACAGCATCGAAGTGCTGGTGGACCGCCCGGGACTGAAGATTTCCGCCCGGGATGGGTATTATCCGGCGGTAGCGGCGCGGTAGAGATCTCATTGTTGATTGCTGATTGTCGATTGAAAGCCCACGGGGCAACAAGCGTTGTAGTTTCAATCAACAATCAACACTTGCACTCTCACTCCTGGCTTCCCCACCCCCGCTCCGGCAGGGGGTCACCTGAGTAACCTACCTTCTATTCGGGCATGTGATATAAAGACCCGAGCCCCCATAGGGATATTTTTGCGCGCGGAAGAGTGTGCGGCCCGCGCTTTTTGAGGAAAGCCTTGAGTTTCATCAACTTCGCAGCCCGCGAGATCAATTGCAAGATCGTGTACTACGGCGCCGGATTAGGCGGCAAAACCACGAATTTGCAGGTGATCTACCAGAAGACCGCGGAACAGCAGAAGGGCAAGATGATCTCGCTGGCCACCGAAACTGAGCGCACGTTGTTTTTCGATTTCCTCCCGCTCGATCTTGGCTCGGTGCGCGGCTTCAAGACCAGAATCCATCTCTATACCGTGCCCGGCCAGGTGTTCTACGATGCCAGCCGCAAGCTCATTCTGCGGGGCGTGGATGGCATCGTCTTCGTGGCCGACTCTCAGGAACAGCGCATGGACGCCAACGTGGAAGCGCTCGACAACCTCATGTCGAACCTGAAAGAGCACGGCTACGATTTCAACAAGATTCCCTACGTGCTGCAGCTCAACAAGCGGGACTTGCCAAATATTTTGTCCGCGGAAGCATTGAACAAGGAACTGCGCAAGAAGAACGAGTCGGTGGTCGAGGCGGTAGCGTTTCAGGGCGTGGGCGTGTTCGAGACTCTGAAGGAAATCGCCAAGCAGGTATTGACGGAGTTGAAGGCCGGCGGATAGGGGACGGTAGTTCGCAACCTTCAGCTCTCAGTTCCAGTTGCCGGCTTCCAGTTCCGCAATCCTATCGACTGGAACACTTCCAGCGCGGTGCCGATTGGCACATTGTCTTTTCACAATGAAGAAAAATGTCTGGAGAGCGGCGATTGAGGTAGGTTTTATCATCTTCCTGTTTTATTCCAATCTTTTGATGGGAGAATTTGAGCGTTCAGGCATGGCACGGCAAAGGGGTATCGCCTGGGCAATCGAAGATATTTTTACCGCTGCCAATTTTGAAATCGCCACAATAGCCGCGTTCACCGGCTATATCCTTCTGGAATTTCTTCGCAAGAGGTTCTAGCAGGCTGCAGAAAAACTCGGGAATGCGGGCGTAACGTGGAAGAGCGGCGCTGCAGCGCCGCGTAAAGCTTCAGAGTCAACGCAAGATCGAGAAGCCCAACCGCTTCATGATCTGCCCCATCATTAACCTCATCAACGCGGCCCGGCATTTGTGAGCACCATCTTGAGCGCGCCCTATTTTTGCCGCGTTTCCAAACGTGTCGTAAGCCTTCATAATGTCGTTCATCGCGAAGCGATGGGTCACGAGCAAGAGTGATCATACCCGTCAGGCCGATCAGGTGTAACCTTTGCAAGGAGGGCCTATGGATCACAATGAGTCAGTCCGGAAATTTGAACATCTGATGCTGAGAGAAGCCGATCACGCTCACGAGGTGGCCATTGAACTTGAGGCTTTGATTTTTGCTCCTGCCGAGTGGTAAATCTCAACAGCTCGCACACTTGCAAGTAAAGGCCGGTCACCAACAAGCCAAGGAATTTCGCGAACTGGCGCAGAAAGTCAAAGAGACCTAGCGGCGGGCGGCGCCGGCGGCAGTGGAATGAGCGTAGCCGCTTAGACGCGCAGCCACACTTTATAGCGGTATTTAATGATCTTTTCTTCTCCAGCTTTCAAGCTGACTTCCCAGGTCAATCGAGTGAGTGGGTTGTCCACCGCGATTGCTTCCGCTAATTTTCCGGCCTTTCCGTTGTCGCTCTGAGATTCCACGGTTCCTCGCACTCGATCGGCGATGCTCAGGCGCACGTCTTTGCTCTTGTAGTTCTTGATGGTCAGCGTTCCCTCGACGGTCACCTGATCGTAGTTGTAGTTATGCCGGCGCTGGACGTTCTGTTGCCGCTCGACTTCGTTTTCTTCATGGCTGGCGCGGATATCCGTCGCTACAGTCAGCTTGAGGCTTGAGGTTGCGCCCTTTGGCGTGTACGGGAGGGTATCCTGGGATAGCGGCTTGGTGCCGGAAATCACCATCGTGGGCGCGCTGGTCCAGGGAAATTTCGTCGTGTTCTTCAGCCGCAGAGTGTGCCAGATGTTTTCTTTCGTGGATCGATCCGATCCCGAATTTAAATTGTTCTGGGGGTTGCCGAATCCGTCCACGCGGGGCTGGTCTTCCAGGTTCCACTCATAGATGTGCTCGAAGTTCACGGTTTCGGAAAACACGTTGTAGGTAGCGCGCTCGCCGCGCGCCAGGGTCACATCCTTTCGGCTATACAAGAAGAGATCTTCTTCCTGCGCTCCCTGTAACTCTTCCGTTGTGCCCGCGAAACTGGGCGCCGCAGCTTCGTCCAGACCACCGATCACGCCGCCAATCGTCATCTGTCCCGCGATTGCATTCGAATAGCGCGCGTTCATGTCATCCTTGCGCGAGGCCGCCTGCATGAACTCAAGCAGGCTCTGCTGCAGCGCCATAGGAGAAGGAACGTTGGCATACGTAAAATTCGGCACACCCACCACGAAAAAAAGATCCGTATTCTTCAAGTCCTCGGCGTCGTCAACCAGTACGGCCTGCATGGTAATCTGCGCTGTCTTGTCGTCCTGCAGTGAGACGAGATATGAAGGCGTCCACCCCAATCCGTGTTCGAGATATCCCATCGTCAGGTTGGCGTGGCCGGTCACACCTTTGATTTTGAAACGCAGCGCCTTGCGCTCCTCTTCCTGCGTTTGCTGAAGCATGGGATCCGCCGGCAGAATTACACGCGCAATGTTGTGGAAGTAGAGCGCCAAAAGTTTGCCCTCGGATTTCAACAGCAGGAATTCCGGCTGGGCATGCGGCTGCGGCGCAACTGGCAAAGCATTCGAGTACAACATTTCCGCCGATGGATTCGGCGGCGCAGCAGAGTCTGCGCCCGGTTTCTCTGCCTGCCGAAACCCGACGATCTCGCCCGTGTACTCTTTTTGGTTGTTATCGACGATTGTGACCATCTTGCCGGCATTGGCCAGCAGCACGTCTGCCAGCATCGTCAGGTTCTGTGGTGCTGAGACTTTATAGTGGTGAGCGACCACTTCATCCAGTGACGCCCCGGTGTCATTGGGTGCAATCCACAGAGAGCCCAGAGTTGCGTTCGGGACCGGCGAAAGGTTTCCCACTCCCGCCTCCAGGCGCACGTCTCCCTGCTTTACCACGAAGGCCAGACCACTCTTGAATGCAGCGACCGCCGCCGTTTTCAGTTCGGCTTCCGGCGCTTCTCCGGAATGAGCAGCAAGTGAGACAACGCATGTACACGCAACCAAAGCGAACCCGCGCGGGACCCTCATCCAGACCTCCCGAGATCGCAATCGACAATGATTATGCGTCTAGAGCGAAAGGAGAGCGAGACGCAAGTAAGGTTCCGGCCATGACGATCAGCCGAACAGACACAAGGGACGAAGGATGGTCTGGCCCGAGTTTTGATCCCATTTCAATTTGGGACTCTTGCCCCCAACTACGGCCTATTTAGCTGGGCAAAGCCGCTACCGGGCTGTGCGTTTTACAAGGTATTCTTAGCTAAGAAACAAAATCCGCGCGAGAGTGCACGCTATCATGGGTACGACTCCGATTAAAGGCAAGGTCTTCACCGTTGGACTGGCTGGGCCTTCGGGCAGCGGTAAATCGACCGTAGCCAAGCGTGTGGCCTCCCGTCTGAACGCGCACGTCATTTCCATGGAGGTTTACTCGATTGAGGTGAACCATCTTCCACTCGAGGAACGAGCGAAGCAGAACTACGACGCGCCGAATGCCATCGACGTACAGTTGCTGGAAAGCCATATCCGCGACTACGCCGCGGGCCGCTCCCTCGAGGCTCCCATCTACGACTTTGCGCAGCACTTACGCGTGAGCGGCCGGCGCGAACACATTCCCGCCAAGCCGCTGCTGATCGTGGAAGGCATTCTGGCTTTGCATTTTGCTCAACTGCGCCCGCTCTTCGATTTATCCATCTACCTGGACGCTCCCGAAGAAATCTGCTTTCATCGCCGGAGGGTGAGGGACATCACCGAGCGTCAGCGCTCCCTGGACTTCATCCTGTGGCAGTACAAGAATACCGTGTTACCGGCGACGCGGCAGTACGTGTTGCCCAGCAAGAGCTACGCCAATCTTGTGCTGGATGGCAGGCTGGACCTGGCAACCGTGGAGAAGAACTTCTACGACGCCGTCGTGGAGAAGCGCATTCTCGAAGGCGTGTAGCCAACCGCCTACGACAACTCTCTTGAATTTGCCAATCGAGCGATATAACTTGGACCAAGTTCCTGGAACCAAGTTCCGAAGCGGCTCTGCCGAGGAGACGGAATGCCCGACTGGAAAAACCACGGCTTGCGCATCATTCGCAGCGGCGAACTGAACAGCAACACGCCTCAAACCCCCGGCATGACCCGCGCCGAAGCCATCTCCCATGCCAGTGCCGGCGCGCAAAAACTCTGGGCAGGAACCGTGGTCGTGCATCCCAATGCGAAGACCGGCCCTCATCATCATGGCGAACTGGAAACCGTGATCTACGTGGTGCGCGGCCGTGCTCGCTTTCGCTGGGGAGATCATTTGGAGTTCGTCGATGAAGCGGGTCCGGGAGACTTTGTCTACGTTCCTCCCTACGTACCTCATCAAGAACTGAACGCGCGCAAAGACCAGCCCGTGGAGGCAGTCATTGTGCGCAGTGGTCAAGAGCCCGTCGTCGTCAACTTGGACATTCCGAGCCCGGAGGACGCTCCGGACACTCCGCAAGACGATCCCTTTCACTCCGCACCCGGAAAGCGCTGAGCAGACCAGGTCCAGATCCGCAGCTCGGGGCGGTTCTACAGCGTCCGCATCAGTAACTATTACCTCTGTACCGCCTCTTGAGGGCCATTCCCCTCGACATCGCCACCCGCTACGATCAATATGCCCGAATTTATCGGGTGTTTACGCCGTTGGATAACGGCTCATGGAGTTAACCACTATGGAGTACATGGAGTTCGTATTACAGTCGCAGAACGGCCGGCACGTCATCATCAAGCCCGACCCGCGTCCCGAAGTGCCTGCGACATCGGTAACGGTTCCTGAAGGCGGCTCAACGTTATTGTTCATCCTGGCAGCGCTCACCGCCATGGGATGGGCAGCAACCAAGCGCTACGGTGCACGGGTTCGTGCCAACGCCACGACGGCGCGCTAGGCGAGAATAGGCCGGCCCCTTCGAATTGCGCCAGGCCCAATCAATGCGCTAGGCCCAGTCAAGCGGTCAGAGTGGCTGCTCTCTCACCAACGAAGAGCAGCCACTTGATGAAAAAACCCGGCTTTGAAAACGTTAGAAGCCGGTCACCGCAAAGACGTGTCCGTAGATCCGCAACCGATCACAAGCGTCTGACTGCAGTCGCTGGTCGTTCCAACCAGCGCACCCCGGTAAAGCAGTAATCCGCCCACAGGGCCCTCGCCGTCGCTGCCTCCAGTGAAATTGTGGAGGATGGATTCGGTCCACGTCCCTGAGCCGCTGGGCGGAGTGAGTTCGTAGACATTGCCGAGCAAGCCGTTGGCGGCGCCGCCATAGACGGTACCGAAGAGGTCGCCGGTTGCGTTGATGACTACGCCCGAGTAAGCAGTTTCGGGACTATTAAATTGTTCGCTAAACGAATAGAGGGTGGTCAGAGACCACGCTCCCGTAGTAGCGCGCGTGAGTTCAAACACCGTGGCAGAGGTAGTCCCGAAGTATGCGTCTGCGTGAGCGCTGAGCGTGGAATAGGGATAGTAGCCGTCAGTCAGGCAAAGCTGTGCAGGATGTGTTCGGTCCAGGTGCCGCCCGTGCCTTTCACAAGTCTGAAGACGGTGCCACAGCCCACGCCCGAACTGCAGGCCGAAGAAACTCCTCTATAGGCCGTGGTTCCATAGAGGTTACCGGCGGCGGACCTCCGGAAAAGTGTCCGAAGTCGTACAGCGGATCAGGGACCGCAAAGTCTCGCCCGAACCTCCTAGCGTCATTGAGGGTCAGGATGTACGATCTTAGAGGGCTAGCGCGATGATCACGCAGGCGAAATTCCTTCATTACGAGATCCGAACCGGCGAGGGGGACACAATAGAAGTCAATCTCAACGGCAACGCTGCCAACGTTGCTGCTCGACGATGCTAACTATCGGAATTATCAGTCCGGCCTAAGGTTTAGTTACACAAGGAGGATACTTTAAGCGATCCCCCCTGTTGTTCTCCTCGCACCGTCTTCGGGCCATTGGCATGTAGTGGTTGACCTCGGCGGTCAGCCCGGGCGTGTCAGCGCTGCTGTTCGAGTGTTAAGTCGCGCTTAACCGCGACTGCCTCTCCTGTCTCTGCGGTTCGTCTTCCCACAAGAAAAAAGGCGCCGGAGGGTACCGGCGCCACGAGGCTCGCGAGATGCGGTCAAGCGAGGGTCTACCTACCAGAAATTATTTGCTCTCCGCGATAGGGCTGGCGCCCAAGTCGCGGCGGCCATTGACGGCGGTGCGCGCCGCGCGAACCGCGGGCATATTAGCGGCCGCTGCTCCGTAGCGCTCGAGCAGCACCGGCGCCATGGCGTTTTCCGCTTCCTTGACGAAGATCATCTGGTTCTCGGAAGCCATATCGACGCGGACGAAGTCTCCCAGCTTCACCTGTGCCGTAGCAACCAGGTTGGCCAGCGGAAACACCAGGTGGCGTTCGATGGCGCGTTTGAGGTGGCGCGCGCCGTAACGCGGGTCGGTGCCTTCCTTCAGCAGAAACTCCTTCACGTCTGCCGTGCAATTGAACACAAACTGATTGGTACCGGCAGCCATCAGCACGCGCTGTTGCACCATGCCGAGTTCGATTTCGAGAATCTGCGCCAGATGCTCATCGCGCAGGGTCTTGAAGACCACGGTCTTGTCGATGCGGTTCATGAACTCGGGCGTGAACTTGCGCCGTGCCGCTTCCACCGCCGTGCGCTGAATCTTGTCGTCGAAGTTGTTGTCAACCTCCACTACTTTAGGCGCAAAGCCCAGGCCGCCCTCCACCAGGTTGGTCATCTCGCTGGCGCCCAGGTTCGAGGTCAGGATGATGATGCACTGCGAAAGGTCGACGCGCCGATTGTCGCCGAGCGTGAGCGTTGCTTTGTCGAGAATGCCGAGCAGCAGTTGCCACAGCGAGTCGCTGGCCTTCTCGATTTCGTCAAACAACAGGATCGAGAGCTTCAGCTTCTCGGTGAACCACTGGTTGAGCGCTTCCTGCGTGAGCAGGGGATGAGTCTCGCGATGGCCGAGATATCCCGGAGGCGAGCCGATCAGCTTCGCAATCTCATGGGAGTGCTGGAACTCGGCGCAGTCGATCTTGATGCAGGCATGGGAATCGCCGAACAGAGCCTCCGCCATGGCTTCCACCACCCGGGTTTTGCCCGAGCCGGTCGGCCCCAGAAAAAGCAGGTTACCCACGGGACGCCCCGGAGCATTCAGCCCCGCCAGAAACATCTGGTAAATCTCGGCGACCTTTTCCACGGCCTGGTCCTGACCCACGATGCGGCGGCGCAGGGCTGCTTCAAACTCTCCAGCGTCGGCGCTGCGGCGGTTCGGATCGAGCACGGTAGCGAGGTTCGTTCTCATAAGGTAGTTGTCTGTCCTGTCCCAGGCCGTATTTTCGGCCTTTGCCTTGCTTTTCGCCGAACCTGCCAGGCTCTTGCGGCTTGCGACTCCCCACCTTCCAGAGGTGACAAAATTTGTCAGTTAGAACCAGTCGCTGGCCAGATCCAATAGCGCGTCCGGGCTGCCTTGGAATAAGCAAGCGTCTGGCCACGCATGACCGATGAATTGAGAATGCGAAAACCCTGTATCTGGCTGGACTTAGATCGTTGCCGACAATATTAGAACAGGTGGCAGTGGAAAGTTAAGAGAAAGGAAGAGAAATAGTTTGCGCAAGGAGAGAGGAACAGTGCCAAGTACCCAGTACCGGGTACCGAGCCGCCCGGTCCACCAGTCCAATCCGCTTGGAATTTCCTCTGTGCTCAGGAGCCTGCCCTGAGCGCAGTCGAGGGTGTCCCTGTGTTTAGCGCTTCTTGCGCCGGCATTGAACAAGGGGGAGATGACCGGGAGTAACTGGCGGGGTGGTTCGGTGCGGGATAGCATCCAGGGTGGTAGGTTCCCTGGAGGAACTTTGCGTCGTTCGTCTGTTCTAACCATTGCTGCAATCTCGTCTGTTCTATTCGGTGTGACCGCCATGCGGCTGAGTCCACGGCTTTCCTCGGCCATGGCGGCGCAGCCGCAGAGCGCGCCAGCGGCGCCGGCAGCGGCCGCTTCCGCCCAGCAGGGCGCACAACTGCAACCGGTGAACGCCACACTTTCGGCTGCAGTGAAACCGGCGGACATTCCTTCGTTGCAACCCTCATCGCAGCCTTCCGCCGCTCCGGCGACTGAGATTTACACGGCCAAGCGCGGAGAAAGTATTCCTGCGGTCGCCCACACATATTTGAAGAGAACTGCCTACCTCACGTCGTCGGAGCTGGCCGAAGCCATCCGCCGAACAAACGGAAAAGACAATGGCAATCGCTCGGGCAACATCCTGAAGGCGGGCGAGCAGATCACGATCCCGGGAATCCTCCCCGCGCCGATCGTCGAAAAAACAATTCCCGTCGCCAGAGATTTTGAAGTCCGCGCCATCTACCTCACGGGCATCATGGCGGCCAGCGATCACGGACTCCGCATCATCCGCCACTGGCGCGAAGTCGGCGGCAACGCCGTGGTCTTCGATATCAAGGACAGCGACGGCAGCGTCACCATTCCCTTCGAGCATCCGCTGCTGGGCGCGCACCAGGTTTATATTCACGACCTGCCCAAGTTCGTCCACTTCCTGCACTCCGAGAACATGCACGCCATCGCCCGCGTCGCCATCTTCCGCGACGAACGCATGGTAGTCGCGCACCCCGAACTGGCCGTGCAATCGAAGAAAAATAAGCAGCCCTGGCGCGAGAATGGCAAGCTGGTGTGGACCGATTCTTCGAATCCTAAAGTTCAGGACTACAACATCGCCCTCGCCAAGTTCGTGGCTCAATCCGGCGCGGATGAAATTCAGTTCGACTACGTCCGCTTCCCGGCCGAAGGCGATCAGAAAGACGCCAGCTTCCTGTTTCAGACCGAGCAAGGTCCATGTGGCGACGGCCGCCTCGGCCGTCCCGCCGATGCGAAGCAAGGCGGAACCGCCGTGGACGCCGGCCCGTGTAAGGCCCCTCGCGCCCTGCAGCGCTCCGACGTGATTGTTGACTTCCTCAAGAAAGCCTACGCCGAGCTCCACCCCACTGGCGTGCTGCTCTCACTCGACGTCTTCGGCGTCATGGCGTGGCAGCGCTCCGTCGATCTCTCGCACACCGGACAGGACATCGTCGGCATGGCGAAATATTGTGACGTGCTCTCGCCCATGATCTATCCCTCGCACTTTTTCGGCATGGATAACATCGAGCACCCCGGCGACGCCCCCGAGCACTTCATCGGCGAATCCATGCAGCGCTTCGAGCTGATCACCCATCCTGACGGAAATAAATCCAGCGGAGTAGTGATCCGCCCCTGGCTGCAAGCCTTCCGCTGGCGCACCAAAACCTATTCGCCCGAGTACATTAAAGTGCAAGTCGCCACCGCCAAGGAGAAAGGCGGCATCGGCTTCTTGTTCTGGAACGCCGCTAACGATTACAGCAAACCGTACGAAGCCATGCCCGAGATGCGCGCTGCAAAGGACAAGTTCTTCCGCGGAGATGAACTGCCGGGGACGGCTGTGAAAGCCAGTCTGACGCCGGTAGCGACCCCGGCAAAGGTCACCCAGGCCAATAGCAATGACAATGACCCGCATTGACCTGATAATCAGGGAAAGCCGCTGTCATCTTTGGGTGCGCCGCTCGAACCTTCCCTTGACTCTCGACCGCAAAAGTGAAATCATTAGTTCATTCAGCGGACCGCATTTTTGCCCGCGGACCTGATATGGTTCTCGCCTTTCTTGCGCATTTATCATCCTTCATAGGATTGCGCCTTCTGCGCATTCGAAACTCTTACCAGAGAGAGGCCCAATCATGACGCCCGTGGCAGCGGCCAAGAAACTCAGCAAGTTCGATCCCAGGACATTCCTTTCGACCATCAACGGCGGTAGGAAGATCGCAGCTTTTCTCAAGAAACAGACGATCTTTGCTCAGGGCGATCCGTCCGATGCTGTTTTTTATATAAAGGAAGGAAAGGTAAAACTCACCATTGTATCCAAGGCCGGGAAGGAAGCCACAATAGGCGTCCTAAACAAGGGCGATTTCTTTGGAGAAGGTTGCCTTACAGGGCAGCCTCTCCGCCTGTCCTCCGCGACCGCAATGACCGATTGCTCCGTGATGAAAATCGACAAGCAGTCCATGATAGATGTGCTTCACCGGGAACACGCGTTTTCCGATTTGTTTGTGGCGTATTTGCTAACCCGGAATATCCGATATGAAGAGGATTTGGTCGACCAGCTTTTCAATTCCAGCGAAAAACGACTGGCCCGGATATTGCTATTGCTGGCTCATTTCGGCAAGGACGGAAAGCCCGAGACTGTAATCCCCAAGATCAGTCAGGAGTCCTTAGCGGAGATGGTAGGTACAACTCGCTCGCGGGTTAGCTTTTTCATGAACAGGTTCAGGAAATTGGGGCTCATTGATTATCACGCTGGCGATGCACTGCAGGTTCACAGTTCACTTCTCAACATCGTGCTCCACGACTAGATCTTGATTCCGAAAAATGTAACTACCCTCTCCCGGCTTCGTGGCATCATACGACACGTGCCGAATAAGCGGACCTCCGAACAGCTTCGCCGTGATTCCGATGCGCTGATCGCAAGCGCCGCCCGATTGATAGAGCGCTCCAAAGCTCTCAGGGTACAGGCGGTTGAATTGCAGAAGCAATCGCGGAAGCTATTCGCGCGGTCGGAAGGCAACGTCCCCAAACAAAGCAGGAAGGCATGACCGCCGGCAAGAGCAAATGTCCGCGTCATCCCAACCAGCTTGCGAAGTGGCAGTCAATACCAGTCCGTGAATGTAACGTTCAAGAGTGGAACAAGAGTTGGACGAATCGAAGACGAACAGTGTCAGAAGATCGGTGGAGGGTATAGGGCGGTGAAGTTCAGATTTTTACTGTTTCTCTGAATGGAGCCAACATTCTATCTACGCCGAACAGAGTCCAACGGCATGAACAATTGGACGAGCCGAGATCCGACGGCGGTTCGCCTGCGTTGCAAATAAGCCGCCGGGTAATTGCGCCGGCGGCTTTGAAGCTAAAACCACTTCGATGTTTGTCGGGATGACGCTCGATGCCAATCGAACCGCCCGCCCCGACGTCTAAGCCTGCTTCTTCTTCTCTTGATTGTGTTTTTCTTGTTCCGACTGCGGACTCTTGGGCTGTCCGCTTGGGTTTTGCTGCTTCTGTACTGGCTGGTCCGGCTGGTTTCCAGATTTCTGCTCCGAACCCGGGTTCTGCTCATCGGTATGTTGGAGTTTGCGATTTTCTTGATCTGACATTTTATTTCTCCTTTGCTGGTCTTCATTTGTTATTGATGAGTTGTTGCGATCGTGTTAAGCCTGATTTAGGCGTTTAACCAGACCGCAGGTGTTCCTGTGTCGAAGAATGCACGAACATGATCCAGTAGGGAGTCCGCGCAATTTACCTCTCAACTTTCTCGATTAAAAGTGAGGTCGCTACCGTTTACAATGCTAGCGGCGCCAACGAGAGTAGCCCCAGCCCCCGCCACCGAATAAAAACAGAATCACAAGAACGATCAATAGGGTTTCCATGTTGTGCCTCCCTGGTAATTAAGGAAGCTGGACTGGCCTTTGCGACGGTCGTCTCATATTCTTCCCTGTAAGCAATATGCTAGAGCTGGCTAAGACCGATGTCTGGTCACATTGGATCAGTTTGAGCGCCTGATTTGTATGGCGCGCCCTGGAGCCGCACACTCGCACATGAGCCGGATATCCGCAATCATTGTCAGAACTGTGCAGTTTGGACCAGCCGAGCCATTCCTTCCGGGCCTATGCTGTAACTAATTACGAGAGATGAAAAGTCGCAGCAAAGGGGATGCTCTGGCATCTCGGAAAGAAGCATCGAAATATGATACCCATTACCAATAAGCCGACACCCAGATTGCGTAAAGCTCCCCAGCCGCCCCTGTCATACCCCGGGGCGGCTCCCGACTCAGACCGGGCCAAGAAACCACGCCTCGCCGAGCCCGCTGCCACCGGCCAGGAACTGACTCCCGGAGATCGCGTCGAGGGTTTGGGCAACTTCGGAAAGCCGACTGGGGAATTGGGCACAGTTGAGCAATCGAACGAAGATGACGCGGTCGTCAAATGGGATGATGACGGTCGTATGAGACTCCGGCAGCCTTGGCTCAAGAAGGTTTAGTGCGCGACATGGCTGGGCTGACTTGCCGAGTCTGATCAAATCCACTTAGGTTCAGCGATTATTTTGCGATCGCCCGCACCCCCCTCAGCTACCGTGGGCAGCTTGCACTCACCGGAAACCGTCGATGTCGGAGATGCCATTCTGGTAAAGGGCCGTTTTGAATTTAATTGACAATGGAGGTGGGAGAAGGATTGCTGGGCACACCCGCAATGCGCTTGACGTAACACTCCGTGTGGACGGCTTTGCCGTTTTCATCGGCAGCCAAGTCGGTCTGCAAGCTTAGCGGCATGCTGCAAAGTATGCAGCGCGTTTGTGGGAAGGGGCGGTCATCCATAAAAGCGCCTCCTTGAGTATCGCGCTAATATCAGCGTAGACCCAAAGCTAAACGCAAGCTGAGCAATATTGACCCTTTCCGGCGTTTCAATGGGGACGCGGAGTCTTAAATGGCATCTTTGGGAAAGTGATCAATTTTGAACAGACAGGCGTTCCTATGTTTGCGTAAATTTTGTGATCATGGACGCAGTCTGGCTCGCAAACGGCTGCTTCCATTCGCATCGTCACCACGTCGTGGCGGGATGTGCCGGGTCCTGCGTGCTGTGCACGTCGGGCAACGGCAAGCCAAAACCAGCTTATGAACTATCCATGAGGAGAGACGGCCATGGAATCCCCCACGCTGTTGTGCATCGACGACCTTCCCCAAGCCCTGGAGCTTCGCAAAGCGACTCTGGAATCTCATGGTTATTGCGTCAAGATCGCGTCTAGCAGCTATGCCGCGATGAAGATGTTAGAGGAATCGTCGGTAGCCGCGGTTCTACTGGAGTACAAACTGGAAGGCATGGACGCGGAAGCCGTAGCCTGCCACATCAAGCAACGGTTTCCCGACCTCCCGATCATCTTGCTTTCCGCGTACTCCGAGTTGCCCGAGCGAATCCTGTGGCTGGTGGATGAATACGTGATGAAAAGCGAACTGCCGGAACGGCTGGTGCCGATCATCGAACGAGCATACAAAGCTCAGGCCACATTCCCACGAGCGGGAGCTGCCTAGCACAGCTCCCTGTCGGGACAGCCGCCCTCGGCTGTCCATGCGGCCCAGGTGTATCGGGCCGCTGCCTCCACAAACCTTGTCATTCCGAACCGGGCGCCAATCCTGGTGAGGAATCTGCTTTCCTCGACACCTTCATCACAGCCTGCTCGCCCCATCCCTCCGCCAAGTCCTCCCAAGTCTGATTTCTCTCCTCAAGCAGGGCCACCTTCTTCTCGCGCCGCCACTTCTTGATCTCCGTCTCGCGCGCGATAGCGTCGCCCACATTCCGAAACGACGCAAAGTAGACCAGTCGATACACTTGATACCTGCGCGTGAACTCCCCGCCCTCGCCAGCCCGATGCCGAAGCACACGCGCCATAAGAAATCCCGTCACGCCGACGTACACCACGCGGCTCTTACTCGCCATGATGTAAACGTAGTAGCTTCCGCTCACGCGCCATCGCCGCTCCCAAGGACAGCAGATTCCCTTCGGCTTCGCTCAGGGCAGGCTCTCCGGGCTAACCCGGCCCGTTCGGAATGACAAAATTCTATGGGATTGGAAGGAAGAACCACAGCATCACGCGTCACACCCATCCTGTGCAAAACTCCGGATGAAATTCGAGGCGTGGCCGAGCCCCAGCCAACTTTTTGTCATTCCGACGCCTGAGCGGAGCGAGGAAAGGAGGAATCTGCTGTCCCGTCCGCAACCGAGAACCCCCATCCTCACTCCGTGCCACCTCGCCACCACGAAAGTGCTTTGCATTTCCTTCCGCACAAGAGTAAAAAGGACCCCGACTGTGAGGGGGCCACGGCTATGCCGTGGCTTCTTTTTGTGTTCGGCCGTGCCGCTAAACTTGGATGCCGCCACCAAGCGGCTGTCATCCTGAGGCGGGCGTCCTTTGTCCGCCGAAGGACCCATGCAACCAGCCTCCATCACCACAACTCATGTGGGGACAGCCGCCCTCGGCTGTCCGGCGGCCCAGGTGTATCGGGTCGCGGCCTGTTCGGGAAGGGCGCGGCTTCAGCCGTGCCGCTAAAGGCCCAAAAAGACACGGGCGTTAGCCCCCCAGGGACCACGCGCGCCAACTGCCTCGCTCCCCAATCCCCACTCGTTGCTATCAGGCCCATATGAGGCCCCTAATCCCCGCGGAGTCCCTCGGTTCTTGTTCAGGAGCCTCCGCACCTGTTTCATTGGCTCCGATCCTTGAAAAGACTATCCTTCATGGGTCCAAGAATAGGCTCTTGGCTTTATGGAGGTCTCCGTGGCTGAAAAACACCGAGCCGAATCGTGGCCGCGATTTATGTCTGCCCGATTCTTCCCGAAATTGTGGACGGAGGTTAAGGCTAGATTGTCGGCGCAACTGCTAGGTTTCCTGCTTGCGATACTCATACTAGCCGCACAGTACCACTTTGGCGTAATACGTAGTGATCTACACGGGCGCGTTCTGTCTATCGCATGGCCGTATGTGCTAGTGCTAATCGCCTTTCTTGCCTACCATTTTGCAAGAACTCCGTGGCTGATTAGCAATGACCATCTGGATTCCATCAAGGCGACAGAGTCGACGAATGGAGCGTTACGGCAAGAGCTAGACGAGCGCAAGAGAATTCCTCCGCAAATTGAGGTGCGGCCCATAGCAGTGTACAGAATTCCATCGGATCCTAAGCTTAATGCTAATGCTGCTGGGGAAAGATCATGGGAGATTTTTTTGTGGGCACGAGTCGAATTAAAGGGACCGGCTACCGCTTCGATTCTCAAGTATGTCCTGAAGTTGTCATTGCACGGAATAAGCCAAAACTCCTTCGATATGCGAGATGATCTAGATACTTGGGAGTTGACAAGGTGGAATCCGAAAACACCTACGACTCACAACATGTACGGCCTGCCAACGCAACTCACGCTTGGAGAGCCGGTTGAGGGCTGGCTCCATTTCGCGGTTCCCAAGGCTGCCCCGAGGGTGCTCGACGACAGCGCCATTTTTCTGATTGCAGATACCGGATACGGATCGGGATATGGGGAAACAATGGCCCGTCCTGATATGTGGAATCCGGACAACAATACACGGTTTGGGCGAAAGACTTAACACACTATACGGCTATTTCGCTGGACCAAAACACAGGATCAATACGCCCTTCCCACATCGAGTTTTTCCACACCCCCCATGTGACATCTGCCTTGCACCCCCTCCCTAAACTAGTAGTATGCTTACCCGCCCAGGAACCCTCCCCGAATACCTCTCCACTCTCTCCCCAGCCGAACTCGTCGTTGCCAAGTCCCACCTTTTCAATATTTTCCAAGCAAATCCTTGGCTATCAAGATTTTACGCAGGCTGCCTCCAGATCATCTCGTCTAACCAAAACCGAATCAATAACTTACAACCTCGATCTGAAAATTTTTTCGATCTGAATCCGAAAGGTTCAAACCCAATGCCCCTCAACCAGAATATTCGCATCTGCACCCACATCAAGGTCGACGGAGTCCCTTGTGGCTCGCCCGCCCTCCGCGAAGAAGTTTTCTGCTATTTCCATCAGCGCATGATCCGCGGCGTGCGCACTCCCGCCCAGTCGCGCCTTCACCCCATCGCCCTCATCGAAAATGAGAGGGCGATCCAAGCCTCTCTCATGGAGGTCATCAACGCCCTGGTTCGCAACACCATCGACTTCCGCCGCGCCCAACTTATCTTACGTGCTCTGCACATCGCCGTGAGAAATTCTCCCCGCGTCCATTTCGACATCTACAAGAGCAATATGGTCCAGGAAGTTCCCCACTATCCCGACGCGCCCGCGCCGCAAAAGCCCACTGCGTCTGCGGTTTCGGAGTCCGCTCCGTCCGCTGCCAAGGCAGACTCAGTCAGCGTTGCCCTGTCTAAAGCCCCCGCAGTCGCCAACGCACCCACTGCTCCCACTCGGCCCAAACCGCCCGCCCGGGTCACAACCGCAGGGCCGGCCCGCGCCTCCGCACACCACCGCTCGGGATGAAAGGCCTCCCGGAAGGGTCGAATGCTTCAGCTATAATGTTCTGTAACGCTGGTTGGGTTTTCGCGCCCCGCTCCGCTGCAAGTGCCGGAGAAAAGATTCAGCCCCCGTTACCAAACATCGAACGCAGACCGCAGCCCAAGGAGTCCGCATGGCGATCGAGAAGTCGGAAAGAATCTGGCACAACGGCAAGCTCATTGCCTGGGATGACGCGACGATTCACGTGATGTCGCACGTGGTCCACTACGGGTCCTCGGTATTCGAGGGGATTCGCTGCTACGCGCCGCCTTCGGGGCCCGCGATTTTCCGCGCGCACGAGCACATGCAGCGGCTGCTCGATTCCGCCAAGGTCTACCGCATCGATGTGGACTACACCCGCGAGCAACTGGTGAAGGCCATGCTCGAAACCGTGGGCAGCAACGGCGCGTGGCCGTGCTATGTGCGGCCCATCATTCTCCGCGGCTATGGCGAGGCGGGAGTGAATCCGTTCAACTCGCCGACCGAGGTTTACATCATCAATTATCCGTGGGGCAAATACTTGGGCGGCGAGGGCGAAGGTTGCGACGCCTGCGTTTCGTCCTGGACACGCCTGGCGCCGAATACCCTGCCGGCGATGGCCAAATCGGGCGCGAATTACATGAACTCGCAGCTTATCAAGATGGAGGCAATCGTCAACGGCTATGCCGAGGGCATCGCGCTCGACGTGGCCGGGTTTGTGAGCGAAGGCTCGGGTGAGAACGTGTTTCTGGTGCATCGCGAGAAGCTGATTACGGCGCCGCTGGGCAACTCAGTGCTGCCGGGCATCACCCGCGATTCGGTGCTGCAGATCGCGCGCGACCTGGGCGTTCCCATCGTGGAGCAGATGATTCCGCGCGAGATGCTCTACATCGCCGACGAGGCTTTCTTCACCGGAACGGCGGCGGAGGTCACTCCCATTCGTTCGGTGGACAAGATCAAGGTGGGCAAGGGCGGAATGGGCCCGATCACCAAGGCGATCCAGAAAGAATTCTACGCGATCGTCCACGGCGAAAAGACCGACCGACACGGCTGGCTCACGCCGGTGCCGGTGCGCAGCAAGCAGCCGGTCGGCGTATAATCCGTTGGTATCGAGTCCAACCGAGGGGCGCATACAGCGCCCCTTTCGGCTTCTTAGATCGACTAACACATAACACCCTCAGAAGGAGGACAAATGTCTGACCAGCAAGGTTTAACGCCTGAATTCGCCATCGGCTTTCGAGCGGTGATGCTTGACGGCGTCGTTCGTGAACTGGAAACTACCAAGAAAGTTCTGGCCGCAATTCCCGACTCCAAAGCTGACTATCGCCACGATCCGAATGGACGCACCGCCTGGGAACTGGCGTGGCACATCGCCAACACCGACGTTCAATTTATGGAAGGAATTGCCGATCTGGAATTTAAGATGCAATCGCCCGCGGAAAAACCGAAGACCGTAGCCGAATTGGTCGACTGGTACGACGCGAACTTCAAGCGCAATGCCGACCGGATTTGGGCTCTGTCAGGGGAACAGTTGATGACTCCGGTCAATTTCATGGGCGCCTTCAATATGCCGGTGGTTTTCTATCTCGGTTTTCTAAATAACCACAGCATCCATCATCGCGGCCAACTGGCCACCTACCTGCGTCCGATGGGAGCGAAAGTGCCGTCGATCTATGGCGGCAGCTTCGATCAACCTTTTCAGCCAGCGCAAAGCAACGCCGCCTGATTCCGTAAGTAATGAAGAGGCCGTCCGCGCGGGCGGCCTCTTGTCCAAGAGGCGGTCCGTGCGGCGCTTCATGTGCGCGGCAATCCGGGACTTTTCATTTCCCGCACCAAACCAACTCAACCGGATATTTCTTGAATGCATGATCGGACGTTAAAATAACCATTCCTTCGTCCAATGCCTGGGCGATGATCAAGCGGTCGAAGGGATCGTTGTGATGGAGAGGGAGATCGTAGACGCCGAGGCTATGATTCTGAGTCACCGGCAGCGGCAAAATACGTTGGGCGGCCATTCTTGTACGCACATAGGGGCCGGGAGCTTCCGGCAATCGAAACTTCCCCAGCTTTGCCTTGATTGCGATTTCCCAGGAACTTGCGGCTGAGAGATAAATCTCTTCTCTCCCATTGCCAAGAATATCGAGACCCGCGGTTCCGATGTTCTCCGCCGGCCCCACGCTCCAGAGCCAGACCATTGTGTCCAGCAAGTACTTCATTTGCGCTTCCGCCGACGCTTCGGTTCCGGTTTCGGAACATCCCCGCCATAGAATGCTGCCAGTAAGTCATGCGGCAAGGGAGCGTCGAAGTCGTCCGCGATCCAGATCCGGCCGCGGTCCATACCGAGAGGGCGGGTGTTCTTCTTTTCCGGTTCGACCGCGACCAGACGCGCCACTGGCACGCCGGAGCGCGCGATGGTGACTTCCTCCCCCGCCGCGACTCGCTGCAGCAGGCGGGATAGATGAGTCTTGGCCTCATGGATGTTGACTTCCATAAAGCCAGAGTAGACTAAGTCTGCGGACTAAGTCAACTGAGCTGATGATCCGGCCGAGTCCCAATGGACTTCCAACTTCTATTGATTTGGGGGTTTGATGAAGTAGAGTCGTTTCGCCTTGGAGAGCAACTTCCGCCCGCTCTCCAGCAGACCGTCGACCTCTTTCGCCATGCTCCGGTTTAAGAGGGATTGACCAAAGTGGTCTCCGGTCGAACCGGAATGAAGACCGAAGAGTTGTTTTCTTTGATGCGTGGTCGCTACCCGTTCCAGGTGGGTAGGAATGGCGGACGGATAGTTCTTCATCCAAAAATGGCCGTAGGTGTAGATGAGTGACTTGCGCAGACGTCCACTCAAGTTGTCCAAACACATATGAAAAATGTGGGGATTGAATAGGACTGCATCTCCCGCTTTCGGCACGATCTTCTTGACTAGCGGAGAATCCTGGCGGTAGTCGATCCTGGGTCTCGGGGTGCCAATCGAATAGCGATGACTGCCGGGAATGAAGGCGAGGCAACCCCGGTCGGGAGTCAAGTCTTCGGGATAAAAGTGGATCTTGGCCATGAAGCGGGGGTTCTGCGCGGGATCGATTCCTCCGACTCCATCCAGATCGGAGTGCCATGGAGGTACGAATGTCACCGACGGACGAAACAAACGGGCGTGAGCGATCATGAGCTGAATATCGTACCCGAGGATTTCAACCAACAAAGGGAAGACCGTCGGCAAGTCGACGAGGTCAATAAACACGTCGTCCTCATCCAGTATCTGGGGAATATTGAACGAAGGCGAAGCGGCCTCTCCGGCCGCGAGCCACTTCTCGGCGTGCTTCGCGATGGCGCGGTCGAACGCCGCCTTCAGCCTGGCCAGGAACGGCGGTTCGAGAACTCCCGGAAGGTGAACGAAACCTTGTGTCTCGTAACTAAGAAGGGGCTCCAGTTTTTCCATGCGCGAAGTGCTGGGCCAAACATTCAGACGGGGCGCCAGCGGACAATTGCCCTGATTCTATCTCGGAACGCCGGCTAAAGTAACTCTTTAAGCGGATAGCTCCTGCGCCCGGAAACCTCTTCCCAGCGCCATTTTGAGGGAGACTCCGGTCTCCGAACCTAAGGCTCTGTCCACTTGCCGTAGCGAGGTCGTTACCTAGGTCATCTTGGGGAAGGTGACGATTCGAGTCATCATAGAGAAGCTTGGAGGGAAACCGCCTCCCAGGAAACCTCTGCGATGAATATTGATAATCTGCTGCGGATTGCGACGGAGCGCAAAGCTTCGGACTTGCATTTGAAGGTGGGAAACTATCCTCACTTGCGCATCGATGGCGAACTGGCGCCGCTGACTGACCACCCGCGCGTAACTGCCGAAGACATGCTCAACATGGCGTTCAGCATGATGTCGGCGCGGCAGAAGCAAAAATTCAAAGAGACCACGGAAATCGATATGGCCTATGGCGTGGCCGGGCTGGGGCGGTTCCGTGTGAACATCTTCCAGCAGCGCGGCAACGTGGGGCTGGTGCTGCGCGTTATTCCCACCAAGATTCGCGCGCTCGATGAGTTGTTCCTGCCCAAGGTGGTGGAACAGATTTGCGAAATGCCACGCGGGCTGGTGCTGGTGACGGGTGTGACCGGCTCGGGTAAGTCGACGACGCTGGCGGCCATGGTGGATCGAGTCAACTCCAGCCGCGCCGAACATATCATCACTATTGAAGACCCCATTGAATTTCTGCACCGCGACAAGAAGGGCTACGTGAACCAGCGCGAGATCGGCGTGGATACGCCGTCATTCAGCGCGGCCTTGCGCGCTTCTTTGCGTCAGGACCCGGACGTGATTCTGGTGGGCGAAATGCGAGATCTGGAAACGATTTCGACGGCGCTGCACGCGGCGGAAACCGGCCACATGGTTTTCTCGACCTTGCACACGCTGGACGCGGTGGAAACGGTGAACCGCATCATCTCTATTTTCCCGCCGCCGGAGCAAAAGCAGATTCGGCTGCAGTTGGCGGCAGTGCTCCGAGCCATCGTGAGCCAGCGACTGGTGCGGCGCTGCGACGGCGATGGGCGCGTGCCCGCAGTTGAGGTAATGATTAATACGGCCTTCATCCGGGAGTGCGTTCTGGTGCCGGAAAAGACGCGGTCCATTCGTGACGCGATCGCGGCCGGCACCTCGCAATACGGTATGCAGACGTTTGACCAGTCGTTGTGGGATCTTTTCCAAGCGGGCTTAGTCAACTACGAAACCGCGCTGGAAAACGCTTCCAACGCCGACGACTTCAAGCTGCGTATGCAGGGCATCGCTTCGACCGCCGACATTTCCAGGCAGTCGATGCAGTCTGCTGGATTTGGCGGACGGTAGAAGAGCGGGCTTCGGGCTCCGGCTTTTGGGCTCTGGGCTTCGGGCTTCGGCAAAACCGGCTTTCGGGCTTCCGCCCCCTATATGGCGGACTTTCCTTTTTCTGAACCCTGAAACCCTGAAGCCCGAAAGCCGAAAGCCGAAGTCCGAAGCCCGGTTTTGCTGAAGCCCGAAGCCCGAAATTGCGCTATCGTTAGCGGATGCCATTTCCGCGTCCCAAGAAGAAGTTCTATTCCGAAGATGAATTGTACGAGTATGCCGTGGGAGCGCTGGCGCGGCGCATGCGGACGGTCGCGGAATTGAAGCGCCTATTCCGGGCCCGAGTAGAAGAGCCCGAGTCCGAGTATGGACGGACGCTGATCGAGTTAGTGATCCGGCGGCTCAAGGACCGCGGGTACCTGAACGATTCCCAGTACGCCGCATACTTCTCTTCTCTGCGGCGGGACAATCAGAAATTTGGACGCATGCGCGTGGTCACCGACCTGAAGGCGAAGGGCATTCACAGCGACGTGATCGATAAGGCCGTGGACGCGGCCTTCGAGGACGTAAGCGAAGAAAAACAGGCTCGCGAATATCTGCGGAAGAAGCGCCTGGTGAAGCCGAAAGATCAGAAGCAGGCGGCGCGCATCTTCCGGCAACTGGCTCGGGGAGGGTTTGGCAGCAAAACCATCTTCACCATTTTGAAGAAATGGGATGTGGATGAAGAAACTTTGACCGAGTTGGAGAGCGAAAGCGCGTGATGGCTTAGGATTGAAACGCCACGAGCGGGTTTCTTCTTTGGGGCTTGCAGCATCCAAGAATAAAGAAGGCGTGCTTGGCAAGAAGCTCTGCGATGTTGCATACTCCAAGACCGATCCCAACACAGTTTCTCAGGAGGTCACTATGAAGTTCCGTTTCAAAGCAATTCTGGCGGCAGTGCTCTTCAGTGCAGTACCGCTTGCGCTGGCTCAGGACGCGGCCACGGATGTGAAGAAGGGCGCCGAAGACACGGGGGCGGCGACCAAGAAGGTTGCCACCAAGACTGGTCACGAAACCAAAGTAGTGGCCAAAGACACCGCAAAAGGCACAGAGAAAGTTGCAGATAAGACTGGGCACGAAACCAAAGTAGCCGCCAAAGACACCGCAAAAGGTACGGAGAAAGTTGCAGATAAGACTGGGCACGAAACCAAAGTGGCGGCCAAAGACACTGCGAAAGGCACCGAGACGGCCGCCAAGAAGACCGGCAGCGGCGTGAAGAAAGGCACCGAGGCCACGGGGCACGAGATGAAGAAGGCGGGAGAGAAGACCGAAGACGCGGTGAAGTAATAAGTAAGCCAAAGACACCACAGAGGGCACAGGGGAACACAGAGAACCAATCGTTTGGTTACTCTGCGTTCTCATGTGCCCTCTGTAGTTATGTTTGGTTCTGTTTTTTCCGGTGCTAAAATTAAAGTTTGCCCACCCCATGCTGACTGGATTTGAAATCCGCCGCAAGTTTCTCGACTTCTTTGTGCAGAAGGAGCATAAGGAGGTGCATTCGTCGTCGCTGGTGCCGGCGAACGATCCCACTCTGCTGTTCACCAACGCGGGCATGAACCAGTTCAAGGACGTTTTCTTGGGACTGGAGAAGCGCGACTACAACAAGGCCACCTCTTCGCAGAAATGTGTGCGCGCCGGCGGTAAGCACAACGATCTGGAAAATGTTGGATTCACCAACCGGCATCATACTTTTTTTGAGATGCTGGGGAATTTTTCGTTCGGCGACTACTTCAAGAAGGATGCGATTGCTTATGCGTGGGAGTTGATCACTTCGGAGGAGTGGTTCGGGATCGATAAGGACAAGCTGTATGTGACGATTTTTGAGGGGGCTGGTGAAGAATTGGGCTTGATTCCTCTCGATACCGAAGCTAGAGATGCGTGGTTGCAGCAGGGCGTCGCTAAAGAGCGGATTTTCCCGATGGGCGCCAAAGATAATTTCTGGCAGATGGGCGATACCGGACCGTGCGGTCCCTGCAGCGAGATTCACTACGACATGGGCCCAGCGGCATCCGATCAAGGCCACACTGACTGCGCCTTCACTTGCGATTGCGGGCGCTATGTCGAGATTTGGAATTTGGTGTTCATGCAGTTTGATCGCGATGCTAGCGGGAAACTGAACCCGCTGCCGAGGCCTTCGATTGATACGGGGATGGGGTTGGAGCGCGTAGCGGCAGTGCTGCAGGGCGTGATTTCGAATTATGAGACGGATTTGTTTGTGCCTTTGATTGCTAGGGCGGCCGAACTGACATTAGGGACGGGTGCCGGCACTGCGGAGCTTCGCTCCGCCGGACAGCCGAGGGCGGCTGTCCCCACACGAGCAGAGGAGGGCACAGGCCATGTGGGCACGGCCGCCCCCGGCCGTGCAGCCGAGCAAAGCTCGGCAGGCTCTCCCAGCCACAAGTCGGCTGCGTCGCTCAGAGTGATCGCCGACCACTCACGCGCCGCAACGTTTTTAATTTCGGATGGCGTGCTGCTTTCGAATGAGGGACGCGGATATGTGCTGAGGAAAATCATCCGGCGCGCAATTACGCATGGACGATTGCTGGGGCAGGTGAAACCGTTCCTGCACGAGATGGTGTTCGCGGTTTGCGATTTGATGCAGGATGCTTATCCGGAGTTGAATGAGACGGCTGAGAGAACCGCGAAGGCGGTTTTTTCGGAGGAGACACGCTTCTCCCATACTTTGGAGCTAGGTCTAGAGAAGCTTGAAGAACTGATTAAGGAGGCCGTCGTGCTTCGTCGTCACCGCGCGTTGGAGCAGGTCATGGACGGGTGGCGGCGCGACAGAAAAAATTACATTGAAGAAATCTTCCGGGTCATAACTGTTTCTGAGCCGAATCTCCCGAAGTCGGACGACGATGCGATAGCCTTTCTCGTGGCTCAACTGCGGCCGACCCTCGGATTGAGCAGCGGGGATGACTTCCAATCGCAGGTACGTCGCGCATTCAGCGCTCCGGTCGCTGTTCCAGGCGGGGATGCGTTTAAGCTTTATGACACGTACGGTCTCCCTCGAGATTTTATTGAAGACGCGGTGCGTGACGCCGGCCTCGTTCTGGATCAAGCGGGCTTCGATGGCGCGATGGAAGAACAGAGGGTTCGTGCCCGCGCCTCTTGGAGAGGCGGCGTAAAACACGGCGCGCCAGCAGTCTACGTCAACATCTCCCCTACGCCCTTTGAGGGCTATCGCACAACTCGCAGTAACCATTGCAGGATCGAGTACGTCATCCAGGGAAGAGTATCTGGACAGGGCATCAAACCAGGGGAGTCTGCGGACGTCATTCTCGACCATACTTGCTTCTACGCGGAGTCGGGGGGGCAGGTCGGGGACGTGGGCTGGCTGTTAGACAGTGAGACAAAGTCCGTCGTCGCAGAGGTCACTGGGTGCTATTTCCCTGTCCAGGGCGCACGAGCCCACAGGGTTGTCGCAAGAGGCATTCTAATTCCCGGCAACTATGTCGATGCTGTCGTCAATGCTGACGTTCGTCAGTCGACCATGCGGAATCACACGGCTACGCATTTGCTTCATGCCGGGCTGCGCGAGGTTTTGGGGAAGCACGTGAAGCAGGCGGGGTCGCTGGTGGCGCCGGATCATTTGCGGTTTGATTTTTCGCACTTCACGGCCGTGGAAGACGAGGAGTTGCAGGATATTGAGGACATCATTAATAAGGAAGTGCTGCGCAACCAGATTGTTGAGACCATCACTGACGTTCCGATCGATGAGGCGATTAGTCAGTATCACGCGATGGCGCTGTTTGGCGAAAAGTATGGCGACAAGGTGCGCGTGGTGCGGATTGGGGATTTCTCGACTGAGCTTTGCGGCGGCACGCACACAGGCGCGACCGGAGAGATTGGGCTGATTAAGATTCTGAAGGAAGGAAGTGTGTCGTCGGGCGTGAGGAGGGTGGAGGCGGTTACCGGGGAGGGATCGCTCCGGCATTTTAGGAAAGATCACGAGTTGGAAAAAGTAGTGTCAACATTTGCGAGTCCTACCCCTTCGCTCCGCTCAGGGCAGGCTCTTGCGCACAAAACGCGCAAGGATGGGGCACCCTCTGCGGATGAAGGTCACGCACACGCGGAGATGGTGTCTCCTGCTGCGGCGCTGAAAGCCGAACTCGAGAAGAAAGATGCGGAGATCAAGCGACTCGCGCGGGAGCTGGATCAGGTGCGGATGAAATCGGCTTCGTCGAGTACGGCGAATATCGGCGAGAAGGTCAAGGATGTGAAGGGGGTGAAGGTTCTGGCGCATCGCGTGGATAATCTGGAGCGGGCGCAACTACGGACGCTGGTCGATCAGCTTCGCGACAAGATTGGGTCGGGCGTGGTGGTGCTGGGATCGGCTTCGAATGGAAGCGTTTCGCTGATCGTGGGCGTCACCAAGGATTTGACTAGCCGGGTGCAGGCGGGAAAAGTGATTGGGCCGGTGGCGCAGAAAGTTGGCGGCAAGGGTGGAGGACGTCCTGACCTGGCCGAGGCGGGCGGAAAAGACGCTGGCGCGCTGGATTCCGCGCTGGACGGGGCTTATGCGGTGGTGGAGTCGCTTCTGTCATGACTTCAAGCGGCAGCCCTGAACACGAGCGCTTGCGATTTATCAAGCACAAAGGCCATGCCATTTATGATATTGACCTCACGAACTGCACGGCGAAGGAGTTGTTGTTGCTGCTTGATCTGATCCGCGCCGATATTGCGCGCCACGCGCCTGGATCGGTGCTGACCCTGGTGGAAGTCGCGGGGGCGCAGATCGACAAGAACGTGGCTACGCGAATCAAGGAAGTTCTGGTGCTCGACCGTCCTTATGTGAAGCGGTCGGCTTGGGTGGGGGCGGAGAACCTGCCGCACGTGTTCTACGAGCACTTCAAGAACTTCTCGCAACGTGACCTTCCCGCATTCAAGACGCGGGAGGAAGCGATGGACTGGCTGGTGCAGGAGTAGCCGGTTGCAGTAAGCTGTTGTCTCTGCAGTTATCGAACCCCGGGAAAGAAATGTCGAGCTTCGCTCGACGGACAGTCCTTTCGGCTTCGCTCAGGGCAGGCTTGGGCGGCTGTTCCCACATATTCGTTCGAGGAGGCGTCTCATGGGCCAATCACTTGATCCGAAACTAGCGTTCTTCTACGGCCAATTCGTGCAGGCCGCCTACACCATGTTCAGGCGCGATCCCTCCCAGCTCAGACCGGAGCCCCAACCAGGAGACATTCCTGATGGTTGGGAACTTGGGGCCTGGATTCACATGTCGGATTTCATTCTCAACCTCAAGGATCCTGAATTTTACGGCATCGTTTGCCGGAAGATCGATAGCCCGGACACGCGCATTATCGCGATTCGCGGCACGGAGGGGGCGATCGAATGGATCGATGACGCGGCCGCGCTTCCTACTCCCTTCCGCCAAGTGCCCGACACGGGGCGCGTGGCCAGCGGGTTCGACAAAATTTACAGCTCGTTGAAAGTGGTGAAACGCAGGTTGGCCGAGGATCGTGCCATGGAACAAGCGGCGCCGGGGATTGCAGCCGCGCCGGAAACCTTCGACGGCTCCTTCGCCGAGCAGCTCGATCAACTGGCCAACAGCCGCGAGTTGGCCCGCGGGCGCAGACGGACTGTGGCCGAAGCGCGCCCGCCGCGGCCCATGGTGGTGACAGGGCATAGCCTGGGCTCGGCGCTGGCCACGCTGTTTGTGATGGAGAATGCCTCGAAGAAAAAGTTCGACATTACTACGTCGTGCACGTTTGCTTCGCCGCGCGTGGGCACGCTGGAGTTCGCCAGGGCCTTCGATCTGTTGCCCATCGTGTCGTGGCGCATCGTGAATACGCTCGACGTAGTGCCGAAACTCCCGCCACATATTCCCGTGGTGCTGGAATACGATCACGTTGATACCGCGTATCCGTTCAAGTCCTCAGATTTCGCGAAGAACAATTTGGTGTGCTGGCATGCGATGGAGACTTATCTGCATTGGCTGGATACGAGTTATGCGCTGCGGGCGGAGTGCAAGCCGTAGGAGTGTACGGCGGCCTCCGTAATCTTGTGTTTGGGTAGTGGGTCAGTTTGAGATCCACCGCGGCCCTCTTCGGAGGGCCTTCGTTTTTTTGTTTTGCTGTTTTACGGCCAGTACTTGATACTGGGCGCATGCGATGGAGAGGCGGGGAGTCCGGAAGCGGCATGTGCCAGAGCCGGAAAGGCTGCGCGACCGAGCGGCGAACCTGAAGGGGAAAGCAGACACCCTCTTGCGGGAAGCCGATGCATTACTTTCTGAAGCAGAGGCATTAGAGGCGGCTGAGGCTGGAAAACGAAAACCGACAGTTTCACAGTGACGGACTACCCTTTTTGACATAGCTATCTAAGATAGCTATCATTAGAATATGGATGTGAGTGTCGCCGATGCTAAGAACAAGCTGCCCGAATTAATCAAAGCTGCGGAACAGGGCGAGCGCGTGACTATCTGCCGCCGGGGAATACCGGTCGTGGACCTCGTCCGCACGAAAAAACCATCCCGAAAAAAACCTATGCTGGGCACCTTGAAAGGCAAGATCAAAGTCTTCGATCCGGATTGGTGGAAACCGATGACTGACAAGGAAGTGGACGATCTCTTTGGAGGAGGCGAGTGACGTGCGGGTGCTTCTGGACACGGCGGTATTGATTTTTGCCGTCGAGTCGCCGGAACGCCTTAGTAAGCGGGCGAGCGCCGCCTTGAAGAACCCCGACAACATTCGCGAGTTGAGTTCCATTTCACTTGCCGAGATCGCTATCAAGACAACCCTGGGTAAGTTGGATATTTCGGCGGAAATTGCACGGCAGGCGATCCGGGATATGGACATTCGCATCCTTCCGTTCACCGCCGATCACGCCTTTCGTTTATTCGAGCTCCCAACACACCACCGCGATCCCTTTGATCGTCAAATCATCGCTCAGGCATTTTCGGAAGATATTCCTGTCGTCACTTCGGACGAAAAATTCCGGGCATACGAAGGGATCGAGATTATCTGGTGAGGCCTGTCGAGAATCCTCCGCCGATACGAAATGCGGCCACCAGTGGCTGAGGTTCCGCACGAAACAGGATTTTACGTGGCGCTGAAGCGCCGCACTTCCACGTTACTGCCCGCATTCCCGAACTTCTCCGCAGCCTGTAGGCATGCATTTCGGCCCGCGCTGTCGCTTACGGCGCGAGCGGCCGTCGCAGCGTCTGATCAAACAGCTCCAGAAGTTTGTGAAAAGTGCGCTCAGCCTGGGGCTCGTTGTAGACGGGGCTGTCGGAGGCGGTCCAACTGTGGGACGCATCCTTGTAGGTTTCGCTTTCGTATTTTCCGCCCCAGCGCTTGAGAGCCTCATCGAGCTTCGCAATGGCTTCTTCAGGCATGCTGCGGTCATTAGTTGCGTGGCCGAAGTAAAGCCGCGCCTTGATCCGAGGCAGCGCCAAGTGAGGACTGGTAGGGGCATCGGTGTACAGGCCGCCGCCGTGAAAAGATGCGACAGCGGCGACTTTATCGGGACGCGCCGCGGCGGCGTACATCGCCATTTTTCCGCTGAAACAGTAGCCCACAACGCCGATCATGCTCTTCCGCGTGCAAATCTGTGACTCCAGGAAGTCGATGTAGGTAGACGTGTCGCGCTGCATCGCCTCCAGCGTCAGCGGAGTGCTCAACTCCGCCATGCGCTTTTTCATTGCCTCCGGCTCCAGAGTTCGGAACGAAGGCTGGAGCGGCGCGCGACCGGTGCGATAGAAAATGTTGGGCATGAGTACGGCATATCCTTGTTTCGACAAGCGCGCAGCAGCTTCGCGGTTGGCGGTGCGAATGCCTGCAATGTCGGTGAGGTAGAGAACACCGGGCCAGCTCCCATCGCCTTCGGGGCAATAGAAAACACTATCACTGCTGCCCTGCTGCATTGGGACTTCAATTTCACGGTCTGTCATCGTCGGATTAACTCTCCTATATCGGATTGGGTTGCTGAAAGATCGCGCTTGCGCGCTCGACTGCGGTGTTTCGATGCTGGATGGTGCTCGCAGGATGCTGGGGTCAACTCATAATGAACTCTCGGGTTAGATGGCCAGGCTTCCTCAAGGGCTAAAGCCCGCGTCTTCATCGGTTGGTGCGGCACGGCTAAAACGGGCTGCGGAAAAACTCGCGCTGGACAAAAAATGCGACCACCAAGGCTAAAGCCCTCATTGATTCTGGACCCTTTACGCGGCGCTGAAGCGCCGCTCTTCCAGGTTACTGCCCGCATCCCGAGTTTTCCGCAAGCTGGTAATCTCGTGCCCTTCCCAAGATCAGCTTCTCCACTTCAGCGTAACGGGCCCTGCCATGGGATGCTTCATCGCGCTGCCGGTGTGCTTCGCTTCGAGATAGGCGGCTTTCAGTTGGAAGTACCATTTTGCGGGACGGTCGGCGTCGTCGATCAGCATGAGATGTGGGTTGTGCTTCAGGCCTTCGGCTTGCAGTTCCATGGTGCGGCGGTCCTGCTCGACGAACTTGGCAAAAACGAACTTCAGCAATTCGCGGCCGAACGGCATCCAGCGGAAGATGTTCCAGGCGGCGACTACATCGATGCGGCATTGATTGCGTGTGATTGGCGTCACGGTGGTGAGCGACGAGAACCAGTACTTCCCTGCCCTGATGGTTTCGCGGCGCAGGTTGGGCAGAACGAAATCGATCGTGGTGGTGATGGAATCGGCGGCGGCGTAGAGGCGCAACAGCTTATAGGGCGCGGAGTTTGAGCTCGGCGTATGGGCGCTCATGCGGAAGCCGTTGGGAATCGGTTCGAAATTCTTATGCTTCTCGTGCATGCTGTGGCGGCTGCGCCACCACCAGGCCTGGTGCACGAACGGTCCGTGCGCCGGGTCCATGAGGCCAATGATGCCGTGATCGATGCTGACGGGCATGTCGGCGGTGAGGTAGGCAAGCTTGTACTTGCCGGTGAACGTTTCAATCTGCGGGGCGGACTCCGGAGCTTCTTCGGGTTTTGCGAATCCCGCGCCCTGGAAGCCGGGATCCGGCATGTAGACCCAGACAAAATCATCCTGCTCTTCGCAGGGATAGCTGCCGGCGTAGATGCGATCCACTTTCAAAGTCTGATCAGCAGTTAGCGAAGGGATGAACTGGCACTGGCCGTTGTGGGCGTCGAAGGTCCAGCCGTGATAAGAGCACTCGATATTTTTGCCGTCGAACGTGCCGCAATTGAGCGGCATGCCGCGGTGGGGACAGGCGTCCCGCAGGGCAAAAGGATGACCAACGCGATCGCGCCCTATGACGAGCGGAATCTCGAGCAACATGGCCTTGTGGAGTTGGTTGCCATGGACGCGATCGGCGGGCAGGGCGCGGTACCAGAAGCCGGTGAGCATCAGCGAATCGGGCGCCTGGCGTTGAGGAGGGTCGAGTTCGGGCATGGAGTGGGGATTGCTGATTGTTGATTTAGATTATTGATTGAAAAACATATGCTAGCATCCGCTGGACGTTTCAGCTTGTACTGAATTGCGCGGAGGGAACCTCATGGAATTCATTGGGCACTTTCGCAGGCTTACGGCGGTGCAGCGAAACACTTTTACCGCCTGCTTTTTGGGCTGGTCGCTGGACGCCTTTGATTTTTTCATTCTGACCTTCTGTGTTAGCGCCATCGCCACTCAATTCCAGGTAAAGGTTTCGGTGGTTGCGGAGGCGATTTTTGTGACGCTGGCATTTCGTCCGGTGGGCGCATTGCTTTTTGGAATAATGGCCGACCGCTTCGGGCGGCGTCCCACGCTGATGGTCGATATCATCGCGTACTCGGTGTTTGAACTGGCGTCGGCATTCGCTCCTTCCTTGAAAGTCTTCCTGATTTCGCGGGCGTTGTTCGGAATCGCGATGGGAGGCGAATGGGGCGTGGGTGCGGCGCTGGCCTTCGAAACGCTGCCGGCGGAGGGGCGCGGATTCTTCTCCGGGCTGTTGCAGGAAGGCTATGCGGTGGGTTATCTGATGGCGGCGTTGGTTTACGGGACGGTGTTCCACTACGTCGGCTGGCGTGGCATGTTTGTGATCGGTGCGCTTCCGGCGTTTCTGGTGATTTACATTCGCACGAAAGTGGATGAATCGCCGGCGTGGTTGCAGGGGCGCGTGGCGAGAAAGACGGAGAGCCGTCTGGGCAAGGATATCCTGACTTATGTGGGAACTTTCATTTTTCTGGTTGTGCTGATGTTTAGTTTCAATTCGTTCAGCCACGGGACCCAGGATCTTTATCCGACGTTCCTGCAGAAGGACCATCACTTTACGCCGCCGATGGTGGGCTTGATCGCTGTTGTTGCCAACATTGGCGCGCTACTGGGTGGAATTGTTTTTGGGACGTGGTCGGAAAAGATTGGCCGGCGACGGGCCATCCTGATTGCAGCGCTGCTGACGATTCCGGTTATTCCACTGTGGGCGTACTCGCACACCGTGCCCCTGCTGGCGCTGGGCGGTTTTCTGATGCAGTTCATGGTGCAGGGCGCGTGGGGCGTGATTCCGGCGCACCTGAATGAACTTTCTCCGCCGGCGGTGCGAGGGACGTTTCCGGGTTTCACCTACCAACTGGGAAATTTGCTCTCCTCACGCAACGGGGTGATTCAGGCCCAGCTCGCCGAGCAGCACTTTGGAGGAATTTTTGCGCCAGTTCTGGCCTGGACGGTGGTGGTGATGGCAACCCTGGTGGCGGTGGTCACCTCGCTCGGCCGGGAGCGCAAGGGCACGGACCTGACGAATACGAATTAAGCCGAATTCGGAATGTGCAAGATTTGGCACACTGCCATCGAATGACCCAATGCCCGCACGACAGCAGCATTGTCATAGAGAGGTTCCTGTGGTACGGTAGGTAAAATTTCACGCCTTCGTAAATACTCTCAGGGCTTTCTAACGTTGTAGTTTGCTCGAATGCGTGTGCAGAGGTAAAGCGCCACTATGAAGGAAACAATGGATTCGACTGCGGCCCAGCCGTCTGGGGACGAGGAGAATTTTGCCAACCGGAAGTTGATCCGTCCGGCGCTGCCGCGCCCGGATCACAATCACGGCAATCACAACTCGAACCACAACTCCAACCATAACTCCAAGCCGTTACAGGTCGCGGAGCGCCGAGACCGGCTTGACCGCCCGGAACGTGGCGCGGAGTGGGGGCAGGATCGTGGATATGACCGTGGGGAGCGTTCGATGGGCGCGGCGGGTGGGCGCAAGGCTGCTCCTCCGGAGCAGACCAACGCCGAGAATTTTTATTACCAGAAACAGATGCAATCGAGAACACCGATGGTGATCGTGCTGCGCGACGGCGAAGAAGTGCATGGCATCATCGAGTGGTACGACAAGACCTGCATCAAGGTCCTTCGCGAAGACGGACGGCCGAACCTGATGATTTACAAGCCCGCCATTAAGTACATGTTCAAGGAAGAAGAGAACGGACGTTAGGCGCGCTGATTGGAAATAGCCTCATAGCGCTCCGTGGCACCCTCGAGGGACTCAGTTCTTTTTTCCGTAGAATCAGGGCACTTACGTGCTGCGCTAATGAACGCCGTCTCGCGGCCCTTGATCCCGCTTCAACTACCACACCCGAGAACTCCCCGCAAGGTCGTCTTCACTGGCGACGTGCGAGGGATCCTTCGACTGCGCGTGATCGTCCTTCGGACAATCACACTTCGCTCAGGATGACAGGAGAACGGGTGTTGGAAAATGGCCGCCAGTTTACGGTACTGATGCTCCCGTTGACAATCTCCGTTATCTCCCATAGCATCAATCACTTGAGGGATGATCCTGACGCAGCATCGGGGAGCCGTTCGTGATTAAGCTCGACATTATCAACGAAGTAGTGGCCAGAACCGGCATCACCAAGACCAAGGCCGAACTGGCGGTGGAAACCGTCTTTGAGAGCATGAAGAAGGCGCTAGCCCATGGCAATCGCATTGAGTTGCGAGGATTTGGCGTTTTTAACGTGCGCCCGCGCAAGACCGGCATTGGACGCAATCCGCGCACCGGAGCCGAGGTGTCGATTCCTCCGGGCAAGGCGGTGCGGTTTAAGCCGGGGAAAGAATTGCAGTCGATCGATTAGAAGAAGCCTTTAGGCTCTTGGCTCTTGGCTTTGAACCCCGCGGTTGGATCACCAGCCGCCTTTATTTCCGCTGATCGTAGTAGCATCTAGAGAATGGCTCCGAATCACATTTTCGGGGCCGAAAGCATGTCGGAACCGACTCCTCCCACAGTTTCCTCCACTCTCGAATACTACCGGCCCGTGCCGCATTGGGCGCCGCGCGCGCCAAAGCCACGCTACTGGCTGCATGGGCTGCTGCTGCTGGCGACTTGCTTCACCACGCTGGTGATGGGCGCGCGCATGCAATATAACTTCCAGCGGGGGCAGCCGGCGCTCTCTTTCAACGACAGCTCGGTGCCGCTTTTCCCCGCGAACTGGGCCTTCTCGCATCCAGCGCGCCTGCTCGGCGGCCTGCCCTTCATGGCTACGTTGATGCTGTTTTTTCTGGCCCACGAAATGGGCCATTACTTATACTGCCGGCGCTACGGGGTTTATGCGACGCTGCCTTTCTTCATTCCGGTGCCCACTCCGATCGGGACCATGGGAGCGGTCATTCTCATCCGTTCGCGGATTCGCTCACGCACCGCATTGTTCGACATCGGGATTGCGGGACCCATCGCGGGATTTGTGGTGGCTGTAGCTATGCTCGTGGTTTCACTCGGATGGTCGAAGCCGATGTACTCCGGCCTCGGTCCGGCGGACTATGAACTCGGCTATCCATTAATTTTTCAATGGGTGCATCGGTTGTTGGTGTCCGCCGGCCTGCTCCACGGACCGGCTGCCCTGCCACTCGATCGCGTGCTGCTGCATCCCACAGCGATTGCCGCCTGGGTAGGGATGCTGGCAACGTCACTCAACTTGCTGCCCGGCGGGCAACTCGACGGGGGACACATTGTTTTTTCGATTGCGCCGCGAGCGCACAAATTTGTGTCGCGGCTGACGATTCTGATTCTGTTGCCCATGGGGTACTACCTGTGGACAGGATGGTTTGTGTGGGCGATTCTTCTGCTGATAACCAGCTTGCGGCATCCGCAGGTGGCCGAGTGGCCGCGGATTTCGGGCGGACGCATGTGGCTGGCCGGGTTTGCGTTGCTGATGCTGGCGCTCACGCTCACACCCGCTCCCTCCGCACATGCGTCTCTGCGGGCGATCTGGGGACGATAGGAAGTCCTGATTCCCGCCTGGCGCTCGACCAAGCAGTGACATGCAAAAGCCCCGCACGGATTCGCATGGAAGGGAGTTTCTCTCGTATATACTCCTGTATTCAATCGTTTTAATTGACGATTCGGGGAGGTCTGACCTTGAGAAAGCTCGCCGCTCTTCTCGCCTGTTTGCCTGCGTGTTTTGGCTTCACGCTTCCTGCCGCGGGTCAAACCATCACTGTTGATGTCACCCATCCCACGAATTCTTTCGTGCCCAACCAAACGCTGGGAGCAGGTGTGGACCGCATTGCGGTGGAAGCGATCGACAAAGATCTGCTGCAGCCAACGCTGGACAAAACGCTAGCCTCGGGCTGGCAGCCGGTTACGTATCGCCAGAACACGGAACTCGCCATCGAGGCGTGGCATTGGAATCCGCAAGGGACCTGGAGCGACGGGAACAACGCGAGCGGCAAAGGATATTTCACCGGTTCGGCCACTCCGGCGGAAATGATTCGCTACTCCTACGGCTACGCGCTGCCGCGCCGCGGGACCACGCGCAATGACGGCACCGATAACGTAGGCTTTTCGCGCCTGACCGACGGCGATCTGAACACTTTCTGGAAGAGCAATCCGTATCTCTCGCAGCGTTTCACTGGGGAAAGCGATGCCTTGCATCCGCAGTGGGTGGTGCTGGACATGGCGCAGGTGCAGCAAGTCAATAGCATCCGGATCGCGTGGGGCGCGCCTTATGCCAGGCGCTACGCAGTGCAGTATTGGACGGGCGACGATCCCATCAAGGCAGTGACGCGCGGAGTCTGGCAGACGTTTCCACAAGGCACCATTACGGATGGAAAAGGAAGAGTCGAGACCGTTCGGTTGACCGGCAGTCCTGCAGCCGTGCGATTCGTGCGGATATGGATGACGGAATCATCAAACACCTGCGAGGCGGATGGCTCGGCCGATTTGAGAGCAGACCCGCGAAACTGCGTGGGCTATGCCATTCGCGAACTTTATCTTGGCACCAGCACGGAGAATGGCGCGTTTCACGACATCCTGCGCCACACGCCGGATCAGGAGCAGACGACGACGTATTGTTCGTCCGTCGATCCGTGGCATCAGCCATCCGATCTGGGATCGACCAAGCAGGCGCAGATGGGATTCGATCTGTTCTTCACCAGCGGCGTAACGCGCGGCCTGCCGGCGATGGTTCCGGTCGCGATGTTGTACGACACTCCCGACAACGCGGCGGCGGAGATTGCGTATTTGAAGAAGCGCGGATATCCGATCTCCTACGTTGAGATGGGCGAGGAAGCCGATGGGCAGTACATGTTGCCGGAGGATTACGCCGCGCTGTACCTGCAGTGGGCGACGGCGATTCATCGTGTGGATCCGGCGCTGAAGCTGGGCGGCCCATCGTTTCAAGGCGTAAACAAAGACATTGAGGTCTGGCCGGATGCGAATGGAAGGGTTTCGTGGACGGCGCGGTTCGTCGATTATCTGAAGCAGCATGGTCGCATGAACGATCTGGCATTTTTTTCGTTCGAGCATTATCCCTACGATCCGTGCAGGACGCCGTGGGGCGTGCTGTATGACGAGCCTGAGTTGGTGAGCCACATCATACAGGCGTGGCACGACGATGGCATTCCCGCAGACCTGCCGATGTTTATCACGGAGGGAAATCTGTCATCGGGCGCGAGTGAAACTTATCAGGACATTTTTTCGGGAATCTGGCTGGCGGATTACATCGGATCGTTTTTGAATTCAGGAGGAAAAGGCGTTTACTTTTTCCACTATCTGCCGTTGCAAATGGAGCCGGGCTGCAACAGCTCTCCGGGCACGTTTGGAATGTTTACCATCGACGCCGGTTATCAGATTCAGCAGCCGCTGGCGCAGTTCTTTGTGGCGCAGTTGATCAACCTGGAGTGGGTGCAGCCAGGCGGCGGCGAACATCACGTATTTGCCGCGAAGAGCGATGTAGAGGACGGTGTTGGTCATGAATTGGTGACGGCGTATACGGTGCGGCGCCCGGATGGGAAATGGGCGGTGATGGCGGTGAATCGCGACCAGCAGAACGCTCACCGGGTGCGGATCGCGTTTGACGGATCGGATGACAAAGAAAGCAGCTTTGCCGGGCCGGTGGAGATTTCAATTTTCGGAAGCGCACAGTATCAATGGCATCCGTCGCAGACGCGATTCATGGCTCACGCGGAGAACTCCGGCGAACGCACGATCGTGGCGACGAGCAAAGGCTGGGCCGAACCCGACGGGCCTACCGTTCACGCCACACTGAGTGCGGGGAAAAACACGATGTACGATCTGCCGGCGGCGTCGGTAGTGGTGATTCGAGGCCGGATCGGCGGGCAGTGACCTTCACATCGCCCTCGGAACCTTCCACAGAAACGTTGCCCGTTTTCACTTGGTCTTGGGTGGGCGTGTGAGCTGGGGCATGGTTCGTTGACGCTCCGAATGTTCAATGAGCGCAGCCAGCCGTTTTAATTTGGTCTCTTCCTTTTTCGCGCTGATGATCCACCAACTGCACGTTCTTCGATACCAGGGAGCCTGCGCTTGGAAAAACTTCCACCCGTTCTTGTTCGCACGAAACTTCTTCTCATATGCAGTGGGAAGCTTGGCGCCTTTTCTCTGCTCGTAGGCGTAAATCCCGGAGCGCTTTCCGTCGCGTTTCTGAAAGGCTGCCAGACCCGCGGAATGCATGAGCCCCAGGCTCGAAAGCTCGGTGGCGCGTCTCACGTTGATGGAACTCCAGATACTGCGCGGTTTTCGGGGCGTGAATCGAATCTTGTAGCTAATCTCATCGACTCTCTTGCGGACGCCATCGATCCAGCCAAAGCAAAGTGCGCCATCTACCGCTTCCGGCCAGGAAATGCTGGGACGCCCCGAACCCCGCTTGTAGAGGCCGACCCACAGCTCTTTAGCTTCGGCATGATGCTCGTCGAGCCATGCGCGCCACGCGGATGGCGATGGAAAGAAGTGAGGACTTACCGGCATGCAGCCGAAATTGTATCCGAACCGGTCACATCAGCCATAGCGCGTCCACATCCACGATGAGCTGCGTGCGCGGAATCTTTTGCGCGACGGCGTAGGCGAGCATGGCCCGTAGCGTCGCGTTGAGCTTTTCGCGGCTGGGCGACTTCAGTACGAAGTGGTAACGGTAATCGCGCTTCAGCCGCAGGATGGGCGCGGCAGCCGGTCCGAGCACGCGTACGCCCTCATGCCGGTTTTGCTCAAACCATCTCCCCAGCGTGCCCGACCACTGCAACGCTTCGTCGAGCTTGTCGCTGCGGATGAGCACGTTGGCCAGCGCGGAGTATGGCGGATAGTGCATCCAACTGCGGAAGCGCAGTTCCTTTTCGTAGAAACCGGTGAAGTCATGGCGAGCGGCGTATTGCACGGCGTAATGATCCTGAAAATAAGTTTGCAGAATAACTTTGCCGGGAGATTGGCCGCGCCCGGCGCGTCCGGCAACCTGGGTGAGCAATTGGAAGGTGCGCTCGGCGGCGCGGAAGTCGGGCAGTCCCAGCGCGCTGTCGGCGCCGACTACGCCAACCAAAGTTACCCCGTGAATGTCGTGGCCCTTGGCGATCATTTGTGTGCCCACCAGCAAGTCGAGTTCGCCGTCGCTAAGCGCGTTCAGAGTGCGCTCGAAATCGTCGTGTCCACGGACTGTATCGCGGTCGAGGCGGGCGATGCGTGCTTGCGGGAACATGCTATGGAGCAGTTCCTCCAGCTTCTCCGAACCGGTGCCGAGGAAATATACATACTCGCTGCCGCAATGCACGCAGGCCTTGGGCACCGGCGCCGTATAGCCACAGTAGTGGCAAATCATTTTGTGCTCGCGCTTGTGGTGTGTGAGTGCGATAGCGCAATTCTGGCATTGCAGAGTTTTACCGCAGGTGCGGCACAGCACCACCGGGGAGTATCCGCGGCGATTGAGCAGCACCATTACTTGTTCTTTGCGGTCGAACCGCTCTTTGATCTCGGCCGCCAGCTTGCGCGAGATGACCTGTTCGTGGCCGGTCTCCTGCAATTCCTGACGCATGTCGATGATCTCAACTTCCGGCAGAGGACGTCGCTCCACGCGGTCGGGCAACTCGATCAGTACATATTTATTTTTCTTGGCGTTGAAATACGACTCCAGCGATGGCGTGGCCGAACCGAGAACCACGACGGCATTGGCCATCTTGGCGCGCACAACAGCGATGTCGCGGGCGTGGTAGCGCGGCGTCTCCTCTTGCTTGTAGGAGGAATCGTGTTCTTCATCGACGATGATCAGCGCGAGGTCCACGACCGGCGCGAAGACCGCGGAACGCGTGCCAACGACCATGCGGGCTTCGCCATTCTTGATGCGGTGCCACTGCTGGGCGCGCTCCTTGTCGGAAAGGGCGGAGTGGAGAATCGCAACTTCGTCGCCGAAAATCTGGTGCAGATCGGCGGCAACCGCGGGTGTCAGGCCGATTTCAGGAACGAGAAGAATGGCGGAGCGGCCGGCTTCGAGCACGGCGCGCATGCCTGCGAGGTAGACGGCGGTCTTGCCCGAACCGGTGACACCGTGGAGCAGGATGCCGGAAAACTTTCGCGTGTCGACGGCAGCCCGCAAACGATTTAAGGCAGCCTGCTGCGCTGAGTTGAATTCGAACGCGAAAGGCGAAGACCGGGGTTTGCTGCGCGAGACGGCGAAGGCCGCGGGCTCTTCAATAATTTGAACCAGGCCGCGCTTGGCCAGCGTGCTGAGCGTCGTGCGGGGAACGTCGAGAGCTTGCAGCGTCTCCACGGGAACTCGGCCGCCAGATGCGACGAGCGTCTCCACCAGTCTCCGTTGATTATCGTTTAATTTGCCATCGGTAGATTTGAGCAGAGCGACCTTGATGGTGCGGGTGGCATCGCGGACAGCGGAAACATCTTCGCGCACCAGCCACTTCTTGCGCACCATGCCGCCCAGGATTAGTTTGGAGACGCGGGTGGCGGGGCGTAGAGTTTCTTCGCGGATCTGGATAGTTTCGCCGGGCGTGGGCTGTTGCGCAGCCAGATAATTCAGTATGCGGAATTCGGCGGCTTGCTCTTCCGGAGTGCGGCGCGACCGCGCGGACGATCCGGACGTTCCCGCAAGGTGCAGCGCCAGTTGACCTTCCTTGGTAATCCGGTATGCGATTGCACGCTTGAACTCCGCGTTCAGAGGGAGCATGGTGCGGAAGACCTCGCCCAGCGGGGCGAGATAGTAGTCGGCGATCCAGCGTCCGAGGCGCAGCAATTGCTCGTCGAGAACTGGTGAGAGGTCGAGCACACACTGGATAGTTTTTGTTACGACCGACGGATTACGATCGTGCAGTTCAACGACGATCCCGGTCAAACGCTGCTGGCGGAAGGGCACGAGCACACGCCCACCGACCACGGGCGCGGCCTCGGCGGGGACACGGTACGTGAAGACCATGTCGAGCGGCACGGGCAGGGCAACGTCGCAGAATTCGGACATTGATTGGAAGGATAACCTACAACGCTTGCACGGCTCGTCTCGTGCAGCTAAGAAAACTCCCGGTGGAGTTCGTTGCAGCGCAAGCGGGCATGGGGTCCCTCGCTCCGCTCGGGATGACAATTTGATCCTGACACGATGCTTTACTCAGGAGCTTTTTTCGGCGGCTCGATTCCTAGGTATTTCATTACCATTTGCAAATCCTTCCAGGCTTCGCCCTTTTGTCGCGGATCGCGCAGCAGGTATGCGGGGTGATAGGTAACCGCGAGGCGCGCACCCGCCCAAGAAGGATCGCTACCGGCAGGTTTGAAGTCGTAGAAGCGGCCGCGCAACTCACCCAGGGACGAATGCATGGCCAGCAGATTCTTGGCCGCGGTCGCTCCCAGGGCGACCACAACTTTAGGCTTAATGGCCGCGATCTGACGCATTAGAAATGGGGAACAAGTGTCGCATTCATCGGGCTCCGGTGTGCGGTTGCCCGGAGGACGGCATTTGACCACGTTCGCGATGTACACATCTTCGCGCCGCAAGCCCATCGCCTTAATCATGTTGTTGAGCAACTGGCCGGCGCGGCCGACGAAGGGCTCGCCCTGCGCGTCTTCGTCGGCTCCGGGACCTTCGCCTACGAACATCAGCTCAGCGCGCGGATTACCCACGCCGAAGACAATTTTTGTGCGGCCTTTGGAGAGTTTGCAGCGGGTACAGTCGCCAAGATCTTCGCGAATCAGCTTGAGCGCGGTAGCGGGATCGGCCACGCCGGATTCCGGTTTCGGCAGTGCGATTTCGAAGATATTGTCTTCTACGATGGTTGGGGCGACGGCGGATTTTCTGGCGGCCATTTCCTCTCGCATTTCTGACTGGGGCGTCGAAGAAAACGCTGGAACATTTTCGGCAGTATCTGAGGCCGCTTCCGTGAATTGAGGAAGATGAGGTTCGCGGCGGTAGAAATCGTAAATCCCCATCTCATGGCAGTAGCGAACGCGCTCGGCGAGGGCGCGCCGCAATTCCGGGTCAAGAGTACGGGGCATTGGCCTCTCGATTGTAATGCAGGAGCGAGAAACTCGCTTTTCAGGCTTTTACCGGCGATTTGCGCCGCTGGCGGATGCGGACGACCTGATCGAGCACGCGTTGCGCTACTTCCCATTTAGTGGTCTCGGGGACTTCGACAACTTCGTCGTGAGTGATGATGGTCACTTCGTTGCGATCGGAATCGAAACCGACGCCTTCACGGGAAACGTCGTTGACCACGATGGCATCGAGGTGTTTGGTTGCCAGCTTCTGGCGGGCATTTTCGAGGACGTTCTCGGTTTCCGCAGCGAAGCCGATGATAATCTGCGACTGCTTTCGCACGGAGATTTCCTTGAGGATGTCGGTTGTCGGTTCGAGTTCGAGGGTGATCGGACCTTTGCGTTTGATCTTTTGCAGGGAAACCGATTTCGCGCGGTAATCGGAAACGGCGGCAGTCTTGACTACGATGGTGGCCTGGGGCAGCAGATTCAGCACGGCATCGCGCATCTGCTCGGCTGATTCCACGCGTGTGATCTCAGCCGCTCCCGGCGGAGTCAGCGCCGTAGGGCCGCTAACCAGCAGCACGCGAGCCCCGCGGCGCAGCGCGGCTTCGGCTACGGCGTAACCCATGCGTCCACTGGAGCGGTTGGTGAGGTAGCGCGCCGGATCGATCCTTTCACGCGTAGGCCCGGCGGTGATCAGCACGGTTTCACCGGCGAGGTCCTGCGACGCACCGAGCGCCTCGAGAACAACGGCGACGATGGCTTCATTCTCGGCCAGCCGCCCGGAGCCGGTCATGCCACAGGCAAGATATCCCGAACCCGGCTCGACAATCTTCACGCCGCGCCGGCGGAGGATTTCCAGATTCGCCTGCGTCGCGGGATGATTCCACATGTTGACGTTCATCGCCGGAGCGACCACAACCGGGGCCGTCGTGGCGAGATAAAGCGTGGTGAGGAAGTCGCCGGCAATGCCTTGCGCAAAGTGCGCCAGAACGTCAGCCGTGGCGGGAACAACCAGCATAGCGTCAATCGATTGCGCTACCGCAATGTGCTCGATGGCGGAATCAAGGTTGGCGGAATCGATGTTGGAAGAGTGCTCTTCGCTGGGCGAGAACATTCCCGTTATCACTTTCTCACCGGAGAGCGCTGCGAAGGTGAGCGGACGAACAAACTCCTGAGCCGCGCGCGTCATGATGACTTGCACGCGAATGCCGCGGTCTTGCAGCAGGCGCACAATCTCCGCCGCTTTGTAGGCTGCAATGCCGCCCGTCACTCCGAGAGCAACTTTCATAATTTCCAACGGCGGCGGCTAGGCTTCTCCGAACGCCTTATCCAGCACTTCAGAGGCCTGCTCCGCAGCGCTGCGCGTTTCGGGGATCTCCCACTTCACCTTGCCGGCGCGGATTTCATCCTGCGCAATGCGGCAAGGTTTGCGGGAGTTGGTTTGAACCACCGGCGGCGCTCCGGATTGCAGTTGGCGGGCGCGGCGGGCGGCGACCAGAATGTAACGATAGTTGCTGTCGAAGCCTTCGATCAATTTCATGGATTCTCTCCCCTGCTACTGGGATGTAAGATTTTGATTGCCGAAATTGGTGCGCCTCGTTCTTTCGCCGGCGACGCCAAAGGCTTGCACTACCATTTTCCCACGAAACTCAAAGTTGCGGGGGCTTCCTGCACTCCATAATGGTTACCGAGGACTACCCCCCTCCGGAATCGCCGGGCGGCCGAAACGAGTCCAGAATCGAATTCAGGCGGTCGCGAACATTGGCTAAACGAAAGCGGTCGGCGAAAGCCAGGGTTTTGGTTTCCTCAACGGATAGCGGCCGGCCCGCGCGCACCAAGCGTTCGCCGCGGACAATCGCCCGCAATGCTCTGATGGAATCCTCGAGTTGGTCGTTCACCAGAATGTAGTTGTATCGGTCGTAATTCTCAATCTCACGACTGGCCCTGACCAGGCGGCGCAGGATCACCTCTTCACTATCCTCGCTGCGCTTGCGCAGGCGTTCTTCCAGCGTCTTGCGATCCGGAGGGAGAATGAAGACACCGGTGGCGTCGGGAAGTTTTTGTTGAATCTGCGCCGCGCCTTGTACATCGATATCGAGCAAAAGGTCGCGGCCGTTTTGTTGCGCCTCGTGCAGAAAGCGCCGCGCCGTTCCGTAGTAGTTGCTATCGAACTCGGCATGCTCGAGGAACTCGCCATCGCGAATCATTTTCTCGAATTCGGGGCGAGAGACAAAATAATACTGCCTGCCATTTTTCTCACTGCCTCGCGGAGCCCGCGTAGTGTAGGAAATGGAGAACTCCAGATCGCTCACCTTCGTCAGCAGTTCATTGACCAGGGTCGATTTGCCCGAGCCGGACGGGGCCGAAATGATGTAAACGATCGGCTTGGCGGAAGAACTCATTCCAGGTTCTGCACCTGTTCGCGGGATTTTTCGATCTCCGCCTTCATGGCGAGTCCGGCTTCAGTGATTTTCAGCGCTTCGCCGGCCAAACCCGAAGTCTTTGAAAGCAGCGTGTTCGCCTCGCGATTCATTTCCTGCAGCAGGAAATCCAGTTTCTTTCCAACCTCACCATTTTCGTCGAGCAGGCCCAGGAAATGCTGGACGTGATTTTCCAGGCGGACGATTTCTTCCTGAATGTCACTGCGGTCAACCAGAAGTGCGGCTTCCTGCAGCACCCGTTCGCGGTCGGCACTGGCGCCCAGCAGCTCCTGAAGGCGTGTTTGAAGCCGCTCCACGTAGTTGTGCAACACGGTGCGCCGGTGAAGTTGCACCGTCTTGACGGCTTCGCGCAGGTGGTCCATGCGCTGGCGGAGTTCACGCTCAATGCTGCGGCCTTCCTGCTCCCGCATCTGATTCAAGCGGTCGAGCACTTGGCCCACCGTCGCCATCACCGCGGACTCGAGCGCACCATCCTCAGGGTCGCCCGCGGAATCGAGAGCCCCCGGAATGCGCAGGATGGAGTTGAGGTCGGGGTCGGACGGCACGCCAAACTCCGTGGCCGCGACCCGAAAAGCCGCGATGTAAGCGCTGACCAGCGGGCGATTCAACTGAAAAGTTTCGCTGCTCCCGCGTTCCAGGCTGAGCGTAACTTCGACGTGTCCCCGGGCAATCTTTTCTTTGAGCAGGCGGCGCAGTTGCATCTCAATCGAGTCGGAGCCCGAGGGCAGGCGAAAATGCAGATCGAGAAAACGGTGGTTCACCGATTTCAAAGAGAGCGAGAACGCGAGGTGACCGTTGGCTTGAATCGATGACGACATGGAGGCCGAGCCGGTTCGCTCCGTTCCAGCACTTCCTTCGGCGTGGCTTATGAGCTCGCCTTTGACCTGCGCAAAACCCGTCATGGAGCGAAGAGGCATGTAATTTTCCAAGCTTCCGAGTGCCAATATTAGTTGGGTTGCGCCGATTCCAGTTTCTGCTCGAAGTCCGCAAACTGCAACTCGTACAGACGCCGGTAGGTGCCCAACTTTGTCATCAAGTCTTCGTGAGTGCCGATGTCTGCGATGGCGCCATTCTCGATCACCACAATGCGGTCGGCGCGGCGCACGGTCGAAAGCCGGTGAGCAATCACGAATACGGTGCGGCCACTCATCAGATTGTGTAACGCGGATTGCACCAGAGCCTCCGATTCGCTGTCCAGAGCCGAGGTGGCCTCGTCCAGAATGAGGATGGGCGCATTCTTCAAGATTGCCCGGGCAATGGCAATGCGCTGCCGCTCTCCGCCGGAAAGGCGCACACCACGCTCTCCGATCACCTCATCGTAACCTGCGGGCAGGACTTGGATGAACTCGTGCGCCAAGGCAGCCCGGGCCGCGGCCTCGACCTCCTTCAGCGCCACGTGCGGCTGGCCATAGGCGATGTTGTTGCGAACTGTGTCGTTAAATAACACGGTTTCCTGCGTGACGATTCCTACCTGTTCTCGCAACGAAGCAAGAGTGACGTCGCGCACATCGTGGCCGTCGATGAGCAGGCGGCCCTCGGTGGCATCAAAGAATCGCGGGATCAAATGAACCAGTGTGCTTTTGCCCGACCCGCTGGACCCGACGATGGCGAGCACTTCCCCGCGGGGGACTTCGAGATTGATATCGTGGAGCACGCGAGCATCTTCCCCTTCACTGCCGTAGGTGAAGCTGATGTGATCGAATTGCACAGTCTTCGCGAACGCCGGCAAGCGCCGGGCATGCGGCTTCTCGCGGACGTCATCTTCGATATCCATGAACTTGAAGATTTCGCTGGAGGCGCCCAGGGCCTGCTGAAAGTTGTTGTTGAACTGGGCAAACTTGCGGACCGGGTTGTACAGGCTGAAAACCGCCGTGATGAACGCCACGAAAACCCCAGGCGTCATCAGATTGTGTGCGATCCGGCCGCGCCCCAGGAGCAGCAACAACGCGATCCCGACGACACCGAAAATATCCATCAGCGGTGAACTGATGGCGGTGGCGGCAACCGAACGCAGGTTCGCACGGAAGAGGCGGCGCGCCGCCCCGCGAAAGCGGGAAATCTCCCATTTCTCGCTATTGAAGGCCTTTACGATGCGGTTGCCGGTGATGGTTTCGTGCAGAATATTTTGAATTTCGGCAAGCTTGTCTTGTCCCTGCCGGGTTGTGCTGCGGACCCGGAAACCGATCTTGCGCGAGGAATAAACAATCACGGGAACGAACAGCAACAGCACCCACGCAAGGTTCCCGCCCAGGACCACAACCACGGCGGCCACCGACAGGAAAGTAAAGAACTGCTGCAGGAATTCCGCCAGGACCGTCGACATGGCGTACTGGACCCGCTCAATGTCATTGATGATTGTAGAGAGCAGGGTCCCGGTGGTGTGCTTGGAAAAAAATCCGGCGGAACGGCGGAGGATCGCATTGTGAAGATCATCCCGCAGGTCGGTGATCATGCCAAAACCGGCATGGTTTACCAGGTACGTGCCGGTGTAATCGAAAATTCCTTTGAGTATCGTCGAGCCGACCAGAGCGACCGCAACCATGTTCCACGCATTCGTGAAATGCGAAGGCACTAACTGCTGCAGATAAACGGGATGGTGCGTAACCGGAATGACAAACAGTTGAATATCTTTCGATCCGGTAGAAGGATTCAGCACCCGGTCAAAGATGGGGCGAATCAATAAGAACTTGAACGCGTCGAGCGCGCCTACCAATGCCATGAGCACAACGGAACATAGAATCTGCCACCAGTAAGGGAGCGCGTAGCGAACCAGACGCATCAGTTGGCGCATAGAACTCCGCGCAGGCCGCAATGGCTTACTGACGGTGGCATGGGCATGCTGTGCAAGGCCTTATTTTACTGCGGTCGTTGGTGGTTTGTCGTTGGTCGTTTGTCGTTTTGCCTATGCTGTGAGCGGCTAGATTTCGCAGCGGCCAACGACTAACGACCGGTCCTGGTTACTTCGGCATATCCCGATGTGCAACCTTCACGCGGTATCCGGCCTGGTGCAGGCGCTTGCCGACTTCCTCGGCAATCATCACGGAACGGTGCTGACCGCCGGTGCAGCCGAAGCTGATGGTGAGATAGCTCTTGCCTTCGTGAATGTAGTGCGGCAACAAGTAAATCAGAAGATCGGAAATGCGGCGGATGAATTCTTTTGTCTGCGGAAAAGAGCGGATGTACTTGGCCACGCGCGGATCGCGGCCGGTAAGCGGCCGGAATTCCGGCACGAAGTGCGGGTTAGGCAGAAAACGAACGTCGAAGACCAAGTCGGCCTCTTCGGGCACGCCCTGGCGGAAGCCAAAGCTCACGCATGAAACGAGGATACTTTTCTCGGAAGCCTGCTCGCGGAAACGCTCAGTGATGTGGGCGCGCAGTTCGTGTACGTTGAATTTGGATGTATCGATCACGAAGTCGGCCAGGGCTCGGATGCTCGCCAGATGGCGCCGTTCGGCCTTGAGCGAGGCATTCACCGGCGCGTCCGTGCCCAGGGGATGCGGGCGGCGGGTTTCGCTAAAGCGCCGCAGCAGCACCGCATCGGAGGCTTCCAGAAAGGCGACCCTGGTCGGAATCAGGCGCCGCACCGCCTTCAGAATGCCCGGAAGTTGCTCGAGCTTGGAGCCTTCGCGAACATCGACCACCAGCGCCGTGCGGCGGATCTCGGCCGACTGCAACGCCATCTCGGCGAAGCGTGGAATCAGTTCGACGGGAAGGTTATCGACACAGTAGTAGCCCAAATCCTCGAATGCCTTGAGCACGGAGGCTTTGCCGGAGCCGCTCATCCCGGTGATGATGACCAGCTCCGGAGCATGCGGAGCATCCGATACTTTGACCTGTATCGTTCTCTTCCCGGTGCTCTTGCGCAGTGGCTTGTCGCGCTTGCGGGGACTGGACGATTTCCGAGGCGCCATGAAATGGATAGTAGCATCGAAAGCGGCGTGACTACTCCACTGAGTTTTCGATTTGTCTCAGCACCGCTTGGACAGGTAAGCTAGGTCGCCATGAAGAAGTTTCAAGATCTTACCGAGCGGGAAGTGCTGGCTCTGGCCATTTCCCTGGAAGAAGAAGACGAGCGTGTGTACTCGGACTTTGCCGAAGGCTTGCGGCCAGACTATCCCGCGTCGGCGGCCATGTTCGAGGGGATGCGCGAAGAGGAATCGGGACACCGGCGGCGCTTGATCGAGCTTTACCGCCAGAGGTTTGGCGAACACATCCCCTTGATCCGCCGGCAGGATGTGCGCGGATTCGTGGAGCGTCCGGCGCTGTGGCTGATTCGACCGCTGCGCATCGAGGCGGTTCGCAAGGAAGCCAGCACGATGGAAGTGGAGACGCGGCGATTTTACGAAAAGGCCGCGGCTCGCACCCAGGACGCGGGCATGCGGCAACTGCTCGACGATCTGATCAACGAAGAACGTGAGCACGAAGAGCGCGCCCAGGAACTGGATAAAGAGAAACTGCCGGCGAACGTGAAGGAAGATGAAGAGCGGGCTCAGCGTCGCCTCTTTGTGTTGCAGATTGTGCAGCCGGGATTGGCGGGACTGATGGATGGTTCGGTTTCCACGCTGGCACCGGTGTTCGCGGCCGCGTTTGCCACAACCAACAGCTGGGATGCCTTCCGGGTGGGCCTCGCGGCGTCGGCGGGAGCCGGCATCAGCATGGGGTTCGCTGAGGCGCTCTCCGATGATGGCAGTCTGACTGGTCGCGGGCATCCCTGGGTGCGCGGTGTGATCTGCGGAGCCATGACCGCGCTGGGCGGAATCGGACACACGCTACCGTTCCTGCTGCGCGACTTCCACAGGGCGCTGTGGGCCGCGGGCGCGGTGGTGGTTGCCGAATTGGCCGCAATCACCTGGATTCGACACCGTTATATGGATAGTCCGTGGGTTTCGGCGGCACTTCAGGTCGGGTTGGGCGGGGTGTTGGTGTTCATTACCGGCTGGCTCATCGGAAGTTCCTAGTCTCCGTCGGGTTACGGTTGCGTGTCCAGCGGGTGCTGGCTCTTTTCGTAGAATTCATTCTGCAGCTTGAGGCTGACCTCGTCGGCTTTCACGGCGCGGATTGCTTTGACCACGGCGTCGATCCACCAATCCATTTGAAACTTGCCTAGCTCTCGCGTTGCGGCGGAGCCGTCGCCGGAATAGTGGTTGGGAAAGCGCGCGTACCACCAGATTCCCGTGTAGACATCTTCGGGAAGGTTCTGGCGGTGCTGGTCGGCGCCGGATTCGCGGTTGGCGCGATCGATGTGAACCGTATCGGGACGGGAGATCATCATCTTCGAAGTTTCGCTTTCGCCGGCGTGCATATCGATGGAAGTCTTCTTCGCAGGTCCGCCCGACTCTGGAGTGCGCCGGTCGAAAACGTAGACGACATAGTCGTGCGGCTTATCCAACTGGGTTTGGGCGAAGTACGGGAGCAGGCTCTCGTTGCCGCCGTGGCCGTTCATAATGATTACTTTCTTGCAGCCGTTGCGGGCCATCTCGTCGGTGGTTTCCTGCAACAGGGCGAGTTGCATCTGGCGGCTATAGGCGACCGTTCCGGGCTCGTGGCGGGCCTCGGCAATCTGGCCGAAATAATACTCCGGAAAGACAATGGTGTAGTCCTGCTCGGCGGCATGCAGTGCGGCGTAGCGGACGTCCAGCAGATCGGTGCCGAGCGGCAGGTGCGGGCCGTGCTTCTCGAGGATGCCGAAGGGCAAAAGGCATGTGCCTTGCGAACGGTGGATACCTTCGCGGAAATCGGCCGCGGTGAGTTCTTCCCAGTGGACCGAGAGTTTCGATGGAAGCGCAACGGCTTGCGATTGCGCAAGACTTGAAGCACTCGGAATTGTGAAGAGAAATACAAGAAGCAGGACGGAAAGGATCGTGGAGCGCGTGCGAATCATCATCGGCAAATCCCCCTCGGCGGCGAATTCTAGCACGCCGGAAGGTCTCTATTAAAACGTAACAATAGCCAAGAAGAAAAGAACGGGCCGGGAGCATCGCCCCGGCCCGGCCGACAAAACTTAACATCACTATTTCAGGAAAATCTCTTGCAGGAGTTCCGAGCTGATGATCTCCCGAACCTCGGCTCGCTTCTCGGTAAGCTGTTGAGCCGGAGCCTTGCCACCGAGGATCTTGTCGCGAATGGACTCGCCCTTCGCCGCCAAACCGTCCAAGGCAGCGTGGTTTTTATATTCGACGGCAATGCAGATGTCCCAATCTTCCGGGTTGTTCTTGGTCTCCTTGAGGAAGACCTTGTAGTCGATGATGGAGCCTTGCTTCTTACTTTCCTCGTAGACCGATTTGGTGGACTGGCGCAGCATGGTGAGATAGTCGTCCATGTGTGTGGGCTTGACGCGGATCAACGTAACGCGCCAGATGGGGCCTTCGGTGTAGTGTTCCTGAGCGAACATCGAAGGGGCGAGCAGCAGCACGAACACGGCAAGCCCGTAGAACTTCTTCATAGGCATCTCCTGTAATGATGAGTTAACGGCGGGAGGATCATACGCTCTGTTCAGGAGAATGGGAAAGCTGCTTCCGGCGTTCGGCGTTCGGCTTTCGGGCTTCGGGCTTCGGGCTTCGGGCTTCGGCCAAGTGCTCACACTGGGCAGACATCCGGCTGTGGGTTTCTTGCTGAAATAAACCTGCGCGCGTCTGTTCCGGCTTTGGGAGATACGATGCGGATGCGGGGTACCCCCTCCCCCCTCCCCCATACCCTTTGAAAGTCTTGCTGGGCGCGGGGTTCGCAAAAAAGTGTGGGCAAAATCTAGATGTCAAAGAACTTAGAGGTCAAAATCTCGGAATTATGCCTTTGACATACCCTAGTGCTTAGTCAAAAGGAGAAATGTCACGCCAAGGGCGATGAAACTCCATAGCACCGTAACAGTGACGATCTCGATGTGGCGGACTCGCGGCGACCGCTTAGGCGTATTCTTGATGCCGAAATAAACACGGCGCAGCCTGAATGTCCATGCAATCGCAAGGACTATAGCGAGCGGAATACGAACAGCATTTGGAGCCTGCCACCAAATCTGTTTGTCCAGAGCGAGCAAACTAGCCCTCTATCTTTGTCGTTTCGTTTTTTTCGCCTGTGGTCTCTCCGGCGGCTTCACCTTAAGCACGTCCGCTATCACTTCATTGAATGGCAGGGGGATGTGCGGTATTGGCTTAGAGTTCGTTGTTTTTGCGCTGTTGCTCTGCCGCATCGAAGTCGATTTCATAATTTCCCGGTCCCGGCTCTGGGTCTACGATCTTGATGTGCTTTAAGTCTAGCTGCTTTGGCCGTTTCTTGAGATCACCGTCTGTACTATATACCGTTCCGCAGTTCAGGATTTGCGCGGTCGCAATGTGAAAACAGTCCCACTTTCGCCGCCGATTCTCACATATGCGCTCAAGCTTTTCTTCTTCGCTTTCGTTCTTCTTCTTGCGTTTGTCCTCATCGAAACCCGCCAAGTCCTTGAGTTCTGCCTCTCTCTTCGCCGCAGTGAGCGCAACCTCCTTGGTCAGGCCGTAGATTCTTGCCATTTTGCCTATGTCTCCGTATACGTCGCGCGAGACTGCGCCTTTCCGGTGTGTTGCAACGGAGAGTTCTTGGACCGTCAGAATTGATGTGTAAATACGGGCCTTTTCTGCCTTCAATTCCTTCACGAGCAAACGGATGTTCTTCGCGTGCTTGCTGCGCCTAGCTCCCATTTGGATGAAGATCGTTGTGTCGAAATATACGGTACGGGCCATAGTTTCTCTACCCCCGAATTTCTTTTAGTATTTCCTCCGGGTCTCGATCCTGGAATACCTCATCGTAGGTGTTACGAAAATCATCGAACGCAGCCACATAGTCACGCTCGTGATCTTCCTTGATGGTCAAAGCATCTAGTCGCGGATTCTTTGTCTTGAAATAATTGGCATCGCCGAATATCACGACCTGTTTACTAAAGAGGGGCAGAACGTCGCGCATGTCGCCCCTCTTGAACCGGATACGCCATGTATTACCGTTGTCCTCAAGCAACTCGCCCCAGAAGTAACGGCTGTGCTCCTCGTCCTTGCTCGAATCCTTGAGTTGGCGTAATTTCCCGTACAGCGTCAAGGATTCGACTGCAAACTCCGCTTGGCTCATAGAGCGAATGACTTTCATCCCGCTCTCGGAGAAGGTCGCCTTGCTTGTAATTTTGCCCTGCTGGGCGAGTTGCAGTCGGAGTTCCGTGCCGTCCTTTTCCTGAATATCGCTGATCCTTGGCAAGCGCCTAAGAACATATTCGCCGTATTCGCCAACAGCACCGGGCCTCTTTTTCTCCACACCATCCGTGGTGCTAATCACCCGGCTCACAGTCTCGATGCCGTTGTTCGTGTCTCGCGTAATCAATGCCGTTGCTTTCACGCTGCCTTTTGCGAAAGCAACACCACTAGCGCCTGCGAGAAGTTCAATTCCAAAATCGCCGTCTGCATTCTCAATGCCCTGATCCCTCTGTATTTGCGTCCCTACCTCTCGGATCATAAAGTCAAGTTCCTGCAACGTAGCAAGAACGTGGGACAGTGGCAGGCGATTGTGTCGCGCCCGTCCCTTCTTGAAAGTAACGGTGAAAACAGGGGTATCTAGATAGATAGTCTTCCGGCGTTGCCGTGGCTGGACGGTTGTTGGCATACTTCCCCCTCGTCGTGTAGGATTAAATACACGACGGGGGCGAAATACGCCCTTGGCGATAAGATTATCCGAATCACCCTCGGTTCATCTTGGCGGAGGACACGAGAGAGATTCAGCACTAATAAAATCGAAGTTCTAATTGGCAGCCTATCGTGGCTGCCTTTACTTTTAGTTCACACTTCTTGAGTCCCGCAGCATCAACCGCTTTCCGCTTGTGCTCTTGAGTGCCAGCAACGTGCGATCTCCGTCTTTCTCCTTGCGGGAGTTGTAGCGGAAGTCGAACTCGCTCAGATAACGGTGCAAATGCTGCTTTCCAACGTGGTGATATACCCCATTGATACCACGCTTCAACGTTGCGAAATAGCCCTCAATCGTGTTCGTCGTGATGCAGATTCCATCCTCGTAGCGGACATATTCCTTCGCCACATGGTTCACCTGATCGTGTTTGTGGGCAACCAGCGCACCTTTGAGTACGGTAGAACTATCGGTCATCACATGGGCATCTTCTGCGATCATCTGATTCACGATTGGCTTCAAATTCTCCGCCGTGACGCGCTCCACATGCCGAGATTGAACCTTTCCGCCCCGTTGCAGTACAGACACAACCGCAGCCTTATTGGAAGTCACAGAGGGATAGTTCGGTTTACGGCCACGCGCCCGCATGTATGGCTTCGCCCTGTACGGGCCGACGCGCAACTTCCCGCCCACGTAAGTTTCATCGACTTCGATTACGCCAGTGAGTTTCGATGACAAAGGTTCTTGGGTCATCGTGTAGCGAATCCGATGAGCCATGAACCATGCGCTCCGATACGTGACCTTGAGCATTCTGTGAAGCTGGTGGGCGCTCATGCCCTTCTTGCTGGCACAAAGCAGGTGATAGGCCAGCAACCATTTGCTCAGGGGGATATGGCTGTCTGCGAAGATCGTTCCGACCGTGACAGTAAACGGCTTCCGGCATCCCTTACATTTCCAGAGGCCGGGGCGAGTGCTCTTGCCTTGCAACTTGTAGGCTTCGCCGATCACTCCACAATGGGGACAGACAGGGCCATCCGGCCAGCGGATAGCCTCAAGGAACTCACGCGCTTTGTCCTCATCGCTGAAATACTTGGCTAGAGTGGCGAGATTGAGTTCGTTTTCCATGCGTAAATACTAGCTTTTTACGCTGGGTATGTCAAGTGTATAATTCCGCAAAATCTAGAGAACAGAGGACTTAGTGGCGTGCCAGTGAGGCTCGCTGCAGTACGTCCGCATCGACCATGATCGCGCGATTTGAAGGTGAGGGCAAGGTTGGATGTCACATGGGGCGGTGGAAAACTTCCTGGTTGCCCGGGCCTCTAACGAAACGGGCACGGATCGAGGGCTCTTGTGGCAGCAGAACTGACTACTGTTGCACTGCAACGCCAAGCTGTAGATCAGGATTATGGGTTGGCAGACAGAATCTGCCCTAGCTGATCTCGAATCGAGGATAAGTCCGGATCTGCTGCCGCTGATTGCTTATTCTCAGGACTCAAGCGGATGGACTTACTGAGATCTTCTACTGCAAGTGACATCTGCCCGGACAATGCGAGATAGCATGCCCGGTTGTAATATGCGTCGGCTAGATCATGGTCAAGCTGATGATCGCGTTCTTTGGCGGTAATGTATTCGGACAAGATGTCTGTGGCTCGTTGGTGTTCTCCGAGATTTCGGTACGCTCGGCTTAACAACAAAACGATCAGCCGTGACAATGGCGCGACAGCCCGCTGCTTTTCTAATTCCACTACAAGACGCCTTAGTTCCTCAGTCGATTGCGGATTCATATCGTCGTTGCGCATGACATTCAGCGCAGCAAGGATCACTTCCTGTATGGTCGAATCGACGCCACCTCCCGGAGATTTGGAAATCCTGATCTCTTGCCGCTTGCCTGAAGGGAGAGCGACGTCGTAGACCACGTGCGCTCCCCGTTTCAACCACCCAATAATCCACTCGGAACATAAACTCGCTACCAGGGCCGCGCCCGCTGCGCTGAGAAGAGACACCCACTCCGTCATATGGCCTCCTTAATTTCGCAGAAGATCACGGCCACGAAATAGCTGACTAGAGAGTAGTAGATTGGAGGAACCTTGATCGGGTTTTGCTCTGGTTTACAAGCAAAAACGAGACAGCAGCCCCAAGTAGCCAAGGAAGCTAGAATTGTTAACCAAACGACGTCGATTAGAATCCGCTCTCTCTTTGGGACAATGACCGCCTTTAGCGCATCGATCTGGCGCCGGGTCTTGTCGGAAAGAGCGAACTCTCGGTTCTTTAGTCCAGTGAGCGGGAGGAGTAATCCTAGCGCCGCAGCAGCGATCGTAGGACCAACAAACTCACGGGAATCCACCCGTAGGCTGGTGCGCAGCAGCCATTCCATCAGAACGAGAAAAAACGGGAATGTGTAAATCAAAGCGCGATTGGACATCGGAGAGGACCAGATCGTCAAGATTTACGTCAGTTGTGCGACTAGTCTAGCACCCTGTAGCTTGCTCCGCGAGACCGTCCGCCTCATCCCATCTCAAGCCCCACTTGGTTGTGAGCGCTTTACGCGGGGCTGGAGCGCCGCTCTTTCACGGTTGTGCAGGCAGAACAGAAGGTTCCTCCGCTCCGCCGTCGCTGGCGCTCCGACTCCGGTTGATTACATAACGACGTTTGGATTGACAAGGAGAATGGTGGGGGACGGCGTCAGAATCAATGCCGAATTTAAAGTCAAAGGCAGCGGACAGGAGTGTCCGCTCCACACGGGCGAATTGGACACGACCTTCATCTCTGCGCCCAGCACTGCGGCCCGATACGGCTGGGCCGCCGGACAGCCGAGGGCGGCTGTCCCTACATGAGTTTGGTTACTGCGCGAGTTCTTGCTCAGGGGCTGAAACCCGCATGATTGTTGGCTTTACGCGGCGCTGAAGCGCCGCTCTTCCACGGTCGTGCAGGCTTGGTAGAAACTCCCTCTTGAGCCTCAGGCACCGCTGACAGGAAAGGGATCCTTCGACTACGCGACTGATTCTCTTCGAGAATCAGCGGCTTCGCTCAGGATGACAGCCGACTTGGGCGCTGCGCCCACGGGGCGTCGATCAAATCCTCCAAGGCGGGGCTCAATCCGGTTGGGGGCGGAGCCAGCGAATCATGTGCGGGTAGGGAGGAATGGAGATTTCGGCGGCGCGGGTGGAGTCCAGGGTGAGGCCCATCCATTGGAGCAAGGGGACGCCGGCGTTGCCATCGCGGTAGATCTGGATGAGGGTCTGGGCGGCGCCCTTGTAGCCGGCGGGGTGGAAGACCATCTCGGGTGGGAGTCCGAGGTGGACGGCGGCGGCATAGGACCAGGCCTGGGCGGCGATCTCGTCCGCCATGTCGGAGCCGACATTCGATCCGGTGGAGGCGCGTTGGGCGGGCAACATGGTGGCAAGATGGCCGGCTTCGTGGAGGAGATCACCGGGGTAGAGCAGACGCTCGGGGTCGACGATGAGGCCGCCGGGCTCCAGCGTGACGCCGGGCAGAAAGGTGCCGGCAGCGAGGGGAGCGAGGCGAACGGCGAGGCCGATCTGCTGGAGCCAGTCGAGGATAAGGGTTGCGGTGGGATCAAGCATCGACATTGATTTTAACGGTTGAGGAGGGTTGGAAGGAGTTGGGACCAATTGCGGAGGAAAGTCAGGGTGGCGGAGACAGGAGTGTTTAGCTCTACATGAGCCTTGCCCGGCGCGGGATAGCGGCCCGATACGGCTGGGCCGCCGGACAGCCGAGGGCGGCTGTCTCCAACGTGAGTTGTGGTAGCTCCCCACATGAGTTGTGGTAGCCGCTCGTCCCTACACAAACCTGCCCGCCTGAGTTTCGCTGAAACCCGAGGGCTGACGGCTGCTTCTACGGGGCTTCGATCAGTTCCATTTTGCCGTCGCGGGTGCGGTGGAGGATCATCACCTTGCCTTTGGGGTCGCGGAAGACGAAGACGTCACGGTCGCGGAAGTGGGCTTCCTTGATGGCTTCTTCGAGCGTTAGGGGGCGCATGGAGACGGCTTCATTGGAGCGAACCAGGTGAACCTCAGTGGTTTTGGCCACGGCGGGGTAGCGATGCACGGCGACGGGGACGGCGGTTTTTTCCGTCAGGCCAACTTTGGTCTGTACCTGTGCGGCTTCCTGCGGCTGCGAGGAGTGGCCGTTCCACTTCTTCACTTCCTCGCTCTTGCGGGCCGAGCGCTTCTTGGATTGCCAGCGGGTCTTGTATTTTATCGCCTGCTTTTCCAGGTGGTCGAGTGCCTGGTTGACGGCAATTGACATGTCCTTGGCTTGGGCCACTCCAACAAGCGGGCCGTTGCGCGGGGTGATGGTGATTTCGGCATTGTGGCGATGCTTTTCGACGGCAAGGATCACCTTGGCTTCGAAGCGATCGCCGAGGATTTTGCGGAGTTTTGCGAGGCCGGTTTCTACCTCTTTGCGGATGGCAGGAGTTACCTCGTAGTGACGTCCGGTGTATTCCACGTTCATGAGCGCCCCTCCTTAGATTGTTGCTCGATATGAATTGGGCACTGCATCAAGGCTGTCAGAGAGCTGGTGCCGTCCTGCGGAGTCTGTGTCGTAGCTTCTCTTTCGCCCCTTCGGGGCTTGTTCTTATTCCACTTTCGACCCACGGCTTACGCCGTGGGCTGCATTCTTGCGCCGCTTCGCGGCTGTATACTCGCGTCACTGATCCACTTTTCGCATCACCCTCCAGCTATGACACAGACTCCTTCGGGGCTTATTCCTAACTCTCTCGTCTTCCCGGCACTTACGTGCGAGGCTATCATATGCCGCCCCTTCGGGGCTGAGGACCGGTGACTACGTCTAAGAAGTCGCCGGACTTCTCCATTCCCTTACTGGCGGCATGTGCCGACGAGATCATTCGGCCGCAAAAAGCCGCGGCCTCAGGATGACAACGCCTTTCTACTCTCTTACGCGGCGCTGATGGGTGCTCGGGATGCGCATATCTTCGCGGTACTTGGCGACAGTGCGGCGAGTGACTTGAATGCCTTGCGACTGAAGAATTCTGGTGAGTTGCTCGTCAGTCAAGGGGCGGCCGGGGTCTTCCTCATCGATAAGCTTCTTCACCCGGCGTTTCAGGATGAGCAAACTCGTGTTGCCGCCTTCGGGACCCTGCACGCTCTCGCTGAAGAAGTAGCGCAACTCGAAGACACCCTGGGGTGTGTGGGCATACTTGCTGGCCACGGCACGGCTTACGGTGGAGGGATGCACGCCGATTTCTTCGGCCACCTCTTTGATCATCATGGGTTTTAACTGGTCGATGCCTTTTTCCAGAAAATCCTGCTGACGGGCAACGATGCAGTAGCAGACCTTGGTGATGGTTTGCTTGCGCTGCTCGATGTTCTTGATGAGCTGGATGGCGCTCTTGTAGCGCTCCTTGACGTAATCGCGGGTATTTTTGTCATTGGTGTCGCGGGTGATCAGCTTTTTGTAGGCGGGATTGAGGCGAAGCTGGGGAAGATCGTCGTCGTTCATGAGCACAAGCCACTCGTCGCCGTGCTTGATGAAAGCGACATCGGGCTCGATGAGGCGGGCCTGGACTTTGTTGTACTGCAGGCCGGGACGGGGATCGAGCGTGCGGATGTAATCGAGAGCATGCTGCACTGCATCGAGCGGACGTGCGATGGCCTTGGCAATCTCTTTGTGCTGTTTGTTCTGCACGGCGCGCAGATGCTGGTCGACGATGGCGATGGCATCCTGCAGGACTTGCGCGGTGCCGTTGCCGTTTTTCTCCCCGTTCTTGTGCAGAGCGAGCTGTTGCTGGTGATAGCGCAACTGGCGAAGCAGGCATTCACGCAGATCGCGGCAGCCCACGCCCGGGGGGTCTAGTTGGCGAATGACTTCGAGGGCTTCCTGGAGATCTGCAAGGGTAAAATTGGCGGTGTAGACGGGATGTGGAGGAGGCGCCAGCTGCGCGGCAGGTACTGGATCGAGCGCGGAAGCGACGGCAGCGGCGGAGTTTCCATTTCGTGAGGCGAAATACGTTTCAGGGGGTGTGGTTGCGGCGTGCAGATCATACATCTCGCCGGCTGCCAGCTCGCCGGCTGCGTTGCCGCTGATGACATTTAGGGTGGAAAATCCGAGGGCGCTCGATGCGGTGGGAAGCGGTGCATCGAAATCAGTTATGGAAGCGTCGGCACGAAGAGTCGCATCTTCGGACGTTGTCTCGTCGAGCGTTGACTCGTCGAACATTGTCCCGTCGAGCGTTGTCTCGTCGGGCACTGTCTCGTCGAGGGCGGCTTCGCCTGGAGTTGCCTCCGCGGAAGGTGGTGCATCCGGTCCTAAACCTAGAGCTTGAGCTTCGCTGACAATGTTTCTGGAGGCGGCTGCGTCGGCTTCGGGCGGCGCGGGCGGGGCCACTCCCAACATTTCTTCGTCGCTGGCGATCAGATAACCGTCTTCGTTGAGGTTGCCGATGATCTGTTCGGCGGCCTCGCGCACTTCGCGGCGGAGGCTCAGCGCCCCCAATTGCCAGGCGAGGTGATCGGTGAGATTGGTGGGCTTGGAGAGGAAGTTTTCAAACGACGGGCGCTCGATCTCTTCCATCTCGCCGCGGGTGCGGTAACCGGGATCGAGATAGTCCTGAAAGAAGGAGCCGAAGTCGATCTCCTCGAACGGATCTTTCTTTTCGGCGGTGATGGGAGCTTCTTCGCCGGAGGCGGGAGCGGGGCGGTCGCGCTCCTCTTCCTTTCGGCCTATTTCATCGATCAGCGGAACAGTCTCTTCGAGCTCTTCGAGAACCGGGTTCTCGACCATCTCGGTATTGATCATGTCCTTGAGTTCGAGCTTGTTGAGCGCGAGGACGGAGACCATCTGCACCAGGCCCGGGGTGAGGATCTGGCGCTGGGATAGTTTGACGCTCAGTTTGTGCTGTAAGAGAACCATGTCGTTAGTCGTTAGTCGTTAGTCGTTGGCAAAGCCCTAGACGGATGCTTCTGTAGGAGCGCTCCTCACTGTGCGTTCCCCACGTCTGATTCTGATCTCCTCTTTCACAATAGCCACGTCGCAAACTGCAACGAGAACTGCCGAAAATGCCTCAACGATCTCGGGTATCTTAATCCCGTCGAATGTATGCATTTCACCCAGCAACAGAATGCCCACGCCGAAAACGCAAAAACTCAACAAGATGGCGCCGGCACAAATGAGGCCTCGTCCAAGACGATGAAACTTCGGCTGCACAAGAGCTCCGGCGATCGATATAGACGCAGGGAATGCAAAGCCTAGAGCAAGCCCGAGAGCAATTCCGGCGACCGACGTGAGGCATCCCGTGACGATGATGAAGCGGCGGGTTTTGACGGAGACGATTAAGTCTTTAGCCATGTTTCCCACAATGAAGCCCTTCACCTCAGCGCCTAAAGGCGCTCACGTTGCGAACCATAGCGGCACGGCTGAAGCCGTGCCCTGATACGAATCCGCTGCCTTGCGGCGCGGCTGAAGCCGCGCCCTTTCAAAACCAAGTCCCTTGCGCATGTGCAGCACGCCAAAAGCAGATTCCTCACCGGCAAAAAACGCCGGTTCGGAATGACAAGGCCTAATAAAAACCCAACTTCACACCAGCGAAAAGCTCTCTCCTAAGTACACCCTTCTCACTTCCGGATCGGTGGCCAATTGTTCGGGCTGGCCCTGACGGAAGATACGGCCGTCGTCGATGATGTAAGCGCGATCGGTTACTGACAACGTTTCGCGCACGTTGTGATCGGTGATCAGGACTCCGATGCCGCTGGCCCGCAGGCTGCTGATAATTTTCTGCAGGTCGAGAACGGCGATGGGGTCGATCCCGGAAAACGGTTCGTCGAGCAAGATGAAAGTTGGGCTGATGCACAGGCAGCGGGCGATTTCGACGCGCCGGCGCTCGCCGCCGGATAGCGCATAGCCACGATTTTGCCGGATGTGCTCAAGCCCAAGTTCATCGATAAATTTTTCCATCTTCTCGCGGCGCTCGTGCCAGGACATAGGCTGCGCCTCTAGCACCGCGAGGATGTTTTCCTCAACCGTGAGTTTGCGAAAAACCGATGCTTCTTGAGGGAGATAGCTGATGCCATACTGGCGTGCCCGCAGGTACATGGGAACGTCAGTGATGTCCTGACCGTCGTACAACACGCGGCCAGTATCAGGGGGGATCAGGCCAACGATGGCATAAAAGGTTGTGGTTTTGCCTGCGCCGTTTGGGCCGAGTAAACCCACCACCTCGCCCTGCTCGACGCGCAGACTGACACCATTTACAACCCGGCGGCCACGATACGATTTGCCAATCTCATCTGTGGCCAGGGTACGCATTTATCGTGCCACTCGCGTTTGAGTCACCACAGGAGTACTCGCTTCGCCTTCTACGAGCACCCTATCATCGCCCCTGAAGAAAGTCAACGAAACCCCGGTAATCTTGCCTTGTTCGGCATCAAAAATGCTAGGCGGTCCGCCGGTGAGGACGAATTTGTCGGCAGCGGCGGTATAGACCAGCATGTTTCCTGTGGCCCGCCGACCCGGCTGTAAGATCACTACGTTGCCTTGGGCAACCATATGATCCAACTGTCCGGGCCCGGCAAGTGATTGATTGCCGGAGAGTTGGTTCGTCGTTTGGCTTCGGGGGAGGAGGTACGCATCCATGGCGCTGGCGGAAGCGGTGAAGTTGCTTCCCTTGGCTACTACACCTCCATCGTAGTGAGCCAGGCGCTCGGCATCGGCATAGGTAAGACGGGCCGAAGTGATGGCTACGGGGCTGGTGTCGCCGGGCTTTTCCTGAGATTTTATCTTCGCTTTGTGTTCTCCTCCAGCTTGAGGCTTAGTTATGGGGATTGGCGAAGCCGTCCCGGGCAAAACCAGCTTCGTCTGCACCAGCACTGTGGAAACCGGATGCGCTTTGGTGCCCTGAGCCTCGAGGAAACGGCGGTCGCGATCAAACTGGATGGAGGGTGCTTCGACGATGTTTGCGTCCTGCCACAAACGTGCGTTGCCCAGGTATAGAGCGACCGCAGGTGAGTTGTGCGCCGTCATGGAGGCAGCGGTCACATGAATCGGCGAGGCAGAGGCCAGCAGCGCTCCGCTCGGTTGCTCCGTGAGCTCGCTGTAGGTGCTCTTGACATCTCCGTCGGCGAAGGCATCGTCACTGTCGCGATTAATGCGGATGGTCTTCGCGGTGGTGACCATGGAGCCTTCGGAGACGCGCGGGCTTCCGGTGAGCACCAGGATTCGGTCGGTGGGAGTGTAGAGCGCCTTATCAGCCCAAGCCTGGGTGCGTTTTTCGGGCGGCTGATTGTCCGTGTAAACAACGCTTCCCTGCTGGATGAGGGATGCAATTCCGCCTTCGGGGAGGAACTTCGCATCCAACGTCCGGCTGGTACTGACGCGGTCGGGAAGACCTGCAGCAGAGTTTACGATCTTTGCGTTGGGCGCGCCGTGGAGCGAAGTGAGACGGCTAGAGCCGTCGGGAGTGGGGACGAATGTGGCGTCAAAGCGCCCGGCGGTGATGACGGTGTGCGGGAAAGAAGCTTGAGCGGAAGTTTTTGCGGTCGTTTTTGCGGTCGGGGGAGCGGAGTTTTGCGCCGGAGAGATGGTGATCTGCGCGGCGCCGGAGGTTACGGCGCGGTCGAGGCGGCTTCCATCGGCGACAAAGAAGTCGATGATGGGCGCGGTGATATCGAAATCCTGGGGTGTGGAGGTAGGTGGCGAGGCATCTGCCGAGGTGTTGTCGGTGGTGGCAGCATGCTGCATCAGCCGGACTCCGTCTTGGGCATGCACCTTTTGGAGCTGGTTCTGGCCGAGGAAATCCATGATGGCGCGTCCGGCAGCGCCCTGCATGGGCTGAGAGCCGATGCGTTCGACGTGAACATTGCCGGTCAACGTGGCGGTGCGCAGCAGATTTTGCTTGCCGGTTAGCAGGAGTTCGGCTTCGTCGGCGCGGGCGTGCATCTGGTCGGCATTTTGTTCGGTTGTCTTTGTCTCAGCGTTCACGTTACCTGTGGCCAGCACGCGCTGCACTTCGTTTTCCGGGCCGAGGAAGAAGGTGGCCTGTTCCGATTGCACGGTTCCGCTCTCGCGCTCCATACGCGGATGGTCGAGCACGATTTCATGCGGATCGCGAGTAAATACGCCATGGGTGGCGAAGAGTGTGCCGGCATCCTGACCACTCAAGGTCACATGAACCTGTGTTGCCAGCGTGAGCGCGCCGATCTTTGCCGAATAACGCACGCCTACTGCCCAGCCGCTGGCTTGCGGTGTGCGGAAATCAACTCGCGCATCGGTGGAGGCGTCGCCACTATCGCGGTTGAAGACCAAGTCGCGGGTCTTGAGATGAATGGGGTTCTTGAGCTCTTTCGGAGTCGCCTGATCGGGCGCCGTGACACCGGTTGGGTTGGCTTGCAGATCAATCTGCACTTCGCCCTGAGCGATAACGTCGCCGGATTTAGGGTCGAAGGTGAAGTTGTCGCCATAAATCTGGTCGAAGCGGGAGGTATCGCGGCCGTAGAGGATGATGCTGACATCGTGCAGCTCGGCGTGGCCATTGAGCTTGAATTCTTTGACGTTCCGGGCATGGATGGTAAACATTGTGCGGCCCGATTCTGACTTGGAAAATTGAAAGCCGCTGGCCGTCTGCTTGATGTCGTAACCGATCTTGCCGGGAAGTCCTTTGAGGACGCTATGCTGACGCAGACGGGCGTAGAAATACATGCCTGCGACCACGGTGGTGAAGAGCAGCGTGATCGCAATCAGCAAGCGTCGAAGCCGGTAGATGGGAAGGGGCATGCTGGATTCAGTGTAATGCAAACGAATCCGGCTTCCTGCGCCCGCGCTGTGGTTTCTATTTGATTTCCGCTTAGAAGTTCTCGTCCACGCTGACTTCCATGATTATGCGGTCGAGTTCGGAACTGGCTTGGTTTTCCTGCGCGGTGAGATCAGTGGACTCCTTGCGCAGGGCCGCCAGGCGGCTTTCCTGCGCGTCGAGCTGACCCACGTAGCGTTGGAGCAAAGCTTTTTCCTCGGAGCCACCTTTGAGCGCCTTCATGTTTTCGCGGATGCGATTCTGATCCGCGGCAATCTGGTCGCTCTCACGCTTCCGCTCGGAAATCTGGCCGGAGATCTCATCGATTTTCTCTTTCTGCTTCAAGATACGGTCGAAGGCCTGTTGCATGACGGGAGTCATTCGCTTCTGATCCAGCAGAAGTTCCACTTCGTCATCGCCAAGGTTAGTCAACTCGTAGCGGGTTTCTTCAGGATGGACGGACTCGACTGTCAGTTCCGCGGTTTTGCCGGCGTCGACGGGAACGCGGAAGCGGTGATATGATTCCGAAGATTCCTCCGGCTTCGGCGTGGCAGGTGTGAGTTGCCATCCTTCTTCCGCAGGGTATTCGAGGATGACCTGGCGGGGCTCGGTATCAGCATTGCGAATCGTAAACTTGTTCGACTTGCGCTGTTCCTGGGTCAGCAGCATGATGCCTTTCGCGATACGCACGCGACTGTATGGCTTTTCGCTTGAGTCGGCAGAGTACTTTACATGCACGGCGGAATCGCCCGCGTAAGAAAGCAACCGCCGCTCATCCGGGTGGATGGTTTCCAAAACTCCTTCGCCCGCGAAAGTGTCGGCTTCGAGCACGTTGAACGAGCCCGCGTCAAGTACCTGGCCGCTGGTGTTTTTGATCCATAGCGCGCGCAGGGGGGCGGAGTTTTCATTCCAGAGGGTGACCTTCTCAGCGTCAATGTGCGTCTGCAAGATTGGCACTAGCGCCGACTGGTTCTTGCCGATGGTGATTTTCTGCTTGATCTTGTATTCGAAGAAGTCCCCGGCAGACTTGCCTTCGGCTTCGGAACCTTGTTTTTCCGCGGTGCTAACGATCGAGGCCGTCGACGTGTTGACCATGGTCGCCGCCCCTTGTACCTCGACCGTTTCGCTGGAGCTTCCTACATTCAGAGTAGCGTCTATTTCATTCGTGCGGCCAATGCCGAGATAAACGTTCGTGAGATTGAAGCGCTGGAATCCGGGCGCATTCACGAAAAGCGCCGAATTGCCAGCCTGCAGATCGTTGAAGCGATAGTGTCCGCGCGTGTCGGTCGTCGTGACCTGAGACACGCCGGTCTCCTCGTTGCGAACGTTGACGCGCGCTCCGGGGACCATCGCTCCGGAAGGATCTTTGACGATGCCTTCGAGGCTGGTAGTCGCGTGGCTGGAGAAGCCAGCAGGCGGCGGGGACTGCAACTGCGCATACTGTTCGACGGTGGCTTCATGTGACTGCGGCGTAAGCATCACCGATTCCGGCAGCGGCACTACTGGCCGGCGGGCATAGAAAGGCTGCGAAATATCTTGGATGAAAGACTGCGGCGCTCCGGCAACCAGCGAGAGCTGCACGTCCTTCCAGTCCTCGCCGATGGTATTGTCCACGATCGCCCAGCCTTGTAACAGAGGCTTCTCACCGGGCTTCTCGGGAAAGAGGATGCGGTAGGTGCTCTTCCAGATAGGAACCTCGCTGATGTAGCTTACGAAAATATCGCGATCACCGGACCCGGTTGCCGTGAAGCTCATGCGGCGGACGTCGCGAGCGCGAGAGGAGGCGATCAGGCTGAGATAACGTCCAACTTCATCGGTAAGTTCGCGCTCGGCAATGCGAACGGATGTGCCTGTACCGAGTTCAAAATTCCTCATCTCACTCGCGTCGGTGACGATTGAGAAGGTGGTGACATCTTCGAAATCGTCCTTGGAGTGCTGCTTGCGGATCTTCTCGACGCTGAGCAGACGGCCTACTGCTGTTGCCGATCCGCTGCGCACTTCCACGCGCGCCCCGCGCAGGGCTGAGAGATACTCGGACTGAGTGACTTGCTCACCGAACGGAAGCCGCAGCGACCTCAGCCGTTCGTCCAGCGGCGCGATTGAGTTATAGCGAACCGATGACACGCGGCCGTCGCCCAAATCAACGGCGGTCAGGGATTTCAACACATCGTTCAGCTGCGAGGTTGTGAAGTCGATGCTAAGGTCCTGCGTTCCATGGACGCGTGCGGTGTGCTCGAAGTAGCCCACGCCGTTCTTGTAGAGCACAACGCGCTTGATGGGCAAGCGCGAAGAGGAGTCGCCGGCAGCCGGCGCCGTAGATTGAGCCGGCAAAGGCCTTGGCAAATCAGGTTTTTTCTGGGCCGAGGAAACGGCGGTCAAGGAAAAGGCAGCAAATATAGCCAGAGTTGAAAGGCGCATTACCCACCTCCGCTTTTCGAGAGCGCAAGTCTAGCACTTTCTGTTGTGCAGATCGTGCACGCTACTGACACGATTGGCAGGCCCTTGAATCCGGCATCTCATCTACACTTAGTTGACGATGACCCAGGAAACGCCGCCTCTGCTGGACCTGCAGCGCATCCGCGTGATGCGCGGGCGGAAAATTGCGCTTGATGACTTTAGCCTCCGCATCCGTGCCGAAGAACGTGTGGCGATCCTTGGACCAAACGGGTGCGGCAAGTCAACACTAATTAAGACGATTACACGCGAGTGTTATCCCGTGGCGCGTGAAAGCTCGTCGATGGCCATCCTGGGGCAGGAACGCTGGGACGTGTTCGACTTGCGCGCCCTCCTAGGAATTGTCTCGAATGACCTGATGCTATCCTGCACAGGAAACGCGGTTGGACGAGATGTGGTGCTATCGGGATTTTTCAGCAGCGTCAGAATTTTCCCGCATCACACTGTCGATCCGCGACAGCGGGAGCTGGCCGACGCCGCTCTGGCGCAGTTGGGAGTTTCACATCTGGCGGAACGGCCGGTGGGCGAGATGTCTTCGGGAGAAGCCCGGCGAGTGCTGATCGCGCGGGCGCTGGTTCACAATCCCCGGGCATTGTTGTTCGATGAGCCGTGCAATTCGCTTGATCTTTCGGCCCAGCAAAGCCTACGGCAAACTATGAGTGCGCTGGCGAACTCGGGAATTGGGATTGTTCTTGTGACCCACGAACTGGCCGACATCGTTCCGGAGATCCAGCGTGTCCTCCTGATGAGCCGGGGGCAGATCGTTGCAGATGGACCTAAAGATGAGATTCTGCAGGTCGAGCGGCTGGCAGCGCTGTTTGGAGTCCCGGTGGATATAGCGCGGCGGGACGGTTATTACCATATGTGGTAGGGCGCCCGGCTTTTATCCGGGATGGCCAGCCAAGAAGGCGGTGTCAAACGCGTGCTTTCACTTCAAAGGGATCAATTTCCTGATCTAGATTGACGGGCAGTGCCGCTTGAGCGGACGGCATTCTGAAATCGCGCAGCGTGAGTTCGAGGCCGCCGAAGTCAGGATGAGCGTTGTGGCCGATGGTGAAGGCGATGTCGATGGCGTCTCCGGCCAAGAGTGGTGATTGCCGCAGGCGTTCCGCCATGTGCCAGCCGAGGGCGTTAAGAACAGTTCTCAGTTCTCGGTTCTCGGTTCTCAGTTGACCCACGGCTGCCTCCGCGCGCTCGCTGAGGGTTGCGATGCTATCCGGATGACAGCGCGGAGTGGCGAGAATCGCGGCGGCGGTGAGCTTTTCTTCGCCGGGCTCTTCTTTCAGGGACGCCGCCGGAGAGAATTCGTGGCCGCTGATTTCTTCGCCGGCTTTCAGCTTCAGCTTGATGTGTTTGTCTTTCAGAATTTTTGGAGGCGCGACGAGGCGCACAGCGCGGGCGGTGAATGCCGGCTCGTGATTGCTTGCGCCGTAGGGTTCCAACAGGCTTAATACCTGAAAGAGTGCGGGAGTGATGTCGTCCAGATCCAGTTCCGCTTCCACGTCGAGTACGGGATCGAAATCCTCAGGGGTCAGGCGGGTGCGGGCGAACGCATCCAGTTCGGATCGCAACTGGGCGACGTTCGCCGACGGCATGGCAAAGCCGCAGGCGTGGGAGTGTCCACCGTAGCGTGAAAAAAGATTATGCGATGACTCGATGGCCTCAAGCAGATGAAAGGGGCGAATGGAACGTCCGGAGCCAAAGGCTTCCTCACCTTCGCGCGAGACGACGATGGCAGGCCGGTTGTAGCGCTCGACGACTCGCATGGCCGCAATGCCGATTACGCCACGGTGCCAGCCTTCGCCATCGACCACGATGCAGTAGGCCTCGCACAGCGCAGGATCGCCGGTGATGCGTTCGTCGATTGAGCGCAGAATACGGCGCTCTTCTTCCTGGCGTTCGGCATTGAGACGGTCGAGTTTCCCGGCAAGTAGCCGGGCACGATCGGGATCCTTCACGCTGAAAAGTTCGATCACGTCGCGAGCAATGTCCATCCGCCCGGCAGCGTTGATGCGCGGGGCGATGCGGAAGGCAACTTCGGTGGAGGTGGGTGACCGCTTGGCGGAAATTTGCGCCACTTCGAGCAGCGCCTTAAGGCCGGGATTCACGGCCCTGCGGAGGGCATCGAGACCGAGTCTGGCAAACACGCGATTCTCCCCGGTGAGCGGGACGGAGTCGGCGATGGTGGCGATGGCCACAACTTTCATGAACGAGAGCAACAGACGCGTCTGATCTTTTTCGGGGAGGCGGCGCTGCATCAATCCCTGCGCCATTTTGAAGGCGACGCCGGCGCCGCAGAGTTGCTTGTACGGGTACTCGCATCCAGACTGATTGGGATTGACGACCGCGTGGGCTTTCGGCACGCCGTCGGGTCCGGGCAGGTGATGATCGGTGACGATGAGATCGACGCCGAGTCGGTGCGCGGTCTCCGCGGGGGCGAAGGCGCGAATGCCCATGTCCACGCTGATGATGAGTCGAATGCCAGCGGCGGCGGCGCGCTCGATCACGTCGTCGCGCAGATCGTAACCCTCGCGAATGCGGTGAGGCACGTGGAAGTCGGCTGTGCCGCCGCAGAGTTCGATCGCCGTCTTAAGAATGATGACCGCCATGGTGCCATCCACGTCGTAATCGCCGTAGATCAGGATGGATTCCTTGCGTTCGATGGCGGCATCCAGACGGTCGACAGCGGCGCGGAGGCCGGTCATTTGCTCGGGCGCATGAAGGTGGGTAAGCGAAGGAGCGAGGAAGCGAGCGGCGGAGTCGGGCTCCGTGATGCCGCGCCGGATGAGGAGCCGCGCCAGCGTGTGAACTGGAGCGCCCCGGCTTGAGGCGTTGGCTGCCGGGCCGCTAAACGGCAGACCGGGCAAATCGCGGAGAGCCGCGGCCAAGCTTTGCACCTGCGCCGGATCTTCAGCAGGCAGTTGCCAGCGCACGGCTAGCCCTCGTCATCCTGATCCGATTCGTCGATGGGGATGCCGCCGAAATCTTCAGACACTTCCAGCAGGTGCTGGTAGCGGTCGTACCAATCGGTGCTGGCTTCGCACAGAAACATCGATCCCTGATAGGCCCAGCCCAGCTGCAGAAATCCGACCTTGCCGACGTGGGTGCGCAGCCAGCGAGCATCCTCGACATCGTCGCCGTCGGTGAACTCGGAGTGGGAAAGCCTTTGCACCAATTCGTCAAGTTCCTCGCGCTCCAGCTTCCAGGAATGCATGGTGAGGAAAGGCGCGCCGGAGCTCTTGGCGAGTTCGACAAAGTCCTTCCAGCCGTCAGGATTCGTCCCCGTCTCCCACATGACGCACTGCACTTCGTCATAATCCACGTAGCCGTGGAAACGGCTCATGCCATGGCCTTCGATGAAGGCGATCATGTCATCTTTTACGGTGGTTAAATCGTCTGGGGTGGGTGACATAGTAAAACTTTGCTTACGATCCGTTATTGTATGCCGTTTGGGCATGAAGGTGCCAGCCGTCGATGTTCCGCTTGGGGGGGGAACGCCCGAAAAGCTACCACGCAAGATCCGTCACCCGGCTGAAGTGCGCCGGGTTTCGGGATGACGTCTCTGAATACAGGCCAAAGCTGCGTCAGTACGGTAGTGGGTCAGTTTGACTCGGGTCGGCTGGGTGGGCACGGGCGATCCCTCGTCCCGCTGGTGAAAACGCGGGACTTCGGGATGACGCCGCAGGGGTGCAATGGTTCAAGATTTTCAAATGAGCCACTACCGTCAGTACGTGTATGACCGGCCGCATGCGAGGCCGTGTTACACTTTATGGTTCACAAACAACATCTGCTGACACAGGACATTCTATCCGCACATGCTTCTTTCCAAGGAATATGTGGGCTACCTGGCCCGCGAAGTTACCAAGAAACTGATTGCCGGTAAGGCTATCGAAACCACAGCCGTGCCCAAGGTAACGGAGCGTGTGCATGCCGCCCTGCTCGACGAACTAACGCTCGAAGACCGCATCAATGACGAAGTAAGGGTCATCCTCGAAGCCTATTCCGAGGAGATGAACAAGACTGGAGCCAACTACCAGGAAATGTTCCGCAAGGTGAAAAGCGAACTGGTGCGCAAGTACAAGGCGGTGCTGTGAGACTGAGCCGCGACAAAGTGAACGTGCTGGCGCGAGCGGTCGCCGACGCGCTCAAGCAGATGGATGAAGTCGATTTCATCGAAGATCCCAACACCATCCGCCAGGAAACCCGCAAGATTCTCGAAGATCTTCTCAATCACGAAGAGAGGATCGATATTGCCGCGCGGCAGAAGATCGAGAGTCAGAAGCGCACCATCCTCGAAGGCTCGCAGGAGTGGGACATCCTGTATCGAAAATATTATAACGAGGAAGTGAAAAAGCTGGGAATCTGAACCGCTGCGGTCATGCGGCGGATGTGGCTTTCACTCGCTTATATTGGGGAAGCAGTTCTTTCTGATCCACTTCCACAAGGTTGGCACCAGCACGGTCGCGAAGGCGAAGCTCAGGATGGGATTCTTCTGGATGGCGTCAATGAGATCGTAGTTGTACAGCGATGACCCGTTGGCGTAAGCCACCGCTCTTTCGGCGTCACGCCCGATGTCGAGCTTCAGCATGTCCGAGCCGAGTTTCAGGCGGCTGAAGGTAATGCTGTCCGCGGACCGGGTTTGTACGTCGAGTCGCGGCGCGATGGACTGTTGTGCAGCAACAATCCGCAGACCACTGCCACGTAGCGAACTGTCACCAAGAGAGACTGCTTCAAAAGTCTGCCTCGGACCGGTCCAGATGGGTAGAGCGGGATCAGCAGGATTGAAGTGCAGATCAATTTTGCCGCGATACACGAGCATGTGGACTGGGATGGGAGGCAAATCGACAGGTGGAGCGGCCCCGACAGTAAGCAGTTTGTGGCAATCCAAAAGGCCCATCGCTCCCCCGGCCGGAGAATCCGTGTGAACCTCGATTTCCATGGTGGACGCGCCCGCGTCCACGACAACTTGGCGGAAGCGCTGTGCCCCGGCCATCGCGTCGGTCTGGGAGAGCGTCAAGGCCTCGAGCGGAACCGAGCCCTCTGCGCGCCGAATTTCGATGGTAGTGTGGCAGGTGTCGCCGGGTTTTTGGGGGCCGGAGACACTGCCGGTGGTGTAGCTGATTCTGCCCGGTGCAGGAGCAGCCGTATGGGGAAACAGCAGGCGTTGAGATTTGTCGTCCAGCGTCGCATTCTCCAGCCAAATGTCGGCGACCTCGTTCTTACTTCCGACATAAGACAGCGCCAGATCGCCCGGCGCGATGTGTGGCTTCTGAATGACAATCTGCTCTTCCCGGATGCGAGCCATGCTCTTGGCATTGAGGTCGTCGGCGGGCAACGCGACCGACCGCGGAATATTCGATCCGAGATAGACCAGTAGAGCCGCGAGAACGAAGACAGACCCCGAAGTAACTCTGCGAAAGAGCAGAGATTCACGCCATAGTTGCTTCAAGTTGGCCAAGCGCCTCCCACACCGGTCGTGGGTCAGTTTGACAAGGAGGCGACCCAAACGCGCGATTATTGTGGCGCAAAGAATGCGCCACGTCGCGCGGCTCGCCCAGATCCTTCGCTGCGCAAAAACGCTTGCTCAGGATGACAATCAAACTGACCCACTACTCCACCACCCCACTATTTGACGACATCGACGATGTCGGGCGACCACGCGACGACCCAGTCTCCACCGTTCTCGAGGCCGCGCCACGCTCTGATCTGCAGCATGTGCTCCCCAGGCTTGCCTTGCCCTTTCCATGTCCCCTTGGCCCGTTCCCCTTCAGGAATGGGAGAGAGTTTCTCTTCGTGATCCTTCTGGACCAGCAGGCGCCCATTGTAGAGCGTCGTGAAGATGAACTCTGCGCGCACACCATCGAAAGCGGAGTGAGCGTGGAAACCGTAATCAGCGACTTCATTGGCCTTGGGATGGATGGTCGCGGGTTGGAACGTCAACTGATCGATGGCAACCGAGCCCACCGCCTTTTCTCCAGCCCCGAGACCATAGGTGCGCAGCCGCGGCGCCGGGGTATTGGCGCCTGCGACGGGAATTGAGTGTATGTGATAGGTCGCGGTCTGCAGCCCGGTACCAAAGTTCGCCGGGAGGCGAATTATGGCGTAGCCACGACGCTTTGGTTTGTTGTTCATCCTCGCCCGATACCGCCGCTGGCCCGCAACGATCTCCACCCGTACAGAGCCAGGAGAGTCGATCATGAAGTCAAGCACGACTGGCCAATTCGGATGCACAAGACCCTTGATCGTGAAATCGTTCATATTAAATTCCTTCGGAACTTGTGGCCCGTCATGGCTGAACGTCTCCGGCGATGCATGGTGGTGCGCGATAAGGCTGCCGATCACCGGTTCGGTAATTGCGGCAAAGATGGCCGGACCATTGCCGGAACCGTGCGGGGTTCGGCCGGGGTTGGTCTCCGCCGGATGTCCTCCTCTCGTGGGCGACTGCTGCGACGCGGGAGTATTAGTAGATCCGGAATAAGGCTGGGTCGGGTGCTGGGGCTTGGGAGCAGGGCTGGAATCAGTCTTGGGCGGTATTTCGCTTTGTAAGGGGGGATTCTGTCCCCACGCCGGAACAGCGAGAAACACAAGCATCGACAGCGATGTAGGAAAAAGTCCCCGACGAGCAGATTTCGCGGATGAATGAGCAAACATGGCACCCTCCTAACAGCTGCTAAATAGTAAGGATGTAGCCCAGTTGCCGGGTCTCGTAGACAACGAATTCTACACCCGGTGCGGAGGAGTAGCGAGCCGGTAATCGCTCAAATGGCTTCAGGTTTGCGGGCTCAAAAAAAACCCGCGCAAATCGCGCGGGGTGTGAGTGTAAGGGACCCAGGGGGAAACTTTCAGGCTGCTTCTTGCCGCCGCTGCTGGATCGACTCCAGTAGTTGGCGGTACTTCTGTGCGTTGCTCACGATCTTCTTCTGTGGCAGGCTGTTGATCCACAATTCGTGGGGAATGCTGCGGCGTTCGCGGCGAGTGCCGACGGAGCCTCGATGCAGAATGTTGGTGGGACGCTTCTCGGCAGTCTGTTGCGTCCAGCCGCTGCCGGAATTCACGACGAAGGTCCCGATGTAGCCACCCGCCAGTAGCTGTAACGGAGTCTGAATCTTGTTCATGCGATCGAACTGCGTAGAGCCCTCGGGGCGAAAACTTTCAAACCAGGATGGGTAGACGAAATCGGAAAGCAGGATGTTATCGACCTGATAGCCGACGCTATCATCTTCGCAGGCGTCGCAAACTTCATAGGCGTAGAGCGTTCCGGCAGTGTTGCTGTTCTGCACGAAGACGGTGAGGTTGATGTTGGGGTCCCCGAGCATCTCCAGCAGTTCATGGCTGGCGGTGACGGTCCAGGATGTGCCCGCCTTCAAGTCGCTGGCCGCGAAAACCTTGCCGATGGGAAGCCCTTCGGTGGTGAGATCGTGGTAACCGAGGGCGTTGGCCTGGTCGGAGTCATCGAGCAGCACGAGCCACCAACTCCCAGCGGCCGGCGGAGCGCCCTTGGGGACAATGGTAAGTTGGGCCGCGGTCCCCCAGACAGGACCGAAGTCATTGGTCACTTGCTTCTGGAGCGCGGCCACGACTGGCGAGACATCCGCGTCGGCTAGGACGGTGCTCTCGTTGATCACAGCGATTTGGATGGTTGGAGTTTGAGCGTGGGTAGGTTGCGGCATATAGCTTCTCTCCTGGGAAACAAATTCGGAGAACGCGCAGCAGTTGAGTTGCGTGACTCTGTGATTAAAAGCCTATACGCTGATCAGTTGGAGAACATGCTTTTGCAGATAATAAAAGTGAAACGCGTTTCCATATTGGAACCTGCGCGTCGCTGGACTGGTAGCGGCGCGGCTGAAGCCGCGCCCTTTCAAAGCCATTTATGAAACCGTCCTCGCGTAAGCGAGCAGGTTTGAGCCATGTTTGTAGCTATTATGCTTCGATCCGCTGAAATCACGGCCACCATAACGCAAGCCGCTAAGGAGGCGGGTTTCGATCTGGTGGGAGTCGCTCCCGCCGAGGATGCTCCGGAGCTGGAATACTTCCCTCGCTGGATCGCCGAGGGGCATGGCGGCGAGATGAAGTACCTGGAAGCGCGTGACGAGCAAGGGCGGCTGAAGCGTGCGTCTTTGGCGCACGCCGCTCCGTGGGCTCGCAGCATCGTGGTTTGCGCCATCAACTACAACGCGGCGCAACCGTATTCCACGCAGGCGACGGGTGATTCAAAGCAAGAACGCGGATGGATCTCCCGCTACGCGTGGGGACCGCAGGACTATCACGACGCCGTAATGCTGCGACTTCGACAGGTTGAGGCAGCGGTGAGAGAGGCGTGTGGAACTGACGATCTGGTCACGCGCTGTTATGTCGATACGGGGCCGATCGTCGAGCGGGTGGCGGCGAAGTATGCTGGGATCGGGTGGATTGGAAAGAACACGTGCATCATCAATCAGAAGGTGGGCTCGTGGATCTTCCTGGGAGTGATGCTTACTTCGCTCGATCTCCAAGCGGATCTAGAACCAGGCTTGCCCGCGCCCGATCGCTGTGGTTCCTGCACGCGCTGCATCGACGCCTGTCCGACCGACGCGCTGATTGCGCCGTATCAGCTCGATTCCAACAAGTGCATCTCCTATCTGACAATCGAAAAGCGCGGTGCGATTCCTGACGAATTGCGGTCGGGGATGGGGCGTCATATCTTCGGGTGCGATATCTGCCAGGATGTCTGCCCGTGGAACCGGAAGGCGCCGGCCGCGAACGCTGCCGAGTTTCAGCCACGGCCGGAGTTGGTGAATCCTGCGCTCGACTGGCTGGCGGAGATTAGCGCGGAGGAATTTCGCCGAACGTTTCGTGGGTCGCCGGTACGCCGGGCGAAGCGCGCGGGGCTGCGCCGTAATGCGGTTATAGCGATGGGCAACAGTGGAGAGCGGAACTTTCTTCCCCTGCTCGATAGGTTGGCCGCGGATGAAGATGAGGTGGTGAGAGGGAGCGCAGAGTGGGCTGTCAAGAAGCTGAATTCAGCCGGGTAAAACGACCACTTCGCACTACCAGGATCGGGCTTCCCTTCGCCTAATCGCGAAGGTGTTCTCCGCATCCGTTTCTGTTGCGTGCGTGGACAGGAAGTCAAAATCCCCATCCTTGCCGCAAAGAATCGCGGCAAGCATGGGGCACCCCGCGGTGGGATTCATGGCCCATATTGGCCAGGCGGGCGGGCGATTTACCTTCTTTTCACAGCTCGTATCTGCTGGGTTTTCAATCAGGTACGCACTGTACCTGGGTTCTTATTGCCGGTCTGACTTCCGTAACTCGCATTCCTGATTTTTGGCAACTAATCTATTGATGATGGGTTTTTACCTACGTGGTTCATAGTGGAATAGTTATGCCTTGTCTGGGAAGATTTCGGCGCACCCTGTGCACGTTGTTCGTGCTGGGGCTGGCGTCCGCCTCTTTGGCGAGCGCGTCGGCAACTCTTCTTCTGGAAGAGCCTTACGGAAAGCTCGGATTCTTCACGGCCACGGGACATGCGGCTGTGTATTTATCAGGAGTGTGCGCGGAGACGCCGCTGGTGCTGCGGAGGTGTGCGCCGGGCGAACTCGGAACTGTCATCAGCCGCTATGACGGAGTCGGCGGCTATGACTGGGTCGCGATTCCGCTTATCCCTTATCTCTACGCAGTGGAGCAACCGGACGATATTCCGCTGTTTGTGGATCCGAAGGTGATCAACTTTTTGCGGGACCAGTATCGCCGCAAGAATCTGGAAGCGGTCGCGCCCGATCTGGGCAACGGAGAAACTCCGGGCGGGAACTGGTATGAACTGGTGGGCTCCGCCTACGACCGGGCGGCGTACGGGTTTGAAATCGAAACTTCGCAGGCTCAGGACGAAGCTTTCATCCGGAAGTACAACGCGGCGCCGAACCGCTCTCACTTCCGGACCGTCTCGCACAACTGCGCCGATTTCGCCAAAGATGTGATCAACTTCTACTATCCGAAAGCGTTGCACCGCAGCGTGGTTGCCGACGTGGGGATGACTACACCCAAGCAGATGGCGAAAACCATGGTGAAGTTTAGCGCCCGCCATCCGGAGTTGGAATTCTCGCGCTTCGTGATCCCGCAGGTTCCGGGCAACGTCGCACGCAGCACGGCAGTGCATGGAGTGGTGGAATCGTTCTTGAAATCAAAGAAATATATCGTTCCCAGCGCCGTGGTCAGCCCGATCTTTGCGGGGTGCCTGCTTGCTGTCTATGAGGGCACGGGCGCAGGCCGTTTTAATCCGGCGCGGCAAGCGCTGGTTTTCAACTCACAGCGCGAACTCGAACCGCCGGTCGGGCAGGAGGATCGGCGATCCTACCAGATCGAACTGAACCATCTGGCCGCGGATACATCGGAGACCGGCAGCGCCCATGTCCAAAAAACCTTGGGACGCATGATGGGCAACGCCACGCCTGGTTTCGATTCCCAGGGACACCCGGTTCTGCGGGTAGGCACGGGGGAACGGGTTGTAAGCGTGGGCATCACCGGCGGCAACCTCTTCGCCAAAGACACATCGGGGCAGTTCGCGCAGCAGCTTCTTGAGGCCCGCCTGGGGGTTGAGCTACGGCGCGGAAATGCACCCAAGGTTTCTGAGAATGATGTTGAGCACGACTGGAGTCTGCTGCAGAAAGCCCTGAACGCTTCTGACAATCAAGTAGCCACGGGATCGGCCAGACCGTTGCAAGCTGGATCTCCACGGTGGGAGCCGGCTGGGAATCAGCCCTGAGACTCTCGCAGCTGCCGAAAAACTAAAACCCAGGCGAGAAGGGCGACCACGGGGGCTGAAACCCTCATTGGTTCTGAGCGCTTTGCGCGGCGCTGAAGCACCGCTCTTCCACGTGAGTACATGCGTTATCCGAGTTTTTCAGCAACCTGCTAAGCCCGTCAGATACCAGATACCAAATCCGGGCGATGCCAGGCAGCCGAGGTCTGTTTTGCCGGGCCGGCTTATTGTTGGTCCGGCGGCGTCTGTTGCGGCTGCGGTGGCCGCTGCGGAATCGCCGCACCGGGAGCCGGAGGGTAGACACCTGGTTGTACCTGTTGTCCCGTTTGTTGCTGTTGCATCTGCAGTTGCCGCTGCTGCATTTCCTGCAACATTTGCTGGGGAGTCTTCACTGCGGGCTGGTCCGGGGAAGCAGCCGGTGGCTCCGCCTCCGCCGCGACCGGTTCCGCGGCATCTTCGGCGGAATCATCTACAGCATTGGGATCATCCGCCGGAGCGTTGGCTGCGACGGGCGAGGGAGATGGATTGCCGCCTGCCTGGCCCGGTGGAGTTGGCGTGTCCGGCGACTTGGCTACCAGCACCACCCGCACCAGCGCGTTGGCATCTTCGGGGGATCCCAGCAGGATGTAATTGAAGCGGGATCCATTCAGCAGCTCGGCCATCACTTCGCGGGCTGGCGCCGGACCCAGGCGGGTCACCACTCGCTCGCTGGCGGTGGCGGGGATTTCGATGTCGGCGGCGGTGTGCTTGCGCACGCCGCGCAGAATGTCGGCCAGTGTGGAATTCGGGGCGACGATCGTAAGGAGTCCGTTCTGGTAACTCACTTCTGGCGCGACGGCCGGGATGGCATCCAGAGGAATCTGGGGCACGGGCCCTTGCGGCCCTGAGGGCAGCGGAGGCAGCGCAGGGGGCAACTGCTTCTTGACCTTGTGTACTCGATGCGGCGTCTGTGTGTCAGCCTGTCCGGCAATCGGGACGCACAGGAGGCCGGCCGCCAGCAACCCCGTAAGCTTTAATCCCACATTCATGAGAGAACCTCCACCGCGATCGTTCGTTGTTCGATCTTCTCTGGGGAGACGGTAGGTGTATGAGAGCAATTCTAACACCGCTTTCGTGCCCACCCCCACCGTTCGCCACCACAGCGATCACAGCTCTACCTTATAGAACGTATTGACTTTGCCGCCTTGCAAGGCGAAATTTGATAGCAGCGACAGGTCTGGGTGTGCAATTCGTTGCACCCGCCGGCAGGCGCGGAGCGTACAATTTTTCCTCGGGAGCGAAACGAGTGCTTGATGCGGACTGCTTCCTAAAACGCTATTTCTTGAACAGCAGGATCTGCTGCGCCATTTGGCGCAGGAGCCTGCGGCTTAGCTGTGCCGCCCTGGCTCTGTTGGCTTTTTCCACATCGAGTGTCGTGGCGGAAAGCTGCGCCACTTCCAGCGACATGGACGAAGCTACGCGTGCGGCGCTCATGGCTGCGGGTGCGCGCTATTTCAATCTCATCGGCAAAGGGGATGCGGCGGCGCTCCGGCAAAGCGCGATCCCCAGCCTGGCCTCCGATTTTTCCGAGATCGAGACCACTATCAAAGACAACCAAGCTGCGCTTGCGGGTTCGAAGGGCGCCGCGCGTCCGCCTTTTCTGCTGGAAGCGGAAGGCGCTGCGCCCATTCCACGCGCGGAGTTTTTTTGCGGTGTTTTCGGGAGCAAAGGTCAGACACGGGACAGCGCTGTCTTCTCGCTAAACAATCTTCCGCCCGGCAAGTACGGCGTGGTCATCATAGATGCACCGTCGCCCAAAGGCGCGTACACGGTTTCGTTGATCGTGCAGCAGCAAGGTTCGGACTGGAAACTCGGCGGACTCTACATCAGAGCCACACAATCCGCGGGGCATGACGGTGACTGGTATGCCGGGCGCGCCCGCGAATTCCAGGCCAAGGGCCAGATGCACAATGCGTGGCTCTACTATCTGCAGGCGCGCGCGCTGGCTTCGCCGTTACCGTTCATGAGCACTGCGGCCACCGACAAGCTTTACGACGAGTCGCAGAAGCTGCAACCGGCCGATTTTCCTGGGGACGGCAAAACTACCGACCTTTCCGCCGGAGCTGCGACCTATAAGCTGACCGCGATTTTCCCTGAAGTCGTGGGCAATGATCTGGACCTGATCGTGAAATACCAGGCGGCAGATATTTCCAACACTACGCAGACTTATCAGAGCAACGTTGCCGTCATGAAGGCGCTGGTGGCAAAGTATCCGGAACTGCGGGACGCGTTCGCTTCCGTCGTCGCCCGCGCGGTTGACCCCGGCGGCCACGACTACGGCACGATGCTGGCGATGAAGGATATCAAGTAGGCAGCTCTTAGCTCTAAGCTCTTAAGCTCTTAAGCTCTTAGCTCCTAGCTCCTAAAGCTTCTAGCTCTTGGTTTTTAGTTTTCCGTTCGTTTTTGGTCGAACTGGCAGTCTTTCGGATCTTTGTCGTCGCGCAGGCCCAGGAAAACCGGAGCTCGCAGTTTCGGTCCGCTGCCCGCGGTTGTGCCGCCTGTCCATTCCGCGTATTCAATCTCGGCCACAAGTTCTGGCTTTACCCAGTAGACTTTTCGTAGCGCTTCGACTTCGCCGTAGAATGGGTTTTTCTTTGTTTCGCGCTTGTGCAAAAGTTTCCAGACTTCGTCGAGGGATTTCTGGTCGAATCCGCTGCCGGCCTGACCCACATGAATCAGCCGGCCCTGGCTGTCATAAAGTCCCAGCACAATCGATCCGAAATGTTCGCGGCTGCCTTCCGGCTCGGTGTATCCACCGATGACGCATTCCAACCGCTGCGTGATTTTGATCTTCAGCCATTCGCTGGTGCGCCGCTCCTGGTAAATGCTGTCGCACTTTTTCGCCAGGATGCCTTCCAGTCCTTTCGTTCGCGCCATTTCGAACAGCGCTTTCCCTTGCTTCTCATAATGATCGGAATAGCGCACGGAATCCCCGGAAACCAGAAGTAAAGCCAACTTTTTCTTGCGCTGCTCGAGCGGTACGCGCCGCCAATCATAGCCATCGAGATAGAGCAGATCGAATGCGTAATAGAGAACCGGCACTTCTGACTTGGCTGCGGCACGACGGCTACCGGAACGGAATCCGGTTCGCTGCTGCATCAGGCTGAAGGACGCGCGCCCCTCCTCATCAAGCGCTACTACTTCGCCATCGAGAATCGCACTTTTCGCCTTGACGACGTTGGGCAAGTCCTTGAGTTCGGGGAAGCGTTCCGTCAGTTCGTTCTGATTCCTTGAGACCAGCCGCAGTTTTCCATTTTCGATAAAGGCTACGGCGCGATAGCCATCCCATTTGATCTCGAACAGCCACTCTGGGCCGTCGAAGGGCTCGTCGACCGACGTGGCTAGCATGGGATGGATGACCGTGGGCATGGGGCGCTTGATTGGGGCGGAGGATGCGGGAGGAAGCGCGTTCACCGCGGGGGGTACAGAGGACACAGAGTAAGGCTTGGGGATGGATGCGGCTGACTCAACTTGCTTTACCCCGCGTTTCTCTGTGCCCGCCCTGCGCGAAGCCGAAGGGGTCTCTGTGTTTAGTTTCTTAGTTTTTTTTTAGCAATCGGCTTCTTGGCAAGATTCTTTTTATCCAACTTCGCCACGGCATCGGCCAGCCATGCGGCTTTCAATTTACCCCGTCCTGAGGGACGGCTTCTCCACTCCGCCGACCCCTCGTCTCCTGCAATCTCCGCCAGGCTGCGTTTGCTCAGGACCGACTCATCGAAGGCATCGATGTCGTATCCCTCGACTTCGTGGTCATCATGCTTCTTGATCAGCAGCCATTCAGTTCCTTTGCTTCCGGGACGACGGCCCTTCATTTTTACGAGCGCGAAGTCTCCCTTCAATTTCTTTCCATCCAAGCGGAATTTCAAATCACCCTTGGCCAACATCGCCACTGCTTCGGCCTCGGTTCCCGCGACGTATTTCCCTTGCACAGGGACGGGAGAGAGCGGCTGCCATGTGCCTACATCCCACACCATCACGGTGCCCGCGCCGTAGTTGTCTTCCGGAATGATGCCTTCGAAATCGAAGTACGAAACTGGATGATCTTCTACCTGCATGGCCAGGCGCTTGTCCGCCGGATCGAGCGATGGGCCCTTGGGCACAGCCCAAGACTTCAGCACGCCTTCCATTTCCAGCCGAAAGTCATAGTGCAGGCGGGTGGCATCATGCTTTTGCACCACGAACCGGTGGCCCGCCTTGGCTTCAACTTTCGCAGGAGGCTCCGGCGTTTGATCGAACTTGCGTTTTCGTTTGTATTCTTCCAGTGGCATAGAGAACACCATTTAACCACAGAGACACGGAGACACGGAGACACGCAAAATCCTGAAGGTCAAAATCTTAAACACAGAGGGCACGGGGGAACACAGGGTAAATCCCGTGACTGTGATCTTTGGGGGTAAAAAACTCTGTGAAGTTCGGCATGGGGTAGAATCCTTGCGCCGTCTTGGCGAAATCATGCAACGCGAATTCCCCGAAGTTCCGCTGGTCGGCGTGGGCGCCATCATCATTGAAGATGGGCGCGTGGTGTTGGTGAAACGCCGTCATCCGCCGCTACAGGACGAATGGTCCATCCCCGGAGGCGTGCTCGAGGTTGGCGAACTGGTGCGCGATGCGGCGATGCGCGAGGCCCGCGAGGAAACCGGACTCACAGTGGAACCCGGCGAACTGCTTGGCGTTTACGACCGCATTTTGCGCAATGCTGAGAGGCGCGTGCAATATCACTATGTTTTGATTGATTTTCTCTGCCGCCGGGTTGCGGGGGATATTGTCGCCGCCAGCGATGCGGCTGAAGTTCGGTGGTTTAGTCGGGAAGAATTGCCGGAGTTGATGTTGGCGGAGGATACGCTGGATGTGATTTGCAAGGGGTTCGTCAAACTAGGGATCAACTGGTAAATCTGTCCTGCTTCTGCGTTTGAAAATCGTTTGGAAGTACGAGGTGAGGCTGGAATGAACCGAGGCAATAGCCACACCGATCAACGCGCTGCACAGGGCCAGCCCTGCAATTTCGCGCATGGATGCCGCCCCATAAGATGCAACCAGAATGCCCACCGAGGCCCCAAGGGGAGTCCAGAGGGCCGGCAGGAAGACAATAAGGATCAGTAGCTCCCCAGCGCCTGACCGCGTACATGCCTCAGACGCGATTCTCTCAAGATCTGTTTCCGTGGCCATCGACCCAGCATTTTACTTCCAAACCAGGCGCCGCGCATTCTAAACAGATGCGCCATCCGTCCCATCATCCTCCCATTCCGCATCGCAGGCATGGCAGCGCCAGCCCGAACGCTGTACGGGCATCGGCACGCGAAGGAATGCGCTCATGTAGGCGATGGGACGATCCAGTTCCTGGAAGTTCACATCAAGCGAGTGGCATTTGGGACAGCGTGGCTGTTCATATAGTCCGATGCCGTGCACGTAAAGGCCTTCGAGAATCGGCTCGTCGAGAAGGTTCTGCGCGTTCTCGGCATCCACGGCACGCACGTTGAGCTTGATGCCGCCGATGAAGTTTGAAATGAACCAATCCAGCCGGACCAGATTTTCGTCAGCCAGAAAACATTCGATACCTGCCGACTCCAGACTGCCCTTGGCCAGCAGGGCCTCCGGCAAATCGCGGAACTGGCGGATGGTCACGAGTTCCCGTAATTCCATTTGCTGCCGCGGCTCCGGCTTGTTGTCGGGAGATTCGTCGTCAGCAAGTTCCAAATGCCTGCGATCCAGCTCGTCTTCGAGCGCGTCCCAGGCTGGTTCGGTCAGCGACTGTGCACTCTGGGCAAGCTTCTGCAGCTCCCCATCCGTCATGCCAGCGTAGTTATCCGCCAGCCGCTGGCGCTCCCTCTGCTCGTCCGAATATGCCACTTGCCTGAGCATACTTCGACCGCGTGCGATCGGCCAACTGAGCATTTACGGAAAAGAGCCGGAAGAGGCGGGCGAGCTGGAATAAAAACTCGGGAACTCCGTTATCTCCACTGAAGCTCATACGAGTCAAATTTGGGAAGAGAGACGGCGATGGTAAATCCTTTCGATCTCAAGACCGCACTGTTGGCCAAGCACGCCCAACATGTGGTGCTAATCCATTTTCCAATCGCGCTGTTTATTGCGGCGGTAGGGTTTGACTTTATCGCGCAATGGACGAGGCGGCGCGGCTTGGCGGACGCGGCCTATTACAACCTGCTGGTGGCGGCGATTGCAACGCTGCCCGTTGTTGCCACGGGGATCCTGGCGTGGCAGTTCCAGCTCGAAGGCCAGAAACTGAAGGGCATTCTCTTGCTGCACCTGGTACTTGGTTGCGTCTCGAGCGTGGTGATCTGGTGGGTGTGGTGGGTGCATTTCCGCGCCCGACGGCGGGCAGAAGTCTTGCTGAGCTACCGCCTGGTGGTGGAATTTCTGGGCATTGGTCTCGTGGCGCTGACCGGACATTTGGGCGGATTTCTGAGCGGAGTAAACGGACCCGGTTAGACATTGGCGATCGCTGAATTTTTTTCCTCAGTTTCAGCGGGAATAAAAGCGACTCGTACCAGTTATCAACTCAGAACGCTGCAAACCACGGAGGGCATCATGCAAGACAAAAAGCAAGATTTCATCGATCAGAAGTTACAAGACCTCAATAATGACGGGGTTGACCGTCGCGGGTTTCTGAAGTGCATGGCATGGGCAGGGACAGGGCTGGTCTGGACCATGAGCGGTGGCATTCCGGTGTCTCAGGCATTCGCCAAGAGCGCGGATCATGCCGGGAAACGAGGGGACTTCAGCTTCGTGCAGATCAGCGACAGCCACATCGGCTTTAATAAGCCGGCCAACCCGGATGTCACCGCAACGCTGCAGACGGCAATCGACAAGATCAACGCGATGCCGCACAAACCGGATTTCATCATTCACACCGGCGATCTGAGCCAACTCTCGAAGCCGAGTGAGTTCGATACGCTGGACCAGGTATTAAAAGGAGCGTCCGCAAAACAGATTTTCTTTGTGCCGGGTGAGCATGACATGCTGACCGACAACGGCGAGGAATATCTCCAGCGCTATGGGAAAGGTACGAAGGGCACCGGGTGGTCCAGCTTCGATCACAAGGGTGTGCATTTCGTTGGGCTGGTGAACGTGGCCAATCTGAAGGCTGGGGGGATGGGGTCGCTCGGGCACGAACAACTGGAGTGGCTGGAGGACGATCTTAAGGGCCGCTCTGCCAGCACTCCGATTGTGCTCTTTGCACATATTCCACTGTGGACGATCTATCCGGATTGGGGATGGGGAACCGACGACAGCGAACAAGCGCTGTCTTACGTCAAGCGTTTTGGTTCGGTGACGGTGCTGAACGGCCACATTCACCAGATCATGCAGAAGATCGAAGGTAAGGTTTCGTTCCACACCGCAATGTCAACCGCTTTCCCTCAACCAGCGCCGGGAACGGCTCCCTCCGCCGGCCCGATGAAGGTGCCGGCCGAGCAGTTGCAGAAGGTGTTGGGCATCACTGATGTGAATTACGTGCGGGGCCAGCATTCCCTGGCGGTAGTGGACTCAACGCTTGGGTAGAGGGCGAAGCGATTCGGTTAAGCAAGAGAATCAAACCTAGAAAGGAAACAGAGAAATGAAAACGAAAAACTTTTGGGCGGCTTTGGCGACTCCAATGATGATTGCAACACTGCTGTTGGCGGGAACACCGAGCGTCACGGCAAACGACCAGCTCTCCGCGGCGCCCGCGGCGGTGAAAATTGATAATTTCAGTTTCGGACCGCAGACCGTTACAGTTCCCGTTGGAGCGACGGTTACCTGGACAAACGCTGACGATATTCCCCATACGGCGGTCAGCACAGAGGGTGTGTTCAAGTCCAAGGTGATGGATACAGACGAAAAATTCTCCTACACGTTTACCAAGGCGGGAACTTATGCCTACTACTGCACGATCCACCCGAAGATGACCGGCCAGATTGTGGTGCAGTGAGCAAAGTGCAATAAAGACTCGGCCTTCTCTTGATCCACGCGAACGATAAACGGCCCGCAAGTTCTTGAACCTGCGGGCCGTCTGTGGATTGTTTGGGATTCATCCGCCATTTGGACCTCTCAGCCGCCCTCCCCCAAGCTCTAAAAGCGCCGTCCTACCGGCTTTATTGTAAGAACCACGGAATAGTTACGCTTTGCCGGTCCTTGCGAACAACGCAGGGAGCCGCCGTTGAAGGCGCCATCCGGAGAAAAGGCTTGCAAGTAAACTATGGTTGTAGTAGTACTCCATACGTCGGTAGGAGACAAATGGCCGGACCTAAACTAACGAAGCTCGAACTTCAGGTGATGGAGGCACTGTGGACGCATGGCAGGGTTTCCATCCGCGAGGTTCAAGAAACGTTTCCCGAAGAACGCCGGCCGGCCTATACGACGATCCAGACAATCGTTTATCGCCTGGAAGGCAAAAAGGCTGTGCACCGTGTCAGGAAGGTCGGCAATTTCCACATTTTCGAGGCGGCAGTTTCCCGCGACGCCGCACAGCGGAGGTTGGTCGATGAGCTGCTGGCGCTGTTCGGCGGACGCACGCAACCGGTAATGGCCCGGCTGATTGAATCCGGCAGACTTACGCTGGCTGATGTAAAGGAGGCTGAAAAAACTCTTCGGCAGCTTGCGAGACAGGATAAACCGCAATGATCCCGAAATACTTCTTCGAGATGTGGGAAGCACTCGCACCAGCCATGGGCGACCACCTTTGGCAATCGACGCTGGTTGCCGTTACAGCCGGATTATTGACGTTGTTTCTGCGGAAGAACCGCGCACGTGCTCGCTACTGGTTGTGGCTGACAGCGTCGCTGAAATTCCTTGTTCCTTTTTCGTTGCTGGTCGGCATTGGGAGCCATCTGGCATGGACACGAAGTGCGACAGGGACAAAAGCTCGGTTGTATTTTGTAATGAGTGCGGTTAGCCGGCCTTTTGTGCAGCCCCATGTGGCAGCAAGTTCTAGGGTTCTTTCCCCTACGAGCTCTCCAAGCCTGATGCATTTGCTTCCCACTCTTCTTGCAGCAGTATGGCTCTGCGGATTCGCGATGGTCCTCTTAGTCTGGTATTTGCGCTGGCGAATCATATCCGCGGCGGTACGCAAAGCGGTGCCGTTGCACGAAGGCCGCGAAGTGGAAGCGCTGCGCCGGATGGAGCGTATCGGGGGAATACAGAGGCCTATCAGGATGCTATTGTCGTCGGCCTCTCTGGAGCCGGGGATTTTCGGCATAGTCCGCCCAGTTCTGCTGTGGCCGGAAGGAATCTCCGAACACCTTGAAGATGCGCATCTGGAGGCGATTGTAGCCCACGAAGTGTGGCACGTACGCTGGCGCGACAATCTGGCGGCTGCGATGCACATGGTGGTGGAAGCCATTTTCTGGTTTCATCCCTTGGTGTGGTGGTTGGGAACGCGACTGGTGGATGAGCGGGAACGCGCGTGTGACGAACAAGTCCTGGAATTAGGCACCGAACGACACGTCTATGCGGAAAGTATCTTGAGGATCTGCAAATTCTCCTCGGGATTTCCGCTGGCTTGCGTATCCGGGGTTACAGGTGCGGATCTGAAGAAGCGGATTGTCCACATCATGACCCAACGTGTCGCACACAAACTGGATCTCAGCAAGAAGTTATTGCTCGGCGCGGCTGGATTGGTGGCCATCGCGGTGCCGACTGCGATTGGACTGTTGAATGCCACGCCTGCCCTGGCCGAGGCACAGACCGAAAACCTGGCCGGTATTACGCATATGGATGGCTCGCGCCAAACGAAACCGATTATCCTTGCTGAAACACCGGCCGCCATTGTCTCGAATACAGCATTGCCAAAGAAGGCCACATGTTCGAAGTCTCTTCGCATTCGCAAGCTTGTTGCTCTTGAAAACGACGACCTTGGAGAAGAGCGCTAAACCTAGCTGTGACTGGAGAAACAGATCAAGGGAGAAAAAAGATGGCGGTATTGGGGCGCATTCGCACGTACTTCTTATTGAGTGCTCTGAGCTTCGTGGCTTACTCTGCCCCCGCACCGGCACAAACCGATTCCGGAGCAACCAAAGCCGCACCGCAAGCGGCAACCGCCGAGCGTGATGGTCAGCACGATTTTGATCCCCTTATTGGTTCATGGAAATATCACCTCAAGAAGCTCGTGCATCCCTTATCCGGTTCCACTACGTGGGTCGAATTTGAAGGGACTGGCGCCTGCTTCAAGATTTGGGATGGCCGCGCCGAGCTGGACACGATCGAGGTCGATAGCCCAACCGGCCACATCGAAGGCCTCACCTTGCGTCTATACAATCCCCAAACTCATCAGTGGCGCCTTTCTTGGGCCAACAGCAAGAACGGCATCCTGGACCCGCCCCAGATCGGTGAGGTCAAAAATGGACGGGGTGAGTTTTATGCCCAGGACATGCTGGATGGGAAAAGCATTTTGATCCGATTTGTTTGGACGAACATGACCACAAATACGCCCCACTTTGAACAGTCTTTCTCGGAGGATGGCGGCAAGACCTGGGAAGTTAATTGGATTACGGATCAGACACGGGTGCCAGATGAATCTGACAAAGCCCACTGAACTCTTCTCAGCCCAGGCGTTGTGGTTTCCTTGAGGATACTCCACACACCGGGCAGAACACTGGGAACCGGACCAGCACCCGATTCTCGCCAGCTACATTGCGGCGCGGTGCGCGACGAAGGTGGACTTAATGATTGCCTTCGCGCGGCATGAACGCGCCGTGTTTACGGCACGTTGAGAAGGGCGTCCTAGTTTTGCATGGGCATGTTTTTCGCAGTTTATTGCCAATTCAAAGGAGAAATTTGCGATGAAGCGGTCTTCGAAGTGGCCCGGGCTTGCGCTGGTTGCGGTCATTCTGCTTGCCGTCGTCGGAACGAATCTCTACGGTCAGGGCCAATCGCAGAATCAAGCTCCGGGTCCTGCGCGGTCGCGAGCAGACGAAATGCTGGATAAGTGGAACGACATCGGGAACAAACTCATCGCCATGGCCCACGATTTCCCCGAAGACAAATACGATTTCAAGGTGCAGAAGGACGAGCGCACCTTTGCCCAGAATCTTCTCCACGCCGCCGCACTGGATTTCGTCCTGATACGCCGGGTTTCCGGATCGAACCTCGGGCCCGACTTCGGCCAGGGCGACAATCCTTCGCGTGACGTTTTCAAGACTAAGGCCGATGTGGTGAAGTTCGTGCAAGAGGCAGTCGCGGACGGAGCGCAAGTGATTCAACAGCAGGGCGACGCGGGGCTGGACAATACATCGAAGTTTTTTGGCAACCGGCTGGCCCACAACTCCTCCATCTGGACGTTCGCCATCGAGCACAGCGGCGAGCACTACGGCCAGCTTGTGGTCTACTATCGCGCGAACAACATGGTGCCGCCGGACTCGCGGCGGACTCAGGCGCAACAATCGCAGCCGCCACCCGCTCCGCGTGTGCTGGACCTGAAGGCGTCGGACGGTACCATCCTGAAGGCAAGCTACTTTGCCGCGGCAGAACCAGGTCCCGGTGTGTTGCTGCTGCATCAGGTCAACCGGCAACGCAAGGTGTGGAATGATCTGGCCGGGCAACTGGCGGTGGCTGGAATCCACACGCTTACACTCGATATGCGCGGATTCGGCGAAAGCGGCGGCACGCCTTGTGTTATCTCCCTGAACGTGAGCTCGTCATGCGAGCAGATGCCTGGCGACATTGACACGGCGCTCCAATATTTGGTTTCGCAGCCAGGCGTCAAGCATGATGTCATCGGCGTGGGAGGAGCCGGGTTACTCGGCGTCGACAATTCCGTGCAGACGGCGCACCGGCATTCCGCCAACGTGAAATCGCTGGTGTTGCTTTCCGGAGAGACCTTCCTTTCCGACCTGCAATTCCTGCGGCAAGCGTCGCAACTGCCCGGGCTGTTCGTCGTGGCCGACGACGACGAATACCCTCCCACGGCAGAGGCGATGGAATGGCTCTACATCACTTCCTCCAATCCGGGCAAGAAGTTCGTACACTACTCTGCGACGGAAGACGCGCCCTGGCTATGGTATGAACCCTTCGATCTCGGCAGAGTTCCCGCGACCGGCAGCCACGGAACGGACATGTTCAACGTCCATCCGGAGCTGCCCGGCATCATCGTGGATTGGTTTGTGACCACGCTGATCAAGACACCGGGTTACTCGCCACCGGACGCCCTGGCCTCTGCGCAAATCCTCGGTCAAATCGAGCTGCCCGGCGGAGTGGCCCAGGTCACGCAGCAACTGATGGAAGCCCGGCGGAGAGATCCCAGGGCACAGTTGTTCCCGGAAGTCAACGTCGACATCATAGGTAGTGACCATTTGCGCGCGGGCGAGACGAAGTTAGCGGTCGAGGTCTTTAAGCTCAACCTGCTCGCTTATCCAGAGTCGGCCGACGCGAACAATAACCTCGCCGATGCGTATTTGGCAGACGGACAGAAAGATCTGGCGCGACAGTATGCCGAAAAGGCATTGGCCCTGCTGGATTCTCATGCGGTACGGGCGTCATCATGGTCCGATACGGAGCAGCGGCGCGGTGAGATTCGTAGCAGCGTGCAGCACATACTCAAGAAGCTCAGCGCGGCCCAGTGATAGACGCCTCGCGTAAAAGTGTTCTCTGCAGATTATTGCCGATACAAAATTCAACTACCACTTGTCACCCTAGTGGCGACGCGGTGATACGGAGGACTGGGTCGTATGCGCAAACTGTTTACGCTGTTGGCCACATTGTTTTTCGCTCTGTTTTCAGCTGGGGAGCTCGTCGCCCAATCGCCCGCGGTCGTGACTCTGGTAAGAGCTGGCCGGCTGCTCGATCCCCGGACTGGGAATGTGCTTTCGCCCGCAGCCGTGCTCACTGAAGACGGCAAGATTAAGGAAGTCGGTTCGCCTTCGCAAGTGCAAGCGGATGCGCCGGCCGGTGTCAAGACCATTGATCTGGGCAGCGCAACCTTGCTGCCTGGGCTGATTGACTCTCATACCCATCTGCTTCTCAACGTAACTTTGCCGACCGAAGCCGAGATGACTCGCTACACCGAGTTTCAACCAGGGCTATTGCTGGCAGTCGCCGCAAAGTCGCCCGCTGAACGGGTATTGCTGGGCGCGCAAATGGCACGAGAAGACCTGGAGAGTGGTTTCACTACTGTGCGCAACGTCGGGCACTCCGGCATTGATGGCGATGTTGCGCTGCGGAACGCGATCAATGCAGGCCGCGTCCCTGGCCCGAGAATTCTGGCCGCTGCGCGTAAACTTACGCCGCTAGGTGGATATTTCCAGAATCTCAATCCCGCCATTGCCGAACCAATCCTGCAACAGGAATTTCTTCAGGTAGCCAGCCCCGACGAAGCGCGGCGGGCGGTGGATGAGGATCTCTTCTACAGCGTTGACCTCATCAAGGTTGTGGCCGACGACAACGGCGCCGGCATCACAGTGCCGGTAATGACGGCGATTGTCGAGGAAGCTCACCGCGCGCACCTGAGAGTTGCCGTTCACGCTCAGACCAAAATCGCCATCCAAACGGCGATTGATGGGGGCGTGGACTCCATCGAGCATGGCAACGCTGTGACCGACGAACAACTGAAGATGATGCGCGACAAGGGGATGTTCCTCGACATAACGCCCACTTGGTATGACGGCTTTGCTACCAAGATTTACGATGCCAGCATCGTGATGTCTCCGGCCTTTCGATCCGCGCTTGTCGCCGGCGACGACCGAGCCCGGCAACGGGCAGCGGCCCGGGTTCAGCGGGTATTGAAGTCGGGAGTAAAGTTCGCGGCCGGATCGGATATGTGCTGGTTCTATCCGGGAAAAACGCGCGGCCAAGCCAGCGCAACGATGTTTACCGCTTTGCATGACGTAGGCATGCCGCCGCTCGACATCATTCGTGCGGTCACGGTGAATGCCGCAGAAATGTTGGGCTGGCAGGACCAGGTGGGCGCGGTTGAGCCCGGGAAATTTGCCGATCTCGTCGCCGTCGCTGGAGATCCGATCGCCGACATCAGCGAACTTGAGCGCGTCCGCTTCGTGATGAAGGACGGCCAGGTGGTGAGGAATGACCTTGCCTCGCATTGAGGCGCCGACGCCATGGCTCATGGGGCTTCTGACTGGGGTAACGAATCTGGACTATGACGAATCAACCACCACAACTCTCGGAGATGGCTGCGGAGACCGCAGGACGGTCCTACGCGCTACGTTACTTTGACCGGCCGGGCTCAGGACCCACGGTCCTGTACATTCACGGACTGGGCTGCTCGAAGGCAGATTTTATGGAAATGGCTTCGGTCCCCGAGCTTCAATCGTTTCGTCTAGTGTGCGCCGATAACCCCGGTTGCGGCGATTCTTCTTACGATAAGAACCATCCGCTAAACATCGACGGCGTTGTGGAACTGATTGAGAACTTTGTGGCTCAATTGGGCCTTAACCGTTTCATGCTCGTGGGAGGCAGCATGGGCGGGTTGGTCGCATTGCTCTATGCGGAGCGAAATCCCAACAAAATAGCCGGCTTTGTGAATGTGGAAGGCAATCTGGCCCCTGAAGATTGCATGTTCACCCGTCTTGTGATATCGCACTCTTATTCACATTTCGAAAACGTGGTGTTCCCGCAGATAAAGAAGGCACTCTCCGCTAAAGCAGGACGGGGATTTGCGCAGCATTTACGAGTGCTGGAGAAAGCCAACCCACGCGCATACTACGATTATTCTTTCCAAACCGTTGAATATTCAGACCACGGCAATCTGCTGGAGCGGTTTCTGAGTCTCCCGGTTCCAAGATGTTTTCTGTACGGCTCGGAGAACCGTCACCTATCGTACTTGCCACAACTCCTTAAGTCAGAATGCACGGTCATCGAGATACCGAATGCGGATCATTTCCTGTTCTACGACGAACCGAATTATTATGCAGCGGCCCTAGCCTCGTTTGCCCGGAATTCCTGTTTATTCTCAGTAGGAGAAAAGCCGCGATGACACAACTGTTCTCGATTGCACTCAAAACAAATTGAGGGGAGTCACTCCAATGAAACAGATACAAATCTTCTTGCCGCTGGCAGTACTCATCTTCATCTTTACCGTGACCGCCTTGGGAGACGGCAAGAGCGCCGCTGCGGCGAGAGCGCCGCAGGCGCAACAACCGCAGCCTCCGCCAACCATAGCCTCAACCGTGGACCATGAGATCAGCACCATCGAAAAGGAACTTGTGGAAGTTGCCGAAGCCATGCCCGAAAATAAGTTCAACTTCTCTCCTGAGAGCTTGAATATTCCAGGCGATGACTACAAGGGTGTGCGCACGTTTGCCGTGCAGCTCAAGCATGTCGCCGCTTCTAACTATTTTCTGTGGTCGGCGCTTACCGGCGATAAGATCCCGGAGAATTTCAAAGGCGGGAACGGTCCTGAGGACTTGAAGACCAAAGCCGACATCATCAAGTTCCTGAAGGATTCTTTTGCCCTCGGTCACAAGGCCGCGGCTACGTTGACTACCGAGAACATGTTGCAGACCGCGGAGCACAGCAAATCGTCCCGCCTGTACCTGGCCACATTTGCCGTCGCCCACGCATTTGATCATTACGGACAGATGGTGGAGTATCTGCGGATGAACGGAATTGTGCCGCCAGAGAGCCGGGGAAAGTCAAACTGATGGCGGAATTGGCGTAACTGACAAGATTGCGATATTGAAAACGAGCGCTGCCGCAGACAACAAACGGCCCGCAAGTTGTTGAAACCTGCGGGCCATCCGGTGGACTGTTTGGGATTGACCAAGAGGTGGTCACTCTACGTGGCCTCTCACGGCAACTCCCGGGTCGGGGACTGAAGACCTAAGGATCGAAGACTGAAACCCTTGGTCGGAAGCCTTCGCGCGACCGACGCGGGGCATCCATCCGTACTCACCGGCTAGTGTGCGGGCTGTAGCTCCCGGTCACGTCGGTTACCCGATCCACGCCCGGAGCCCCGCTTAGAGCAACCAGCTCTAAGTCTCAGCCACCTCACCTGGTCTTAGACTCCCACAACTGCCACTACAATCAGAACTTGTCATTCGACCACCTCCTTTCCGGTGTAATCGCAGA
>Ga0182015_10000099_pt1 | contig 115563 bp, 102 predicted proteins | sample 712P3MmetaG_FD_120478 | JGI IMG/M metagenome (GOLD analysis project Ga0182015, IMG submission 120478) | Permafrost microbial communities from Stordalen Mire, Sweden - 712P3M metaG | ecosystem: Environmental > Terrestrial > Soil > Wetlands > Permafrost | place: Sweden: Stordalen | collected...
AAGCGGAAAGTCATTCGGCGCGGGGTTTCCACGGGATTGCCGACCACGGCCACACATCGTGGACATGTTTGGACGTGGGATTTCATTGCCGATGCGACGGTGCGTGGCGGGGCGCTGCGGATGACCGACACCTATATCACCGCAGCTTGGATTTTTAAGGATCGCCTTGATCGTGCGCGGAAATTTATTCTCTATGGACTCGGACAAGAGAAATTGCAGATCGAGCGCTTAAAATCGCTTCTTGATAAGCAAGAGCCGGAAGACCGAAAACGCATGGAACGACAGATCAAGATTCAAGAATCTTGGCTAAATGGTCAACATTATTCGTTTTTGCAGCATGTTGATGTCGGTAGTTGGTCGGGCATTTCAACACGGAAAATGGCAGAGGAGGCAGATTGCTTAAACCTTTATGATTTTGCCTATACAGGGTGGAGTCATGCCGCACATGGGACATGGAACCATGTCGGACGTTTTGATGCGTGGCCGAGTCACGAGCCGTTACATAAACACATTTGGCAACCGGCTAATTTGGAGCATGGATTTCAAGTGGATGTGGTTGAGCAGGCAACGAAATATCTGGATGAATTTTGTAATTTAGTTGTCAGCGAATTCAAGTTAAAGATGGAGATTTCAAATCCAAATGTTTGGCTAGAGCAGCGGCTGACTCGTTTTTTTGCTGAAATCGAAAAATGTCAGGAAGGTTAGTCCCGACTCCACAGCCGTATTGCAAAGCCCGTTCTGCCCACGCAACCAAGTATTGTCCTCATGGGTGAGTCGCACAGTGGGCAGAAACCAAAATTTCTGCCAATCATCCACAGTGGGAACGGGAAATTCTTTGGCCTCGGCGAAACCACTATTCCCGGCATGGACAAAATGGAAGGCCGTTTCGCACAAATTCTCTCGCCAAAAGTGGCCGACGACCAGATGCGGCTGCTTGCAAAAACCATGTTGAAAGTCAAAGGCGTCAACGTCGCCAAACCTCTCGGAACTGTCCGCCTTCCGCGCGCCCGCCGCTGATCTTTGCGCGGGACAATCTTGAAGTCGCATTGACGCTGCCACTCTTTCCGCGCAAACTGCAAATAAGAATGTCCAAACGGTTTTTCACAAACGAAGGCGAGAACACGCTGCTGAAAAAATTCGCTGGCGTGTTCGCGCACAATCCCGACATTGAACGGTTCGACGCGCTCGTCGGTTATCTCCGCGCCTCTGGTTATTTTGCGTTACGTCCGCATCTGGAAAAAGTCCCGCTCATCCGCATCATCGTCGGCATTGACGTTGACGACCAACTTGCCCGGCATCATCGCAAGGGGCTGCTCATGCTGGGCGACGCGGATAAAACGCTGGCGTTCGTCCGCGCCAAACTCGCGGAGGACGTGCAGGGCGCACCCTACCGGCGCGACATTGAGGAAGGCATCAGGAACGACCCCAGTCTATCTGCTTGGCAACGTCATGTTCGGTGATAAGGAATTGGATGCCGTTCTGTTAATGCCGGATGCGCTCTTTGTGGTCGAAATGAAGAGTTACGGTGGGCTTATCCACTTCTCGGAAAACGTGGAATGGTTCGCAGATGAAACCGAAGTGTTGGGGGGCATTTACCGGAATCCTTATTGTCAACTGCGAGCCAACAAGTTTGCTTTTTTAGACCACTTACAGCGTAAAGCTCCAGAAATTCTTAATCGAGGCACGATAAACCACTGGTGGTATGTCTGCGGAGTCGTTCTCTTCGGGCGCGACATAAAATTTGACGACAAACTTCCTGAAGTTATCAGCGACTGGTTCGCAATCTGTGACCAGCGTTCCGTGGTTGGTGCTGTTTCATCATTTCGAAGACCGCGATATGTATCGCCCGGATGCGTCCATCGGCCATTTACTGGGACGGAGTTGGGCAGAATCGTTGGAGGACTTGGGCTTACTGCACGACACCTTTACACCGGGGCTGCGGCAGCTGCCGCACCTACTGATGAATCTGCACCACCGCTGGAAGTCCCATCGCTTAAGGTGCTGTTTTACAACCAGTCCAATTTTCGCAGCGCACTGCTTCGCCTTCGTCAATCAGGCGGGCGTAAAACTGCCGGCGCAATGACACTGCTTAACGCTATTCAGGATGCGCGGAACGGGGTTGACTCTTTCAGAGCGATTCAATCCGTCCCTGACGCCCGAATAGAGAATGCAATCATCTATCTTCTTAATGAGGAAGCGCGTTGCGTGGCGGTGAAAATTGGCTCAATTATTCATCTCTGCCATTGTGGAACTCCGCAGGAAGTTGGGTTATGGATTCAGGTCAACACCGGCAAAACATTTACGGTTGATGCCGAGACGCACCGGATTGAGCCAACCGTCGTTACTACCGATGCTTCGCAGGCTATTCTTGCTCCCACTCACATGACCGAGGCGAACCAGCCGTTCCTCGAAAGAGTGAGCGGCCTCGATTTGGAGAAGCTGGTGTCATCAGTTCTTGTCCGCAAACACTTGTTGCGTCTTGACGAGAACTCGTCTGATGGAGACATCAATGAGCTTCTGGGAGAAATTGCCGATGAGGACGTTCAACTTTTCCTCCACGACGTGATTTCGTTGGCGAAGGCTGGAGATATTGCCGGGGCTGAAACCCGTGTTCGCCTGAGAAAAGGCGATGCCTGTCCCGTCGTTGATGCTCCTGCAATGGCCGAGTCTGCTTTGGTGGCAGAAGCAAACTCCGATCAGATTGTGGTTCTGAACGAATTGGATCAAGACGAGTTTGATCGTTTGTTTTATCCGCTGCGCTTCCGTGAATGGATGGTCTTTCTGCACCCCGGACAACGCCGCGTCGTGAACGAGGATTTTACTGGCCCTGCACTGCTAACAGGCGTGTCTGGGAGCGGAAAGACCTGTGTGTTAGTGCATCGGGCGCAGCGGCTGGCGCGATTCTTCTCGAAAGACAGGATTCTGATTCTCACACTGAACCAGAGCCTCGCCCGCCTCATTGAATTGCTTGTCTGCGACTTATGCCTCGGCGATGAGAAAGACCGAATTGAGGTCAAGGCCTTCCACGATTATCTCTCGGAAGTTTTGAGCAGCCTCGATTGCGCGGCATTTCTTCAACGGCTGGCTGAGTTCACGGGAATGAGTGCCGAGGTTGAGGCGTTCCTTGCCAAAACCCCGTTCGCCGACCGCACGAATATATTCAAGCCCATCACCGAGCGGGAGCAGTTGATTGCGTTTGAAGAGTTCCTTGCTGAACCCGGCAATCCCGCAAAGGTCGCGTTTGATAATTTGGAGATCTATGTTTACAGCCAAGACCAAACGATTGACCTTCGCCGCTATCTGTTCGAGGAACTCGAACTCGTTCGCAGTGCTTTCACTTGTTATGATGGCTATAAAGGTTACTACGAGTTTGTCGCCGAAGATTCGCTCGAATTTAAGTATCAACGCACTGGACGTTCGATTCTTTTCGCCGAAAAGAGACGGAACGCTATCATTACAATTCTCCGCGAGTGGGAAAGATTCCAACTTCGACGTGGTTTTCTCGACATGATGGGACTGGCTCAAGCGGCAGTGTTCGCCGTTGAAGAACAAGGGGCGATTCCAGAAAGATTCCACTACCGTTCGGTTCTCGTTGACGAGTTCCAAGACCTATCCACGTTGGAGCTATCGCTATTGCGGCAAATTCCAAAGTTCACCGAAAATGGCCTGTTTCTAACCGGCGACTTCGCCCAGAAGATTTACGCAAAAGACTTGAACCTTCCCGCCGCGAAACTCGGTCGTGACGCGAGGACAGATAGAATTATCAGACGCAATTACCGCAATAGCAGGCAGGTGTTGCTCGCAGCACAGGCTTTGTTGGAAGCGTATCCACCGCAGTTGGCCGGGGGCGAAGATGATGTCGCGGTGCTGAAACCCGAATATGCCAGCAAGGAATCCGCTGTTCCCATTGCGACGCAAGCGAGTGATCCAATCGGGGCTGCGTGGCACTATGCAGAGGAATGGCTGCGGGGTGGTAAAGTGGGGTTCTCTGTTTGCATAGCCACGACAAACACGAGTTCAATTTCTATTGAAGCGATTCTCCAGCGAAAGCCAATCGGTGTTAAGGCTAATGAATTGACTGGCGACTACCTGCTCAAAGAAAATTGGGATCGCGTCGTGGTTGCAGACATCTCGACGGTCAAAGGTTTCGAGTTCATGCTAATCATCGTTTGCGGTCTGGATGACGGTGTATTTCCCCCGAAGGGCGTTCCTGCTGCTGAACATTGGCGGGAAGCGATGCGACTATATGTTGCCATCACTCGCGGGCGTGATGAAGTGCGCTTCATATACGAGAAAACGCCATCCCCATTCCTAACGGCAATGGCTGACAAAATCCAATTCCAGACTTGGGAAGCGTCGCTCGCGAAACCAGTCGTCGAGTCGGCAGTCGAAATAAAGGTAGAAGCAGCCCAAGTGGAAACCGCACCAGCAATATCAGTTGGTCAGACGCTACTGCCTGTCCTAATGAGAGAATCGCCTATTGATTTCTTCGACAAACACAAACCCGAACTCCTAAACGGCATTCTCGTGATGCCGATTCAGGCTGGCGCAACTGAACGGGAATTATCCATGGTGCTTGGGAAAAACCAAATTGAAGTTGCTTTGGCTTGCCAAACGCAAGGGCATTTCGTCCCACCGAACCATCCACTGCCTAACCACATCATCCTTGGGGTTTGCGACTATTTCCGGTGTGTGCCGAACATTATATCCCAAATATAAGTGGTCACGATTGGTCATCGCCCCACCATTGCCGCTCAAACATATCCCGGTCAATCCGCACCGGCTCGATGCAGCGGGGATCATCCGTTTTCGGACTGTTCACCAAATCACTGACGGGATAAATTTTCAACGCCTCATCCGGCGCTCGTTCCATCGCCATTTTGTGCGACTCGCTCCGGGTGTCGTCGTCTTTCAGCCACCAGCCGAAATGACTTGGCGCGATGATGACCGGCATCCGGTCATGCAGCGGCGTAATCGCCGCGTTCGCCGCCCGCGTGATGATGGTAAATGAATCAATCGTTTCACTCGCCGGGGCTTCATCCAAATCGGTTTCAGCATTGTCCACCGACGGCGGTTTGATCCAGCGTTCCCACAAACCGGCGAAGCAAAACGGCTCGCCGCTTTTCAGCATCACTCGAAACGGTTGCCGCTTTCCTTGGCGTTCCTGCCATTCATAAAAACTGTCGGCAGGAATCAGGCAGCGCCGGTGCTTGAACGCCTCACGAAACGAATTGCGGCTTTGCAGCGTTTCCGACCGCGCATTGATATTTGCGCTGCCCACGCTTGCATCTTTCGCCCATGACGGAATCAAACCCCACCGCATGAGTTTCATCGCCGGTTGATGACGTTCCATGTAAATCACCGGCGCAAGCTGCGTCGGGGCGATGTTGTAGCGCGGCGCAAGAAACGGCGCACGCGCCATGACGACGCCAACGAGTTTAATCAACTCGTTAAAATCTTTCGCCGCCGTGTATCGTCCACACATGATTTAAACGGGAATACAACCGGCGGAAAACAATAGCGGTTGCCAAATAAATTTAACGGAATAGTTTTCAACGCCCTGCCGGACTAGCCTGTTCGCGATATTGCTTCAACTGCATCATCAGGTTTTCATATTGATCATAAAAATGATCGTCAGCCGGAGTCAGGCGCAGCGTGGTGCGCACGATCAAGATGGCGTCATCGAACCGGCGTTCTGCCGTCAAAAAGTTGACATAACGGAACAGCACTTCCGGGCTGGTTGGGCACAGTGCATAAGCTTGCCGGAAGGCAAAGTCCGCTTCCCGGTTCAGACGGCTCGCTTCGGCAGTTCCCGCCCCATTCATCAGCCGCCACTGATACAGTCCGGCAATGGACACCCGCAGTTTGGAGAATGCCTTGGACGCAAAATCATTTGTTAAAAATTCCAGGTCGCCGGTAAAATGGGACAAGTCCTTCTCCCGATACACAGTCTCCACATTTGAGCACACATTGGAAACCGAGGTGTCGGGCTTCAGCCAGTCGCCAAACATTATTGCGAACTGTTTCGACCAGAACGCGCGATCCGCATCCATGTCCGCCTGCGGCAATGCCGCCAACGACTCGTGGTTGAGCTTGAAAATGAATCCGTGGGGCGAAAGATACGGGTAAAGCAGTTCCTGCTGATAACTTTCCTCGTAATAAAACTGCGGCTTGGGGTTGTGGTCCAAAATCCATTTTACCAGCAGTGCATGAATACCCATCACCGGCACCGGCCCATTTAATTGCACTTCCCCATTCTGCACAACCTCGCCCGGTTTGAGTTGACCCTGCCTATAACGAAGGAGTGCATCCGACTTGTAATCATCTATCGCCTTTTGCACGTCATTGGTTGTCGGCAGATGAATTTCTTTGCCATACATCGCCTGCAGATAATCCATATACCTGCCATCGGACAGGGCGTTTTGCGTGAGCGTATAAAACGGCTTCCCCTCCGCGTGAGAAGCGCACAACGCAGTCACCAGCATCCGTCCGGCGTCCGAGCCGCCAAAATAAATGCTGCCTGCCGGTATGGACTGGATAATGCCGTTGCCAAAGGCCATCGGATATTTCGTGCCACCCTGCGCAAATATTTCGTAGGCCGTCTCCACTTCGGTCATGGGTTGCCAGAACGGCAGCCAGGCCGGTTGCCCATTCGTGAAGCTGTTGTAGCCGGCAAACAATTGTGCGCCCAATCGATCTACGGTATTGGAAAGAGTGAGTAAATCGCCTTGATGCGCCGCCTTAAAAAAGTCTTTTACTTCCGCAGGCAACGGCACATGCAATTCTCTGGCCAATTGTGATTCTTGTTGTTCTTTCGCGGCGGAGAACGCGGCTAACTCCGGCGGATAGACATTGGTTGGCGCGCCGGCCATCGGCAACGCACCAGCGGCCAGCAGTCCTAACGAAACAGGAAGGAATTTAATTTTTATATTCACTATGGCCGTAGAGAATTTTTCATCCTTAAATCGGTTTACTTCAAGAAAAAAACGATCCTTGAACTGGTTTTGCAGTGCCGTTCGCGCCCCAAAGTTTGGCAATCATTTCCCGCTGCGGCGTGAAGGGACATTTTGCCTTCGGCTGCTTTTGCGACTCGTAAAGGGGTCAGTCCCCAGTATTTTAGACCAGCCTGAATTCATTTTGTTCGTCGGATTCGGTGTACATTTTCAGGCTGGCCGCGTGCATCCAAGTGCCCATGTGCAACGGTCCGCTGATCCACTTCCAGGTCACGCTCGTCTCCGTCCGCAGCCGCCGCGCCAGCCGCACCTTGCGGACATCACCCTTGGAACGTGCCGCCAAGTCTCGCGCCGTCCAGCCCAGTTTGTCCAGCGCTTCCTTTATAATCCGCCGCGCTTTTGCTTCCGCCGTTTCCCGCCGCGTCCGGGCGTGGTGATTTTCTCCCGCCCGCGTGTGCGCCTGCGCCAATAATTCCTGGCGGAAGGTTTCGCCGCCCAGACACCAGCCGCGCCGGATGCTTTTAAGTTCAACACCTTCCTCCTGGGCCATCGTAACCGAACAATATCACGAGGTTGTCTCTGAACAAATTTCATTGGCAAACGGGACGGGCATTGGCTTACTCGTGCGTGTCGGAAAAGAAAAACAATGTCGCCATCGCGAGCAGCCTGTTGCTGGTGGTCATTCTCTGGGGCGGCAACAATGCCGGAACGAAGTGGCTCGTGGGCAGCTGGCCGCCGGTTTTCACGGGCAGCCTGCGGTTCGCCATCGGCGGAATGATTTTGCTGGCGGTGTTGCGCTTCACAAGCTGGCTGGGGCAATTTGAAAAGTTGACGCCGGAATTGCGAAGGCAATTATGGCTGCGCGGCGGCTTGAGCCTTGCGGCTTACACAATCTCCTTCAACTGGGCGCTGCGGTTGACCTCGGCTTCGCACGTCGCGCTTTATCTGGGCGCGTCGCCGGTCTGGGCATTGCTCGCCGAGGAACGCCCGCGCCGGACCTGGGCGAGTGTGCGACGTTATTCCGCCGCCTTGCTCGCGGTCGCCGGCGTGCTGGTTTTGTTCTGGCCGGCGTTGAAAATGGGCAGGCAAACCAGTCTGCCCGGCGAATTGTGCGCGTTGATTTCCAGCATTCTCTGGGCGCTTTACAGCCGTCAAAGCCGGTGGTTGAGCGCGCGGGTGAATGGATTGGAAGTCGCCGCGCAAACGATGTGGATGGCCGGAGTCGTGCTTATTCCCATCGGATTGATTGAAGTCGCTGTTTACGGACTGGCGGTCACTCCGGCACGCGTGGGCGTGATGGCGTTGTGCATCATTTTCGGCGGCGTGATTCCGTATGCGTTCTGGAACAACGCGCTGCGCCACTGGCGCGCGAGCCGGGTTTTGCTGTTTAATAATCTGATTCCCGTGACGACGAGCGTCTGGGTGTATTTCACTTTGGGCGAACCGATCACGCCGACGTTTTGTCTGGCGATGGCTTTGATCATTCTCGGCGTCGTGCTGGAGCAAATGGATCTGGCAAAATTTTTCAATTTGCCGGAAAGTTTTTAAGCGCGCAAAAATTTATGGACATCAAAAATCTCAACAAAGTTCCGCCGTTCATCACCAAAGACGGCTCGGAAATCCGCGAATTACTCTCACATCGCAATTCCGCCGTCCGCAATCAAAGCCTCGCCGAGGCGCGATTGTCCGTCGGTGCCAGCACCCAGGAACATTTTCATGCGAAAGCGGAGGAAATTTATTTCATCACGCATGGCGCGGGGAAAATCCGCGTCGAAAATGAAACACGTGATGTGAATGTGGGCGACGCCATCGCCATTCCGCCCGGCCAGAAACACAAGCTTTGGAACACCGGCCACGAAATACTGCATTTGCTCTGTTGTTGCACGCCCGCCTACGAACACAGCGACACGATTATCACCGAATCGTGAATTGACCTGCACGCCACCACACGTTTAACTGTGGCCATGAAATGGTTCGCGTCCTTTATGTTTGTGTTTGCCGGACTTCTGCTGGCTGGCTGCGTTCACCATCAACCAGCTCACATCGCGACGGTGAGCAATCCGGCGCCAACCATTGTCACGCCGGACAATTCGCTGGCGGGAAAAGTGGTTTCATATAACGACGTCGGGCGCTTTGTCGTGTTGAATTTCCCCGTTGGCCAGTTGCCCAAAATGGATCATAGACTTTTCCTTTACCGTTCCGGGTTAAAAGTCGCTGAAGTCATCATCACCGGGCCGCAAAGCGATGACAACACCGTGGCTGATCTGGTCAGCGGCAACGCGCAAATCGGCGACGACGTGCGCGATCAGTAATTCTTGTACGGCTTCAAGATTCCATAACGTGTGACTTGATGCCGTGAATTGTCGTCACAAATTGCCGGTCCAAGGGTAAAGCATCACTAGTCCGCAGTATTGACAAAAGTTTAGTGCCGTTTGGTTCTTCCATTCAATCTTCCGTCTTCGGCGATTTTTCCATGAGCGGCTTTACCGTTTTCGGGAGCGCGTTTTTTTGGTAAGGCGAATGGAGGTTGAAATAAATGCCGCACAGAGGCCGCACCTCGTCGCTCTGGCTCAAGATGATTGTCACTTGATTGTCCAGCGCGATGCCGTGACGCAGACCTTCGCCGCGGCTTTCGTAAGCCTTGATCGCCTTGGCCATCAGCGACGTCAGCGACGCCTCAAATTCATCAGGCGTCTTGTCGAGGCACACGATGAATTTGTCGTAGGTCTTGACGGACGCGGCGATTTCGCGCTTGAACGATTCAACTGTCATTCCCGACAACTTAATTCATGCCGGGCAAATTGCATTAAAATTCATCCGGCCATCGGGCGGGTTTTGGCCGTCATGCGCGGGCCGAACAACGCCGTGCCGATGCGGATGATCGTCGCGCCTTCTTCAATCGCCACCTCAAAATCGCCACTCATGCCCATGCTCAAATGCGGCAGCGGCGCGCCGAGGATTCCTTCGCATCGAGTTTTCAATTCACGCAGCCGCCGGAAATGCGGACGCGAATTTTCTGCGTCCGGCGACCACGGCGGCACGGTCATCAAGCCGTGAATCTCAATTCGCAATAAGGTATTGATTTCCTTCAAACCGGCCAGCAGTTGTTTCGGCTTGTAACCAAACTTGCCCGCCTCGCCCGCCAGATTAACTTCCAGCAAAACAGGCATTATTTTCGCGGCTTCGTCGGCGCGTTTGTTGATTTCCTGCGCGAGCGACAAACTGTCCACGCTTTGAATCATCTGGAATAATTGCACGGCGTCGCGACATTTATTCGATTGCAAGTGGCCGATGAAATGCCAGCGCAATTTGCCGGGACACAAGGGGATTTTCGCCTTCGCCTCCTGCACCTTGTTTTCGCCGAATAAAAACAGGCCGAGTTCCGCCGCCGCCATCACGACTTCCGGCGACCGCGTCTTTGCGACGGCCAGCAGCGTGACGGAATTTGGCTCGCGGTCGGCGCGACCGCACGCGGCGCGAATCCGCTGCCGGATCGTTCCCAGATTTTCTGCAAGGTCCACGAATAAAAGGTAACCGCCGGGGCATCAGGACACAAAGTTTTCTTGGTGCCTTCGCGTCTTGATGGTTTAATTTCTCCATGAATTGCTGGCTGGTAAAATCCGAACCCGAAGCGTATTCGTGGGCACAATTTGTGAAGGACAAGAAAACCGTCTGGACCGGCGTGCGGAATTTTGCGGCACGAAAAAATATACGCGCAATGAAGAAGGGTGACGCTGTTTTATTTTACCACAGCGGCGAGGAAAAATCCGTCGCCGGCCTCGGACGGGTTGTGAAAGAGTTTTATCCCGACGCGACGGCGGATGAAGGCGATTGGTCATGCGTTGATATTGCCCCGGAAAAAGCCCTGGCCAAACCCGTCACGCTCGCGCAAATCAAGGCTGACAAAATTCTCAAGGAAATGGTTATGGCAAGGCAATCGCGCCTGTCTGTGTCGCCCGTGACTGAAGCGCAGTTTGAACGGCTGTTGAATCTGGCGGAAACAAAGCGTTGAGTTTTGTGATGCTTAAGGAATTGACCCGGTTGCCCGGCGTTGTCATTCTTTCAGCATGAAATCCATCACGACAATTTTTGCGCTCGCTGCCGTTTCGATGCTCCAATTTCCCGCCGTCGCACAGGACAATGCGCCCGCCATTGCGGCGGCGATCCACAGCAACACCGCCGTCATTCCCGTGCCACGAACCGACTGGGCAACCAAACGCCAAGCCCTCGTGCTGCAACGCGCCAAGGAAGCGCCCGGAGATTACGACATTGAATTCATCGGCGATTCCATCATGGAGGGCTGGGAAGGCGCAGGTAAGAATGTCTGGCAGGAATTTTATGGCAAACGCAAGGTCATCAACATGGGCGTCGGTGGCGACCGCACCCAGCATGTCCTCTGGCGCTTTGAACAGGGCCAGCTCGACGGCATCAAGGCCAGGGTCGCCGTCGTCATGATCGGCACCAACAATTCCAACAACCAGGACAACACCGAGGCCGAAATCCTCGAAGGTGTCACCACCATCGTGCAACAAATCCGCACCCGCCAGCCGGACACAAAAATCATTCTGCTCGGCATTTTCCCGCGCGGTCATGAGTTCAGCGCCCAACGCGGGAAAATTCTTGAGGTCAACCAGGCACTCGTCAAACTCGACGACGGCAAAAACATTTTCTACATTGATTTGGGCCCCCAGTTGATTGAAAACGACGGCACGATTTCCAAATCCATCATGCCCGACTATCTGCACCCCAACGAAGCCGGTTACAAAATCTGGGCCAACGCCACCGAACCGAAGCTGAAAGAACTGCTCGGCGAACAATAATCCCCTTTCAGCGGAAACAAACCGCCACCGCTTCGCGCAGCGCAGAAATCATTTTCTGCAACTGTGCCCGCGTCGTGCAATACGGCGGCATCAGCACAATCACATTTCCGATCGGACGCGTCAGCACGCCGCGTTTCGCCATCACTTCGCACACACGGACGCCCGCGCGTTCGCGCAAATGAAACGACGCCCGCGTCCGCCAGTTTTTGACCAGTTCAATTCCAGCAATCAAACCAATCTGCCGGATGTCACCGACATTCGGCAGTGACCACAGCGATTGCAATTCAACGCGTAAAACTTTTTCAAGATTTATTCGCGCTTGAATTGATTTTTTACCTTCCAAAATTTCCAGACTTGCCAAAGAAGCCGCCGCGCCAAGCTGGTTGCCGGTGTAACTGTGGCCGTGAAAAAAGGTTTTGAACTCCTCGTATTCGCCAAGAAACGCATCAAAAACTTTCTGCGTCGTCAACGTCGCCGCCATTGGCAGATAACCACCGGTCAGGCCTTTTGCCACCGCAAGAAAATCCGGCTGCACGCTTTCATGCTGGCAGGCAAATAAATGTTCCGGCTTCTTCAAGCCGGTCCTGCCAAACCCCGTCATGATTTCATCCGCGATGAGCAACGCACCATGCGAACGCGCGATGCCTGTCACTTGCCGCAGCCAGCCGGGCGGTTGTGGAATCATCCCCGCCGCGCCTTGCATCAGCGGTTCAAAAACAAAGGCCGTGTAAGAATTTCTTTTTCGTTTTTGCGCCGCGAATTTCTTTTCAACGAGTCCGACGCATTCCCAATTGCACTTGTGATATGCGCGCGCGTCAGCACGTTCCGGTTTCGCACGGTTGAACGGACAGCGGTAACAATAAGGCGACATGACCTTGTCCGTCTTGAACAGCAGGCCGGAGTAAGCCTTATGAAACAGATCAATGTGGCCGAGCGAGACCGCGCCGACCGTGTCGCCGTGATACGCGTCGTCGAGGGAAAGAAATTTTGGCTGCGATCTTCCACCATGTGTCCGCCGCCTGAATTCGCAGGCGAGTTTGAGCGCGACTTCCATCGCCGTCGAACCGTCGTCGGAAAAGAAAACCTTTTCCAATTTCGGATTTCGGATTTCGGATTTCGGATTGGCGGCCTTGACCAGATCTTTGGCCAGCAGGCCTGCCGGTTCGTTGGCAAAACCCAGCGCGGAACTGTGCGCGATTTTTGTTAACTGTCGCTGAATGGCCGCGTTGATTTTTGGATGATTATGTCCGTGCAGATTTGTCCAGATGGACGAATTGGCGTCAAGATATTCGCGTCCGTGAACATCGCGCAGCACTGTGCCTTTGCCCGCCGCGATGACAATCGGTTCGCATTTGAGCCAGTCTCGCATCTGCGTGAACGGGTGCCAGACGAATTTGCGGTCGAGTTGGGCGAATCTGTTCATGCATCCAAAGTTTTCAACGCGGCGAGCAGTTCAGCAACATCTTTGGCCGAGTGCGCGGCGGTCAGGGTTACGCGCAACCGCGCCTGCCCGCGCGCAACGGTTGGATAACGAATCGCGGGAATAAAAATATTTTGTGAGCGCAGTCTTGAGGCAAGTTCAACGGCTTTCGTTTCGTCGCCAACGATGAGCGGAATGATTGCGCCGGCGGGTTTTGAATTTCGAATTTTCACGTCTTTGCTCTGCTTCGACGCGGCGGATAATTTTGAATTCAACTGTTTAATCAGTTGCCAAAGCGTTTTGCGGCGGCCATCACCTTCAGATGATTGTGCCAGATGAATTCCCGCCGTCGCAGCGGCAGCGGCAGCAGGAACGGGCGCGGTGCTGAAAATAAAACTGCGGGCGCGGTTCACGAGAAAAGCGATCAACACGCGCGAGCCGCAAATGTAGCCGCCGCTCGCGCCCAGAGCTTTGCCGAGCGTGCCCATCTGGATTTCGATCTGTCCGCTGACGCCTAGTTCTTCCACGCAGCCACGACGATTTTTTCCATAAAGCCCGGTCGCGTGCGCTTCGTCCACCATCAACCATGCGCCATATTTTTCCTTGAGCGTGACGATTTCGCGGAGCGGAGCGGCGTCGCCGTCCATCGAGAAAATGGATTCGGTTACGACGAGAACTTGTGATTCAGTCGTGCGCTGCCTTGCCGACCATTTCAGAATTTTTTTCAAATCCTCCAAATCGTTGTGGTCAAAGATGCGGAGTTTTGCGCCGCTCAAACGCGCGGCGTCCACAATGCAGGCGTGAACCAGTTTATCAATGATGATGATGTCGTTCTTGCCAAGCAGCGCGCAGATTGTGCCGAGCGCGGCGGCGCAGCCGGTGGAAAAAGTCAGTGCGGCCTCGGTTTTTTTGAAGGCGGCGAGCTTTTCCTCCAATTCGTGAAACGGCGCAAGCGAGCCGCAAATTAAACGCGACGCGCCCGCACCCGCGCCAAATTTTTCGATGGCCTTAGTCGCGGCTTCTTTTAGCGCGGGATGATTTGCGAGGCCGAGGTAGTCATTTGAAGAGAAATTAAGAAAAGTTTTACCGTCAATTTTTATGCGTGGCGACTGCGGTGAATCCACGCGGCGCAGTTCACGGAACAAATTCTGTTCGCGCAGCGCGGCGAGGCGTTGATTTAATTGGCTCTTGAAAGAATCCATTGTTTTTTGAAATGGGCGGTTACAAATCTAAAATCAGGGTGCTATGTAAAATCCGAGAAATGCAATCCCGACTTTGGGTGCAAGATTGCACAAGTCGCGGAACAAATGCATTCTCAAGGCTTGCGTGGCCGTAAGTTGAAAATCTAAAGCCTCGCGGTTGATGAGTTTAATCTTCACGCCGAAATATCCAACGTCCGTCAATCATGCTTGCGGTTACTTTGTCCGAATGATTTAGCACGGTGTCATAAGCATCAGCAATCTTTCCATCGAATGGAATGGCAATCAAATCAGCAAAAGTCTTCTCTGAAAGTTCACCGACTTGTCCGGCCAGACCAAGGGCGCGTGCGCCGTTGACGGTCGCCATGCGGAGAATTTCCACCGGCGAAACAGTTTTGTCGCTGGCAGCGATCTGGCGCATTTCCTCGAACATATTGAGTTCGGGTTTTTGTTTCCCGATTTTGCGCGTGGTGGCGAGGCTGTCCGTGCCGAGGCAAAGGTTGACGCCGGCGTTGGCGAGGCGTTCGCGCAGAAACGGCGGATGACAAAAATAGGCGTGGCTGCGGGGACAATGGACGACATGGACGCGATGCTTGCCGAGCAGTCTGGCGTCACCGTGCGCGAGCAGGTTGACGTGGATGGCGATTAAGTTTTCGCCGAGCATTTTGTGGCGGGCGAAATGTTTCACGGGCGAGCCGAGACCGCAGTCGGAATTGTCGCGCCCGTTGCGCTTCAGCCAGTCGAACATTTTTCCGCGCGCGTGCAGGAACATTTCAAATTCCTCTTCGGACTCGGCGATGTGTGTCATGATGCGCCATTTTTTTTTGCGCGCAATCCCGGTGCTCAGGCGAAGCAGTTCCGGCAAGGTAGAGTAGGGCGCGTGCGGCGAGAGCGAGGCGGAACAGCGCGCGTGCGCGAGCGAATCAATTTTCCCGACGGTTTCGCGCAAAATTTCCTTCGGATCGCGCCTGGCGCGGATGCCGGTCATTTCGAGAAATGAAAAAACGCGCAACGGCGTGGCATCCCAGACTTCCGGCAACAAATCGGGCATGGCCTCGATGTCGGCGACGGTCGTCGTGCCGGTCTTAAGGAGCATGTGCGCACCATGCAGCCAGGAATGTGCATATTCGGAATAGCTCCATGCAGTTTTGGCGGCGGTGATAAGCGGAATCCAGTCGGTGAACGTCTTCGGCGGGGGCAATTCCCCGGCCATGTCGGTGTAATCAAGATGGCAATGTGCGTTAACGAGGCCGGGCAGCAAAATGACTTCGCCGAGGTCGAGAACTTTTTTGTCCGCCGATGATTGCAAGCCTGGCCATGAGCCGACGGCGCGGATGCGATTTCCTGAAATGACGACCGCGCCGTTTTCAATCGGCGGCTGCGAGACCGGTAAAATCGTTCGGGCGCGGAGAATCACTGCTAAACTCCGGCGGCTCGGCGGGCGCTTTTGAGCTTGGCGGCGTCCTTGTGTTTGTGCGCCTTGAACCGGTTGTGCTGCTTGCGGATTTGTTGTTCGATTTTTTTCGTCACACGGTCAATCGCAGCGTAGAGATCGCTTTCAACATCCTTGGCGAACAAATCCGGCCCGCGCACGGCGAGCCGCATCGAACAACTGAATTGTCTTTCCGGCACACGCGTATGGTCGTGTTCGAGCGTGACACGCGCATCAATGGCTCTTGGGTCAAAGTGATCGAGTTTTTTGATGCACTTCACGACATGAGCTTCAATGGCTTTGGTCAAAGTCACATTGTGGGTCGAAAGAATTAATTTCATACGGGAAAGATGGATTTGTCGCGCAAGAAAATCCAGTTTTTCCGTGAACTTAAACTCATGTAGCGAGAGTCATGCCAATTTTTGCTTGTCTTTGGCCAAAACTAGTTTAAGTTGCCGCGCAAATGGTTCAGGGTTTGCAACTCTCAACGCGCTTGACGCAGTCAATGGTGCTGGCACCGCAGCTCCAGCAATCGCTGGCGTTGCTGCAGGCACCCATGCTCGAACTCAAGGCGCTCGTCGAACAGGAGCTTCAGCAGAATCCCGTCCTTGAAGAAGTCGAAGGCTCGGAAATTGAACTGCCGGAAAAACCGGTCGAAGACGTGGGCGACACCAGCGACGCCACCGCAACGCCCGATCCCGCCGAACGCACCGACGATGTGGCTGCCGATCCCGACTTCGAAAAAGCCGAAGCCGCCCCGGCGGACGAATTTCAGGAGGAATTCGACAAGCTTGTGCAACTGGATCAGGAATGGCGCGATAATTTTTCCCAGACGAACATCCCAATCCGCCAAACCACCGAGGACGAAGAAAAACGGCAGTTCATGTTCGACTCGCTCACGTCGGGAATTTCTTTTGCGCAGATGCTGATGGATCAGGCGCGCGAATCCGATTTGACCGATGACCAGCGTGCCATCGCCGAACTGGTCATTGGCAACATTGATGACTACGGTTATCTCAAGACGACGGTCGAGGAACTTTCCACGGACAATAATTTGCCGCCGGAAAAAATCGCCGGGGTTCTCAAGATCATTCAAACTTTTGAGCCGCCCGGCGTCGGCGCAAACAACTTGCGCGAATGTCTCATGCTCCAGCTCGAACGCGCGGGCAAGGAGGAATCGCTCGAATACCGCATCATCCGCGATTTCATGGAGGCGCTTGGCAAACGCCGCATTCCCGAAATCGCGCGCGGCACCGGCCGCACGGTTGACGAAGTTCAGGAATCGCTCGCCAAAATCGCCCGCCTCGAGCCGCGTCCTGGACGCGCTTTTTTGCCGGATGCCGACCAATACGTTTCGCCCGAAGTTTTCGTTCAAAAAGTCGGTGATGATTTTACCGTCACGACCAACAACGACAATGTCCCGCATCTTCGCATCAGCAACGTCTACAAAGACCTCATGGCGCAGGGCGAAAACAATGCCGAGGTGAAAAATTACATCCGCGAAAAAATCCGCGCCGGTAAATTTCTCATCAAGAGCCTGCACCAGCGGCAGCAGACGATTTCCAACATCGGCAGGGAGATCGTCAAACGCCAGCGCGACTTCATGGAAAAAGGCGTCGCGCATCTGAAACCGATGACGATGGCGCAGGTCGCTGATGTTGTCGGCGTCCACGAAACCACCGTGAGCCGCGCCGTTTCCGGCAAATACATGGAGACACCGCAGGGCATCTTCGAGATGAAGTTTTTCTTCACCGCCGGACTTCAGACCACGGGCGGCGGCGAAAGCGTTTCCAACACCAGTGTGAAGGACATGATCACCGAAATTTTCAAGGCTGAACATTCTGCCAAGCCATTGTCCGACCAGGAAGTCGTGAAGATGCTCGGCGAAAAAGGAATCACCATCGCCCGCCGCACCGTCGCCAAATACCGCGACGAACTGAACATCCTGCCATCGAATCTGCGGAAAGTTTATTGAAAGATTTTGGCAGGGCGGTGCTGCCGCGCCATCCAAAACAAATAGGCTTGGCAGAATCTGTGCGAAATGTTTTAGCTGACCAAAAACGCCAAATGAAAATCCTGCTTTCAACAGCAATATTTTTTTGCGGACTATTCAGCACAATTAATTCTGTGTTTGGCCAAACTTGGACGCCAACTGGCGCACAGACCAATAGCTGGGGAGCAATCACTGCTTCGGCAGATGGAAGAACGTTTGCCGCACTGGTCGTTGAGCAGTGGAATGTGGTTTGGGTTTCGACCAATGCCGGAGTGACATGGACCTCAAATAATATCCCAGGAGTGTCGCCTGTGGGACGAGTGGAAACTGTCGCCATATCTGCCTACGGTGATAAAATGGCAGCAGTGGCACTATACGCCGGCGAAATTTATACCTCCACCAATTATGGAGCGACCTGGGCTTCTAACAGTGTTCCTGCCGGGCCGTGGTTTCGCATCGCCTCATCAGCGGATGGGACAAGGCTTGTGGCCTTGGGCGGAGGATTAATCGGCTCCGGGCCGATTTATGTCTCGGCGGACTCTGGAATGACATGGACGCCAGCCAACGCGCCAGTTACCAATTGGGTTTCCGTTGCGTCATCGGCGAATGGCAGCAATTGGGTCGCAGCCGTGGAAACGCAGTCTCCAGCCAGCGGTTCAATTTATACTTCAACAGATTGTGGGCTTGACTGGACATTGATGACCAACGCGCCGGATCTTCAGTATCTTTCTATTGCATCATCGGCGGATGGAACAAAATTTATTGCCGCAGCAGCGGGAGTGAGTGGTCAGGGGGGATTTATTTACACATCAACACATTCTGGAGCCATTTGGTTTTCAAATGCCGTGCCCAATGATGATTGGATTAGTGTCGCCAGTTCAGCAGATGGATGCACCTTGGCGACGGTTTCCATTCTCACAGAAAATGGCGGATACACCGGGCATATTTATACTTCCACAAATTCAGGTATGACTTGGATTTCGAACAGTGTGGCCAACCAAAGTTGGGATGGCATTGCCTCATCGGCGGACGGCGGCACATTGGTGGCGGCAGGCACAACGTCATGGGGTTCTTCCAGTGGTGGCATTTATATTTTACAGACTGTTCCCGCGCCAGAATTGAATATTTCACCAGCGAACAGCAATCTCGCGCTCTCTTGGCTCATTCCTTCCACAAATTTTGTCTTGCAGCAGAATGTGGATTTAACCACAACCGATTGGGTGACGCTGACAAATACACCCACGCTCAATTTCGCCAACCTGCAAAATCAAGTCATGCTTTCACCCTCCAACAGCAGCGGTTTCTTTCGGCTGGTGACGCAATAGGTTTTATTTCTTCTTCAACTCCGCCTTCGTCACCGCCTGTAGCGCATCCAGTTCGTCGCGAAATGCCTCCTTCTTTTTCCGCTCCATCCGGTCAATGAACAAAATGCCGTTCAAATGATCCGTCTCGTGCTGCACCGCCCGCGCCAGCAGGCCGCCGCAGCGGAATTCAACCGGCTTGCCCTTTTCATTCAGCGCCTTCACGTCCACGGATTCCGGTCGCGAAATATCCGCGAAAATTTCCGGGAAGCTCAAGCAACCTTCGCCGCCCGTCGCCGGTTCGCCCGCCGGCGTGATTTCGGGATTGATGAGCACCAACGGCATGATTTCGGCCACGTCGGCGGCCTTGCCCTTGAGTTCGAGCGTGGACGGACGGTCTTTGGCGGCTTCGCGCACGTCAATCACCGTGAGTTGCAACGCGCGTCCGACCTGTTGCGCCGCCAGCCCGATACCGTGACTCGCCGCCATCGTCTCGAACATGTCCGCGATGAGCTGCTTGATTTCCGGCGTGACGCTTTCGATGCGCGCGCCTTTTTGCCGGAGAACCGGATGGCCGTATTTGACGACTGGTAAAATCATGGAGTGTGCCGGGGTTTAATCCTGTTTGACTCCCAAAAGCTGTAAAATTCTTTCCAGTTCCGCGTCGCTGTAAAAGGCGATCTCCACCGCGCCTTTGCCCTGGGCGTAATGCAATTGCACCTTCGTCGCGAACACTTCACGCAGACGTGATTCCAAATCCGCGACGTGCGGGTCGCCGACAGGCATGGCCACAGTTTCCGATTTTGCGGCAGCCACGCGCGAGCCGCGCTTTTGCAACTTGGCGACCAAGCCTTCCGTCTGCCGCACGTTCAAGCCTTCCTTGATGACGCGCTCGGCGGCGAGGTTTTGATTTTTTTCATCGGGCAAACCAAGAATCACCTTTGCGTGGCCGACGGAAATCCGGCCTTCGCGCACAAATTTCTGCACTGCCGCCGGAAGTTTCAACAGGCGCGTGGCGTTGGCGACCACGGCGCGGCTTTTGCCGACCTTGAGCGCGATTTCTTCCTGCGTGAGTTGAAATTGTTCCGCGAGCTGGGTGTAACCGTGCGCTTCTTCAATCGCGTTGAGATTTTCGCGCTGCAGATTTTCGATGAGCGCGAGTTCCAAAACGGCGCGGTCATCGGCTTCGCGGGTGATGACGGGAACTTCCGGCAACTTCAAAAGCTGCGCCGCGCGCCAGCGGCGTTCGCCCGCGATCAATTCAAAAAAACCGTCGCGCTCGCGCACAATGAGCGGCTGCACGATGCCTTGTTCGCGGATGGAATCGGCCAGTTCGAGCAACGATTCATCCGAAAAATCCTTGCGCGGCTGGAGCGCAGATGCGCGGATGCGATTCAACGGCACGCGCAGCACACGTTCGCGATTGTCCGGCGCGGGCGCGGCTGCCATGGGCGGTTGGACGGACGGCGTGGGCGCGGGTTGTGTGAGCGGCGGATTGACGCCCAGCAATGCGCCCAGACCGCGTCCCAATGCAGGTTTTGCCATGCGCGCAGAGTGTCGCAGGCCGGGGAAGTTGTCAATTTGAAGCGAATATCAACTTGGCAAAACCTTTGGAAAGTGGTTTGCTTGCCTTAAGAGCCAAATGAAAAAACAACTTTCATCGGCAATAATGTTTTGCGAATTTTTGACCGCAGTTAATCCTACGTTTGCCCAAACTTGGACTCAAGCCACTAACGGGTAGTGGGCTACTTTGACTCGGAACAATTTGTACCTATTTAATGTTACGATTGTGAAAAGTTTCACAAATGAGTTGACAATGTAACCAATTCTGGTTACATTGGCTCCAATACAGATATGGACTCGAATGCTTCAAACGCTTTGGCGCTGGAATACCAAAGAGATTACGGGACCGCCCACCGGGATTTGAACGTCTCTGATCTCGTGAATAATCCCCATGCTAACGGCGTCTGTCGCGTTTTTGGTTTGTGCTTCCAAGAACAGCGTGCTGCGTCCTTTTCACTGACTTTAGTCCTCTCGGTAATGATCGCACCAATCCGTTTTTGATCACTCAAGATTGATTGTAGTTGTTCCCGTAGATTTTTTTCTTCCAATCTAACCCGATTGGCAATGTCAAATCCCACGCCGTGAAACATAAATGTGCTTTGGGCGGTAGCATATCGTTTTGACCCCGCCAAGAAAATGGCATTCCCAATCGAATCCACATTGCCGACGTTATGCGTTATCAGTTCAACCGGCAGTCCGCGCAATATGTTATAAACATTCATTCCGTTCATAACGCTACCACCGGGAGTAGACATTAACAGATGAATGGTTTTGACCCGCTGATTAACTAAATTCGCCATGACCGATATTAGGCTTTCGGTCGTGGTTTCGGCGGATGGAAGTAAAGTGGCGGCGGTGGATTTTTATGATGCGCTTATTTATACTTCAACGAATTCAGGAATTTCTTGGGCATCAAATGCAATCCCCAATTTAAGCAATGCTTCGAGTTTTGGGATAGCGAGGGCCGTTTGTTGCTCTGCTGACGGAACAATGTTGGTTGTGGGAACTTTGGGCGGCACTATTTTCACCTCGACCAATTCTGGAATTGATTGGACGGCAACCGATGCGCCCATCACAAATTGGGCTTCCGTAGCGTCTTCGGCAGACGGAAGTAAATTGGCGGCCGCGGGTGCTGGCGGCATTTATACCTCAATTGATTCAGGAGCCACTTGGATGCTTCAAACCAATGCACCTATTGAAGATTGGTATTCCATTGCTTCATCGGTTGACGGAAGCAAATTGGTGGCAGTGTCTGGAGGCGATGAGCCGGGTGGGGGAGAACCTGGACCGATTTGCACGTCATCTGATTTTGGCGTCACTTGGACAACCAACAGTGCGCCAAACACATTTTGGTATGCCGTGACTTTGTCGGCCGATGGTTGTAAAAAAGCTGCCGTAGTTTGTGGCGGTGGGATTTATATTTGGCAATATTCTCCGATATTGAGTGTCGCGCTTGGTGGCGGCAACGTGGTCGTTTCATGGCCTACAAATGCAGCTAATTTCGTGCTGCAACAAAATTTGGATTTAAGCGCCACAAATTGGGTAACGTTGACAAACGCGCCAACGCTCAATCTCAGCAGCTTGCAAAACCAACTCTTCCTTTCACCGTCCAACAACAGCGGTTTCTTCCGGCTGATTTCGCAATAAAAACTTTGGACTTCGGCCATTCGACTTTAACCTTCAGCCGTGAGTCACAAGAGCGCCCGCATCACCGCGATGATCGAATCCTTCCGGGGACAGGAACTGGACGCGCATTACCTCGGCTATTTTGACTGCTTCAACCGCCGGCTTTTTTACGAGGCGCACGATGTGCTGGAGGATTTGTGGCTCAAAGACAGACACGGCGCGAATGGAAATTTTTACAAGGGACTCATCCAGCTTGCGGGCGCGTTCGTGCATCTGCAAAAAAACCGGCTGCGCCCCGCCGCCGCGTTGTTCAAGCTCGCGCAGGCCAATCTGGAGAAATATCCGCGCGAACATAAACAGTTGAGTTTGAAGGCGGTTCACGATTTGGCTCAAAAATGGCTGGTAGATTTGGAGCGGAATGGTTTCAGCCTCAATCCGCTGACGGCGGCAAATGCGCCGAAGCTGACATTGGAAAAGACGGTCAATTGACATGAACATGAAACGCGTCGTGCTGGCAGGCGGCAGCGGCTTCATCGGCCAAGCTCTGGCTAAGGTGTTGCTCGTGCGCGGCTATGAAGTCGTCGTGCTGACGCGTTCGCCGCGCAAACGCACCGGCTTCAGTGAAGTGGAATGGGACGGAACACACCTCGGCGAATGGATACAATTTCTGAATGGCGCGGAAGCCATTGTGAATCTCACCGGACGCAACGTCAACTGCCCGCACACGCCGGAAAATATCCAGGAGATTTTGGAGTCGCGCGTGAATTCCGTGCGCGCGATTGCGTTGTCGTTCATCCATGTCAAAACTCCGCCACGTGTCTGGGTGCAGGCGAGTGCGGTCGGCTTTTATGGCGACACGAAGGACCGGTTGTGCGATGAAAGTTCGCCCGCCGGCAACGACGCACTGGCCGGCGTCTGCAAACTTTGGGAGGACGCTTTTAATTCAGCGGACACGCCGAAGACGCGCCGGGCGGCGTTGCGGATTGGGTTTGTGCTCGGCCGCAATGGTGGCGCGCTGCCGGTTTTGAGCAAGCTCACCAAATGGTTTCTCGGCGGCTCCGCCGGCAACGGCAAACAATTCATCAGCTGGATTCACATCGCAGATTTGACGCGGATGCTGCTCGATATCATCGAGCGTGAAAATTTGTCCGGCACGTTCAACGCGGTCGGCCTCAATCCCGAGACCAACCGGTTTTTCATGCGCGAACTCCGTCACGCGCTGCGTCGTCCGTGGAGTCCGCCCGTGCCGGAATTTGCCGTGCGCCTGGGAGCGCGATGGATGGGCAGCGAGCCTTCGCTGGCCCTGGCCAGCCAATGCTGCGCGCCGATAAGATTTTTGGAAGCGGGATTTGAATTTCAATTTCAAAAATTGCGCCCGGCGCTGGAAAATCTTTGCCGCGGCTGAAAATTTTTACACCAGTGCATCGGCGAGCACGCAAGCCATGTGTCGCGTCCAGTTTGGAGTGAGATGCTGAATTTGGTGGCGGCAACTCGTGCCGGACGCCACGACGATGGTTCCGTAAGGCTGGTGTTTGATTTTTTCGACAAGCGGCCCGGCAACTTTCAGCGAAAGTTCATATTTCGATTCCAGCATCCCGAACGCGCCGGCCATGCCGCAGCAGCCGGTGTCGAGCATCATAACCGTCCGGTTCGGCAAACGCTCCGCGAGCAGGCGCATGTAGCCGGTATCGGCCAGCGACTTGGTGTGACAGTGCGCGTGAATGACAATCCGCTGTGTCTCGTTATCGAATCTCAAAGCATGAGGTTCCTGTTTCAATAAATTTCCGATAAATTCCTCGAATAAAATGGAACGGCTCGCAACGCGCTCTGTATCCGGCAATTTCATTTCACGATAATCCTCGACGAACATCGAGTAGCAGGATGGTTCGAGAAAAATGATGGGCGTGTCGTCGGCGTCTTGATTCAGCAACGCAAGATTATGCCGTCCGAGTCTGGCGGCTTCAGCAAGGTTGCCCATGCTGAAGGCCGGGCGTCCACAACATTTGCGATGCGCCGGGAGCGTGACCTCAAATCCGGCGGCTTCGAGCACGGCGACGGTGGCGATGCCGATTTCCGGTTCGTGATAGCGCGTGAACGTGTCGTCCCAAAGAATGACGCGCCCGCGATAGGCCGCCCGAAAAGGCGGACGCCTCGCAAACCAACGATCAAACCGCGTGCGCGCCATTGGCGGCAATGGACGTTCGGGAGTAAAGCCGAAAAGTTTTCCAAAAATGTGGCGCAACGAATTGGAACGCAAAAAAAAGTTGGTGACGCGCGGCATCACGCAACCAAGCCGTCCGAATTGATCCATGGAACTCAATAATCGCTCGCGCAATTTCAACCCGTCGCGGCGGATACGCGCGTGGAGCAGTTCGGCCTTGAGCAGCGCCATGTTCACGTTGGAGGGACATTCCGTGGTGCAGGCCTTGCACGAAAGGCAATTGCTCAACGCGGCTTCGAGTTCAGGCGAACGCAACGGGTCGCCGCCGGTTCCGCGCAGTTCCAGCACCGCACGAATCGCGTTGGCGCGTCCGCGTGTGGACATGATTTCTTCGCCGGTCGCGACAAACGTCGGACACATCGTCGGCGTCTGCTTCAGACAGCCGCCACAACCGTTGCATTGTTCGAGATTGTCGGCGAACGAGCCGTCCTTGGCTGCGAATGCGAGCTGCGGTTCAAACGGCAGTTGCAGCGGGTAGCCCGCGCCGAGGCGCAGGTGCTGGTCAATTTTGTAACGTCCGTCGGAAATGATTTTGCCTGGATTGAACAGGTTGTTCGGGTCGAAGGACTGCTTGATTTCCTTCATCAAGCGGTAGAGTTCCTCGCCGACCTGTGCCTTGAGAAATTCCGTGCGCGCAATGCCGACGCCATGTTCGCCGGCGAGCGAGCCTTTGAATTGCAAAACCAGTGCGGAAACTTCGTCGGCAATCTGCCGGAATTTTTGCAAATCCCCGGGGCGGCGCAAATCCAGCACGGGCCGGACATGCAACAAGCCCGCCGCCGCGTGGCCATAATACGAAGCCTGCACATCCACGCTCCGCATCAATGATTGCAGGCTGGCGACGTATGCCGGCAAATCCTGCGGACGCACCGCCGCGTCCTCGATGAAACAGGCGGGCTTCGCACTGCCTTTGCAGCCGGTCAGCAAAGACAAGCCTGCTTTGCGCACTGCCCACACAGAATCGGCCTCGGCTTGTGTCCGCAAAATCAGTTTGCGCAAACCAAGTTTTTTCTTTTTCAATAGGGCGAGCTGTCCTTTTGCGTTCTCAAAAAACTCCACGATCAAAATGGATTCACATGGTTTGTCATCAAGTTCGAGCAAATCGCGCGCGGCCTGGAATTCCCGCTGGCCGCGCGTCTGGTCCAACAGCGGACGGTCAATATGTTCGATCGCGGCGGGTTTGAGTTCAAGCAAGGCTTCCGTGGCCTGCATCGCTTCAGTCACGGACGCAAAGAAAATCAATCCAACTCCGCATTCTTCCGGCAGCGGAACAATTTTCAGTTCCGCAGCAACAATTGCCGCCAGCGTGCCTTCGCTGCCGGTCAAAATGGAAAGCAGATTGACCGGACCTTGCGCCGCGCGCAGGAGTGCGTAGCCGGGCCAGCGTTTCAAAAGTCCTGGTGGAAAACGCTCCGTGATCTGCAGCGCATTGAGTGAAATCAAATCTTCGACCAGATTGCGCTGGCGCCGCAAGGTGTCGCGGCCGGGACCAACCTTCACCATCTGCCCGTCGGCGAGCACGATTTGCAGTTCGTTGACGTGCATTCCCGTCGTGCCATAGGCAGGTGTGTGTGTGCCGGATGAATCATTCGCGATCATGCCGCCGAGCGTCGCGCGTGAACTCGTTGCCACGTCCGGCCCAAAGCGAAATCCGTGCGGTCTTAAAAAAACGTTCAACTGATCCAGCACCACACCCGGCCCGACGCGAACAGTGCGGCGTTCCTTGTCGAATGCAAAAATTTGCCGGTTGTGTTTTGCAAAATCAATGACCAACCCGTCGCCAATCGCACCACCGGAAAGTCCCGTGCCCGCGCCGCGCGGAATAACCGAAACGCCCGCCTGCGCCGCCGACTGAATGATGGAGCTTGCCTGCGCCGCGCTTTTCGGAAACGCCACCGCAAGTGGCACGATCTGGTAAGGCGACGCATCTGTGGCGTAAAGCTGGCGCGTGAGGTTGTCGAAAACAACCTCGCAGTTCGCTGCGTTCAACGCGGCCAGTTGTTGGGTGGACAGCATGGGACGGCGACCAAGCTATCGGCGCGACAAGGCGTTGACAATTTCATAAGGGACTTACACAACTGATTTCTCTGAATCGAGAAACCAGTCCTGTTTCACCCGCTTTTGCGAATGCGAGTTTTGTTGAATTGTGACTGCGCTCGCCGATTTACTGACAGTTTCACTGACACTTGACCGCCGTATTCTCGTAATACATTTGAAATTAAACACTTAGAAGTGGAGCCAATGGCCGGGATTGAACCGGCGACCGACGGTTTACGAAACCGTTGCTCTACCACTGAGCTACATTGGCATTTAAGCTTTTATATCAGGCTAAATCTATGTTTTCAAATGTTTTTGATAACTTGGCTGCGTGATGTTTGCGTGACACATTGGCAAAGTCATAATCTCAAAGACAACCAAAAAGTCTTCCACGCCGGGACAGTGCCAGTGGCCGAATGTGTATAGCCGAACATAGCGCACCGGTCAAGTCAGCCACGTCGTCGACCTCGGTTTAATCAACGGCAGGCGTGAGCAGCATTCGTTTAAAACCAAAGGTGAAACTGAGTTGTATGCCGAATTAAAACGCACCGAACGCAGGAATCAAGGTGCCAAGGCGGTGATGTTTCCGAAACAGGGTTTCAGGGCGAACGATCCGCGCATGAGAATGTGAGCAATTCCTTCCAACCGAATCCCAATCTGCCAGATAATTCGACAGCAATCCCGGTCTTGCCTCGATTTGTTTTCAAAGTCCAAAAGCCCGGAACAAAGTTGCAACCGATTGAAATTCAGCCAGTTTTCCGTGACGACCTTTTCCAAGTTGCTTTGACGGGCGACTTTCGTTAGGCTGCTCTTGCTGTCCGGCGCATGAAGCGTTGGCAGTAAAAAACTTATGGCTGAAGGATATTGTGTCAAATGCAAAGCCAAACGGGAAATCGCCGATGGCGTTGAGGAGGTGATGAAGAACGGGCGCAAGGCCATCAAGGGTAAATGCCCGACCTGCGGCACGGTGATGTTCAAAATCCTGGGTGGCAAGGCAACGCTTCCGGCGGCTCCCGCCGCACACAACGCTCCGCCCGCCACGAGTTGATTATGTCGCAACAGCTCGCCTACGTCATCATCACGCCGTATTCGCTCTACAAATCCCGCACGGGCGGCATTCTCACACGGCTGATCACACGCACTGGGCTTGATCTGGCTGGAATGCGGATGTTCGCCCCCAGTGCTGAGCTCGTGAAGGAATACGCGAAAACCATCATCTCCGCCCACGACACGCAGGACCGGAAGATTCAGGAACTGCTCCGGCAATACGTTCTCGAAAATCTCGCGCCCGACCCGAAAACCGGCCGTCGCCGACGTGTAATGATGATGCTCTTTCGTGGCGATGAGGCGGTGCGCAAGGTGCGTTCCGTCGTCGGCAATTTGAATCCAGAACGAGGCAGCGGCGAGACCATCCGCGACACTTACAGCGACCTTATCATGGACGACAACGGCAACGTCCGCTACTTCGAGCCGGCTGTGCTCGCCGCGCCAAACGAACTGGAAGCTGACGCCAAATTGGAATTGTGGGCGAAGTATTCCGACAAGGACGGCGGCATTCTGGAAAATGTCATTGCCTATTCCTCGGGCGAAACCGGCCAGCGCACGCTCGTTCTCATCAAGCCGGACAATTTCAAATTTGCGACGGGACGCCCCGGCAACGTCATTGATTTCTTCTCGCGCACCGGCCTTTACATCGTCGGCGCGAAAGTCCTGCACATGAGCACCGCGCAGGCGATGGAATTTTACGGCCCGGTCCGCGAATTTCTCCGCACCAAACTCAAGGACGGCGTCAGCGCCAAGGCCAAGGATATTCTTGAAAAAGAATTCGGCTTCAAAATTCCGGAGGCCGAGCAAAAAGCCCTGGGTGACATCCTCGGCCCATTGCAAGGTGATAATCAGTTCGACAACATCGTCCGCTTCATGTCCGGCCACGCGCCCGGCGAAATTCCCGAAACTGATTTGAACAGTCCCGGCACGCAGAAGTGCATCGCGCTCGTTTATGAAGGCGCGAATGCGGTTTCCAAAATCCGCGACGTGCTTGGCCCGACCGATCCGTCCAAAGCGCCACCCGGCAGCATCCGCCGTGAATTTGGCTCGACCATCATGGTCAATGCCGCCCATGCCAGCGATTCACCCGAAAACGCCCAACGCGAATTTGGCATCGTCAAGCCCGGCGAGAATAATTTCAAACAGGTCATTGAGGAAACACTTAGAAAAATTTAGAAATGACAAAAACTCATCAGCTGGTTGATGTTTTTTCTAATCCTGGAACGCTAGAAGTGTATTTTAAAGATGGCGACATCTTTGATCTAAAAAGCTGCAATGTCATTGATCATTCAATTTACAAACTAACGGGCGGCTGGTGTTGCAATGTTGAGGCTTATCTGGGAAATAATGAGAAAAAGAAGAAACTGTTCTTACCAAACAGCCTCGTTGATATTTACGAGAATGGCATCGTAAAAGTTGTTGAAAAAGCTACCGGGAAAATTCTTTTCTAAAAATTAATTTAGCAACAGCCCCAAGAATCAGCCTTGTCCAATCGTTGCAATATCTTGTTGTCAGCGGCAGGAAAATCAAATTCAGCCAATTCAGCTTTGTCCACCCAACGAAACGCCGCGCAGCCGAGCGGCTTCGGTTCTCCTGACAGGAGTTTGCAGATGAAAAATTTCAAGTGGACGGTTTTTTCCGGGTAGGCGTGAGTAATTTCGTCAAACAATCCGCTGACGGAAATTTCCACACCAAGCTCCTCGCGGATTTCGCGGACGAGGCACTGCTCGAACGTTTCGTTCGCTTCACGTTTGCCACCGGGAAATTCCCAGCGGCCGCCTAGATGCACTTTCGCGTGCCGCCGGGCGATGAGCAGTTTGCCAGCGCAGAAGATTAAAGCAGCAGAAACTTCGACGATTTTCATAATCGTTGAATCGCAAATCGTGAATTGTTGCATCGGTTTTGTTCTCAAGAATTTCTCAATGCAACGATGTAACATCTTCACCGTCCCACGCTTTTGTAAATCCAGCCGAGCTTTTCCATTTCGCCGGCATCGAAAAGATTTCGGCCATCGAACATGATCGGGTGCGTCAGCGATTTCTTGGTACGAGCGAGATCGAGCTTTTTGAATTCATCCCATTCAGTTGCAATGACGATTGCGTCGCAGCCTTCGGCCACGGCATTCATGTCATCAATGTAAGCCACATTCGGTAAAAGCGACCTGGCCTTGTCCATCGCTTTCGGATCGTGGACGCGCAACGCCGCGCCTTCTTTATGCAAACGCTGGCATAGGTCAATCGCGGGCGAGGAACGCACGTCGTCCGTGTTTTGTTTGAACGCCAGGCCGAGCACGCCGATTTTTTTGCCTTTCAAAACCCATAGTGTGTCGGTGATTTTTTTGACGAAGCGATCCATTTGCTCCGAGTTAATACGCTGGACTTCCTTGAGTAATTTGAAATCGTAGCCGATCTGCTCGGAAATTTTTATGAACGCGCTCAGGTCCTTCGGAAAACAACTCCCGCCGAAGCCGAGGCCGGCGTTGAGGAAGCGGCGGCCAATGCGTTCGTCCAGTCCGATGCCGTGCGCGACCTCCTGCACGTTCGCACCGGCGGCCTCGCACAAAACGGAAACGGCGTTGATATAGGAAATTTTCAGCGCGAGAAAGGAATTGGCCGCGTGTTTGATGAGTTCCGCCGAGTTGATGTCGGTGACGATGATGGGCGCATTGAACGGCGCGTAAATTTCCTTCATCGCGGCGACAGGACGTTGTGAACTGGTGCCGATGACGACACGGTCGGGGTTCATCAAGTCGCCGACGGCAAAACCTTCGCGGAGAAATTCGGGATTGCTAACTACGTCGAATTCAACTTTCGCCGGGCAATAACGCTTGATGCTCTCGCTGACTTTTTCGCCGGTTTTGACGGGCACGGTGCTTTTGTCCACGACGATTTTGTAGCTTGTCATAGCAGCGGCAATGTCGCGCGCGACGCGTTCAATGAAGCTCAAATCCACCGAGCCATCCGGTTGCGGTGGCGTCGGCACGGCGATGAAAATCACGTCGGATGTTTGAACACCTTCCGCCGTGCTGTTCGTGAAGGAAAGTCGTCCGGCGGCGACATTATTCTTGACGAGTTCTTCGAGGTCGGGTTCGTAAATGGGGATGCCACCCGCCTGTAACATTTTGACTTTGGCCGCGTCGTTGTCCACGCATACGACATGGTGGCCGACTTCGGCAAAGCAAGTGCCCGTGACCAAGCCGACATAGCCGGTGCCGATGATTGCCAGCTTCATGGTTAATGGCTCAAACTGAACGGTGCGGTGCCGGCAGGCGCAGCTGCGGCCGCAGCCGTCGGCGATTTTGTTTTCAACTCCATCGCACGCCGTCCTGCTTCGGAACCGATTGCACTATTCGGGTAAGTGCGGGCGACATCAGCGTAAAGTTTTGACGCGTCGGCGAATTTGCCCTGGGACTCGGAAATCCGGGCGAGCGCAAATTTCGCACTGGCAACTACGTTATCATCAGCCGCCTGCCCGGCCGCCCTTTGATAGGCGCTGATAGCTGGGTCAGTTTTGCCCTGTGCGTCAAGACTCGCCGCAATCCCCAGTTCTGCCTGCGGCGTAAAAAAGTTATCTGGGTAATTGTCGAGGAATTTCTGGAACTGCGCCTGTGCCTCGGCATATTTGCCTGTCGTGAACAGCACTGCTGCGCCTTGCAGAAGGGCGCGTTGCCCGGCAAGCGTGCCGGAATAATCCACTGCGATTTTCAGGCAGGCATCGGCTAGTCCGCCGCCGCTGTCCGAAACCACCGCCTGCGTCAACGCCTGTCCGGCGGCGATTTCCCTTTGATTTTGCCGGTAGGAATAAAACGAAAATATAAAGACAGCGATAAGAACGAAGGCCGCGCCGTAAGCGAAGCGTTTCAAGTTGGCCTCAAACCACGGCAACAGTTTGAAAAGATATTCGGTTGTTGTTTCTTGTGTTTGCATGACAGCGTGCAATCTTTCGGGCAAGACGTCAAAACGCAAGCCTGAAATCTTCAGTCACCAAGGCTTTGTCCGGTTGGAAACGCATTTACTTGATGTCCCGCCGAAATCAAACTTCAGGTGGCAAATGCCAGAATGAAAAACAACTCTGCTGAACCCACGCTGACAGAACGGTTGCTTGCCGCCGCCGAATTGTTGGAATCCATCGCCAGCAACCGCGAGCTGCTTGCCGGAGTTTCCGAGACGGAACGGACGCGCCTGTTGCAAGCCGCTGGCCAGATTTCCCGCCCCGATGCGCTCGCCCGGCGGCGGCTGGTGAAAGCCACCAAGCGCCAGCGCAAGGCCGAGAAATCGCAACGCACCGAAAATGTGCTGAACAAAACCGGCATTCGGAAATTACGGCGGCAAACGGTGTTTACGACGCCGAACATTTTTCCACCGGCTGGCTTTGAGCAAGTGGAAGTTGAAAACGATCCTGACTTCCGCGAGGTCGTCGAGCCGCAGAATTGTTACATCTGTAAACAGGATTACCCAACCATCCACCATTTCTACGACCAGCTTTGTCCAACGTGCGCAGAACTAAATTTCCGCAAACGCACCGAGACGGCGGATTTGCGCGGGCGCGTGGCGCTGCTCACCGGCGGGCGTGTGAAAATCGGTTATCAGGCGGGCATCAAACTGTTGCGGGCGGGGGCGCATCTCATCGTCAGTACAAGATTTCCGCGCGACTCGGCGATGCGTTACGCGAGCGAACCGGATTTTGCCGATTGGAAAAGCCGTCTTGAAATTTTTGGGCTCGACTTGCGCCACACGCCGAGCGTGGAGACGTTTTGCAAACATCTGCTCACGACGCACAGCCGTTTGGATTTCATCATCAACAACGCGTGCCAGACCGTGCGGCGTCCGCCGAATTTTTACCAGCATATGATGGAGCGCGAGAACGGATCATTGCACGACCTGCCGGAAAACATGCGCAAGCTGCTCGGCACTTACGAAGGTTTGCGCGGTTATCACATTTTGCCGGAAGGAAATTCCAATTCCGATTCGCTCGAAAGAAATATTTCCGAAATCGCGGTCATTACGCACGCGGCGGCGTTGTCGCAAGCGCCGTTGCTGCCGGACGAACCCGCCGCGCAAAAGGATTTATTTCCCGAAGGCCGGCTCGACCAGGATTTGCAGCAGGTGGATTTGCGCGAACGCAATTCGTGGCGATTGTTGATGGCGGAAGTTCCGACGGTCGAATTGTTGGAAGTGCAGCTCGTCAATGCCATCGCGCCGTTCATCCTGAACGCGCGGCTCAAGCCGCTCATGCTCCGCACACCGGAACACGACAAGCACATCGTCAATGTCTCGGCGGTGGAGGGACAGTTTTACCGGAAGTTCAAGACCACACGGCATCCGCATACGAACATGGCCAAGGCCGCGCTCAACATGATGACACGCACGTCGGCAGCGGATTATCACGCCGACGGCATTCACATGAATGCCGTGGACACCGGCTGGGTGACGGACGAAGATCCGGTGCAGATCGCCGTGCGCAAGGCGAAGGAGCATCGCTTTCATCCGCCGCTGGACATTGTGGACGGCGCGGCGCGGATCGTGGACCCGATCATCGCGGGCTTCAACACCAGCGAACATATCTGGGGGAAATTCCTGAAAGATTATCAGCCGACAGATTGGTAGTGGAATAAAAGACACGAAAGCTTTCCGTGAGCAAAGTTTCGTCAAAAGAGAAAATCCGGCCGTCACTCGCAAAAGCCGGTTGACCGTCGGAAGGCGGCCTTGGCGATTTCCATTTCAATCATCGCGACGCAGAAGTGAAGGGAGCCAAATAGAAACATAATCCGGATCCCGGTTGCGAATTTCGCCAAATGCCTTAAACTGTCGGGCTGAAAATTTTGCCCGACATCATTTGCATGAATAAAGAAAAATCAAAAGCCACTGAAGCCGAAGCGTGCGCCGCCGAGCTCACCCCGGAGCAACTGACCGAACTGCAAGCGCGCGCCGCCAAGGCTGAGGAACATTGGGACCGGCTGCTGCGCGTGACCGCCGATTTTGAAAATTTCAAAAAACGCGCCGCCCGCGAACGCACCGAGGCGGGACAATCCGCCAGCGCCGCCCTGCTCCAGAAACTTCTGCCCATCCTTGACAATTTTGAAATGGCGCAGGCCGCCGCGCAAACCACGCAAGGCGACAAGCTCGCGGCACTGCAAACCGGCATCGCCATGATCCAGCAGCAGCTCAAAAGCCTGCTCGTTGATGCCGGGCTTGAAGAAATTGACGCCACTGGAAAAACATTTGACCCAACTTTCCACGAGGCGGTTTCGCAACAAGAGACAGACAGCAATCCGGAAGGCCAGGTCATCCAGCAAATCCGCAAGGGTTATAAATTTCGCGAACGCCTGCTGCGTCCGGCAGCGGTCACCGTTGCCAAAAAACCTGCGGTGGAATGAATGTCACATCCGGCATTTCCTGATCATGGATCAAACTGTGCGCGGTAAATCGCCGGGCAGAGTTTGAAACTAATCTATTTGTGAATTTGAAAGGATGCCCGGTTGCAGAAGTTTCATCGGCACACTTGACAAACCCAGTTGCCGCCAGGTTGGAATAGCTGGAGAATGACTGGTTGCCATCGCTGCAGTAATCGCGCACGCCAATCATGCCGCTGGAAAAATGATAATCATAAACATCTACAACCGGTTGATGAATGTCGTCCACGAAGATTTTGAAACGCGAACCCAGCGCTTGAACTTTCAGATGGTAAAATTTGTTCGCTGCGAAGGTCATCGGCATGTTGGTAATCACATTCCACGAGTTTGAAGCGCAACCGAATTCCAGTTCAGAACTTTTGGCATTGATGCCGACATAATAACCACAGTAAGCGTCCGCACCGATGTCCGGCTTGCTGACACGAAAAATCAAACCGGCATTGCCCACGCGCCCGACTGAAACATCTGCTTCATAGGTGAAATTGGTGAACGCAGTTTCCATCGCCAGCGCCTTGGCACCGAACGCAGAACCGGGCACAGTGCTTAACGTGCCGTTGCGCGCCGACCAGTTGCCGCCAAAGACGGTCCAGCGTTGACTCCAAGTCGGATCAAAATTTTCGTTGAAGGAACCAGTCGTTGGTGCCGGGACGCCAAGATAAGGGAACCAACTTATTCGCATGTGCTGCGCTCCGAATGGAACGAGCGTGACCGTCTCCAGTGCATTGCTTGATGTCGCTGGACTGCACGGCGGCTCAAAAGCGTGGGTGCCGCACCAGCCAATCGTCCAATCCGGCAGCCGCCGCGCTTGTGCGATTAATTCGACGGAAGGCTCCGCCGGATCAAACGGGTTCGTTGGCGTTGCAAAATTGGTGAAAATCAGCGAAGCGGCGGGATTACTGGAATTCAACTGCAGTGCGTAAGCCCACGGCGTCGTGGAATGCACTTCAAATTCATCAAAGCCCAGTCCCAGAGGATCAGGTGTGTGGACCTCCCATCGTTCACCAATCTTCAACGAATAAACCACCGGTCCGCGATTAATGGCCACGGCCCGGCTCGGCCCGGTTTGTGTTTGAATCGGCATCGGCAGGTTCACGACGACCGAATCACCGTTGTACCAGGTGCGTTGGAGCCGGAAAAACGAGGCAGGTTTGAAGCCGCTTTGTGTCCGCCCATTGAGGGTAATTGTTGCATTGCTGCACCAATTTGGAATCCGCAGTTCGAGCGGAAACGCCGCTGAGTTGCTGACCGACACCTGCAACCGTACTTGTTCTTCAAAGGGGTAACCGGTGTCCTCGGTGATTTGCACCTGCTTGCCATTGACCAATGAGTTCACGACTGTCGGCCCGTAGGCGAGCAACGCCAATCCGCCATCGCCCCGTCGCTGCCCACGAGTTCTGGGCATATTTTGGCCAGCCCATGTGAAAGTTGTAGCGACAGCACGGAAACCCGGAGTCCGGGCCGGGCAGCGTGGCGTTGGCGTAATCCTCGTTGAAACCGTGGCCACCGTAGATTGCGATGACATTGTTCGGCAGTGTGTAGTATTGGATGCCCTTGATATGGTTGGCCAGTGCGGCAGGCAGCGCGTTGAACGAAATGGTTTCCAAACGATCTGCCAGTACCGGCTCGCCGGTGGTGCGGATGGACGTTTCGAGACTCAATTTGGCCTCGACAATCGCACACAGTTCCACGCCCTGCACGCTCGCATTGCCAGAGAGAAATTCCGTGCCGCTGTTGATGCCGCAGGACAGCCCGTGTTCACGCATCAGATTGTCCCATCCCAGCGCCAACGCATGGTAGTCGTCGGGCTGCTCCGAAACTTGATAATAAACCGCCGGCAGCTTGAGTGCCTGTTCAATGTTCACATTGTGTTTCGGCTGAAAATCGGTGCCGTAAAGCATGAAGTTGTTGCTCGTGAAAATGCCCATCCAGTCGTTGGCCTGTTGATGCAGCAGATTGACGAGTGTCAACAGATTGGTGTCGCCATTCCGGTTGTATAACCAGAGTGCAATATCCATCTCGTCGCCAGCGCGTGCCTTGCCCCAATCCTTCAGCGGACGCGACGGCAGATTGGCGAGCATGAAATGAAAATAATTGCTCAAGACGGTCGACACACGCGCGTCGCCAGTGGCTTCGTAGTAATCGCGCAGTGCATAAGTGGCCAGCATCCGCGGCCACCAGTCGTTGTTGGACTTTGGCCCGATCTGCCCCTCTGAAGTTTGATGGTCGAGCAGCCAATCCATCCATTTTTGAGCCTTGTGTTTGAGGCCGTCGTCGTCCAGCACATAGGCCAGCGAGACAAGGCCTTTGTAATAGTAAGGGCCGCGTTCCCAATTTTCCCCGGTGCCGCCAAGCCATGCATTGTTCGTGCCCAGATCGTTGGCATAAATTTTCTCGGCGTTGCCCGTGAGACCGTCACATTGCAACTGACATTGTGTGAGCAACCAGCCTTGTGGCCTGATGCTGCCCAACGGCAGCGCAACGAACGGTGTCGTCAGCAGCGGCGCACGATTGGTTACGATGCCTGTGGGCGGAAGATTGGCGGCGGATGGAAATTCAAGCGCGCTGACTGGCGTCGAACAATTAACCCGTCCTATCAAAATCATCGCTACAATCAACTTGATCGTCCATCTCATTCTGGTCAGTTGGTTTGCACGCGCACAAATCCCAGATCCACATACTGTCCGCCGCTGGTTTGGTGGCAATGCATGGCGATCAGATTCTTGCCAGACTTAAGCGCGACCGGCCTTCAGGCGTCAACGAAAAGACATCGTAATTCAGGATAAAGCCGCTGGTCTTGATAGCGAGCACGCCGTTGATATAGACCTCGGCATCTTCATCGTGATGAAGCCACGCACTGACATTGCCATAATTTCCCGCCGGCAAATCTACTTCCCGCCGCAGCCAAATGTCATCGGTCTGCCAGATCGTGCCGATGATTGCTCCCGGCGTGCCCTCTGTGCCAAACCCGCTTTGACCCCGCTTCCATGATGAATCATTAAATAGTTGATCCATCCAATCACCGGCAGGCGTGGTTGTGGTGTAATCCCAGGTCGCCGATTGTTTGTCCGCCGCCGGAATAATCACCGTAACTTTTGGCGCAACTGGCATCGGCGCCCAGTTTGCAGCCTTGGTTTTGTCCCGCCTCGCATATTTGTGTCAGACCGCCTGGTTGTAGAGCATCTCCAGGAAGACTCCGCCGACGACAGGCCTGGCTGTGAACCCAACCTTTCGTGCCGTTTTGGTTTGATACCAATCAGTCATCGGCGAACGATCCGGCGTGGCATTCAGGAAGGCAATGACCGGGGCAATCAAGGCTTCAAAGTCCGCGCGATTTTGCGTGAGCGTCGCCGTCCAAGTAATCCAATCCAGTTTGGTATAAGTTTCGCGATTGTCCAGTGGCAGACCGTACCGGTTCTGCACCTTCTTGTAAAAATCCATCTCCTTCTGCTTCACTTCGGCCGGAAACAAATTCAATCTCAGAATGCGATCCCAAACTAGATTATATTTTTGGCTCCACGAATCCGGGCGGTCGAACGCCAGCCGGAAATGGTCTCCATCATCGGCTTCCTTGACCCAGCGCGCGGCGCATTCACGGGCCAGTTTGAAATACTCGTCCGCCTTGGTCTGGTCGCCGCGCATCGCACAAAGTTTCGCGAACGAGCCGAGACCGCAAATCGCCTTGGCAGACAGGTTCACATTGTGCGCAAGATGGCCGGCAAAATCGTCCGTGCAAAGCTGGTTTTCCGGATCAGAACCTTTTTCTTTCAGATACTCTGCCCATTGCTCAAGTTGTTTCCAATAGAGTCCGGCAAATTCCGCATTGCCCTCCATCTGCGCGACGGCCCCGAAGAGACATAACAAATTGCCGCTTTCTTCAACCGGCATCTGGTTGTTCACCCCGCGTTCGCCGTCGCCATAAACCTGGCCGTTCGCCTGCGGATAAGTGCCGAGGTCATGTGGTGCGAATGGGAATTTCCAGCGGTCACTCGCCGCGTAATTCATAAACGGCACGATGAACGACTTGGCCAGCGTGGGGCTGAAAAATAAAAACTGCGGCGACATCGGATAAAACACATCGGATGTGCTGATGCAGCCGTTGGAATGGTTTTCCTTGCAGAACTGCAACGGCTGGCCGTTGTCATCGACCACAAATTTCCCGGCGGCAAAACATTGCCGATACGCCAGCGCGCCCAGCAACGCATAATTCTCGCCGCCGGCGTTGCGCAAATCGGTCATCAATTCGTCGTTAAACACCGCGCAGCGTTTCGTTAATGATGGATAATCACGCGCCGCCGCCTGCAAAAGATCAGCCGCCTCCCAACCATTGCGCCGCCAATACGGACGCAAATTTTTCTTCATGTATTGGATCGAGTAAAGGTCGTCGTAAGCTAGTATCAGCCAACAGGAAATCGGCTTGGTTTGAACCACCCCCAGGTTCACGGTAAAGGCGATCACCGAATCGTTGTCCACCGTATTTTGCAGCGACGCTTCGGTAGCGGATCCGACCAGACTGCCATCCGCAATGAAACCAGCACGAGCGGCTTGCGCAGAATTGACGGTGGAATCAACCCTCTTGTCCTTTGTCATCGCCACATAAAAATAACCCCAGTCAATCCGGAGGTCGTCACCTTTTTTCTTCAAGACGGGTTGTTCCACTGAACCAACACGCCATGCTGTTATGTGCGAAACGTTGGCATTTTGGAAAGTGACCGGTTGATCCGGCTGGTTGACGGCAATCTCTGAGCGGGCGTCAAAATAAACCGACACCGTGTGTTTCTGCGCATCCGTGGCCTGCGCGTCCCATGTTAAATATGTGACAGGTCGTGATAGCAGGTCCAAATCATCCGGCAAATCAGCAGTCATGAATGTGAGTGTGAGTTGAATACCCACGCCAGCGAACGTGTAAATCGTCCGTGTGGGCAGGACTTCAAGCCCAGCCTGTGGCAAAGCTGGAACCTCCGCCGGTTCCGTTCCCATGAGCCGGAAAGTTTTTCCGTCTATCCGCACCAGGCTGGTCAGCCGTTGCGGTTTTCCAGTCCAATGGGTTGTATCCGCATCAGTCAGTTTGTCGGCGGGCGACCAGATGCTGAAGTAAGGATCACACGCCACCAGTGGCACGGAAGGCGGTCGCAGGATTTCGGCACTGGCAACAGCTAAAATAACTATTGAGGTCAGAAACGCAACTAATAAGTATTTCAAAGGACTGGTTGTTTTTTTTCCCATAAAATAAAATGCGGGTAAATCAGCCGACGAACCGTCGGTTATTGCTTGAGGTGCTATCACTTTCTGGGCCACGCAGAATAGAGTTGTTCGCCGTTGGCTGATCGGTTTTGTTTTATTTTTGACCGCACGCACTGGAGGTATTCCGGCGGCGGCAGGCCGCCCAGTGCGCTGTGCGGCCTCACCTGGTTGTATTTCTGCCGGAAGTCGCCCCACCCCACCACCCGTGCTTCCGTCAGCGTGGTGGAAGCAATTGCCGACGCATCAACGTCTGCCCCTGAAAAGCTCGTAATTTGTTTGACGATGCCCTTCCATGGTTTTGTCTTCGGAAGAACTCCAACGCGCTCGTGGCCCATATTTTAGATATTCATGTTTCTAAATAAATCGCTGTTTAGCCCTGCGGCTGTGTCACCACCTGCACCATCTGGTAAGAGGCGGCCAGCGTGCCATTGTTCAAAGACAGATTTTCAGGTTCGTAAGCATTATCATATTCACACCGGATGGCGACACTGTTGCCCAGTGCTGAACTGTTCGCAACGGTTCTTGATTTCGGAAAGAGCCATAACAAATTCCATGACTCGTGAATCTGGTCGAGCGCGTTCGCGGCGTCGAGTGAGGCATATTGCGCCGATACTTTGGGGTCAATTTGCAGTCCGAGATTTTCCGCTTTTTCCATCATCCAACCTAGAGTGATGTCGGAAAGGCCCGTTTCCGGGTATCCGCCGCCAACGTCACAATGGACGCCGGAAAACCAGACCTGTTCGAGCACTTCACCAGATGCTGGTATTGAAGTCCAAAGCGTGGGCGGAAATTGCCGCCGCCGCTCGTCAATGGCAAGCGCTTGGTAAGCGTTCAAAACATCTGGATGCAAGCTCGTGTCCAGAAAACCGTAAATCTGAGGGTCGACACCACCAAAGATCGCGGGGATTCCCAATGCGCCAACCGTGTCCCAAACACCAACCATTTTGATTTTGGCGTCGAAGAGATTGTAATTATTCAGGCTGGCCAGCAGCGCGGCTCGTTGATTCGGATTGATGTGTCAAACACTTTCAAAACCTTTTCAATGACTCTAACGCTTTAAGTGTCAATCCCAATATTGGGTTACAAAAAGCAAGGTGGGATTCTGCATCTGGTCGGCGCGTTTCGGTTCGCAAAGAAAAAGCTGCTTTTTTGTCTCAACCACGAAATCCGGTTCGTAAGTCTGCGTTTTTGAAGTGTAGGCCCAGCCCGCTTGCGCTTCAAAATCGCAGTCTGAAGCCTGTGCTAGTTTCGCTAGGCTTCCGTAATGGGCGCTTTTCGTCTCGGATGTCCACCACGCGAACACTCACGACAATAACTAAAACTCGATTTTGAATGGAAGATTGTAATTATCAGAATTTTTACGGCGACCTTCTCCTCCGAAATCTTTCAAGTCAGGACCGAGCGAATAAATAAGTTTTTTGTCAGGCAAGTAACGGAATGGTTTGCCATCAAAATCATCAATCGGAACTTGAGGGAAAAATTCCGGCACTAATTCAGAAAGAGAATCTGGCAATTTATCGTGTCGTATCTTGTAAATCTTCAATGCCAACAACAACTGAGTCGCAGTGACATTTACGTCTTCCCGGCTTTTTCGTGCAGAAAAGCTGTTTAACGAAGGTTCTAGCAATTCAAAAAGAATATCTCCGATGGCATTGCCTGATATTAAGTGTTTCCAAATCGAAGCATTGGTTTCCAAGACGGGCAAATCAGACCACGCAATTTCATCAAAAGGTTTGGAGATATTATCACGGATGACTCGCGCTGATTGAGCAAACTCCATTTTTGTTTTGGTTGGATTAAAAACCACCAGCAAGCCAATCGAACCAACTTTCTGTTCAAGGGCGGAATTTGTTGTTTCCGCCCCGTCGAATTTCCCGACTGCGCCATCATCAACAAATTTGCGTTCCATTTGGTATTCCACTTTCAGTGCATTTGTGAAACCTTCTTTATTTGGTCTAAAATCGTCTAATTCACGAATTAACGCGAACAGATCTGCTTCCTTCAAAGTGGTGTTGGGGATCATTTGTTGAATGCGCAGCAGTCCACCCATTTTTATGCTCGAACCAACCAAGTAATGAATGATACCACCGCCGGAATTTTCTGCTCTCTGTCCGAACTGTATTATTTTCAGCGCTGAATCAAGAGAAGCCTTTTCATTTTTCGCACGAAATGACGAAATGGCCTGAATTGATTCTATTCGGCTGGTATCTTACGAAGAATTTGGTTAATCGTGTCTTTGAGTTGCATCACCAGAGTATTTATTAATTTGGTGTTTGGGTGCAAGCCCCTGTCGTCCATCCCAAAATGACTTCGCCTGCGGCAACAATCCCACACCTTTGTGATAAATGAAAGCCATGTCGCCTTTGCCGGTGTCGCTGACTTCAAGAATTACGGCTTCCATCAGCCGGTCGGACATTTGTTTCTCGTCAAGACACGCCCGCAATGTGATGGAGCCATTTTCACCAATGCTGTCGGCGGCGTTTTGTATCAAGTTGATCAAAACCTGTTTCATCTGCTGGGGGTCAATCTCAATTTGCGCCGTCGGGCCTTCCATCTGCCGACGCGGACTTAAAGAAACGCGGGCTGTTTATTTTCGACCTTCAACCCGATCCGCATTTTTCCAACGACCACCGCGCCGTCTTCTATAACCAGGCTGCCGGCCTCCAAGTCGCCAAACATTCGCGCGTTGGATTTCAGCGTTATGGTTCCAGCGGCGCGCATATTCGCAACCAATTCGCCGGCAATTTCCGCCGAACCGACGTTGAGGCAATCCCGCCAGCGGAACAAATTTTCCGCCGGAATGATCAAGCACGCGGCGGTCAGGCTGCCTTTGATGTCGGCACCGGAATAAATCGTCAACGAACGCTCTGCGGTCAATTTTCCATGGAATTGTCCCTTGATGCTGATGTCGCCGGCGATGGTTTCCGAGTTGAAAACACAGCCTTTTGGCTCAATGACGAACGCGCCCTTCGTTTTGAAATGTTTGGCGACCGCGTTGGTGATGCGATAATTGTGCAAGTCCACATAACGACTGCACCGCTTGCACATGGTGGATTCAGCGCTGGCGGGCACGTCCAGTTCCGCACCGCATTCGAAACAAATGACGCGCCTCCGCTTCAACGCGCTCTCAGGCGTTTTTCGCGGCGGATTGAGAGCTTCCTGAACGTGAAAGTGCTGCCCGCACTTTTTGCAATTGGTGGAAAACGCGGCGCGTGGTTCAGGCTGCTGGTGGCCGCAATGTGGGCAGGCCACCAAGACCTTGTCCTGTTTCGTTGCCGGCATTCAATTTGGGGTGCGTCGCGAGGCGGTTCAACGCCTGGTCAGTTCGGGAGCTTTCGGCGGTTCAGCCGGACGAGCCGGAGGCGCGGTGGGCGCAACCTTGTTCGGATTGACTTCCGTCTTGCCGACGAAGGTCACGCCTTCCTCGATGGCGAGTTTCGTGGCCCGGATGTCACCGAACACCTCGGCCTTGGCCTTGATTTCAATTTTCTCCTTGGCGCTGATGTTGCCGTTGACCTTGCCGCGCACCACGACGGACTGCGCGGCGATATTCCCGTTGATGACGGCGCTGTCGCCGAGGGTCAGCGTGCCGTCCGTGTTGATTTCACCGTCCAGTTTGCCCTCGAAGGTCAGTTCGCCGGCAAATTTGATGTTGCCTTTGATTTCAACGTCCGAGTTCAGGACGTTTTTGCTCGCGTTGCTTGTGTTCATGTTCGTGTCCATAATATTTTGTGAGTTTCCGCAATTGGGACTTTGACACGCAACATCGGGAACCCACTCGAAATTATTTCATCTAAAATTTTTCTGGACCGGAAAGATCGGCGGCTGAACCGCCCGGCTGCCTAATTGCTGGACTGGTCCTGTGTCACTTACACCAAGTCGTCGGGACGATGCCCTTTTGCGAATCCACAAAAAAATGTGTTTGGTGGCATATGAATTGCCATTGATATGAAAAGTTTTACCACCTGCAAAGAACGGGCGGGCGTTTTGGTCGGACAAATTCCACCAAATAGAGGAACGGACTGTCTTTTCAATAGCTGGCACGTTTTGCGCTAAAGCATTTATAAAGAAAGAATTTACAAACAACCGTGGTGTTCCATGTCGAAAATAAGATTAACAATGTATCAAGGAGAACAAGCCTATGAAGGCAACGCTTCAAATGGCCGCGCCCGTCACGAAGCCGAAGGTCGCAAAGTCGGGGAAATATAAAATTCTGCTGGTTGATGACGATCCCGCCATCAGACAAATCCTCGGTCACCTTCTCGCGGACGAAGATTACTTCGTGCTGACAGCGGCCAACGACGTCGAGGCGGTCAAACTTGCTGCCGCCACCAAGTTTGATCTGCTGTTGCTGGATTTGAGCATGCCAATCCAAGATGGATGGAAAACATTCAAACAACTTTCAACAGAGCATCCATTGCTGCCGGTCATTTTGATGACCGCACGTCCCAACGAGTTTTTCTCCGCACTGGCCTCTGGCGCCGGTGCCTTGCTGGAAAAGCCTCTGAATTTTGAAAAGTTTTTCCATACGATTAAAACCCTTTTGGAAGAACCGGTTGAGGTGCATCTGGCGCGCTTCACAAAGCGAGATTCCATGTTTAGTTATGTCCCGTCCAAGCCACAAGCGTTAATGACGGCACAAGAACTGAAGACTAAAAGCGAAAGAAAACTGACCTGAAAAAGGAAACATTTAAGTGCCACGCCGGTTTGGAATTCGAGCATCGGTTTCAATTTCGCGGGCCACTATGTTGATTTTGTCGGAGCCGGTGGAACTTGCATGGACGAGTTGTTGTTCGCCGGCAATGAACCCGGCACCATTCATATTCGTGGACATTCGTGGAAACCAACACAACCCAATTTTGCAAAGATTCTCCGCACGGTCTACTAATCCGTAAAGAACCGGATTCCCGTTTGGTCGCCAGTAAAATGGCAAGAAAGTTGCCAGCATGGAAAGAAAATTACCATGCAGTGCGGCCTAAGTGACACTTATACGGGGCAATTCCGCCGCAAACAGCGTCTGGAACCATCCCCAATAGGTGGCATGTTTCGCGCTAATCATCGCTGGGCGGTCAGCCATGAATGTATGAGTTCGGTAAAACAGACAAAACCAACCAAAACAAAAGAACATTTTAACCAGCGCCGAAAATCCTGCCACGACCGCCAATGGAAATGATACCAACATTCCGACCGTCACAAATGTGATCAACACGAACAATCCGGCCGGCACCAATCAATAACCGGAGCCGGATTAACGCATGAGACCCGGTTTATTACAAAAATACATCTATGAAAAAATCAATGATCGCAGCCACAGTGTCAGCCTTGCTCGGGTTTCGCGCATATGCAGACGAATCGGCGGCGTTGACCAAAAACGCAAGCCCGGCTCCGGCGGATTCGACGGAAAGTTATGCTTGAAAACCGGACGCCGGCATCCGTTATTAGTTCTAATGAAGACAACAAACAACAAACGAAAGGGAACAATATGAAAACGCTCATGTCAAAAAACTGGGTGGCATTTTATGTGGCTGTTTTGACGGCGACTGCGGCGTTCCGCACGTCGGCAGACCAGACTGCGTTGGCTGCCAGACCGGAAAAAAGTTACACGGGCACGGTTATTTCCGTTGACCTGAAGGAACACACGCTCGAAACGAAATGGCTTGTATTGAGCAAAAAATTCAACCTTGGAACGGCGTGCGATTACACCTTGCTGGACAACCACTTCGGCACAGTCAACGACCTGCGACCCGGCGAAAAAGTTGCGATCAATTACCAGAACGTGGACGGCGTGCTTGTGGCGGACAGCATCAAGCAGCAACCGATGTGTTACGAGGGCATAGTGAAGACAATTGACCCGGCAGCGCACACGTTGACGTTGCATCTTCGCGGAATGGATAAAACATTCCAGATCGCGGACGACTGCAAGATTGTGTTGCGTGCTGGAAAATCCGGCACATTCGCCGACGTCCGCGTCGGCAATCATGTAATGGTGACTTACGAGACGCCGGCCGGCAAGCCAACGGCGCGGGAGATTGCACAAACGAGCATTGCGTTCACCGGCACGTTGACGGCGATTGACCTTGACGAACGGACATTGAAGGTCAAAGCATTGTTTGAAAACAAGAAATTCAACGTGGCCGACAATTGTGCCATCATTATCAATGGCAAGACTGACGGCCAGTTGAGCGACTTGAAGCCGGACGACAGGCTCGTTTTGGACTATGACGAGATCAACGGGGTCAACGTGGTGAACCGGATTGCACCGGCGGAAGGCCGGACGAATTCTGTCGCCGTCAACAACACCGCACCGATGACCGGGAATTAAAAATTTGGCTGGATTTTCCTTCCGGTCATCCCGGGCGCGTCCCGAATCGTCTGGATGTTTCAGTTCGGGACGTGTCCTTCCACGGTGGTAGTTTGCCCGGATGGACAAAGTGAAGGGAGCGGTTTTATCTGAAATCCGAACAATCGTGTTTCTTGTCGATTATCTTCCGCAGCGGTGCGGTATCGCCATGTTCACCTTTGACTTACTGACGGCTCTGGCTGCGGAATTTCACGACCGGCAACGCTTCGCGGCGCCGGTGAACGACATCGAGGGTGGTTACGATTATCTGCCCACTTCTGAAGAATTATGTAAAAGCCAGCAGCAGTTGGCTCCAGCGCGGGGTTAAACGGCACGGATTTGTCTGCATTTGTAAACCGGCGATTGACAGTTCAAACCGACGACTGGTTCAATTTTTCCTCACCCGCCAATCGCAGTCATAACCCGTTGCGGTTGGTAATTTTCGCGGAACAGATGCTCCGACGGTTTCTGCAAAAGCGTTTCGCAAATCAATTGCCGCATACGCACCGCGTCCATCTGCGGGCGCAGAGCCGGTTTCAAATCCGTTTCCAAATGATTGCCGAGACAGGGCCGCAACTTCCCGTCGCACGTCAGCCGCATTTTGTTGCAGCGTTCGCAAAAATGCAGGTCGCTCAACACACCGATCAGACCCACGGTCACACCACGCTTTTTGAGGCGGAAATATTTTGCGGGACCGAAACCGAATGATTCGTTGAGCGGTTCCGGATCGTCCTCGCAACGCAACTGTGCGAGCAATTCGGTGACGGGAAAAAAATTCTTTTCGCTCAACATTTCCGTCAGGCTCACCGGCATCAGTTCGATGAAGCGGATGGCGATGTCGTGTTCCGCCGCAAAATCGAGCAGTCGGAAAATCTCACCGTCGTTGCGTCCACGCATCAGCACGGTGTTTAATTTCACGGACTCGAAACCAAGTTCCTTTACCAGCTTGATGCCTTTCAGCACTGGCGCGACCTCACCGCTCGTGATGGTTCGGTAAATCGCCGGGTCGAGCGCGTCGAGACTGATATTGATGCGGCGCAAACCCGCGTCGAACAAAGGTTTTGCCAGTTCCGGCAACCGCGTGCCATTCGTTGTGAGCAGCACGGATTCCACACCCGGCGCGGCAATCAAATCGCGGACAAACTCCGGTACCTGCGGACGAATCAACGGTTCGCCGCCGGTCACGCGAAACCGTTTAAATCCCAGCGAAACGGCCACCCGCACAATCGCAAGCAATTCGTCGTAAGCAAGAATTTCGCCGCGCGGGAGCCAGTCCGCGTATTTCTCCGGCAGGCAATAAAGACACCGTTCGTTGCAGCGATCCGTGATCGAGATGCGCAAATAATCAACCGTGCGTCCGAAAGAGTCTGTGTGATTCAAATTCATTTTTTCTGCGGCGTTGGTGCGTGCGGGTCTTTGCCGCGCAAATGCCCCAGTCCTTCGCGAATGGCCGGCGACAAAATCTCCAGACACTCGCGCACCGCCGCCGGCTTGCCCGGCAAATTGACGACCAATGATTTTCCGCGTGTGCCAGCCACGGCGCGCGACAAAATTGCCGTATTCACTTTCGTGAAAGATTGCATCCGCATGATCTCGCCGAAGCCCGGCAATTCTTTCTCCAGCACCGCCCGCGTCGCTTCCGGCGTCACATCGCGTGCGGAAATTCCCGTGCCGCCGGTCGTTACAATTAAACTGCATTGCAATTCATCCGCAAAAATTTTCAACGCCGCCGAAATCAAACCCACCTCGTCCGGCACAATCACAGATTCAAATTTCGCCGCGCCGCCGAAAAACTCGGACAGGACACTTTCAATCTCCGGTCCGCTACGGTCTTCGTAAATCCCCGCCGCCGCCCGGTCGCTGATGGTGATGCGCCCAATTTTCATTCTTTGATTTTTTTCACTACCCGGACGCCCTCGATTCGCATCGTTTTGTCGGCCGCCTTGCACATATCGTAAAGCGTCAGTGCCGCCACTGCCACTCCCGTGAGCGCCTCCATTTCCACGCCGGTTTGCGCGCGCGTTTCCGCCGTGCAAATAATTTCCACTGCGTCGCGCCGCACTTTAAAACTTACTCCCACATGATTCAACATCAGTGGATGGCACAGAGGAATCAATTCACCCGCCCGCTTTGCCGCCTGAATTCCCGCGATTTGCGCCACCGTCAGCACGTCGCCTTTCGGCAAAGCGTTCATTTTTAACGCGCGAATCGTGGCCGGCTGGCAAATCAGCTTTCCTTCAGCCACCGCGCGCCGGTGCCGGATTGGCTTGTGTCCGATGTTGACCATGCGCGCCTCGCCTGCCGTAGTGAGATGTGAAAATTTTTTCTTTATCATGTATCCATTATATCTGTCGTCGGCAAAAAATCCACTTCAGTACCCGCATTGATCGAACCTTGATTTGCCAGCACACGAACCAGCGCATTTGCTTCCGAGAGACAAGTCACGTCGCCGGAACTTGCCCACGCCAGCGGATGCAAATGTATTTTACTGTCCGAAAATTCCAATCGTGCCGGCCAGAGCGTTTCACGCGGACATGGCTGGTCGTCCAATCTCGTTGCAAGCCGTCCCCGCAAAAATGATGTCCCGGCTTTGCCGGCCAATCGTGTGAGTGCCAAGGCGACGGCGAAATGAAAACAGGCGAAATGCGAGAGCGGATTGCCTGGCAACCCAAACGCCACATGCGAACCGTTCACACCGAATATGAGCGGCCTGCCGGGACGAATGTTCAACTGGCTGAAAATGATTTCAAAACCAAGCCGTTCCAGCAATGGACGAGTAAAATCTTTTTCGCCCACGCTCGCACCGCCGGAAACCAAGACCAAATCCGCCGTGGCCATCCGGTTCAAATCAAGCTGCCGCCACGCGGCGTCAAAATTTTCCGGCAGATGTTTTTGCTCCAGATTGCATGAAAATTTTTGCAGCAATCCACGGATTAAAATCGAATTGCTGTCACGGATTTGTCCCGGCTTGGGTGTTTGATCGGGCGAAACAATCTCGTCGCCCGTCGTGAAATGCGCGATGCGCAGACGCTGGCTGACGAGCGGTTGCGCGCAACCGGCGGCCGCCAGCAGCGCTAGTTTGCCTGCATCCAAACGCGCGCCAATTTTCACAAGGGGTGAACCCGCTTTCACGTCTTCGCCGCGCTTGCGGATATTCAGCGCATCTTCGCGCTTCATGATTCGGATTCTGTCGCCGCTGCGCTCCACGTTTTCCTGCATGAGCACGCGCACGCCGCCGCATGGCAACGCCGCACCTGTCGCCACGCGCACCGCTTCGCCGTGTTGAAGTTGACGCGGTTTCCAATCCGCCGCGTGAATCGTGTCAATGATTTGAAAACTTTCCGCCGTGTCTTCGGCTAGAATCGTGTAGCCATCGCGCGTTGAGCGGTCGTTCGCCGGCAAATCTTCCGGCGCGCAAACCGTTTCCCGCAACACGCGTCCGCAAATTTCCGCCAGCGGCGCGCGTATGGCTGGCGACGGCCGGCAGTGTGAATGGATTTTTGCGAGCGCCTCGTCCAGCGATTGAACTGTAGTTTTGGCTGGTGCAAAAGAAACTGGCCGCGGCGCGGCTGCCAGCGGCAACGCGCGGCGTTTCCAGATCGGCACGTCTTGTTTGAGGCGATCCATGAATTCGCCGAGCAACGCGATGGCTTCCGCGCGGTGCCGCGCCGCAACCCCAATGTAAATCACCGCTTCGCAAATTGGCACGACACCCAGCCGATGAATCACGCGCGCCGCAAGACACGGGTGCCGCGTGGAAATGGTTTCGATCAGGCGGCGAATTTCTCGTGTCGCCATTTCGGGGTAAGCTTCATATTCGAGCGCGGAAACTTTTTGGCCGTTCTCTTCATCACGCACGATGCCGCGAAATTCAAGCCACGCACCAACGGGGCCAAGGTTCGACGGCGGGGAAATCTTTTCCGCAATCGGCTCGTTGGTGAGTTGAATTTCAATCTCCATTCGAAAAATCTTTCAGCCGCCCGAAACTGGCGGAATCAAGGCCACCTCGTCAACGTCCGTGAACCGCGTTTCGGCGTTGGCGTATTCCCAATTGCGCGCCAGGCGGACGTTTTTTTGATAGTTCTCCAGCGCAGGAAATTGTTCAATTAAAAATTTCCAGAGCTGTTCTGTGTTCATCAGCGATGGCAACGCAAGCTCAGTCGCCGCACATCCGGTTGCATCTTGAAGTTGGGCAAAAAACAGCACGCGCATACGAAATTTCAAAAGAGTGTGATTGAGTTGAACACGTCCGCTGCGTGACCTTGACGAATGCAGCGTCCTCGTTCAAGAACGATTACTTCGTCGCACAAGGCGCGGACTTCATCCGACTCGTGCGTGACATAAAGAATGGGAGTTTGAAATTCATCACGGATGCGGGTGAGATACGGAATGATTCTGGCTTTCAACTTGGAATCAAGGCTGGCGAGCGGTTCATCGAGCAAGAGCAATTGCGGAGAAGCGAGCAAAGCGCGCGCAAAAGCCGTCCGTTGCTGTTCGCCGCCGGACAACGAGGCCGTGCGGCGCGCGAGCAGATGGCCGATTTCAAAGACTTCCGTCACATGCTCAAACGTGATGCCGATGGCGGCATCCGGTTTGAAACCATAAAGCAGATTTTGTTTCACGGACAAATGTGGAAAAAGTGCGAGATCTTGCGGAACATAACCCATGCGGCGCAATCGGATGGGCACATGAATTCCGTGCGCGGTGTCGAGCAATACGTTTTTGTCGGCCTGAATAAACCCGTTTTTAGCGCGCCGTAATCCGGCGACGAGTTCAAGCAAGGAAGTTTTTCCCGCGCCGGACGCGCCGAAAACTGCCGTGACACGCCCGCGCAATTCCACATCCAACGCCAGCGTGAAATCGGTCAGCGGCAGACTAATATTGCGTAATGTCAGATTCACTGCCGGTGGCGGGTTTTGCGCAGCAACCATTCGCTGCTCCACACGGCGGCGAAAGCAAGAATTACTGATACACCGAGTAATCGGAATGCGTTTGCGTCCTCACCGAGTTGCACGTTTTGAAAAATAGCCAGCGAGATCGTCGAAGTTTTGCCGGGGATGTTGCCGGCGATCATGATGGTCGCGCCAAATTCACCCAATGCGCGCGCGAACGCGAGGATCATTCCGGCAACGATCCCACGCACTGCGAGCGGGACAGTGATGGTGAAAAACACGCGCCAGTTTCCTGCGCCGAGCGTGCGTGCGATTTGTTCCAAACGCGGATTGACTTCCTCAAACGCGATGCGTGCGGAGCGGATGAGCAACGGCAGCGACATGACGCTCAATGCCAGCAACACCGCGCGCCAGGTGAAGATGATGTCAAAATCCAGCTTGTCGTGGAGGAAACCACCGATTGCGCCTCGCCTGCCGAAAAGTTTAAGCAGAATCAAACCGGTTGCCACCGGTGGCATCACCAGCGGCAGCGAGATAATTGTTTCAATGATGGATTTGCCCGGCCAGTCACGCCGCGCCAACGCCCACGCGAGTGCAAGGCCAAACGGCGTAATCACCAGCGTGCTCAAAGCCGAAACCCACGCGGTGAACCAGACAATCTGCCATTCTTCTGAAGTCATGACTCCGGGCTTCAGTTACGCAGGCTGAAGCCAAATTTCTTGAAGATGTCTCCGGCTTCTTTGGAGTCGAGATAATTCAGGAATTTTTTAGCGGCGTCAGATTGTTTGGATTCCTTCACGAATGCCATTGAATAACTAATTACTGGCGCGTCTGCGACTGGAACTTCGTAAGCAACTTTGACTTTCTTGGAAATATTAGCATCAGTCTTATACACGACGCCCGCATCAACATTGCCCGATTCCACCGCCGCCAGCGCGGCGCGGACGTTTTCCGTGGGAACGACCTTGGGTCCAATCATTAGCCAGACCTGTTGTTTCTCCAACCAAGATTTGGCGTAAATCCCGGCAGGCACGGCTTTCGGATCGGCCAGTGCGACTTTTTGCACGCTGCCATTGGTAAGGTCGCTGGCTGATTGGATTTGTAGCACACTGTCCGCAGCAACGACGACCACAAGCGAATTTCCCAAACGGCTTTTGCGCGTGGTCGCGTCTATCAAATCTTTCTTTTCCAATCCGTCCATCTTGGCTTCGTCGGCGGAAAAGAAAATATCGGCGGGCGCGCCTTCTTCGATTTGCCGCGCAAGTGTGCTCGACGCACCGAAGTTGAAAATGATTTTGTCGCCAGACTCCTCTTCGTAAGCGGCAGTGATTTGCTTGAGCGAATCGGTCAAACTCACGGCGGCGAACACGGTGATTTCAGCCGCGTGCGCGCCGACAACCACCAGTAGAATGAGGCTGGAGACAAAAACGGATTTCAACTGGTGTAATTTCATGTTTTATTCGATGTGCCATGACAACCATCATCAGAATGGAAGCCGCACCGACAAAATAAAGTTGTTTTGATAGCGTGGATTTTCGGTAACTGCAACCTGATAACCCATGCCGATTGTAAGCCCCAGACGACCTTCGATGGGAATTCGCCCGATGACCAAGCCGGGAGTAATGAGAACCTGATTTAGTCCTTCGTGCTCGCCGTTCGGCCATTCAGTATAATTAACCTCCACCTCCGGCCAGAAACGCTTCATTACCCGGTATTGGAAAGCAGTATTGAACGCAATAGGCATTCCATAGCCATCCCGCGCACTGCCATTGTCGGGCAGCGACACCCCCAGAGTGCTCTGGAAATCGAAATCGCCCCACCCTTTGCCAAAGGCGATGGTTGGGGTCACGATATAGCAGTCCTCCGTGAAATCTTTACTTCCAGTGGGCACGGAAAGTCCCATAAATGCGGTCAGGATGTAGTTGCCTTGTTGCTCGTTGGCAGACAGCAAACGGTATTTGAGCAGAAAACTTTCATCAGCCCAGCCTTGTTTGCTCGGTGTAGAGTTTTGAGTTTCCCAGGCTGGCACGCCAATAATGAGTTCAATCCGTTCAGCCGGGATAATCTCCAGTCCTTTGCCACCGCCAAAACTCGTCCTCGTATTGCCACCGGGCAAGGACTCCCATGACTGGTCATAACGAAACTCCTCTTCCAAGCGGGGCGTGACGGTTGCCAACGGCGTGATCCAATGCGGTTGCTCCGCCTGGGTTTTCGACACGCGCGCAAACCAATTGCCGAAATAGCCATTCGTTGATGGAGGGAAAAATGAATTTGTTCCGCTGTTTGTGCCGCCGCTGTCAGCGCAGCACGGCAGAACCACCACCATCGGCAGCACACAAACGGCCATCCGTAATCCCCAGGTGAGAAGTCGCGGAATACTGCCGCTGACCAACAACATCTTGGTAATGGTGGAAAAAATGATTTTAATTACAGGAAACAGGTGTTCAAAACATTTCATGACGCGAGATCGTAGCGAGTCGTTATATTTTGTCAAATATACCGACCGGCAGAATCAGTGAATCCTTTTCATGGTTGCCATGAATCTGTTTCAGTCGCACAGCCGCCGCTGTGGAGTTGCTTTCATGAACCTTTGTGGTCATCTCCGGAACGAACTACGCGCTGGTCTTCACCAACACGCCCGCTCCCGCTGCCAACAATTTCTGGCGTATCGCTCCGTGCCGTAGACGGCCGCGATGTGCGAAACTGTTCAGAAGTCCCGGTTTATTGAAACTGTAAATAAACGCGGCTGCCGTCCGAACGTACGCCGCCGGTCTGGTTCTCCGTGAGGAAAAGCCGTGTGTCTTCAACCTTGCCCGTCTGGAGAATATAGGCGCGCACCGCCTTGGCGCGCCTGGTCGCCAGCGTTTCGAGGTCGCTGTCGGAAACGGGAATCGTGGCGAGCAACAACACTTCCATCGGGTCGGCGGGTGGCGCGAGTTTTGATGGCGTGGAAACAACGGTTGACTGATCCGGCGTTGATGCGCTGGCCGGCGTCGGTCTGGTCAAAAACTGCGCGCCCTTTTCAGCTGAAAAGCGCGGCTTGATCCGCGCCGCCACCGCCGCGAGGTTGGTGTTGGCGGCGATGAAGGCCGGGGTGATTTTGCCATCGGCCTGCGCTTCGCCGAAAAGTTGCTGCACCAAAGACTTCCGCTCGCCGGGCGTCAAAACAATCTGGTCGGGCGTTGTGGCGTCGCGTTCGGATTTGCCGAGCGAGTGCCATTTACGGGTGTGAAACCGTTTTTCCAAGGCGGCGCGTCGCAGCCCGTCGCGGTCGCTGGCGGGATCAATGCTGCCGGAAATTTCCAGTTGCAGAGCGGGGCGTTCGTAAAGCCCCTTTACGAGCGAATCCAGTTTCTTCACGTTATCGGGCGACAAGTCCGTGCTCCCCGGCGCAAAATCCTGATAGCCCAATTCCTCGCCGCCACCGCCAAAAACCGCGCCCAGCAAGGAGAACGGCGAAGTCGCGACTTTTTCGAGGATGTTGACAATGGCGCGTGTGACGACTTTGCCGATGCGGAATTGCGGATCTTCGAGGCTGCCTTCAATCGGCACATCCAAAACAATTTTGCCGTCGCGGTCTTTCAAAATGGCGATGGCGAGCCGCACGGGCAGATGCGTCGCGTCGGGGCTGTCCACTTTTTCGCCGAACGTGAACTGGTCGAGCGTGATGACGTTTTTCGACGCCAGCTTTTTCCCGACGATTTCATACGCAAGGTCGAGGTTCAATTTCCCGCGCGCGATGCGGTAACCCGCGAACTTTCCCGCATACGGACTCGTCGGTGTCAAGTCTACGTCCTTCACGGAAATTTTGACTTCGTTCGTTTGTGTGCCGCTGAACGGATTGATGTGGCCGGTGATGTCCGCCGGGCCGACGTTGTCCATGAGCGCGTGAAGATTTATGTCGGCGTGCTGGATTTGCTCGGAAGAAATTCCGGCAATCGTTCCGCCCAACTGTTCAACCGCCAGATTCACGTCGGGCGTGAGCGAATGGTCGGTGAACCGGAAGGCGGCGTTGGAAATCACAATGCTTCCAATGGAAATCTGCGGTGCCGCCGCCGAGGCAACTTCGTTGGTCGCGGGCGCGGTGGATTTTTTGGCGACGGCGGAAGCGTTGGTTTCCACCGGCGCGTTCATGCCGGCCGGATGCAACGCGGTGAGTAGATTGATGGTGTGATTGGTTTCGATAACGACGCGCGCGTAGGCGTTGTCCACGGCGATTTCCTTTATCACAATAATTTGCGGATTCAGATTCGCATCAATGCCATTAAAACGGAGCGAATCCCATTTCAACAAATCTTCGCCCATCGTGCCGTCCACGGTGTGAAAATCGTCCAACCGTGCGTCGCCGTTGAAAGTGACCTGCGGCAATTGGTTCTTTGGCGTGCGGAGATGAAGCTGGCCGGTCAGCCCAAGTCTGCTGGCGAGGATAAGCAGGTTGACTTTGGGTTCGAGATACGGATCAAGCGTGCCGAGATCCAGATTCGTGAGCGCGAGACTGATGTCAGCGGTCGGCGGAGCAAATGACGCGGCAACGGCGGTGTTGATCGTGCCATTGGTATTCCAGCGCAATGACAGCGCGGCGGTGAGATTCGTAGAGGGAATATTGGAAATGTTTTTGGCCGAGAGCGCGATGTTGTCTAGGTCAAGTTTCGCGGGACGGGAATTTACGAGGTCTTCGAGGTGCAGCGCGCAGTTCGTGAAATCCACGTCGTGAATCGTGCCGCTCCACTGGTTCGTGCTGTTGAGCAGCAGGGTGACGGCGTTGGTGACGGAACGCAGGAGAAGTAAAATGCCGCCGGGCGCGCTGGCCGCAGTATCGGCGGCCTTGGAAAGCTCGACGACGTTGATGGAGTTGTTCTTGTCGCGATCCACAAAAAAGTTTCCATTTTTGGCGAACACCGAGCCGATTTCGGCCTGGTGCGCTTCGAGGTCAACGCTCACGCCCGTCACGCCAAAAAGTGCAAGTTCAGCAATGTTATTGCTGCCGCCGGCCTTGCCGAGTTTGAAATCACGCAGGGCGAACGAGGTGTTGGTGACGGCGGCGACGCGGTTCGACGTGCTCAATTCAAGGCGATAATTCGCGTGGAGGCCGATGGAACCGTCGCGGATTTCAAACCGCACGAAGTCCTGATACAGCGGCGCGTATTTGTTCAATGAGATTTTATTCAGCGACAGTTCGCCCTCCGAACGCAGCGGGTCGAGACAAAAATATCCGCTCCACGAAAAGGTTTCGCCTGCGTCCGTCCTGCCCGCGAATGAATACGGATTTTTATTATCAGGATCGGTTTGGAAATTTTCCAACGTCACGTCCAGCGGGCCGATGATGCGCGTGAAGGGTGTGCGCGTCGTCAAATCAGAGAACGCCGCCGCCGCGCCGCCGATATGCAGCCGGTCAATGTGCAGCACTAGCGGCCTGGCCGGCGCCTTTGGCGGGACGCTGGGAGTGTTCGTGGAAAATTTGGCGATGAGATCGGAAAAATTAAACGTGCCGTCCTTGTTCATCTGCGCGCGGACGAACGGCTTGGTCGTGCTGATTTCCTTGAACACCCATGCCTTGCCAAAAAAAGACGAGAGCTGGAAATTGACATAAACTTCGTCCCATGAAACGAACGGTTGGCCATCCTTGTCCTTGATGAGCAGGCCGTCCACGGTGGCGGACAGCACGAACGGATTCAGTTTTACTTTTTGAATCGAAACGTCGCGGTCAAGTTGTTTGGCGAGTTGTTTGACGGCGACGCTGCGGATGATGGGCGGTAAAATGAGAAAGCCGGTCACCGTGTAGCCCAACAGAATCACCAACGACCAGATGACGAGTTTGCGTTTCCGTGCCGAAAGTGAAAACCAGATAAATCCCAGCATAATTCCTCTGCCGGAATCATCTGAACAATCGCCCGTGCCGTCAACTGCTTCGCGCGCTCAAATCGCAAAGTCCGTGTATTCCGGTTTCACCGCCTCGGTCGGCGCGGACAACATTCCAGCGGCGACGGTCGCGTTCGTGCCTTGCTCGATCAAGATGAATGAACCGGTCAAACGATTCGTGGTGTAACCATCAAACACAATCAGTTTGGCCGTTTTCAGACGAACAGCACCGATGTCGTTCATCGCGAGCGCCGCCGGTTCCGGTTCCGGTTCCAGCGTCGTCATATTGATCCGGCTTTCCAGTTTGCTGACGATGACTTGGACAGTTTGCGTGGCGTGCTTGAGAAAATATTTCTTCCCCGGCTGCAATTGACGGCTGTGCATCCAGCAAATCTGTGCGTGCAGATCCGCGCTGTGCCCCGGAAGATTTTCCACGCCCACGAGCATGTCACCGCGGCTGATGTCAATGTCATGTACCAAACAGACCGTCACCGATTGCGGGCAGAATGCCTCGTCAAGCGAGCCGTCGCAAGTCCAGATGTCCTTCACCGTCGTCTTGATGCCGGCGGGCAGCACGACCACTTCCTGTCCCTTGCGCACGATGCCGCTGGCGATCTGGCCGCTCAAACCGCGAAAATCGTGAAGCTCCCTGTCCGTGGGATTGTTCGGACGATTGACCCATTGCACGGGGAAGCGGAACGTGTTCAGATTCCGGTCGCTCGCGATGTGGACGGTTTCCAGATGTTCCAGCAACGTCGGCCCGCCATACCATTTGCAGACCTTGGACAATTCCACCACGTTATCGCCATTCAACGCGCTCATCGGAATAAATTTCACGTCACGAAACGCGCCGAGCTTTGGCAGAAAATCCTCAATCTCGTCGCGGATTTCCAGAAACCGTTCCTCGCTCCAATCCACCAAGTCCATTTTGTTGACGGCGATGACGAGGTGCGGGATGCCGAGCAGCGCGGCGATGTAAGTGTGGCGGCGCGTCTGTTCGATGACGCCCGCGCGCGCGTCCACCAGCACGATGGAGAGGTTCGCCGTCGAAGCGCCCGTAACCATGTTGCGCGTGTATTGGACGTGACCTGGCGTGTCGGCGACGATGAACTTGCGGCGCGGCGTAGCAAAATAACGATAAGCAACGTCAATCGTGATACCTTGCTCTCGTTCTGCGCGCAAACCGTCGGTGAGATTCGCCAGATTGATTTGTCCGCCGCCGGTGATGTCCGCGCTGCGTTCAAGCGCCTCGATTTGATCTTCCATCAACGACTTTGAATCGTAAAGCAAACGGCCGATGAGCGTGGACTTGCCGTCGTCAACACTGCCGCAAGTGTTGAAGCGCAGAATTTCGATGGGATGTTGCGTGTGAGGCATGGTTAAAAATATCCCGCTTTCTTCCGGTCTTCCATCGCCGCTTCGCTGGCCTTGTCATCGGCGCGCGAGCCGCGTTCGGTCACGCGCGCGGCGGCGATTTCGGCGATGATGTCGTCCACGGAATCCGCCGGGCTTTCGACCAATCCAGTGCTGATGATGTCGCCGATGGTGCGAACGCGTACGACAAGTTCCTTCACTGCTTCTTTTGGTTTGGGCGGCAACAAATCCGTGACCGGCAGCCATTGACCGTGACGGCGGACGCACTTGCGCGTGTGGCTGAAATAAATCGTCGGCACGTCAAGTTTTTCTTTTTTGATGTATTCCCAAACGTCCATCTCCGTCCAATTCAAAATTGGAAACGCGCGGATGTTTTCGCCGGGATTCACGCGAGCGTTGTAAAGATTCCAGATTTCAGGCCGCTGATTTTTCGGGTCCCACTGGCCGAAGCTGTCGCGGAAACTGAAGAAGCGCTCCTTCGCGCGGGCTTTTTCCTCGTCGCGCCTTGTGCCGCCGATGAGACAATCGAATTGAAATTCCTCGATGACTGCAAGCAACGTCGGTGTTTGCAATTCATTTCGACTGATGATGCCGGGTTTCGGAATCGCGATGCCTTTGGCGATGGCGTCCTCAACTTTGCGAACAATTAACTTGCAACCGACTTCCTGCGCGCGGCGGTCGCGGAATTCGTTCAGTTCGGGAAAATGATGGCCGGTGTCAATGTTCAATAACGGCATCGGAATGTCGGACGGACGAAAGGCCTTTTCCGCGAGCCGCAACAGGCAAATCGAATCCTTGCCGCCGGAAAACAAAATGGCCGGACGTTCAAACTCGGCGACGACTTCACGCATGGCATGAATCGCTTCCGTTTCCAAATACTGCAAATGGTCGAGATGGTAACTGCTCATTCAAAAAATTTAACCACAGATGAACATGGATACACACGGATTCCAAATGGATTTTACCCGTGCTTGTCTGTGTCCGTCCGTGGTTGATTCATGTTTTTGCCACGGTCTTGCCGCCCCACGCCGCGTGCAGGCCGCACTCGCGTTTTTCGTCGGCTTTGGCGGGATCAAAATAATCCCACTCATTCGGCAGGTTGTGCTGCTTCAAATAATTTTCCATGTCCGCGTCGCTCCAATAAAAAACCGGGCTGATTTTGAGCGCGCCAAAATTTTTGTCTTCGGAAACAATGTCGAGTTCCGCGCGATTCGGATTTTGTACTTTGCGAAGTGCCGTAATCCAAACCGCCGGCGCAAGTTCCTTCATGCCGCGCTGGAATGGCTTGAGCTTCATCAACGCGCTGAACTCTTTCAAACCCGCCTCGTCGTCGGTGGACGGAATCTCGCCATAAATCGCGTCGCGATGCGCGGCGGAAATTTCCGGCAGGAAGGGTTTCAGATTCAACTTGAGCAGTTTTTTCAATTGCTCCGCGTGCTGGTAAGTCGCCGGACGATTGTAGCCGTGATCAACCCAAAGCACTGGAATGTCTGGTTGCACTTGTGTGACGAGATGCAGGACAACCGCTTCGTAAGGACGAAAATTTGTCGAGACAATCGCGTGTCCATTAGCTTGAGAAATTGCCCAGCGGACAATTTCGAGCGGCGTTTGGGAACGAAACTCAACGTTGGTTTTTAAAATTTGGTCAGAAGTCATATTAGATTAAACACAAAGTCACCAAGGCACAAAGAAATTTTTCCTTATGTCTTGGTGGTTTTAATTCATTGCCGGCCGCTCCTTCAAAAATACACGCTCGCACCAGTCGCCAAAACGTTCGCCGGGATTTCTTTCATTCGCAAAACGCGTGAGGACGGGGCTCAATTCGTTTTCGATGTCCGGGTCTTTGACAACATCTTTCCAGAGGCGATTAAGGCGTGTGCCGGAAGCATTTCCGCCGAGCCAGACTTGATAGCGTCCCGGTGCTTTGCCGACGAACGCGATCTCCGCCATATAAGGCCGCGCGCAACCGTTCGGGCAGCCGGTCGAGCGGATGATGATCTCCTCGCCGCCGAGGCCGAGGTCACTGCAAAGTTTTTCGATGCGGTCAATCAAACCGGGCAACATGCGTTCGGATTCGGCGAGCGCGAGTCCGCATGTCGGCAACGCCGGGCACGCCATCGAAGCGGCGTGAAGCACGCTCGTTTGATTTTCGGTTTTGACGCCATGTGTCGCAAAAATTGAATTGATCGCAGCTTTATCGGATTCGGCGATGTTCGCCAAAATTACATTTTGATTCGCCGACAAACGAAATTCGAGGTTCGGAAATTTTTCCGCGACTTGCCGCAGGGCGGTTTTCATTCTGTGGCCGTCCATGTCTTTAACGCGGCCAGTTTGGACGTATAAAGTCAAAAACCATTTTCCATCCGTTGTTTTGTTCCAGTCGTAAAGATCGCCCATCGAATTGAATTTGAATTGACGCGACGGTTCGAATTTTATGGCAGCGCGCTTTTCGACTTCCGCGCGCGTCCAATCCAGACCGCGTTCGGCGACAATATATTTGAAACGCGCGTGTTTGCGGTCGGCGCGGTCGCCATAATCGCGGTGAATCGTGAGCGCGGCTTTTGCCACGTCCACGACTTTTCCCGCCGGAAGGAATCCAATGACGTCCGCAAGGCGCGGAAATGTTTGCACGTTGCCGTGGCTCCGTCCCATGCCGCCGCCGACGGCGACGTTGTAACCGGCGAGCTGATCGTTTTCGACAATGGCGATGAAGCCGATGTCGTTCGTGAGAATGTCAATGTCGTTTGATGGCGGAATGGCAAAGGCGACTTTGAATTTTCGCGGCAGATATGTTTGGCCGAAAAGCGGGTCCACGAAATTTTTATTCGCTTCGTCTTCGAGATTCAACTGCACGCCATCAATCCAGATGGAATGGTATGCTTTAGTTTTCGGCGCGAGCATCATGGCGACCTTGTGGCAATCAGAAAAAACCTGGTCGCGTGCTTTGGTGTAAGCGGGTGTGGGCGGTGCGAGGACGTTGCGGCTCACGTCGCCGCAGGCGGCGAGCGTCGAGAGCAAACATTCGTTGACGCCTTTGATGACGGAACGTAAATTATTTTTAACGATGCCATGAAATTGGATCGTTTGCCGCGTCGTTATGCGCAAAGTATTGTTACCGTAAGTGGAAGCCAGTTCGTCAAACATTTTCCATTGATTCGCGGTCATCACGCCACCCGGAACGCGGCTGCGAACCATCATAATATATTTCTTGCCGGTCTTGCGGAGGTCGCGGTCGTCCTGCTGATAACAGCCGTGGAATTTCAAAAATTCATAATCGTCGTTGGAAAAATGATCCACGGTTTCGTCGGCGATGGTCGCGGCGATGGTTCCCGCGATGGTCGGGATCGCGGCCTTGATTTCTTCGTTGTGCGTTAATTTGACTGATGCTTCAGCGCTCATAAGCGAACATTTAGGCTAACTGGACGCGGCGGCTAATTCAAGTGCGGCTTTGGATCGGTTAGAATTTAGTAGCTGCCAGGCGGCGTGGGGCGTCCCAACCTCGTTGCCAGTTTCAAGTTCCGATTAGGCCTGATTGAATCCGCCATGAAAACGTTGGTTGCCATCATTTTAGACCTCGGCGTCGGTTTTGTCGCCGCTTTCGTCATTGTCTCCAGACAAAAGGACGCGCAACACCGGCTTGTGAATGGTGGTTTTCAAGCTGGAAACGCTTTCGCAACATGGCAAGCCTGCAGTGTCGGCGATCCGCGTGTTTCTCGGTCGCAACCTGGACGTGGATTACAATCAGCAGGAATCAAACACCACCACCAATCAAAACGATGCCAACGGCGGCGTTTTCAGCGGTGGCAACAACGGCAACGGAATAAATTTTAAGTCGCCGGAATAAATCGCTGGAAGAAGATCGTCGCCCCGAACAACATTAAAAACACTGCGCTCAACCAGTGCGGGCATTGTGGCGCGACGGCCAGCCAGTCCACAAAAACAATTCCGGCGAGCAATCCGGACACAATTCGGCTCAGGTTGATTTCGGCCGCCTGAAAAACTGTCCGCACGCAACGCGCCATCCATAGCGCCAGAACCAGCGAGACAAGCATTGCCGGTTTGCACGCGTCGCCCGTGTTCATCAACGTGGCCAGAAAAATCGGCGCCGCTAAAAAAATCAGCGGCCAGTGCGGCGCTGTTCCGCGAAAATTTTCCCGCCGCGCAACATAACTCAAACCAACAATGTAAAATGCCAGCGCCGCGCCGCACCAGATCGGCCAGCCATTCAGTCCGTTCGCACCCGTCAAACCGGCGATGACATAAACCCAAAACCGGCACAAGCCCATCAGCCACGGCGATGCCGTGATAAATTTGTGCGCCGCATTGTAAATCAAAATGTAAATGGCGAGCACGATGGCGAGCGTGCCCGCGATTTTCCCCAAAGACAGCAGGCACAAAATTCCCAACGCCAGCCACGCCCAGCCAAAACGCCAGACGGTTTCCAGTGAAATTTTGCCGGACGGAATCGGCCTTGATGCCCGTCGTTGCCGGTCGAAATCCGCGTCAAACGCGTCGTTCAAAAACATTCCGCCGATGTAAAGCGCGCTCACACCGAGCAGCAGCAGCGGCAGTTCCCAAAAATTTCCGCCACCGGAAAGCCACCAGCCGGCGAGGCAATTCGACCACACGGTCGGCAAATTCGACACGCGGCCCAAAACGAGCAGCGTGCGAAATTGTTGCGAAAAATTCCGGTTCATTGCGCGCGGAGCAGAGCAGAAAGTTCAACGATTGGCGAGTCCGCGTTCGGCCAGCCGCGCCAGCGTCCAGTCATATTCGGCGACAAGCTGCTCGACGACGTTGCGCGATTTCAATTCCGGCGGCAGCACTTCCCAAGTGTAAGTTTCCATCTCGAGGTGTGAACAGAGCTTTGGATTTTCCGCAAGTAAATCCAGAACGCCAAGCAAATGGTCATTCGTGTTTTCAAACGGCGGCGCGGCGGGCGCGTGCAATGGAACGTGAAAATGTATTCGCCATTCCTCGGAATGACGGGTGGCGGGTGGCGAGTGATGAGAAAGCGCATCGGACAAGTCGCGGAAGAATTTTAATCTGCTGTTTTGGGTGCGCGCGATGACTTGATGCAAATAAACATCGTCGGCAAAATAATTCAGCGCGGCACGGGCCTCCTTGGTCGCCCTGGTTTTCAGGGCGGAACTCAAATGGAATTTGCTGATTTTGATTCCAGCCTGCTGCAGAGCGGCGATGGCGTTTTGCGGCTCTTCAAATTCGATGGCAAAATGACAGGTGTCATAATTGACGCCTAAATATTCGTCGAGGCGCGGATCATTCGGATGTTCACTGCGCAGTTGCGCGAAAAATTCAATCGTCTCGCGGCTGTTTTCAATCAGGCCGAGCGGTTCCGGTTCGAGGCCAAGATGCAATTTGCGTTTTGATTTTTCGCTGACGTGCGAAATGTGCTCGACGGAACGCCAGACATTTTCACGGATGAGTTTTTTTTGATCGTCCGTTTTAATGAATTCCTTGAACGACCCGGGCACGGTGCTGATGCTGCCTTCGATTCCAGCGGGCAAAAGTTCGGCGAGCAAATCGAAAAGTAAATTGGTATAGGCGAGACGCGCGGGCGAAGTCCAGTCGGGTGCATAAACCTGTTCCTTGACGCGCGTGCCATGAAACTGGCCGTAAGGAAATCCGTTGATGGTGAAAATGTAGCAGGAGTTTTTTCCAAGCCAGCGTTGAAATTCCAAAGTGTTTTTTGGATCGCATAACTCTCTTGCGGCCTGACAGCTCAAGCGCAGGCCGATGGCGAATGGGTCGCGCGGGCAGACGCGTTCGCGCACGGCGAGAGCGGATTTTTTGAGCGCGTCAAAGGTTTCGCGCCACGTTTCGCCGCGATGGATGTTCATGCAGTAGGCGAGGTGCAGTCCATGATTCGATTCCACTTGCGGAAAATGAGATGAATTGAAACATTTGAAAAGCGCAAACGGCGTTGACACGCCGGAGGCAAAGGTTTAGAGTTTTGAAAATTTCAAACAACCATGTTGATTCGCATTAGTTTAATTCTGGCCATTGTTGCGGCGCTTGCCGTGGGTGCCTTGAACTTTTTTGTTGTCAAAGACAAGATTACCGCGCTCACCACGGATCGAAACACCAACCGTGATGGCTGGCACGCTACTTCCGCCCAGCTTGCCCAGACGAACGCGGTGCTGGTCAAAACTCAAAGCACGCTTAAACAGACACAGCAGGACTTGGCCGATACCCAGTCTGAACGTGACAAAGCCGTTGCCGATGCCGCCGCGCAGTCCAAGCGGGCCGATCAATTGTCTGGCATGCTGGCCAAAACCACGCAGGAACGGGATGACGCCCAAAATGAACTGGCTGCCTACAAACTCTCGGGGCTGACGGCAGGCCAAGTCGCCAAGTTAAGCCGCTCCCTTAAAGACATGCAGGAAGCCATGGAGGCGTTAAACGAGGAGAAAACCGTTTTGATGCACACGCGCGACCGGCTTCAGGCGCGGCTTGACCAATTACTGGGAAACAGTCCCGATATTGTGTTGCGTGCCGACCTCAAGGGTAAAATCCTGGTTGTTGATCCAAAATGGGATTTTGTCGTGCTGAACATCGGTGATGACCAAGGTGTGAAAGAGAACAGCGAACTTTTGGTGAGCCGCGACGGCAAACTGGTTGCCAAGGTAATTGTCCGCAGCCTTGAAAGAGACCGGTCCATTGCCAATGTGATCCCCGGCTGGAAACTCGGCGAAGTCATCGAAGGCGATGAAGTCAGCCCGGCGCATCCGGCCTCTTGAAAATGAACCGTGCTGCGAAATGGTTTTGGCTTTTCGCTTTGGGCACAATCCTCGCAGGTGTCGGCGGCTGCGCGAGCAATGAACCTCAAAACGCTTCCGTTCGTCCTTGGAACGCGCCGCAAAGTTGGGAAAGCGGCCTGCCCATTGACATGGGACAACACGAATAGCCGGCACTGCTAGATTTTTTCCCCGGCTTTCAAACAGCGTGTCGGCGTCAATATAAAATCTACTTTCACATCGTGCGGTTCCGTCGGAATTGTTTCCCACAGTTGAAAATCATAACCCACGCCGCATTTCACGCCGCCGGTTTCTTCCAGCAGATGATCGTAAAAACCTTTGCCGCGACCGAGCCGGCTTCCGCTCAAATCAAATGCGAGGCCGGGAACAAGAACCAGGTCAAAATGTTCCAGTGGAATTTCCGCGCAGCTTGGAGCCGGTTCGCGCAGGCCGAATTTTCCGGCGATGATTTCCGTCGCTGCGTTCTTGACCTGTCGCGCGCCGTAAGTTCTTTTCTCCGCAGCAAAAAAGGGCAGGGCGATGGTTTTTCCACCGGCCAATGATTTCGCCAGCAACGGCCAGACATCCGGTTCATCCGGCAGCGGCGCAAAAAACAAAATGGTGCGCGCACTTTGCATCTGTGCTTTCAACCGCGCGCAAAGATCCATGGATTCCACCGCCCGCACCGCCGGGGAAATTTTTTCCAGCGCGGCGCGGATTTTTGCGCGCAGTCCGGCTTTGGAATCCTGGATGCTCATTTCGATTCTTTTCCGCGCAGTTTTGAAAATTCCGCACGCCATTTTTCCACGCGCTCCTTTATTTTCTTTTCCACGCCTTGCTCGGTCGGTTCGTAATAAATTTTGCCGGTGCCGAGATAATCCTGCGCGACAAAATGATTTTCGCCGTCATGCGCATATTCGTAGCCGACGCCATGGCCAAGTTTTTTTGCGCCGGAATAATTGCCGTCGCGCAAATGCTCCGGCACGGCGAGCGTGCGGCCGGATTTCACATCTGCGAGCGCTGCGTCAATCGCGCAAATCGCGCTGTTGCTTTTGTTTGCGGTCGCAATATAAATCGTTGCTTCGGCCAATGGAATCCGCGCTTCCGGCCAGCCGACAAATTCCGCCGTTTGAAACGCCGCGTTCGCCAAAACCAAGGCCATCGGATCGGCCAGCCCGACGTCTTCCGCGGCGCAAATCAAAATCCGCCGCGCAATGAAACGCGGGTCTTCGCCGGCGTGAATCATTTTGGCGAGCCAGTAGAGCGCGGCGTCCGCGTCGCCGCCGCGCATGGATTTGATGAACGCGGAAATCGTGTCGTAATGCGCGTCGCCGTCACCGTCATACACGACGGCTTTCTTCTGGATGCTTTGCTCGACGACTTCGAGCGTAAGGTGAACTTCGCCATTTTTTTCCGGCGTGGTTGTGAGCGCGGCAATTTCCAGCGCGTTCAAAGCTTTGCGCGCGTCGCCGTCGGAAATCTTTGTGAGATGACGCAATGCGTTTTCGTCCGCGCGAATTTTTATGTGGCCGAGGCCGCGTTCCTCGTTGGCCAGCGCGCGTTGCAAAAGGGAAAAAAGCTCCTCCTCGCTCAATGGCCGCAGTTCAAAAATCTGCGAGCGCGAGACGAGCGGCGAATTCACGAAGAAATACGGATTGTGCGTGGTCGCGCCGATGAGCTTGATGACACCGCTCTCGACATCCGGCAGCAAAACGTCCTGCTGCGCCTTGTTGAAGCGATGAATTTCGTCAATGAACAGAATTGTGGATTGACCTTTGTTTTCAAGGCGGTTCGCTGCGGCGGACAAAACGCGCCGCATGTCGGCGACGTTCGATTCCACGCCGCTCAAGCGCTCGAATTTACTTTTGGTCTGGCGCGCGATGATTTGCGCCAGCGATGTTTTGCCCGTGCCGGGCGGCCCGTAAAAAATCAGTGATTGAATTCGGTCGGCTTCAATCGCGCGGCGCAACAATTGTCCCGCGCCGAGAATGTGGATTTGTCCGGCATATTCATCCAGGTTGCGCGGGCGCATCCGCGCGGCGAGCGGTTCATTGCGAAAATTTTCCTGCGCATGTGCGAATTTATCCTCCGGCTGATTTTCAACCGGAGCGGAAAACAAATCATCGCGCGACATGAATTGAAATTAGCACCAGAGAAAGATTTGCCCAAAAGAAAAAAAAGCCCGCAAAAGGTTGCGGGCTTTTATGAAAGAACCCCCACCATTGCCGTGTGCTACTTGATCCTTTGAACTTGTTTTACAACAAGTGGAACTCGCGCAACGGTTTTCGACTTCCAGTGAAGGCGTGTCGGCCACCGCCGCAACTTCGTTCCGGGATTCGTTTAACTACGGTTCAAGGACAGTTGCGAATCACGAACAGGGCAGGGAAATATTTTGTTCAAAGAGCGTGCCAACTTCTGATGCCTTTATCGTCTCTCTCGCTAGATTTCTCAAGAATTTTTTTAGAAAATATTTTCAGGGCGGCAGTTGACAATTCAGAATTACCTGTTCCGGTGGCGGATGAAAATTTTGCGAAGCGAGACGGCTATTCTACTTCCGCCGTCACGATGTTGAGGATTTTCGTTTCGCGTCGCTGAAGCAATCGTCCAAATGGCGCAAGCAGTTGCTTATAAGAAAAAATTGCGGCGGCGCAAAGCAGCGCCGAACAAATAAAATTCACCGGAACAAAATCCGGCCAGCCGGCATCTCGCCAGAGCAATGCAAACAGCGCGGGTATAAACACCGGCGACACGATGAGCAGAAAAAGCGACTGGAGGACGATCATCAGAAACACCATTTCGCTTCTGGCTTTCGTCGGACGCAGCGAACCGGGCGCGATGCGTTGGGGCGCGAGAATGGAAATTAAATTTCCACCGACGGCGATGATAAGAAACAAAGCGACGAGTTGAAGCAGCGTTGCGGCAACGACAAGCGGCGGCAATTGCAGTCGCAGGCCGGCAAGCGCAAGCAACAGTCCGCCAGAAACCATCGCAATTGGAAGCGCGGCCAGATTTTTGCCGAGCAAAATATATTTTCGTTCCGCAGGAGACAGGATCAGGGCGCGAAAGCCATCGCGGTCGAAGCCGAATTGATTGGCGAAAAACTGAACCAGAAGAAACAATGAAAACGCAATCGTGCCGGTTGCGACAAATGGTTTGGTCGCGTCGGACAAATGTGGCGGGGAACGCAGAAACAGCATTGCGCCGATAATCACGATGGAAATAGATGAACTCGCCCACGCCATTTTGACTTCAGGCGCGCGGAACAGCGAACGAAAGGTGGCGAGCGCGAGGGCGGCAGATTGTTCCGGAACGAACGAGATGGAGAGTTCGAGAAAATCTCTTTTGTTTTTGGCGCGCGGAACGGAAACTTTTTTGGCTTCGCCAGAAATTTTGATTTTCACTGCGGCTTGTCCGCCGGTTTCACCGTGATAAAAACGAACGGTGTTGCGATACGCGCGTCGCAATCCGAGCGCGCCGATGGCAAAGCAGCCAAGCGTTCCAAGCAGCGCGGGCAGCGGGTTTTTTTCAGCGAGTGCCTGTGCGCCAACTGGCACCCAAAACGGAGGAATAAATTTTTGCGCGGAGAGAAATTCGTTGAATTTTTCCTGTTGAGCTGCGCGGTTCGCAGGCTGGTCGGAATGGCGTTCGTAACGATGAATAATGTTGAAATAAAGATTCGGTCCCTGACTTAACAGCACGAAGCCGAACGTGATGCACATGATGACGGTGCGGCGTCGGCGCGGGTTGGTCATCAGCGTCGCGAGCCAGCCGCGCAGACAATACGTCCACGTCGTGATCATAAAAATCATGCTCAACGCGAGCGGAATGAGCAGCGACATTTCGAGGCCGCGCGAGAAAACAAGTCCCATTGCCAGTCCGAGCATCGCAGGCACGACGACAATGATGCTCAAGGTGAAATGCGACACGAGATAGTTGATGACGAACATCTGGCCGAGTGCGACCGGCAGGTGCATGAGCTTTTGCAAATCAATTGTCTCGGAACGTTGCAATTCAGTCAGCAAACCGATCGCCCAAAGAACAATAAAGACAATCGTGATGCCGAGCCAGATGAACATGACGGTCACCGGCAAAGCGTCACCAAGTCCATAAAATGCGCCGAAGAAACCGCCGGCAAAACACAGCACGGCCAGCGAAAATGCCGCGATGCCGATCAGCACCGCGAAAATCGCGCCGAGCCCGCGCGTGTGTTTCCATTGATTGCACATCAGCCGCCAGCGCAGCCACAAAATCGTTTTGAGTTGCTCCGAATTCATTCAAGCCAGCTTAACTTTTGCGTTTCGTGTTCAGTTTCACCGAGAACCATGAGAAATTTATCTTCGAGCGAAGAGCCGTTACGCCGCAATTCTTCCATCGTGCCTTGATGAACCAGCTGCCCGTGCGCGATGATGCCCATGTCCGTGCAAAGTTTTTCAACGATTTCCAGAACGTGCGACGTGAGAAAAACCGTCGCGCCGCGGGCAACGCATTGCTTGAGCGTGTCGCGCAATACGCGCGAGGCCACGGCGTCAACGCCTTCAAACGGCTCGTCGAGAAACAGCAGATCGGGATTTGGAATCAGCGCGGCGGCCAGGGAAAGTTTCTTTTTCATGCCGTGCGAAAATTCCATCGTCAATTTTTTCTCCTCATGCGCCAAATCCATCATGGCAAGCAATTCGTCGCAACGCTCGCGCACCGTGTCGCGCGGTAAAAGATACATGCGCCCGATTAACGTGAGATATTCGCGCGCTGTCAGGTTGTCGAACAGCGCAAGATTTTCCGGCACGACTCCAATGCGTCGTTTTACTTGAAGCGCAAGCTTCGGATCGCTCACGTCTTCACCAAGAATGCGGATCGAGCCGCTCGTCGGCCCGAGCAAGCCCGTGAGCATTTTGATCGTCGTGGATTTACCCGCGCCGTTTGGGCCAAGAAAACCGTAGAAGCGGCCGGACTCGACGCAAAGGTTCAGTTGATTGACCGCACGGAACGACCCGAAATCACGCGTTAGGTTGGAAGTTTCAATGGCGGCGCTCATGGAATTTGATGTGCGCGAGGCTAGGGCGCGATGATGGTCAAATCAATCGCAAAAGCCGCCGGAAAAAGTTCCGCTCGCCCGCACTATTTTTTTTTATTAAACTTTTAGCCTGTTTCAAATGATGACATCCGCGCAAATCCGCCAGTCGTTCCTCGACTTCTTCAAGTCGAAACAGCACACCATAGTTCCGTCGAGTCCGCTCATGCCCGACTCGCCGAACCTTTTGTTCACCAATGCCGGCATGAACCAATTCGTCCCGATTTTTCTCGGACAAACAAAATGTCCTTACATTCCTGGTCGCGCGGCGGACACGCAGAAGTGTATCCGCGCCGGCGGCAAACACAACGACCTCGACGATGTCGGCCTCGATACTTATCACCACACGTTTTTCGAGATGCTCGGCAACTGGAGCTTCGGCGATTATTTCAAGAAGGAAGCGATTGATTGGGCGTGGGAACTCGTCGTGGAGAAATGGAAATTCCCGCCGCAGCGACTTTATGCGACGGTGTTCTGCCCGCACATGAACACGGAGCGCTGGGAAAATGAACTTCATGCAGCCGTCGAAATCGCAAAAAAAGGCGGACATTTAATGACGGATGACACAAGTGATATTGCGCAAAGGATTCAAAAGGCTGACGAAGAATCTGCGACGCGATGGGCAATTAATTTTCTTAAAGCCGGCCTTGATCCGTTTAAACACATTGTTCCGGGGAATCGCAAAGACAATTTCTGGATGATGGGCGACACCGGCCCGTGCGGTCCGTGCAGCGAATTACACGTTGACTTGACGCCGAACGGCGATACGCGCGGAAGCCTTGTGAACAAAGGCGATGCGCGTTGCATCGAAATCTGGAATCTTGTATTCATCCAGTTCAACGCGAATCCCGATGGCACGTTTTCGCCGCTGCCCGCGAAGCACGTTGACACCGGCGTGGGTTTTGAGCGCGTGACATCAATCATTCAAGGCACGAAAAATTTTACCGATTTCGCCAACGCCAAAATTTCCAATTACGAGACCGACATCTTTCGTCCGATCTTCGACGAACTGGAAAAATTGAGCGGGCAAAAATACACCTCAACGCTTCCAAGCGAAGGACGCACGGTGCAAGGAAATGAATTGATTGCTTTCGCAAGGAATTCACAACTTCACGTGGACATCGCCTTTCGCGTCATTGCCGACCACATCCGCACGTTGAGTTTTGCGATTGCCGACGGCATCCAGCCCGGCAACACCGACCGCAACTACGTTTTGCGCCGCATCCTGCGCCGAGCGGTGCGTTACGGCCGTACGCTTAGCTTCCACGAACCGTTCTTTTACAAACTCGTGGACGTGCTCGCCGACACGATGGGCGACGTCTTCCCCGAAATCCGCGCGCGCAAGAAGCAGGTGCAGGAAACCATCCGCACCGAGGAAGAGGCGTTTAATAGAACATTGGATAAAGGATTGGAACTTTTTGAACTGGCATTAAGCACTCGAAAGTTATTCAAATCCAAGCTTGGCGAATTTTCTGAAATAATTGAACGATTGGAAGCACAACTAAACTTACTCCCAGACAATTATGCGTCCGCAAAAAATCGCCTCGTGGAAATGGTAAATGACGTAGAAAAACTTTCTGATCTTACAGATCCAATTTCTACGAATAATCCCGTTAAAGCAGCTTCATCAGTGTCGAATTTTGCAACAATTATTTATCCATACGTTATTTCGAATGAGCTTCAAGAAAAGAGCTATGGTAATTTTGTTCATGGATATTCAAAATTTCTCGAACCTGCTAAAAAAGGTATTGCAGAGGCGAAATTGTGGAAGAACGACGAATTGGGCGGTCAAGAAGCATTTGTTCTTTACGACACCTACGGCTTCCCGCTCGACCTCACCGAATTGATGGCGCGCGAACGCGGCTTGACCGTGGAAAAGGAAGGTTTCCAGAAATTGATGGAAGAGCAGCGCGCCCGCGCCCGCGCCGCGCAGAAAAAAGAAGTCATTTCGCTTTCGCAAATCGAAACGACTGCGCCGACAAAATTTGTCGGCTTTGAAAAATTGGAATCGCCCGCGCGCGTTCTCGAAGTCGTCAGCGTCAAAGACAAAACCGCCGTCGTGTTGGACAAGTCGCCGTTTTACGCCGAGATGGGTGGACAGGTCGGCGACACCGGCGAAATTCTTTTCAATTCTGTAGCAGCCGACGTAAGTCGGCTCACTTCTTCAGTCAGAGCGGACTCACGTCTGCTGCTACGAGTCACGAATACTCAGAAATCTGGCAACACTTGGTTGCACTTCGTGAACGGCGAAAATCTTCCAGCGATCGGCGATGAAGTTGTTCTCCGCGTCGAAGCCCCACGTCGCAATGCGATTCAACGGCATCACACCGTCACGCACCTGTTGCATTGGGCGTTGCACGAGGTAGCCAGCCGCGAGGCTTCGCAGAAAGGTTCATTTGTCGGCCCGGACAAGTTGACCTTCGATTTCAACAGCGCGCCGCTTACGTCCGTGCAGGTCGCCGACATCGAAAAATTGGTGAACGAACGCATCCTTGAAAACGCCGGCGTCTCGTGGACGGAAGTCGCGCACGCAGCCGTGAAGAACCGCAAGGACGTGATGCAATTCTTTGGCGACAAATACGGCGACATGGTGCGCGTCGTCCAAATCGGCGGCCACGCCGAGAAACTGGACGGTTATTCGATGGAACTTTGCGGCGGCACGCACACGCTCGCGACAGGCGAGATTGGTTTGTTTCGCATCATCGGCGAAAGCGCGATTGCGGCGGGCGTCCGACGTATTGAAGCGGTTGCCGGGCTGGAGGCGTATCGCAAGGCGAATGAAGAAGTACATTTGATCAAAACCCTTGCGGGCAAGGTGAATTCGCCGGTTCACGAATTGGAGAATAAAATCGAGTCGTTGCTCGCGCATCAGAAAGAATTGGAAAAACAATTCAAGTCGGCGCAACAACGCGAAGCCTCGAACGTCGCGAGCAATTTGCTCGAACAGGTCAAAATGGTGAATGGCATTCCGGCGATCATTCACAACGTCGGCGGCGTGGACGGAGATTTTCTGCAAGCCGTCGCGGATTCGCTGAAGGGACGGTTCAAAGGCGTGATTGTTCTCGGCGGTGCGGCGAATGGAGCCGTTGCTTTGGTTGCCGCAGTTTCGCCCGATTTCACTGAAAAAATTCAAGCCGGGAAAATCATTCAACAGATTGCGCCGATTGTCGGCGGCAAAGGCGGCGGCAAACCGGACAACGCGCGTGGCGGCGGCAAAGACGCGGGCAAGCTGGACGAGGCGTTGGCGAAGGCGGAAAATTTGATTCAAAACTGAAACAACCTTTCAGGGCATTCTCTTTGCGTGCACAACGGACGCAATTATGTTATGTAGTATGCCGTTGATGAAAACGCGGGGGAAAATTGAACCGCACCACGCCGAGGCCGGGCAATGTCTCGCGCGTTCGGTCGTGGACACGCTCGCCGAAGAGCCGACGCTCGAAGCGGTGACGATTGATTCGGCGCACAAAAAAATTTCCGTCGCCACGCTGGGGCGCGCCGACGTGGATAAATTGACGCAGCGGCTCACGGATAAATTCCAGTCTTCGCAAAACGCCGACCCATATCATGCCTGTTCGCTGTTGAGCGGCAAAAGCGATTGCGCCATCTGCGGCCTGCCGTTGTCCGCGACCGAGCGGGAAAAAATCACGATCCAGCACGCCGGCGGCAGCACCACCATCGCGCGCGTGACGTGTCCGACCGCGCCGAAATTCTGGCGCTGGCGTGACCTGCCGTTTCCAAAAATTGTTCCGCGCGAAATCGAATTGCCCGACGACGACCGCGGCGTTGATGAATGGAAAATGCAACTGTTCGCCGCCGTTTTGTGCGGTGTATCTGGACTGGCTGCTGCCTTTGTGTTGCCGACACAATTCAAAATCTTCGGATTCATCGCGGCTTACATTGCCGGCGGATTTTATCCGGTGGCGGAAGTATGGGAACGCCTGCAAAAGCGCGTGATTGACGTGCATTTTCTCATGCTCGCCGTGGCTGCGGGTGCGGCCAGCATCGGCGCGTGGGCGGACGGCGCGACCCTGCTGTTTCTGTTTTCATTGTCCGGCGCACTTGAGCATTACGCAATGGGGCGGACGCAAAAAGAAATTCGCGCGTTGTTCCGTGATGCTCCGAAGTTTGCCACCGCGCTGGATGATCAAGGCCGCGAACGCGAGGTGCGCGTCGAGGAGATCCGCCCCAGCATGAAACTGCTCATCAAGCCCGGCGCGCAATTTCCTGTGGACGCAGAAGTCGCCAAAGGCAGCACCGCCGCCGACGAATCCAATCTCACCGGTGAAGCCACGCCGGTTGAAAAGAACGTCGGCGACTCCACGCTCGCCGGAACCATCAACCTTTGGGGCGCAGTCGAAGTCCTGGCCACGAAACCCGCCGCCGAAAGCGCGCTGCAAAAAATCATCGCGCTCATCAAGGACGCGCAGCAGCAAAAGGCACCCGCGCAACGGTTCACCGACAAGTTCAGCTCCGTCTACACTTACATCGTATTGGCCGTGTCGCTCGCGATGTTTTTTGTCTGGTGGCTGGCGCTCGGCCTCGCGCCGTTCACCAGCGCCGTCGAGTCGCACAGTGCATTTTACCGCGCCATGACGCTGCTCGTCGTCGCGTCGCCCTGCGCTCTCGTGCTTTCGATTCCTTCCGCCGTGCTGGCGGCCATCGCATGGGGTGCGCGCCACGGGATTTTGTTTCGGGGTGGTGCAGCGGTGGAAAAATTGGCCGAAGTCAATATCGTTGCGCTCGATAAAACCGGCACGCTGACGACCGGCGAATTGCGCGTGAAAAAAGTTGAGAGCTTTCCGCCCGGACGTGAAAATGAAATCGCGCGGCTGGCTTATTCACTTGAAAAATTGTCCACGCATCCGCTCGCCCGCGCCATCACGCGTCACGGGAAACAAAATCAAATCAAGCCGTTCGCGCTCGACCATTTTGAATCCGTCACCGGCCAGGGCTTGCTGGCGAAACGCGACGGCAAGGATTGTCTGCTTGGACGGCGCGAGTGGCTCGCGCAAGGCGAACGCGCAAAAGACATCTCGCAAGTTCCGGTCACGGACGCCGGCTTTTCCGAAATCTGGCTGGCCGAAGGCGATTTGCTTGGCCGGATCATTTTGCGTGACGATATCCGTCCGCAGGCCGCGTCCATCATTGATGAACTGCGCCATGAAGGTTTGCGCTCCGTCGTTTTGACCGGCGACCGCAAGGCGACGGCGGAGCATATCAAAGACGAATTGAAACTCGACGACGTGCGCGCCGAATTGAAGCCGGAACAAAAAGTTGCCGCCATTTATGAATTGAGCGGGCAGGGGGAAAAAGTGGCGATGGTGGGCGACGGCGTGAACGATGCGCCAAGTCTCACTGCCGCATACATTGGCGTGGCGATGGGCGCGCGCGGTTCTGATGCAGCGCTGGAGCGGGCTGATGTGGTACTGATGCACGACCGGCTGGAAAACTTTCTGGCCGCCTTCCGCTTGAGCCAGCGTGCGCGGCGCATCATCCGGCAGAATCTGGTCATCTCACTCGGCACCGTTGTCGTGCTGGTGACGTTTGCGATGCTCGGTAAAATCCCGTTGCCCATCGGCGTCGTCGGCCACGAGGGCAGCACCGTGGTCGTGGTGATGAATAGTTTGCGGCTTTTGTTTGGCAACGTGCAAAAAAGTGAATTTTATTCCACCGTGCAAAATCAGCTGCGCTAAAAAGCTCAAGACGGAATTGGCAGATAAACCCGGCGCGGAACATTCGTCAGTGCGCAAACCAAGGCGACTGGGACGGGCAGAGCCGCCGCATGGTGGTAAGAGCGAATGGGAGGTATTTCACAACTTTCGAGGAATCGCAAGTTAGCCAACAATTATTTGTTCAATGGAAAATAATCTCGAAAGCTACGCCATTCAGATTCTCCCTCACGAATCATCAGAGTGTCATCTGTGATGAGGTTGTCTTCGCGCAAAAGCTTCAAATCGCTGGCATCCATTGGCCCCTGATGCTGCTCCCCATCCGTGGAGAAATAATATCTCACATTGGAACTCGAAAGTGTCTGTTTGGGCCGTTCATGCTCTTTGTTGTAAAAATAATTTAGAGACAGGGTTGGAGTCGGTGCGATGTCCTTTCCACAATGCTTACATAATTTGGCATCTGGATGCACCAGTTCTGCACAGTAAGGACATTTCCTCATGCGCGTGACTATCTGTGCCGCCTTGACATCTGGTTCCACTGCTATGACAAACCAGCCAATCGGTCCGAGCAACGCACCAAAGAAAAAACCGGCTTCTGGGCGTCCTTTGCGCTCGCCAATGACCTACCCAACAAGGCCGAAAACCATGACATATAAAACTAACGCAATCGTATAATACCATAGACCTTACGAGGGACTGCTGTGTCTAGGCGTTGCCCCAGCGAATCTATATTTCGGTATTTGGTCAAAAGGGGAAGTCGCAACCGGCAAAGCGGGGTCACTGGTAAGTATGGAGAAAGGCGCAAATGCTTCGTATAAACTTACAAAAGCGCCGAATCAACTATTTGAGATTGCGGCTTTCCAATCGGAAATGAAAAAGTTTGCCCGTAAATTTAAGAAACTTAAAAAGGCCAATTAACGTTTGTGAAGTGCATAATCCCGAAGATAAAGAGATAAATTTGTAGCTTCTAAATTTCATAACAAAATTCTGCGCCTCAAATTTTTCCCCGTCGAGAGAATTTTCTAGAACTAAACCAACAGAACTTGTTCACCGCCGCCGTTTTTGGTCTGAAAAAACGGTGAATAATTCGCGGGCGAGAAATGGAAATCGCCTGATTTTACGGGCTGATTTGAATTGTTCACAGGTTTTCCACATGTGCAATTTGGTGAACAAGCTGTGCATATCAATTCGTTGAAGGAAACGGGAAACCGGTTATGATGTTCCCAGTTCATTGAAAGAACCGGGACGGAAGGCGGCGAATAAAATTGACGCCGGAAATCTCAAAGATAATCCCAGGTGACTGGGGAAAGGTCGGATCAGGCTGGTTGACCCGGCTCCTCTAACAGATTGAAAGATTTGGCGGAGGCAGCATTCACCAGTTCCTCTGGCACGTTCGCGCGTGCCAGTAACGCGAAAGAAGGAACTAGGCGGCGAGGAGCGATGAGAAACCGTTCCAGACCGAGTCAAGTAGTCCGGGCAGGTTTCGAGCTTGGATGAATCGCAGTTACCCAGAGGGTAATCGGTTGCTACTGTGCATCAGCACGGACGGACGACTCTGGCGGGTTCAAAATTAAAAGTTGGAACCGCCAAATGAAAAACGCCGAAAGGCGGTACAAAATGGGCGTTCGCACCGGGAAGGGCACGCAGGCTGGGCAGGCCGCGTGAAAAACTTCCGAGCGCGGCGATGTTAAAAACGACACCGCCGGGCTGTGATTGAAAAGCAACTTGAGAGTGAAGAGGCGAGACCCGTGGCACGGGGCGAACGAGCTGTCAAAAGCAGCGGCTGACCCGGTGCTAATGGTGGAGACGCGAAAGAAAATTACAGGCGTGTCTCAACCTGGTTCGTAGGCCGGTGGCGCAACCACCAGTTGAAGCGAGCTGAAAAGCCTCACTTGAAATCCAGCTGCCGCAAGGCGCTGGACGGCCCTGCTACGAGGCCGGAAACTCCGCTTGCCGTGGAGAATGGCGTCGGGAAGCTGACAGCCCCTGAAAAGGGCGCGCCGAATGTCAGTATGGGAAAGAGAGATTGGCGAACTCCCATCCCCCATTTGTCCCTGTCCGACCGAAAGGTCGGGCAGGGACTTATTGTTTTCAGGAACGGGTCGCAGTTCCAACGAAGAAACCCGTTGCTGAAATCAGCAGCGGGTTTGATCGGAATGAATTTATTTATTCAGCCAAGGTGCCAGGGTGCGCGATACGGGCGGGTCAGCAACTTGCTCGCGGCGGAGTCGTTGAGAATCTTCTCATGTTTGACGTCCCAGTTTATTTTGCGTCCAACGAGCATGGAGATCAAACCGAGATGGCCGGGAATGGTGGAGTGATGGGCCGTTTCCACGGGCGTGATCGTGGGCTGGCGGGATTTGACGCAGTCGAGAAAATTGCGTTGGTGGCCGCGTGATTCGTAGAGCTTCACCTTGCGGAGTTCTTCGGGCAGTGATTTGCCTTTTTTCCATTCCGGGTTGGAGGCATCGAAGCCGCCGCGATCCACCCAGACCCAGCCTTCGGTTCCGATCCATTTGACGCCGCTTTTGATGTCGTCATATCCGCCGGCGATAGTCATGATGACGTCTAGGGGATAATGAGTGACAGCCTTTTCATACCTGGCTTCAATCCGGTATCTTGTGCAGGTGTTCCAGATGGCGTCGGCGGGCGGAAAATCACCGTGACCTTCAATCTCCGACGGCCCGGAATGGTCAAAGCCCAGCCCCCAATGGGCGATGTCGCAATGATGGCCGATCCAGTCCATCAACTGGCCGCCGCCGGTGTTGTAATTCCAGCGCCAGTTCATGTGGACGCGGGATTCGATATACGGCTCCATTTTCGACGGCCCGATCCAGGTTTCGTATTCGAGTTCGGGCGGAGGCTGGGTCACGGCCAGGTTCCATGCGGGAGTTCCCAGCACCACTTGGGCGGGGCTGTTAAATTTTTCCGGCAGCGTTGCCAGCTTTTGGATCAGCGCCGGCTCGGTGCCGGCAAAATCATGGTGTCCGGCAGGCAGTCCAACTTCGACGTGCGTCACTTCACCGATGAGTCCGTTGCGGACAATTTCCGCCGCCTTGTGGAATGTGGGCACGGAACGCTGCCACGAACCGGTCTGCCAGATGATTTTGTTTTTCTCAACCGCTTTGACGATGGCCTGCTGCTCGGCAATCGTGCGCGCCAGGGGTTTTTCGCCATAAACATCTTTTTTCCGCCTCGCCGATTCGGTCGCCACCAACTCATGCCAGTGATCCGGCACTGCGATCAATATGGCGTCAATGTCATCGCGCGCCATCATTTCACGGTAGTCGTGATAGGCCTTGCAATCCGTATTTTGGTAATGGTCGTTGATGGTGTCCACCGCGCTTTGCAGATGATTCTTATCAAGGTCGCACGCGGCGACCACCTGACAGTCGTCCTCGAAAAGAAACGACTTGGTGTCGCCCGGTCCTTGCATACCCCAGCCGACCACGCCGAGCGTGATTTTGTTGGACGGCGCGGTCTTGTCGGTGCCGCCAAAAACACTGCCGGGAAGTATGGTGGGCAAAACGAGCGCGGCCCCGGCGGTTTTCAGGAATTGCCGACGGCTAAAGTTGTATGTATTTTTATGTTTCATCGGTTCAAGGCAACATTGCGTTTAATGGTGTTGTGGATGAGTTCAATTATCCGAAGCTGTTCAGGCTTGGAAAGCTATTTTTTTATGATTACGCGGCTGCGAAACTAAAAGACGTTTCACTGTGGCGCCAGGTTTCAGTCAAAGCCGGAAGAGTGCGGATGAATTAATACTTGCCCGCAAACCGCTTTTCGTCAAAATTCGGAACACGAAACAATTCAACCGCAACCAAAATATTTTATGGGGCGCATCTACAACAACATCATCGAAACCGTCGGGCGCACGCCGCTCGTCAAATTAAACAAGGTCGCCGCCGGAGCAGGCGCGACGATTCTGCTCAAATGCGAATTTTTCAATCCGCTCGGCAGCGTCAAGGATCGCATCGGCATGGCGATGATCGAGGACGCCGAGAAGCGCGGCGTGTTGAAGAAAGACACCATCATCATCGAGCCGACTTCCGGCAACACCGGCATCGCGCTCGCGTTTGTCGCGGCGGCGAAAGGTTATCAATTGATTCTCACGATGCCCGAAACAATGTCGCTCGAACGCCGCACGCTGCTGGCGATGCTCGGCGCAAAGCTCGTTTTGACGCCCGGCGCGGAAGGCATGAAAGGCGCGATTGCCCGCGCCGAGGCACTGGCCAAGGAAACACCGAACTCCTGGATTCCGCAGCAATTTGAAAATCAGGCGAACGTGGACATTCACAAAAAAACCACCGCCGAGGAAATTTGGGCGGACACCGACGGCAAGGTGGATATTTTGGTCGCGGGTGTCGGCACGGGTGGCACGATCAGCGGTTGCGTGGAGGTCATCAAACCGCGCAAACCATCGTTCGTGGCCATTGCAGTTGATCCAAAAGATTCTCCGGTGATTGCCCAAGCGCTGGCCGGGCAGCCGTTGAAACCCGGCCCGCACAAGATTCAAGGTTTGGGCGCGGGCTTCATTCCCAAAAATCTTCATTTGAAAGATGCCGGCGGCAATCCGCAAATCGTCGAGTCCATCCAAGTTTCCAACGACGACGCTTTTGCGATGGCACGCCGGCTGGCGAAGGAAGAAGGAATTTTGTGCGGCATTTCAACGGGCGCAAATGTCGTCGCTGCCATCGAGGTCGCGAATCGCCCTGAAAATAAAGGCAAGCTCATCGTGACGATTGCTCCGTCCACGGGTGAACGTTACTTGAGCACGCCGCTCGCCGCCGAAGCGCGCGCGGCGGTGGGTGGATAAAGATGAACCCTAAACCAGACTACGAAGTCGGTTTTTCAACAAAGGCCAGAAATCTTTTCTATAAAGATTCTGACGGTATTCTTCATTTTACTTTTGATGTGGACACGGCGAAGAAACCAACACTTGTCATTTTAGATACAATGCCACTCACTGAAGATTTTAGAATGATAGAGTTGTCAAATTTAACTCAAGCTGAACAATCGCGAATTAAGCTGGCTGGTGAAAAGGTTAAGGGCTATTTAATTTCATGTGGTTCAGAAGTCAAAGATTTGCCGAAAGTTAGAAATGGCATAATTGAAGAGCAGGCTTAAAATAATTGTTGCATTCACGCGCGTTTCCGCGTAGTTATCAGGCCGTCGAAGGTTTTGTTAGTCCCGTTTTTGCGGGACGACTTCCCAAGTTCAACAATTCAAAACAGCGGTTTAGGGATAAATTCCGGCCTTCGCGCACACATAATATGAGCAGTTCAGAAAACAACGAGGACAAAATTCCCAATCACGGTTCGGGTCACTTGGAAATTTCCGAGAAGGGTTTCGGTTTTTTGCGCACCGCCACCAACCATTTTCATCCCAAGCCCACCGATATCTTTGTCACGCCCGACACCATCCGCCGCAACTTTTTACGCGAGGGCAGCCATGTCATCGGCACCACGCAGCCGCCGCATCGTGGCACGAGTCCGCAGCTCAAGACCGTTGAAAAGGTCAACGACATGCCGTTTGAGGACTACACGAAGGTCGTCCGTTTCGAGAACCTCACGACGATTGACCCGATTGAAAAATTTCAACTTGAAACATCGCCGGACTTGATTGAGACGCGCGTGATTGATCTCGTCACGCCGATTGGCAAAGGCACGCGCGGCATCATCGTCGCACCGCCGCGCACGGGCAAGACGACCATTCTAAAACAGATTTGCAACGCCATCACCACAAACCATCCCGAAGTCCACGCGCTCGTGTTGTTGATTGACGAACGCCCGGAAGAAGTCACGGACTTCCAGCGCTCGGTGAAGGCCGAGGTCGTCGCGTCGTCGAACGACATGGATTTGGAAACGCACGTCCGCCTTTCGCGCTTCATGATCGAGCGTTGCCGCCGCATCGTCGAGGCGGGCAAGGACGTTTTCGTGCTGCTCGACTCGCTCACCCGCGTGGCCCGCGCCTACAACAGCGTTCATGGCGGCAGTGGGCGCACAATGACCGGTGGCGTGGACGCGCGCGCCTTAGAAATCCCGCGCAAGATGTTCGCCTCCGCGCGCAAGATTGAAAACGGCGGTTCGCTCACGATTCTCGCTACGGCGCTGGTAGACACCGGTTCGCGCATGGACGAGCTGATTTTTCAGGAATTCAAAGGCACGGGCAACATGGAGTTGATCCTCGACCGCAAACTTTCCGACCGCCGTTTGTATCCCGCGATTGACATTCCCAAGAGCGGCACGCGCAAAGAGGAAAAACTTTTCCCGGCGAAAAACCTAGAAGCCATCCGCAAACTCCGCCGCACGATGGTGGACTTGAATCCCATCGAGGCGATGGAAACGCTCACCGCCGCGCTCAAGAAGCACAAAACGAACGACGAGTTGCTGGCGAAGCTGGAAAAAGGAAGTTGATGCTTTAAATCTCTGCCAAAGTGAAAACGGCCACAAAAATTTTGCTAATTATTGTTGGCTTGCTTCTTTTGGCGGATATTAGTTGGCGTATTTGCAGTTGGAACGCCGACGCTGGTTCTCGCGCTGCTGCCAAACTGTTCAAAATAGAAATATTGCACACGAATGATGTGTCTCCTTGGCCATATTTGTCAGGCGACGTTTCAGCTATTGGGGTTATCGACATAAAAACCGGCAAACCGTTTGGGTAAGGTGGAATCCAAATGACACCGATGGAAAAGTTATAGAAAATTATTATTTTCAAGGCCAGTCTATATTCAGTATTTATCACACCAATAATAGTCCGCTGATATACAATGTATATTTTCGTGGGCACGGTAAAAGTTTCACATGGTGGCTAAATACCGGCGGGGCCAACACCTTCACGACACGAACATATTATGACACAAATGGTGATTCGTCTAAATTTGAGGCTTGGTATGATGAAAGTTGGCAAACAGTTTACAGACGAAAAGATAGGAACGGTATCTTCGTTAACGAGCAGTGGTATCCACTTGCATTTGACACGAGCGGAATGTGGACGACAGAGATAAAAACAAATCAGTAAGTTTTCCGAAATGAAAATTGTTGATTTACGCTCACGTCCGCCTCTGGAGCGGATGCTGCGTATCCATCAATCGCTGCAGTCCGGCAAATTTCCGAACGCCACCAAGCTTGCCCGTGAAATCGAAGTCAGCACCAAGTCCATCCATCGTGACATCGGGTTCATGCGCGACCGGTTGGACCTGCCCGTCGAATTTGATCCGGCGCGAAACGGTTATTTTTACAGCGAGGAAGTCAGCGCGTTTCCAAACATTCAAATCACCGAGGGCGAACTTTTCGCGCTCGTCGTCGCGGAAAAGGCCTTGCAACAATATCGCGGCACAAGTTTTGAGAAACCGCTCTTGAGCGCCATCAAAAAAATGGAGCAGGCGCTGCCCGACACGATTTCGCTCAACCTTGCGGATATCGAGCAGACCATTTCCTTCCGGACGCGCGCCGAGCAGATTCTCGACCTCAAGATTTTTGACGCGCTCGCGAAAACTGCCGCGCGTCGCCAGCAAATCGAATTAACCTATCGCAAACCCGGCCAGACTAAATCCGAAGCGCGTGTTATTGACCCGTATCATTTGGCGAACATCAACGGCGAATGGTATCTTTACGCCTACGACCACGCGCGCAAGGACATCCGCACCTTTGCGCCCGCACGGATCAAATCCGTGAAGCCGACGGGAAAAACTTTTGAGCGCCCACAGAAATTTTCACTGGAGAAAAGATTACGTGATAGTTTTGGCGTTCATTCCGGTCAGGGTGAACACGAAGTCGTCATCCGCTTCAACCCGCGCGCCGCCGATTACGTCCGCGAAAAAAAATGGCACGAGTCGCAACAGTTGCGCGAATTGAAAAACGGCGGCGTGGAACTCTCGCTCAAACTTTCCAGCCTCGCGGAAATTGAGCGCTGGGTCTTGAGCTGGGGCGGCGACGCAAATGTTTTGCAGCCGCGCGAATTGACTGAAGCCGTCAAACAATCTGCCAAAAGAATCTTGCAAGCGGGTGCTAAAGACTTTATCTAAATTAGAATTGGTGAAACACAAGTTTGTTTGCCGTGTAAACGTCGGCGACGCTGGACGCTTCAGACGAACAACAATCTCGTCACGGGCACTTGGAGTGACTACCTGGGCCAAGTCGTGAACAACAAGCGTGACCAATGCACTGTCCACGGGGAAATTTTTCTTCCGGTTGAAACAATAAGGTTGAGACGCCGCTCTGCGGCAGTCGTTGTGGACGGCCACTGGTGACAGCAGGGGAATCAGGCAATCACTTGTATTTTCGTTGCGCCGCGAGACGCAGCGCGGACAGCGCAGCGCGATGTCTTATTATAAAAACAGACCTGCACCTTTTCCAAGTTGGCTTGTTTCTTGGTCGTGGTATAATCCTTTTGTCATGTGCAAAAAAATCATCGGCTGGGTGTTTTGCGTTTTGGCTGTGTCTGGCGCGGTGGAATCACTGCACGCCCAAGGCACGGCGTTCACTTATCAAGGCCAGCTCAACGACAGCGGCAGTCCGGCCAGCGGCAGTTATGACCTGACCTTCTCGCTCTACAATTCAACCAATCTGGCCAGCCCGATCGTGGCCGGGCCGATCACCAATTCCGCTGTCGCGGTGACGAATGGGTTGTTTACGACGGTGCTGAATTTCGGTTCGGGCGTTTTCACCGGCACGAATTACTGGTTGGAAATTGCCGTGCGCGCCAGCGGCTGGACAAATTTCACCCCGCTGGTGCCGCTCCAGCCGTTGACGCCGACGCCGTATGCGGTCTTTGCCAACACGGCGAGCAATCTGTCCGGGACGCTGCCTTCCGCCCAATTGAGCGGAGCCCTGCCGTCCGCGCAAATCAGCGGCACCTATTCGGGGGTGGTGATGTTCAGCAACAGCGCGAACAGCTTTATCGGGGCGTTCAGCGGCAATGGTTCCAGCTTGAGCAACCTGAACGCGTCGCAATTGACCAGCGGAACCGTGGCCGACGTGCGGCTTTCGGCGAACGTGCCGTTGCTGAATGCGACCCAGACCTTCAGCGGCGCGAGCGCGTTCACGAATACGGGCAACAGTTTTCGCGGCAGTTTTTTCGGCAACGGCCTGGTGGGCTGGCTCGTCCAAACCGGCACGACGGTGCAGGCGGTTTCGGACACGGGCTATCTGTTGACGAATTCGCAACTGGTGACGGTGACGTTGCCGGTAACTCCAAACGTGGGTGACATCGTGCGCATTTCGGGCGCGGGCACGGGCGGCTGGCAGACGGCGCAGAACACCAACCAGTCCGTGCTGGGCAATTTTTCGAGCTACGCGAATTCTTATTGGACATCGGTGGAGACGGCCGACTACTGGCAGTCCATCGCCTCGTCATCGGACGGAACCAAACTGGTGGCGTCCACGTACGACGAGGGGATTTTCATTTTTTCAGGCGGAATCTGGTCGTCGCTCAGCGCGAATCCGACGGGTGCGGCAGGCGTCGCCTCGTCGGCGAATGGCAGCCAACTGGTCGCGGCGGTCAGCGGTGGTAGCGGAACCATTTTTATTTACACCAATTCAGCCACTGGATGGGTGCGGCCAGCTGGCGCTCCCACCGGTAACTTTCAGGCGGTCGCCTCCTCGTCGGATGGAACCAAATTGGTGGCGGTCGTGAACGGCGGAGTAATTTATGTTTCCACCAATTCCGGATCGACGTGGGTGTCGCAATCCGTCTTGCAAGGCAACAGTCAGGACTGGTATTCCGTGGCGTCATCGGCGAATGGCAGCAACCTAGTCGCCGTGGTGTACGGCGGCGGCATCTACACGAATTCAGGAAACAATTACAATTGGTCGGCGACCAGCGCGACGAGCCAAAATTGGATTTCCGTCGCGTCGTCGTCGGATGGCAGCAAGCTGGTCGCGGCGGTTTTTGGTGGTGGCATTTACACATCCGCCAATTCCGGCTCGACCTGGATACAGCAGGCCAATGCGCCCAGCACGAACTGGTATTCGGTTGCGTCGTCAGCCGATGGGGCAAAACTCGCGGCGGTGGTTCATGGCGGCGGCATTTATCTTTCGAGTGATTCTGGTTCGACTTGGATACAACAGTCCGGCGCGCGGGTGCAAAATTGGATTTCCATTGCCTCGTCGTCGGACGGAACCAGCCTGGCGGCGGCGGTTTATGCCGCGAGCAGCGGGATTTATGTTTCGCAGGCTTCAACGCAAGCCTCGAGCATGACGGGAACCAACGGGTTTATTTCCGGCGGGCAGGGCACTGCCGTTGAGTTGCAATACATCGGCAACGGAAAGTTCATGCCCGTCAGCTCGGCGGGATCAATCTGGGCGAATTAAAAACCGCTCAACTGGTTTGGAACTTCCCGGACTGGCGCAGGAATTTTTTCGGGTTCAAGAAAATCACTTTCTCAATCGCGCTGGCAAGATGCCCGCGACGTTTCATTTCCAGCGCTGTCTTCGGCACCGCCAGCGGGTCGCTCACGCCCCAGTCGCACGCGCTGTTCAGCCAGAGCCGTTCGCTGCCGCAAGTTTCAAGGATGTCAATCGCACGCGCCGGCGTGCATTTCGTTTCGGGATAAAGCGTCATGCCTGCCCACATTCCCGCGTCCAAAACCATTTTCACCGTGTGTTCCTCAACGTGGTCAATGATGACGCGCTCCGGCTGGATGCGCTTGTCGTTTTTCAAAACGTCCAGAATCAGCCGCGTGCCTTTCAATTTGTCTTCGAGGTGTGGCGTGTGGACTAAAATCAATTGACTGTGCTTCGCGGCGAGTTCGACTTGCATTTCCAGCACGCGCAATTCATTCCGCGAATTTTTATTCAACCCGATTTCGCCGACGCCGAGGACGTTTGGACGATTGAGAAACTTTGGAATCAACGCGATGACTTCTTCCGCGAGCTTTACGTCCTCGGCTTCCTTGGAGTTGATGCAAAGCCAGCAGAAATGTTTCAGGCCGAACTTCGCCGCGCGCTTCGGTTCGTGTTCGGTAAGCCGTGAAAAGTAATCAAAAAATCCGGCGGGTGAACCGCGGTCAAAGCCCGCCCAAAACGCCGGTTCGCAGACCGCCGCGCAGCCGGCGAGCGCCATGCGTTCGTAATCATCCGTCGTGCGGCTGACCATGTGGGCGTGTGGCTCAATGTATTTCATGGAAGTGCGAGGTGAGAAGGTCGAACGCAAATTTATTTTGGAAATGCGCCGACTGCGCCTTTGTCTGTCGCCTTGGCAATCGGCTCCGTCGTTATGTCGCTGAACGTGAGCAAAACATCCTTCGCGCGACTTTTCTTTTTGCCAGTCAGTTCACCGAGCGCGGCGCGAAAGGTTTCCAGGCGAAAATCATCCTTGCCTTCCGCGCGCTCCACGCGGTCGAGGAACGCGGCGAGTTCAATCAATTTGTGTCGCGCGTCGAGAAAGTAAAGGTCGAGGACTTGCTGCTTTGTCATAATCGTTGGACGAATATAAAACGGAACCGTTCATCGGCAAAAGCAAACTGTTTTATTGCTCCAGCACGAACTCCAGGTAATCAAAATTCATGTTGCCGTTTGCGACGACATGGAGTGTCAGGAGTTGTTTGCCGGCGGCCAGATGCAATTTGGCCAACCCCATCATTTTATTCCAGTGATGCCATTGCCGCCAGGCGGTGGCATCTTGCGGGTTGTGCGTGTTGATCAACGCGAGCGGACCGGTCGCATCCTGACGATTGACGGAGAGGCTGATCTTGCCGGAACCGTTGCAAGTATACATCAGATTGACGCTGTAATCGCCTTCCTTTTCAACTTCAACCGTCAGGTTCAGCCATTCACCAACATCAGTCCAGCCCACATAAAGCTGATCCATCTCCGGCTCGACCATGTTGTAAGGATTCGCATCGCAACAGGGCTTGGTGTAAGAAGTGTCAACCGCTTCTGTGTGCCGGAATTCATTGAAATAGTCGCCGTTGAGCGGATTAAGACCGCCGCTGCCCAGATTTGTTGGCGTCGTGTCGTGAAACGCAACGCCCTCGCCGCCGAAATCGTAGTATGCGAGCTTTACCCGTCCTGGAATTTCTTGAGGCCCGCCGGCATATCTGGCATCGGCGAACGGCTTGCCCTGATAATCCGATGGAAAAGTTGAGGACATGCCCGCGTTTTTGGTGCGGCAAGCAGTCAACGCGCATAATAGCATCAACGCCGCGCCAAGCACGATTTTTCCGAGACAATTCAAACTTCCTTTTTGAGGCTGCACTGGTAGGATTTGTTGCCGGGTCATAAATTGTGGGACAAATATAAAACGGAATCGTTCGTCGGCAATCCAAATTGCGTTACTGCTTTATCCAGTCCAAAACTTGTCTAGCCGATTCTTTCGGCGCGGTGCCAAGGACGTTATGGTCGGCGGTGCGGATGATTTTGCAATCGCGCAGGGCAGGGCAATTTGTCTTTAGCCAATGCTGCACAAATGGCCACGGCACAACCGGGTCGAATATGCCGGTCAGATAGAAAACTGGAATTATAGTCTCGCGGGCAATTTGGCGCGGGTCGCTATTCGCAATTAAATGCAGACGATGCTGCGCGGCGCGGCGGTCGAGTTCCGTCCGGCGAACGACAAATTCGTCAATAGTGGCGAGTGATTCCGGCGCGTGGCGATAACGGAAACGTGCAAATTTTGTGAAGCTGAACATCAGCCAGACAAGAAGTGAAAAAGGAAGGCGGCCAAAAATCTTTTCGGCAACGCGCACGGCCCAGCGCATCGGATGTTTCACAAAACCGCCGGCAAGAATTATTCCGTCAGCTTGGAATTTCCCACGCCCGGCCAAAGCCCACAAAATTTGAGAACCGTAGGATTCACCGAAAAGCCAGCCGCTGAAAATGCCGTTTTCTGCAAGTGCTTTTTCAATCGCCGCCGCATAGTCATCCAACGACCAATTGAGCGTACGCGGATAAGTGAATTCCACAAAACGGACCTTCCCGAGGATATGTTTTCGGAAACCGCTGACGAGTGTCCAGTCACCATGTAATCCTGGGAAATAAATCAAAGTCGGAAGCGAATCGTTGCCGTATATACGCAGCTGAAGTTCTTCGGACATTCGTTCTATTGAAGTTTGCAGAAAAATTCCGCTGCCATTTTGCAAGTTGCTTTGCTCAATTCTTCGAGCGAACATTTCTTTATCTGTGCGATCGTTTCGGAGATTTCCTTCACATAAGCCGGTTCGCAGCGTTTGCCGCGATACGGCACGGGCGCGAGATACGGGCAATCGGTTTCCAGCATGAATTTGTCCAGCGGCGCGGCGGCGATGGCGTCGCGGACGTTCTGTGCGTTCTTGAAGGTGACGATGCCGGTGAAGCTGACGAGCGAACCGATCTCAAAAACCTGCCGCATCCGCTCCACGGTCTCGCCGAAGCAATGAAAGACGCCGCGCGTTTTGCCGATGAACGGTTTCATCTGCGCGAGGGTGTCATGCCAAGCGGTGCGTTGGTGGATGATGCAGTTCAATCCGAATTCAGCGGCAACTTCCATTTGCTGCCGGAAAATCTCCGCCTGTTTTTCCTTGTAGCACGCGTCGTCGGCTGCGGTGAATTCCGGTTTCTCGCCCGGCAAATGATGATAATCCAAACCGGTTTCGCCGATGGCGACGACTTTGGGATGCTTGGCAAATTCGCGCAGGGCAGGGCGCAAATCATCCGGCGCCTTTTCCGCTTCGGTCGGATGCCAGCCGACGGCGGCATAAACGCCTGGAAACTTTTCGGCGAGCCGGATCGCGCGTTCACTGCTATCCAAACTTGTGCCGATGGAAATAATTTTGGTGATGCCGGCGGCTTGTGCGTGGGCGACGACTTCCGCTAAATCGTTTGCGTAGTCGGGATAATCAAGATGCGCGTGTGTGTCAAAGAAGACAGACATGAGGATTTACATTTTGGCGGGCGTGTTCGTGCCGGCAATTTTTTGTTGGAGCGCGGCCAGCGTGTTCACAATGAATTCTCTGCCCGGATAAACCGGCGATTCGGCGAGGAGCTGCTGATAATTTTCAACCGCCTCGGCATCACGGTCTTGTGCCTGAAGTTTTTCGCCGAGGGTGAGCCGGAGGCGGATGCGTTGTTCGGGAGACGGATTTAATTTCAGCGCATTCTTATAAGTTAAAATCGCCGAGGATGGTTTGCCTTGCGCGTCGTAAAGGTCGGCGAGTTTTTCGGTCAGCACGGCGCTGTTGGTGGTGGCATCAAGATTTTCGAGCAGGTTGCAAACTTCGGCCAGGCGCGCGCCGCGGGCGAGGCCAAGATCCACGAGGCGCAGGTAGGACCATTCGAGCAGCGGACTGTGCTGCTGCAAGAGCGCGGCGTGCAGTTCCTGCGGTGATTTTTCAAACGGACGGTAAAGCGGGTCGCCAAGAACGGTCGTCTGCCAGGACAAAACAGGTTGTGCCGCGTAAGCCGCCTCGCCGAAGGTGAAACCCGCCGCCACCAGTCGTGCGGTGAAGATGGCGATGTTCGGTGTGCCCGCAAGGTAGGGTTCATACACGAAGCCCATCGTGCAGGTTGCGCCTTTGGCCAGCAACGGGCCGACCCAGTATTGACTGGCGCTGCGAATCGTCGCCGCGCTGGAAGAGTGCAGATGATAGGCGAAGGCACCGGGCATGAACTCAACTTTGGGCAAGGCGAACGGGCCGTCCGCAGCACCCGTATACCAGCCGGCGTAAATGGCGATCTGGCTCATGGGAAAACTGGCGGGAAAGGTCTCCGGCTTGTCGTCCACCGTCGTTTCAAATCCTAGTTCGCGACAAATCTGTGCGGCGGTGAGAATCCATTGGTCGCCTGCATAATAGCTATTTGTCGGCTCCAGACCGCGCGCGTCAAAATAAGCGCGTCCCCACAAGCCGTCACGCTCGGCCTGCACGGCTTTGTCCACAAGTCCGTTTGCAATCTCAGCCGTCGGCCCGTCAAGCCGCGCGACGATCAGAAAGCCGTTGGTCGGGTTGAATAACGCGGCATTCGTTGTCCCGTAAAGCCAGTTGGGAAACGGACCCGTAAGCGGAAAATCCATGCGGAGCAGCGGCAGCCACGCCAGTTCCGAGTCCACCGCCGCCTCGTTGCGGCGCAATTCCGGCTGCATTTTTTCCGCCGCGATTTCGTGGATGCCAGCGTCAGATGCGATTTTCAACGGCACGCCGTAACACAGGACGGCGTAACGGATTTTTGAGGCAACGACCTTGCGAACGGCGCGGTCGGGCTGGTCGTTGGTTCCACGATAAAAGGTCGTCGCCAGTTTCCACAGGCCGTCCGCCTCTAGTTTTTTGGCCATCGGCAATTGCAACGAATCGCGAAATTCCGCGCGCGACATTTCTTCGTTCGTTGTCAGCTCGAAGCCGTAAATTTGTTTTTCAGGAACCTGCCGCAGTTTTGCGTAATGCTCCGCGACGACCCTGGATTCCGGCACGCGCGAATTATAAATGACGACAGCTTCATTACCGCCGGCCTGGGCAAGCAATGGCGTGGCGGCCAGAAGCAGAAAAAACCAACGTGTTGCAAGATGCTTCATGGCTGGTGGTTTGACCGATTCTGAAATGGCCGATTCAATTCGATTTACCGAACAGGGCTTCGTGTATTCCGGGGACGGGTTTGTCGTTTTTCTTGTCCCAATAACGGAAATTGCCGCTCCAATCCCAGATTGCCCAGCCAAGATGCTCTTGTTCTGCCACGCGTCGGAAGGCGGAATAAAAATTCACGCGTGACTGCGGGTCAGCCTTGATGTAAGCGCCGAATTCGCCGATGTGAACTGGGCGGCCATAAAAATCCGACCACTCACGGACGAATTTTAATTTGTCTGTGAACGCCAGCGGGCCGCTCGGGTTTTGCGCGGGCGGCAGTGTGTTATATTTTTGGATCCATTCCAGCACCCACGGCTTCAAATCCAGTTTTGGGTCGGGCACGAGCGGTTGTGCCGGCGGGCCGGGAAAGACGATGCCGGTGACCGGCGTCAGCCCCTTCGTCCAGGTAGCGCCTTGATGCGTGAAATAAAACGGCTCATAGCAATGAACCGAAACGATGACGTTCTCATCCGGCGGCAGAACCAGATTTTTCAACCCGCCAATGCCACCCCAGTCACCCGGTTCGACAAAAATCGTCCGGTGTGGATTCGTCTGGCGGATTTCCGCGATGGCGCGGGCGTAAATCGGATTCATCAGCGCCGTCGTTGCGTTATCGTGCGGCTCATTGTCGAGTTCAAAGGCGAGCTTCTGCGGAAATTTCTCGTAGTGCGCCGCGATTTGCTTCCAGATGGCAAGAAATTCTTCGGTGCCGCCTGCCGGGTCCTGGTCAAGTTCGTCGAAGTGATGAATGTTGATCATCACGGCCAGTCCGTCGTTCAGCGCGTTGGTGACAATGAAATCCACGCGACCAAAAATCTCCGGCGCAAGCGTGAAATCCGGCGCAGGCCCGGCGTAATGTTGCCAGCCAATCGGCACGCGCACATGGTCAAAACCCTCGCGTTTCATCTGCGCGATTTCCTCCGCGCTCACCGTCACGCTCCGGCCAAAATATCGAGGCGGCGCTTCGAGATAATCACCCAGATTGACGCCGCGCATGAATTGTCTGGCTGCGCGATAGGCCGGGGTGTGGTGGCTGGCGAACGGTTTCATTTCCGGCGGGTTGTCGGGAATAAAGTTGGTTTCCGAATCTGCTGCGGCAGCAATAAAGCCGAGCGAAACAAAAAGCGCCGACAGGATGGGAAGTTTTCTTTTCATGGTTTAGTCAGAATTAATTTTAAGACCGTCCCACGCGAGCGCCACGCCCGGCGGCAACTCGGCTTGCGCCTTGTCGTGGTCATAATCGTGCGTGAGATGCGTGAAATAAGTTTTGCCCGCGCCGATGCGGCGCGCGGCGGTGAGCGCCTCATCCAGACACATGTGCGTCGGATGCGGCCGGTAACGCAGAGCGTCCAGCACGGCGATTTTCACGCCGCGAATTTTTTCCAGCGCCGCTTCGGGAACTTCCTTACAGTCGCTCAAATACGCGAGCCGCTTGTGGCCATCCTGTTCAAACAAAAACCCCGTCGTGGTCATGCTTCCGTGCGGCAAATCCAGCGGCGTGATTTTCAAGTCGCCGATTTGAAACGGTCCGTTTATGACGTGTTCTTCGGGAATGAAATAGCCTTTCGGCCACGGGCCTTCGTGAAAAGCGTAAATAAAAACGCGGCGGAGATGCTTCATCGTTTCCTCGCTGGCGTGGACTGGCAGCGCCGTGTCGCCGCGCAAATCGCAAAACCGACGGCAATCGTCCAGTCCCATGACATGATCGGCGTGCGCGTGCGTAAAAATCACCGCGTCGAGCCAGTTGATTTTTTCGCGCAGGCATTGAATGCGGAATTCCGGCGTCGTGTCCACGACGAGTTTTGCTTTTTCCGTCCAGACGTAAATCGAAGGGCGCGTGCGCCAGTTCTTCGGATTGGCCAGAAATTCCGGCGGATATTCCCTGCCGATCAGTGGCACGCCTTGCGAGGTGCCGGAGCCGAGAAACGTGAATGAAAACGACATGGTTAAAATTTTCTTTTGCCGAACCGGTGCGCAACCGCCAAATTCAGCGCGACGAATCTAACCATGTTGACGACGTTACGCATCAAAAACCTCGCCCTCGTGAGCGACCTCACGCTGGAACTCCAGCCCGGCTGCAACGTCATCACCGGTGAGACCGGCGCGGGCAAGTCCATCATCATCGGCGCGCTGAATCTCGTTCTCGGCGAGCGCGCCGACCGCGCGCTCATCCGCAGTGGCGGCGACAGCTGCTCTGTCGAAGCCGTTTTCGACGTGGCAAAGCTGAAAGCGCCGTTGAAAAAAAATTTGGAAGAAAATGGCCTTGAGTTGTGCGAAGAAAATCAACTCGTCCTCAAACGCACGTTCACCAACGCCGGAACAAACCGTCAATTTGTCAACGGTTCGCCGACGACCCTGAATGTTCTCGCCGCCATCGGCGAATGGCTTGTGGATATGCACGGTCCGCACGATCACCAATCACTCCTGCATTCCGCGAAGCAACTCGCCATTCTCGATGCGTTTGGTGGATTGGAAAAAGAACACGAAGCCTTTGGCGAACTCGTCCGTCGCCGCGCCGTTTTTGAAAACGAGAAATCTGCGCTCATCGTGGATGAAAAAACTTACGCGCAGCAATTGGATTTGCTCCGCTTCCAGGTGCAGGAGATTTCCACCGCGCATTTGCAACCGGATGAGGAGAAATCCGTCGAGGAGGAATTCAACCGCGCCAGCAACACCGCGAAACTGCTGCAATTGAGCCACGCCGCGCTCGAAGCCTTGAGCGAGAGCGAAACTTCATTGCTTACACAGGCGGGCTTGATTGGCCGCACGTTGCATGAATTACAGCGTGTGGATTCGGGCGCAGCCGGTCTCACCGAACTTCATTCGCAAGCCGCCGGTGCGTGGCGCGAGTTGCAGTCGGAACTTTCGCGTTATGCGGAAAAGGTGGACGTTGACCCCGCGCGCCTGACGGAACTCGAAGAACGGCTCAATCTCATCCACTCGCTCAAACGTAAATACGGCGCAACGCTCGCCGAAGTCATCGCGTTCGGTGACGACGCGAAGACCAGACTTCAGTCGCTCGAATCCCGCGACGCCGAATTCGCACGGCTCAACGCCACGTTGAAAAAACTCGACGCCGAGATTTTGGGTGCAGGCAAAAAACTTTCTGCCGAGCGCCGCAAAATAATCCCGCAACTCGCCAAGGCCGTGAGCAGACAACTCGAAGATTTGGGTTTCAAGCAAAGCAAGTTTGATGTGACAATTTCAACAATCCAGTGGGACGAGGCTGCCGACGAGCCATTTGAAAAAGGTGGCCGTGCGCAAGCACCGGCTCGCGAGGACGCTCGCCCCATCAGTTCTACCGGTTTCGACGAAATTGAATTCCAATTCGCACCCAATCCCGGCGAACCGGCCAAATCGCTCCGTGCCATCGCGTCGTCCGGCGAAATGGCGCGCGTGATGTTGGCTTTGAAAACTGTGCTCGCGGCGGAAGACGAGATTCCCGTGCTCATTTTTGACGAAGTGGACGCGAATGTCGGCGGCGAGACGGCGAACGCGGTGGGCGAAAAGATGAAGCAGATCGCCTCACAGCGACAGGTGCTGTGCATCACACATCTCCCGCAAGTGGCCGCGCCCGCCGACGCACATTACGTCGTGACCAAGCAAATCCGGGATGGCCGCACGATTTCGGAGATTGCCCTGCTGACAAAAAAGGAGCGCGTGACGGAACTGGCGCGGATGTTTGGCGGTCAAACCGATGTCGCACGGAAACATGCGGAAGCGTTGCTAAAATAAAAAACTGCGACTATGTGATGACGAAGGCAAATTTGAATTGACATTAAATTGTGCATAAGCTAGGATTGCACCATCAGACTTCTGGAAAACTTATGAAACCGCGCATTTGTCTGCTGCTGATTGGGTTAATCGCCGGTCTGCAACAAGCCGCCGCCCAAGTCAGCTTCACACCTGCCACAAACTATGTAGTGGAAAATACGCCTGTTTGTGTTATTGCGGCAGATGTGAATGGTGATGGCCCGGTGGATTTGATCACTGCGAACGAAACTGGCCACTCTCTGACGGTGTTGACCAATAATGGGAGCGGTGTATTTGGTTCCAATGCTACGCTTAATGCGTTTGGTGGACCACAATCAGTAGTGGCGGCGGATATCAATGGAGATGGCAATGTGGATTTGATCTGTACCAGCGGCAGTGGGATTACAGTATTGACCAACAATGGTAGTGGTGTATTTGGTTCCAATGCTACGCTTAATGCGTTTGGTGGAGCTCAATCAGTCATGGCGGCGGATATCAATGGAGATGGTAAGATGGATTTGATCTGTAACAGCGAAAGCGCGATTACAGTATTTACCAACAATGGTAGCGGCGTATTTGGTTCCAATGCTATGCTTAATGTAACCGGTGGATTAGTATCACTCGTGGCAGCGGATATAAATGGAGATGGCAATGTGGATTTGATCGGTTTGATTATCTACCCCAGCGCGATTATAGTATTGACCAACAATGGGAGTGGTGCATTTGGTTCCAATGCCACCATTAACTATCCCGGAGGTGGCGATTGTCTTACGATGGCGGATGTCAATGGGGATGGCAAACCGGATATAATTTTTGCTGCCGGCTCCATACCCAGCAAGATTTATGTGTGGACCAACAACGGCGACGGGGTCTTTGGCTCTAACGCCACCTACACCGTGGGTGAAGGCATTCTTTCAATCACAGCGGCAGATGTGAATGGTGATGGCAATGTGGATTTGATTTGCGCGAATGGTGAGTCTGAGCCCGGCACGCTTTCAGTATTAACGAACGATGGTAGCGGTGAATTTGGTTCAAACGTTACGCTTAACGTAGGCAGTGAACCTTGTTCAGTCGTGGCGGCAGATGTAAATGGTGATGGTAAAATGGACTTGATCTCTGCGAATTATAGCGCCAACTCGGTTTCTGTATTGATTAATACTTCAATTTTCTCACCACCAACTTCTACTCCGACTCTGAACATCAATGCCTCGGGCAACAATGTGCTCGTGTCATGGCCGTCGGCTTCGGCAGGCTGGTCGTTGCAACAGAATCCAGATTTGACGACGACAAACTGGTCGCCCAGCGGCTATAGCGGTTATAGTATTTCCGACGATGGAACAAACAAGAGCCTCAACATGCCACCGATAACGGAAAATTTATTTTTCCGCCTGTTGCATCCTTGAAAAACAGGTGCAGCTTCTAGACGTCAGAATCGTTTTCTGAAGAGAAAGACGATGCCCGCGACGACAACGCATCCCCACCCAAACCAATCGCCGTGACGGTTGTAAAATGTCGGTGCAGGTTTTTCATCCGGCAACGGCAGTTCAAACATCATCGCGCCGACACCATAAATGCCGCCGGTTCCGTCCTTGAAAATTTGCCGCAACCGTCCGTGCGCATCTATCCAGCAGGTCACGCCGTTGTTGCAACAGCGCACGAGCGGCACGCCATTCTCCACCGCGCGAAAAATGGCGGCGGCGGCCTGCTGCCATTGTTCCGCGCCTTCGCCGAACCAGCCGTCGTTGGTCAGGTTCACGAGAAAATCCGTATCATTTTGAGCCGAACCACGCGCAGTTTGCGGGAACATGTCTTCGAAGCAAATTAACGGCGCGGCGTTCACGGTCTGGCGGGGCGAGCCTCCGCCGTTGTCCAATTCGATTTGCGGCTCGCGGGGAGTCTTTGCGGACGGCCACCAACCCCGCCGATTCATTTCAAATTGCACAGGAAAAATTCCAGCCTCGTAGCCGCCGGTGATGGGCGTGAACCATTTTACGAACGGCAGCCAGCGCACGAGCGGAATGTATTCGCCAAAGATGACGAGCTTTCGCTTGTGGTAAATGCCCGCACAATTTCCGTCCGGGTCGAACAAGAACGCGGCGTTGAACGAATCGTATTTGTCGTTGCCCGCCGGATTTGCTTTGGGTAAAACATCGTCGGCGTTAAAAATCATCCAGACATGATGCGTGCGGACGAGGTTGGTGATGGCGACATAGCTAACGTCGTCAAAATCTGGCAACGCAGCTTCCGGCCAGACAAGCAAATCGGTTTTGTTAGTAAGCGCCTTTTCCGTGAGCGCTAGTAATTGATGGAAACGATTTGAATTCGCGCTCGCGTCCCAAATCATATTTTGCGGCACGCTCGGCTGGATCAGCGTGACGCGAAGGGTTGAAGTGGACGGGTTTTGTCCGCCCAATTTTATTTCACCGAAGGCAAAAAGTCCGGCGACGACGAACAACGGCAGAAAAATTTCCGGCTGCCATGCAAAACGGGAGTTTGGTTTGGAAAAGATTATCCGCCCGGCGGAAAAAAACGACAGCGAGGTCCAGACAACAAGAAACGAAATGCCATAAACGCCCGTGACCGACGCGGTTTGAATGAGCGGCGTGAGTTTATATTGCGACGTGCCGAGCAGGTTCCACGGAAAGCCGCCGAGAAAATGCGCGCGGATGATTTCGAGCGCGACCCACGCCGCCGCGCCCGCGAGCGACCAAAAATTTCGCTGCGCCCAACTGCCGGAGCCGATTTTTCCGGCAAGCAGCCACGTCCAGACTCCAAAATAAAGCGCGACGAACGCGCTCAACGCAAACCAGCCGAGAAACGGAAAGCCGGCGACCGGAATCAGCAACAGCCAGTAAAGCGACATGAGCCAGAATGAAATTCCGGCGACGTAGCCGGCGCGAAAAGCATCGCCGGAACCTTTTCCGTGCGTGGCAAACAGCATCAGCGCGGGCGCAACCCACGCGAAACCGGCGATGCCGATTTTTGGAAATGCCGCCGCCAGCAAAAGTCCCGCACCGATGGCCGGCAGATAGCCGCTGCGGATAAGAAGTTCGTTCAGGACACTTTTAAGAATTTCAAATGGCGAATAGCCATCGGTAAAAGTTGAACCGAGTCTGGTGCATTGCGCGGCTTTTTTCAAAACGGCCTGGCTTGCGTTGACGACGATGGCTTCGCGCGAACCACGCCACACAGCGAAATCGGCGGAAGAATTTCCTGCGTAATCGAAGCCGCGTTCGCCAAACTTTTCCGTGAGCGTTTTCAGTTTGTTTTCGCCTCGCAAATTCTTTTTGCCGTCGCTGCCCAGCACCTCGTCGAAAAGGCCGACGTGATGGGCGACCGGCAACGCCATCTGCAAATCGGACGCGGTGGCGAGAACGAGCTTTCGTCCGGCGGATTTTTGTTCACGCAGAAACGCGAGAAATTTTTCGTGAAAGGGCAGCGTGGCGGGATCAATTTTGACGCGTCGGACAAGTTGTTTTTTTAGAAAAGCGCGTCCGCGCGTCCACCAAAATAAAATCTGAAAAACTTGCAATGGGTTTCGCCGCAGTAGTCGGGCGAGATGTTCCCAAAGCAAATCGGTCTTCACGAGCGTACCGTCCAAATCCACGACGAGCGGGATTTGGTTTGAGCGTGTCGCGTCGGGTGTTGGCGGCATGGGATTTGATTAGCCGTTGAGCGCACGCTGGAGCAAGGCTTTTTCATGCCCGTCGTAATTTAATTTCAAGGCCTCGGCGCGCGCGGCGTCGGTCATCTTGTCCCAGGATTTTTGGAGGGCGTTGAGGGTTTTATCCTCGGCGGTTTTGGCGGCGAGGTCGGCGAATTGAAATTCAAGGAACACAAGACAGAGCGCGTCTTCGAGCACGCGCGCCTCGGAATCGTTTGGGAAATTCTTTTTTAGATTCAAATCCTGCACGCGGTGAATCACTTCGCCGTCATAGCCGGCTCCACGCAGAATTTCGCCGGATTTTTGCGCATGAAATTTTTTCAGGTCGGCACGCCATTTCAAATAGCCGGCGCGCGTCATTGGATAGGAATCGCGCGGAATTTTCCAGCGGCAGATATGCTGGCAACGCGTGGCGAGGCGTAATTCTTCGGAGGCGCTTGGGCAAAGCCGTGAAACCCAATTGGTCAGGCGTTGCGCGTAAAGCAATTCACGCGGGTGCGAAACGCCACCGGCGATTTCGCGGTTCGGGTCGCGGGAATTTTCCTCGTCGAAGCGGCGGAGCGCGGCTTCAAATTTTTGCGGGTCGCGTGGTTGAAAGTTTTCAGGCACGCGCGGATTCTTGAAACATTAGCCGTTTCAATGATGGCAACCACAGCCGTGGCCGCAGGAGCCTTCCTCCAGATCGGCGGCAACCGGAAAACGGCCCAGTTCAATCGTCTTGGCGACGACTTTTTGGACGGAACTTTGGAGATGATGCATTTCCTCCTGCGCGTCGAGGAAACCGGACGCAACCGGGTTTTTGAGCAGCGCGTCACGGTCTTTTTCAAACGCGGAGACTTCCGCCGGTTCGAGCGGCTGGCCGTGGTGCTGTTTTTCCTGCAATGCGTGGCCCTTGCTCATCAGCGACTCGTATTGCCCGCGCGTCGTGGAATCGGCCAGGAAAGTGTCAATACGTTTGCGGATGCCATTCGTCTGGATTTGTTCGAGGATGGCCTCGCAAAGCTCGTTCGTTTTCGTCTCAATTTTTGTAGGCATATAACTTGCGGCCAGAATAAAGCACATCCGGTTGCCGAAAGCAATTGCCAATGCCTTGAGCAGTTTTGCACGGTTTGCCAACAGGCACAATGTGGCCATATATTTTTCCTGCCAATCAATTTGACACCGCTTCCAAAAATCGGTAAATCCTGCGCCACACCTTATGGAACCAATGCATCTCCACAAAATTGACTACACCATTCTGCTGGCCTATGTCGCCTTTGTCATCGGCATCGGCTGGATGCTGGCGCGTTACATGAAAACGTCGTCGGATTTTCTCACGTCTGCGCGCTCGATTCCGACGTGGGTGACCGGCCTGGCCTTCATCTCGGCCAATCTCGGCGCGCTTGAACTTGTCGGCATGGCCGCCAGCGGCGCGAAATACGGCATCGCCACCGCGCACTTTTACTGGGTCGGCGCGATTCCGGCGATGATTTTCCTCGCGGTGTTCATGATGCCCTTTTATTACGGCTCCAAGGCGCGCTCGGTGCCGGAGTATTTGAAGATGCGTTTTGACGAACGCGTCCGCGCTCTGAACGCCATCTCCTTCGCCGTAATGACGATTTTCGCGTCGGGCATTTCGATGGACGCGCTGGCGAAATTGCTCAGCCAGCTTCTTGGCTGGAATTACAATTTCGGCCTGTTGATTTGCTCCGGCGTTGTTCTGATTTATGTCTTGAAAGGCGGCCTGACTTCGGCGATTTACACGGAAGTGCTGCAATTTTTCATGATCGTGCTCGGCTTCGCGCCGGTCGTTTATCTCGGATTGAAAGACGTGGGTTGGTGGCATGGGATGAATCATTCGTTGCAGGCCGTCGCTGTGAATCCTTCCGCGCTCTACCTCAAGGACACCGGAATCAGCTACGCCCCTGACGCCTGGACGAGCGCGTGGCGGCCGGTGCTGGCCGGTTCGGCGAACAATCCGATGGGCGTGGACTGGTTCGCGATGATCTTCGGCCTCGGTTTCGTGCTGTCATTCGGTTACTGGTGTTGCAACTTCCTCGTCGTTCAGCGCGCGATGGCCGCAAAGAACATGACAGCCGCGCGCAACACGCCGCTCGTCGCCGCCGTGCCAAAAATGTTTTTCCCGTTCCTCGTCATTGTTCCCGGCATGATTGCCGTCGCGTTGACCTCGATGCCGGACAAAAATTATCGCATCCCGCCGCCGATTGTCTCGCAGGCAAGTTACAGCAACGCCATTGCCGCCGTGAGAAATGCCAGCGCCGCCGATGCCGTCGCCGTGAAAGCGGTCGGCGACGCGCTGGGCGAAAAAGTGGATTCCGGAAAAATTCTTTCACTTGTCGCCGCCAACAAGGCGAGTCAATTGACAGACACGCAAATCCAGCAAGGACTTTACAACAGCATCGCCGAAAATTATTACAGCGGTGTCATCCTTTCGCTGATAAAGAAATATTGTCCGCCCGGACTGTTCGGCCTCGCACTGACTGCGCTGCTTGCATCCTTCATGTCCGGCATGGCGGGCAACGTCACCGCGTTCAACACCGTCTTTACCTATGATCTTTACCAAGCCTACTTCGTGAAGGGCAAAAGTGACCGGCATTATTTCTTGACCGGCAAAGTCATCACCGTGGTCGGCATCGTGCTGAGCGCCGGCGCGGCGTATTTCGCCTCGATGTATGACAACGCGATGGACGTGATTCAACTCGTATTTAGTTTTGTAAATGCACCGCTGTTTGCTACGTTCTTGCTGGCGATGTTCTGGAAGCGCACGACTGGCACGGGCGCGTTCTATGGACTTTTTTGCGGAATTGGCGCTTCGACAATGGTTCATGGTTTGACGGTTGCGGAAGGAAAAGGCGGCTGGCTCGGACACAAACTATATGAATTTCCTTCATCAATGGCGCAAAACTTCTGGCTTGCCGCAGTTGCGTTCATCGTCTGCTTCACTTTCACGCTGGTGATTTCGCTGGCGACCGCGCGTACCAAGTCCGATGCTGATTTGAAGGGCCTCGTTTATTCGCTCACGCCGAAAATCAAGTCCGACAACCTGCCGTTTTTCCTGCAACCGGGCGTCGTGGGCGTCGTGTTGCTGATCGCCTGCGCCATCCTCAACGTCATTTTCTGGTAAACCTTAACTATCAACCAAACTAAATATATGGGACTCGATATTCGCTGGCCGATTGGCCTCATGTTCACCCTAATTGGTGCGTTGCTCGCCATCTACGGCATCGCCAAACCCGGCGGTTCCGTTTCGCTCGGCATCAACATCAACCTCATCTGGGGCGTCGTGTTGCTTGTGTTCGGCTTGCTTATGCTGTTCGGCGCAATTGGTGGCAAAAAAAATCCGCCGTCCGCTTGATAAAAATCCTCACCCGCCGGGAACTCATTGTTGCCGGCCATTTTTATTTTCATGACCAGCCTGCAACAACTCGCGGCCCAGACCGCGCAACAGTTCGTCAAAACCTATGGCCGGCCGCCGCGCTGGATCGTCGCCGCGCCCGGTCGCGTTAATGTCATCGGCGAACACACGGATTACAACGACGGCTTCGTGTTGCCGATGGCCATCGAGCACTATGCCGTCATGGCCGCTGACCGCTCGACCGACGGGAAAAATATGTTTCAAATCCGCGATGCCTCCGGCGTCGAGCCGGTGCTGGTTGATTTATCCGCACCCGTCCAGCCCGGCACGCCCAGATGGGGCAATTATCCGCGCGGCGTCATCGCCGGTTTTCTGGCACGCGGCATCAATCCCGGCGGCCTCGACGTGCTGCTGCATTCGACCGTGCCGTTGGGTGGCGGACTCTCCAGCAGCGCCGCATTGGAAGTTTCCACCGCCACCTTGATCGAGACCGTGACTGGAAAAAAAATTGATCCGGTCGAAAAAGCGTTGCTGTGCCAAAAAGCAGAGAACGAATTTGCCGGGGTGCCGTGCGGCATCATGGATCAATTTATTTCCGTGATGGGGCGGCAGAACCATCTGCTGCTGCTCGACTGCCGTTCGCGCAAAACCGAACTGGTGCCGATGAGCGACGCCGCCGTGTCGTTGCTCATCATCAATACGAACGTCCGGCACGAACTCACCGGCGGCGGTTATGCCCAGCGCCGCGTTCAATGCGAAATGGCCGCGAAGATTCTCGGTGTCCCGGCGTTGCGGGATGCGACGATTGAAACCCTCGAACGCGCCAGGGACAGGATGGACGAAATGGTTTTCCGACGCGCGCGCCACGTCGTCGGCGAAATCGGACGCACGGTTCATGCGGCGGAAGGCGTTCGCGCCTCGAACTGGCCGACGGTCGGCCAGCTTATGTATGCAAGCCATGTTTCGCTGCGCGACGATTACGAAGTGAGCTGCAAGGAACTCGATGTGGTCGTGCAAATCGCGGAAGGCATCGGCCTCAAAGGTGGCATTTACGGCTGCCGCATGACCGGCGGCGGCTTTGGCGGCTGCGCCGTGGCGCTGGTGAAAACGGAACTCGTCGAAGCCATCTCCAAACAGATCGCCGCCGACTATAAAAAGAAAACCAAGATTGAAGCGACGATTTTCGTCTCGCGTCCGGCGGCAGGCGCAACGGTGATCAAAGCCTGAATTCTTTTCGGAGGGTAAGCTTGTAAGGCAGGCTTAAATTTACAGCCCAAAGACGAGAACTAATCCACGCCGAACCAATGATGACGAGTTTGAAACCATCGTTAAAGAAATGCTGCGCTTGATGGGAAATTATTGCGGGTGAAGTTTATTTGCTCAGAATCACTCGCGGATCACCCTTAAATTCCATTATTGCGATAATATCTTTAGGGTTGATAAAAACCATTGGCTCCAAACTTTTGTCCCAATCAGCCCATTCTCGGATTTCGCCGCGCTCTCAATAAAGCAAATTATCCAAACGTATAAAATTACCGTTTGAGCTTTATTGACAAGCGTTTCCACACTTTCGTCCGAAGAGCCAACATAATGATATGTGCCTTCTTTGCCTTTTTGTTGGTTTCAATTTTAAACCAATTCATAGATTTCATTTTTATCCAGCCAACGTTTCTCCGAGTTTTCTTGCGCATCAATCGCAAATCGTAAATTGTCAAATCAATGATTCTGGGCATCGGCATTGACATCATCGAAGTGGCACGCATCCGATCGTCGTTCGAGAAATTCGGCGAGCGGTTCGTGAACCGGATTTTGCTGCCGGACGAAATCGCGTACTGTCTCTCGCACAAAAATCCCGCGCCGTTCATCGCCGCGCGTTTCACGGCGAAGGAGGCGATCTCCAAGGCGTACGGCACGGGCATCGGCGCGTCGCTCGGTTGGCAGGACATGGAAATCCGCCACAAGGAATCCGGCGAGCCGTCTGTGGTTTTGCACAGCAAAGGGAAAAAACTTTTTGTATCGCGCGGCGCGAAGCAGTTGCTCATCAGTTTGAGCCACACGGAAAATTACGCGGCGGCCACGGCGGTTTTGGAAGGTTGAAACCGCCGCTGAACGCGAATCAACGCAGATTAAAAAACTTTAAACACGAATTTCACGAATTTAATTCGTGCTAATTCGCGGAATTCGAGTCAACCGTTTCTCCTTTTTTCGCCGCACATTTTCATCCACAATCCGCGCATGGAGCTGGCGATAGCGGCGATTTTGATTTTCGCGGGCGCGAGTTTCTTCTTCGCGCTGGCGGAAACGGCGCTCTTTTCCCTCGGCAAATGGCAGGCGCAACAACTGGCGGAGCGTCATCCGCTCACGGGCAAAATCGTCGCGCGGCTGCTCGAACGTCCGCAGGATTTGCTGGCGACGCTGGCGCTGGGCAACACGTTCGCCAACGCCGCGATGCTTGCGGTCGCGTTGCGGATGGTGTTTGACGCGCACTGGGTGCTGGCGTTGACGATGATTGCGCTGCTGGCCTTGACGCTGATTGTTTGCGAGGTTTTTCCAAAAACATTGGCTGTGCGCAGGCCGGAGCGCTGGGCATTGCGTGTCGGCTGGCTGCTTTTGCTTTTTCAAAAGATAAGCACGCCATTGTATCGCGTGGCGCAGCGGCTGAACTCGGTGTTCCTGAAAAAATCCGCGCGCCAGACGGTCGCGGCGGCTATCACGGACGCGGAATATCACGAGTTGCTCGACATGGCCTACCGGCAGGGCACGCTCGCCGAATCGGAAAAGGAAATCATCCTGCAAATCATCAGTCTTGACCAGCGCACGGCGCGCGACGTGATGCGCCTGCGCGCGGGCATGGCGTGCATTTCCGACGACGCGACGGTCGAGGAAATGATTTCTGCCGCGCGAAAATTCAAGCATCGCCGCCTGCCGATTTACGATGAAACGCCGGACACGATTGTAGGCATTTTGAACACGCGGGCGTTGTTGCTCGACCCGAAAATTGATTTATCAGAAGTCATCGAATTTCCGTCATTCGTGCCGAAGACGATGAACCTGCTCCAGCTTTTTCAAAGTTTGCAGAAGCAGCATCGCGGTCTGGCAGTGGTGCTGGATGAGTTTGGCGGCGTCGCGGGACTGGTGACGATGGAGGATATTCTCGGCGAACTGGTTGGAAAAATTCGCACAGCCACGCAAACGGAAGGTTTTGTGATGGAAAAACTTTCGCCGGGTCGCTGGCGCGTGAACGGCACGATGAGGCTGGACGATTTCCGCCGCGAATTCCCCGCGCTTGGCGAAGTGGCGGGGGCCGAAACGATGGGCGGTTTGCTGACGCACTTGCTTGGCGTGGTGCCAAATGCCGGCGAGTCGGCGACGTTTCACGATTTGAAGTTCACCGCGCAAATCGTGGACGAACGGCGCGTGCGCGAAATGCTGGTGCAGAGGCTCAAATAAATGGACACGAACATTCTTAATTGGGTTGTGCTGGATTTGTGCCTGCTGTTGTCGTTTCTGCTGTCGGGCATGGAGGCGGGCGTGTTCGCGCTGAACCGGCTGCGCATGCGACGGCTGGCGCGCGCGGGCAAACCGTCGGCGAAGCTGCTTCAGGGCTTTCTCGAAAACCCGGAAAAATTTCTATGGACGATCCTCGTCGGGAACACGTTGGCGAATTTCTTGATCCTGGGCTTTGCGCTCGCAAAAATCCACGAATGGTTTTTGGGTGATCATTTATTGATCATCGCGATTTTTGCCGTCACGGTTTTTTTATTTTACACGTTTTTCGATCTGCTTCCGAAAATGCTGTTCCGTGCGCATCCAAATTCACTGTGCCTTTCGGCGGCAAACATTTTCCGGTTCGTGAATTTCGCGCTGAGTCCATTGGTTTTAATCGTTGCGGACGTGTCCAAAATGATTTTACGGTGGACGGGCGGGAAGGCATTCACGGGGCGGCTGTTCGGCAATCGCGAGGAAATGCGCGCGGTAATGCAGGAATCGGCGCAAGTGCTTACCAGCGACGAACGCGCGATGATCAACCGTGTGCTCGACCTGCAAAATTTCAACATCGGCCAGATCGCCACGCCGGTCGCAAAAATGGTGGCGGTTGAAAAAGATGCGCCACTCGGTGACGCCTTGAAGCTCGCGAGAGAGAAGAATGTTTCACGTTTGCCGGTCTGGGAAACGCGTGATGGCCGTCACCGCATCGCTGGATTGCTTGCGGTCAACACATTGTTGTTCAGCACAACGCTTGATCTGCAAAATTCCGCGTCTATGCACATGACGCCTGCGTTGTTCATGGAGGAAGATGTGCGACTGGAGATCGCGTTGCGCCGGATGCAGCGCGCGGGGCAGCGGCTCGCCATCGTGCTGGCGCGCGCCGGTGGCGAAGCTGGCATCGTAACCTTGGAAGACATTTTGAAACTGATGTTCGGCGAGGTGAAATTGTGAACTGGAACGAACTCATCCAAGACGGTTTAAAGCTGCTGGCGGTGGTTTTGCTCGTGTTGCTGAACGCTTTTTTTGTCGCGGCGGAACTCGCGCTCGTGCGCATCCGGGACACGCAACTGGAAGCGCTCGTGGCGAAGGGCAACCGCCGGGCGAAGATGGCGCGGCACATCGTCACGCACATTGACGCCTACATCAGTACGACTCAATTTGGCATCACGCTTGCCAGCATGGGGCTGGGCGTGGCGATCGAGCCGGTGTTCCGGGATTTGCTCGAACCGGTTTTTGAATTGTTGAAAATCACTGCGGACGATGTGCAGAGCGGGATCGCCATTGGTGTCGGCTTTTTCGTGAATTGTTATCTGCTGATTGTTGTCGGCGAACTGGTGCCGAAGGCGATTGCCATCCGGCGCACGTTGCAGACATCGCTGTGGGTCGCCAGCCCGCTGAACTGGTTCTATCGTTTTTCCTATCCGTTCATCTGGCTGCTGCACCGCTCCTCACAGTTCGTTTTGCGCCGGTTGGGATTTTCCACGGACGAATTCCGCAGCGTGCATTCCGAAGAGGAGTTGCGACTGGTGCTTTCAGCGGCTCAAAGCGCGGCGGGCGGCACGGCGGTGGGGCGCAATATCATCTTGAACACACTTGATTTGCGCCATCGCACCGCGCGTGAAGTCATGCGCCCGCGCCACGAAATCACCGCCTTCAACACCGAAGCGATGCTTGAGGAATGTCTTGTGCTCGCGGAGAAAACACGCTACTCGCGCTTTCCGATTTGCGAAAGTGGCGATCTGGATAAAACGCCTGGCGTCGTCCACATTAAAGACCTTTATGCGCTACGCGACAAGGCGTGGATGGCGGCGGATTTGCTGCCGGTGGCGCGCAAGTTGATTTACGTTCCAGAAACGGCGCGGCTGGAAAAATTGCTGCAACTGTTTCTCGAACGAAAATCGCATTTTGCCGTCGTCGTGGACGAATACGGTGGCACGACCGGCATCGTGACTTTGGAAAACGTGCTTGAAGCGCTCGTCGGTCAGATTCAGGACGAATTTGATTCGGAAAAATCCGAGATGGCGCACGTCAGTGAAAATGTCTGGGAAGTTGCCGGATCACTGCCGTTGCATGAACTCGAAAAGATCATCGGCACGGTTGAACACGATGAGGGCATCGCGACCGCCAGCGGTTGGGTAACGCAGAAGTTTGGCGGATTTCCAAAAGTCGGTGACACGCTGATGGTCGGTGCCTGCGAGTTGCGCGTGGAGGAAATGGATGGCCTGCGTGTGGCGCGATTGAAATTGACAAAGCGCGAATAACGCACGCAGTGTACCTGGAACGGTTTTGCACAGGAAGCTTTGGGAGACATAACAGCAACGCGGTGCATCGTGTTTACGTGAAACGTGCCCTGATGGAATTCCGTCACTGGAAGATTACTAACAACGAGCCGCCGCAAAGGTTGCATAAGCTCCTGCTCCTGCACCACCACCGCCCGAAATTGTAACCAAAGGGACAAATTCATACCCGCTGCCACCGGAAGTCACGCTGATTCCAACCACAAAATCATTAAAAAGAGTCGCAGTGGCTGTCGCTGTTTGTTGGGCATCAACCGAGCCCAAACCGGTTAAAAAAGTAAGAACGAAGAAAATGATCCCCAAAAGTTTTCCCTTCCGATTCATAATCGTTTTTTATCACAATCAGGCTATTATGTAAACAAGATAATTTGAAGAATTACTTTGGCGCCAATTCACAGGATTGCCAACCCAGATTTGACTTTTAACACAGTGATAAGACAATATCAGGCATTAAATGTCTAAACAACGAGTGGTCATTATGGGTGCAGGTCCCGCCGGCCTGACGGCAGCATGGGAATTAACGCGTCAAAGCGTCGAGGTCGTCGTTTGGGAGGCTGACCCGGTTTATGGCCGGTGGGATTTCCCGGACGGTCGAAATAGACGGTTTCCGTTTTGATATCGGAGGACACCGCTTTTTCAGCAAATCAGTTGAGATTAATAAGGTCTGGCACCAAATCATGCCGGATGATTTTATTGATTGTCCCCGGCTTTCGCGCATTTACTATAAAGGAAAATACTTCAACTATCCGCTCGAAGCGGTCAATGCATTTTTTAATCTGGGGCCCTTGGAAACGGTCAATGTGCTGTTCAGCTATTTTAAAGCGCGGCTTTGCCCAACGGCTTGAGCAGACGCGCAGCAATCAGAATCGGCACATCATACGGCTGGCAATTGAGCACCCACGTCCCTGTTCCGCCGTCAGGCGCGCCGGCAAAGTGCCACACTCATTGGCGCAACATATTGTTCGTGCATTTATGCGTGCTTTGATGAGGTAACACCGTGGCGTGCGTGGTGGGAAAAGTCCTCGCGCAACGCCGGTGCGGGAACTGGTCATCGGGACTATGCGGCCAAATAAAAGTAACGGAGAAACCTAGTCATTTTAGTGGCGAACTGTGGAACTGTGCCGGAGAGAAATTAAATCAATCGCGAATGCGTTCGTTTCACGGATGTTTTTTGGTTTGGATGTTTCCAAGTTTAGAGGAATTTGGCGGCAACGGATTTCGGCGGCTCAATAAAATTGCGCTGGCTACGAACCAAGCCATTAACGGCGGATACAAATAGCGTCCTCCTAGGATCATTTCACTACCGGCGAGCGCTTTAGTGTAGAAATTTGATGTTGGCGAGTCCTGTCCCATTGCTCCACCTAGAATCGTGATGCATATCACGATAGAATAAATAAAACACACCACAAAAAAACTAAATGCCACCCTGCGGATGCGGCTGCCTTTCATGCAAAATAAAACAAAAACCAGCAGGCTGACCCAACCGAGTCCCAAGGTCGCATTGTCAACAAATGACTCCAATCCCATCCATTTACCGCCCCATAAGGCATGATGACCATCGAGCGAGATCCATGTTGCGAAATCGTTGTTAAACAGTCGTCTGGAAACCAACGCCACCCAGGTCATGGGGGCGGTTTTGATTGACGCCATCCAATTTTGCATCACCAGATGGGGTGCCAGATCGTTGGGATGGCCGATGGTGTGGGCGCGGTAGAAGAAGTAAGGCAACCAAGCCAACAAACCCACCAGCCCCGCGATGCCAATGCGATGCAATGGCCACACCACGATCCGGTCTTCCCTGACCAGAAACAACAAGATTCCCCATACGCCAAAAATGATTCCGCCGTCTATCCTTACCATTGCCGACCCCATCAGGATGAACAGTCCCAATCTCAAACGTCTAGGCTCTTTTTCAGCCATACCAAGGGCGAGTTGGATGGAGGCCAGTGCGATGTAAAATAAAAATGGGATGGTGCTGCCCTCCCAACGGGTAAACATCAAAGTCGCCGGAAGCAAGGTGATTATTGTTGAGACCGCAGCCATCAGCCATGGTTTTTTGCCGCTGAATCGTCCGGCACCTAATGCGGCAAAAACAAGTAGCAAGAGCATCCATTGATTCCAAAACTTGATTACAAACTCATTGATGTGTCCCAGCAACCCCCACTGGAACGCATATAGCAATGAAACAGTTAACGGATAGTTCGGAACGGTGTATGCAAATGCCGGATTGGATGCCCATGACCAGATTCCCTTGCCTGCGGTGTAGTAAAGCAGCTTGGATTTGAACTCCCATGTCGCAACGGCGTCAAACTCTTGCATGCCGTCCAACCCGGCCAGTCTGAACAAGCACCAAAACATTATGCCCACAGGAATCAAAAGCAGCCACCAAAAATACTTTGCGCTGAATTCCAAGCGGAGCGGTTTCCAGTTGCGCAACAACAAACCGATCTCCACCAACGCCCACACAATGACCGCAATACCTAGAAACTGCTCCAACCTAAACCCCATGATTCGCAGTAGAAGGATTAACTGCATCAACAAATATATCCCGACCGCCAGTCCACAGGCGAGCCATTCACCTATTGACAACAAGCCGCGTAAATCACCAAACAGCCATTTAATCATGCGTGTGCCAGCCAACGCTACCGCCAATGGCAGCAAAAAAGAAATGAGCGTGTCTGTCCCCGAAGTCAGGAGTGAATTGGTTTCCGCCGGCCGCGGAGCGATCGGTTTAAGCGCCTTTATTTGCCAGCCGCTGGCCGCGGACTGTCCCAGAACAAAATCATAACCCGCCTGTGCCAACTCCTCCGCCGAGGCGGGATTGCGGCCCCCCGAATACCCGTTGATGCCGAAGGTCAAAGATTTCCCCAAAGAGATGCCCACTTCTCGCGGATACAAGTAATTATTAATAAAATAATAATATCCAAGATTCCCCCCGTTTTCAGGGCCGAGCATGTTCAGCAGAAAAACGCTTGAGTTTGTCGGGATCTGCGCGTCCAGTGAACGGCAAAATGAAGACAGGGGAATGCACATCGCATCGCGACGAATGGGATCAGACTCGCTGCCAAGTGCGTTGGCGCGTTTCATGAGCTGGGAGAAAACACTGCCGTCACCATTTTCTGTCTTGGCGGAGAGGAAAGTTGTGTAGACCGCCGCCGCTGCGACCAGGACAATTCCCGCCGTCACTAACAATTCCAGCCAGGTTAAAACCCCGATCCTGCCAGTCTGTGCCGGATGCTTCAATTGGTTGGGTGCCTTTGGCATATCAACGGCCAGCAAGGTTTTCAACGCATCAGTTGCCGGCTTAACTTGAATTTAGGACAAATTCCGGCAACGCCTTTCCAGTAAAACCAACGTCCGTAACGGAAGAAATTTTCCCCGGCCGCCGTTTATGGTCGCTGATGGAAATTCGCTTTTGACTTCTCGAGCGAAGGCGTGTTGGTTTTCAACTGAAAACATTCTGATGAAGCTAATGAAATGTATTTTGCTGTCAAGCGCGCGCCGTTATTTTCGATTTCGTTTTGAAACGGCGGCATGAGCCAGCGGCTTGAAATCTGGGGCGTTTACCAGCGCGCGCCACGAATGGCAAACACGGCGACCACTGCCAAAATAATTACGTCAGTGGCGACCGCCAGCCAAAGTCCGTGCATGGCCGTGCCGACGGCAAAAAGCATAATTGCGCCCAGCCAGACGGCGAGCGGATGAAAATCCGGCGTGCTGCGCTTGCTCAATTGTTTATTGATCAAAGCGGGAGTGGCGAACGCAAGAATAAGCAGCGTCACGATAAACCAGCCGACGGAATTGGAGAGCGGCGCGCCTTGCGGCGTCAATGAATAGCCTGCCGTCGTCCAAATCCAATAATGCTTTGCGTGCACGGCGAACGGTTCGAGCGCGCAGTCGAGGAACATCGTGAACAACGCCGTCAGGCCGATGAGCCAGAAGCCGTAGGCCCGGATTTTTCGCCATGGACGCAAAATCAATCGCGCCACGCCGCGCGAATTCAAAACCGCGACGACCCACAGCAACGGCATCGCCCACGGCAGCGTGCCGAAAAATTTCTGACCGATTTCAGTACCAAACATGAACGGCCCGAACGGAATTCCACTCGTTGCCCCGAACAGGTGCGCCACGCTGCCGATGAACATGATGATGAACGCGGCGAGCAAAACATTTTGCGACGGCAGTTGCCGGGCGAGCGCATCGAGCGTGCTGATGGTCGCCAGCAGGAGCAGCAACGCTTCCGGCCAGTTGGAATCCGATTTTATGGAGACGATGGCGAGCGTGAACAGAAACCCTGCGGCAAGCAAAAAATTGGACAGTTGGCATGTCCACGCCAGAAATTTTCCGCGCGCATCAGGCGTAAGTTGATTGGTTCTGGTTTCCGGACGCATGGCTTCGGTCAAAGTACGAGATTATCTTTGTGAGTGCAATGAGCACACCATATTTTAGAATTCCCTTGTCTCGTGGCGTTAAAACTGCTTTTCTCCAAAAACCGTTATGACGTTGGACGAAGCCAAGACGCTGATCAAGACATGCGCCAGACAAATGGATGCGCACTACGATAAAACCGTTTTCGACGAGTGGGCGGTCATCTCGCTCGCGGAAAACAAGGCGCGTGTGCTGGCCTATGTCGGCCCGCGCAACGATGATTTCCTGAAAAACTTTGCAAACGACCTCGGCTCCTTGCGCGCGGAACTGCTGGGTGCGAGTTACGGCGTCGGCGATTTTGCTTTTGCGCGGCACGGCGTGGGCACGCGGTTTGAAGGCTTCATGGTTTTGGGTTCAGCGATTTATTTAATCTGCAACAACACGCACGAGACAATGGATGCGATTGCCAAAGACCCGAAATGGCTTAATGCGCAGGTGCCGTTCGCGGAACTCGGCGACAGGCTGCGGATGAGTCCTTTGTTGATCACTTCCGACACGCAGTTCTTCAAAAAATAATTCCGTTTTTCCGGCGAACTTCAGCCGAGCAGGCCTTTGTAGAGGAAAACTCCATAGGCCGCGACGAGCGCCCAGCCGACGGCGCGCGGTAATTGCCCGAACAGCGCGACACAGAAAAAATGCACCAGCGTCGCGGCGAGCAGGATGAGCATCGCCGCGTGAAAAAACGGTGGCATCGCCATCGTGTGATATAGTGCGTAGACACCGAGGCAGAGGGGAATCGAGACGTGCGCGTCGCCGACTTGCGAGGTATAGACTGTTTCGGGCTGGCCGCGCCAACTGTAGTAAAACGCGAGCAGTGCGTTCGGCAGCACCATCAGCCAGCCACTCAACCAGCCCAGATATTTCGCGCTGATGAAGCCCGTGTGGATGTGCGAAATCCAGTTCACGAGCCAGTCGGTGCTGACGTAAATCCCATATGCGCCGGCCGCGAGCAACGCCAAATCCAGCGGCAGCGTCCAACCCAGCGACTGTCCCTGCCGCACATTATGTTTAAGCACGTCAAAAACGTGGAAGCATTGCCAGAACAGAAACAGCCCGACCAAAACCAATCCGTCGTTGAAATCAATCCGGCCCTTGCGTCCCATTACCCAGGCCGCGCCGGTAAAAAAAAGAATGGCCGTGAGCGTCAACAAAAGCGACAGACGGTTCAATTCGGAGGTTTTGGCGTCAACCTTGCCCTTTCTTTTGTAAGAATTTTTAGCCGATTTTTGTTTTTTCGGTATCAGCCGGATGCCCCAGATGATGGCGGGCAGGCCGAGCACGAGCGTCATGTTCGTGACATTGTTGACGAGTGAATTCGTCATCACGTCCGCGCCGCTGCCGCCGTTGCGGCCGAGGATGATTGCAAAGATGAGATTGCCCATGCCGGTGCAATACGGCATGACCAGCGTGCCGAGCACGGTGCCTTCAAAGCCCTTCGCGCTCAAAACTTCCAACCGCCAGATCATCAGGAATGACGCCGCGAGAAACAGCACGAGAAACAGCCACGGCGCAAAGACGCCTTTGGCTTCAATCCAATGGATGAACGGGTTGAGCACGCGCGGAGTTTAATAAAAAAAAATTCCGGCGCGAATTGTTTTAGCAAAAACGTCGCGCAAGGGACGCGAAGCGGGCGAAGGATTTTTTAGCCAGAGATTGAACACGGATTTGCCCAAGCACCAGAATAAAAGATTCGTCTGGCAGCAGACTTCCTGATAAAAGAAGCGACGGTATGACCATTTTGCAAGGCAATAAACGGTTTGTCGAATCTCAATATAAGTAGACATCCAAAACACGGCAGACGTCGAAGCAGATGGAGCGGTGGCTATTGGCGAGGAATCTTCAAAGCTGAAAACCGGCAAGTTCGCCGTAATTGTCGACCTGGCAAATTCCGGAAAGAATGAAGAGCAAATCCAAACCGAAATCAAGAGTCGGTATGGCCAATTAAGCGACAAAACTTTGTATTTGATTGGTCGCGAATGGCGCAGAGTCAATGGGTGTCTGCGTCAACGGGATGCCAGCAAGACAGCGAAGTTGAGCAGTTAAGTTAAAAACTCGCTAGTGCCTTTTCAATCCTTGCCAGCGATTTTTCTTTGCCCAAAACCTCTAGCAGATGATACAGGCTCGGGCCGGCGGTGTTGCCGGTGACGGCGAGGCGGGTCGGGTGGATGAGCACGCCCACTTTCACGCCGAGTTGTTTGGCGGTTTCTTTCAACGCGGTTTCCAGCGGCGCGGCGTCGAAGGAATTCAGCGCGGCAAAGGCGTCGCGGAGTTTTTCGAGGCGCGGTTTGTTTTCAGGAATGAAATCTTTTTTGGCACCGTCAGGCTGGTAATCAAATTCGTCGAGGAAATAAAATCCGGCGTAGGCGGGTAGCTCGCTGAACAATTTGAATTTGCCTTTGCAGGTGTCGAGCGCGGCTTTGACGTAGGCGAGCGGAAACTGGTTTGTGTCAATTCCGGCCTTGGCGAAAGCGTGGACGGTGAGTTCGTAAAAGCGGTCGTCGGCCAGTTCGCGCGCGTATTCGCTTTGCAACCACAGGAGTTTTTCGTAGTCGAACCGCGCGTTGTGCCGGAGAATTTGCGGCAGGTCGAAGCGTTCGATGACTTCGTCGCGCGACAGTTTTTCGCGATTGTCCTTGGGCGACCAGCCGAGCAGGCAAAGGTAATTAACGACGGCTTCGGGCAAAAATCCTTCGTCAAGATAGCTCGTCAGCGACGCGCCTTTGTCGCGTTTGCTCATCTTGGAGCCGTCGCCGTTCAGGATGAGCGGGATGTGCGCGTAGTGCGGCGGCTTGACGCCAAAGGCTTTGAAAAGCGCGATGTGTTTGGCGGTGTTGCTCAAATGATCCTCGCCGCGAATGACGTGCGTGATGTCCATCTCCAGATCGTCAATGACGTTGACGAGATGAAACACGGGCTGGCCGTCGGAGCGCAGGATGACGAAATCAGGATCAATTTCCTCGCGGTCGGTGAGTTTGCGGACGACATCGCCGACGACGAGGTCGTGAATGACGACCGGCTCGCGCTGCATTTTGAATTTGACCGCGCCTTCGTGTTCGTAAGCAAGGCCTCGTGATAAAAGCGCTTCGACGCGACGCTGGTAATTTTCCTTCCGTTGCGATTGAAAATATGGGCCGAAATTTCCTTTACTTGCGCCGGTGGCATCACCGGTGAGCGGGCCTTCGTCCCAATCCAAACCGAGCCAGCGCAGGCCGTTGATGATGATATTCACAGCTTCCTGTGAATTGCGCGCGGCATCAGTGTCTTCGATGCGCAAAATAAAAGTGCCGCCGGTGTGACGGGTGTAAAGCCAGTTGAACAAAGCAGTGCGCGCGCCGCCGATGTGCAGGTAGCCGGTTGGTGACGGGGCGAAACGGACGCGGGGTTTCATGGTCGTTTATTTGAACCGCAGATTACGCAGATTGACACGGATGAAGAACAAAAAAAAGGCGCTCCGAAAATCGAAGCGCCTTGATGAAAACGGTAGCTTACTTTTTGACGCCGAGGATCGCGTCCTTCGCAGCTTTGGCGACACGGAATTTCACGACACGCTTGGCTTTGATCTGGATGGTCTCGCCGGTCTTCGGATTGCGCCCGATGCGGGCGGCGCGGTCTTTGAGGACGAGCTTGCCAATGCCGGGCAGCGTGAAAGTGTCTTTCGCATGCTTGTAGGCGAGATGTGCGAGATGATCGAGGATTTCGCCCGCCTGCTTTTTGGAGAGCTGCGCTTTTTCAGCGATTGCGGCGACGAGTTGGGATTTGGATAGTGCTTTGGCCATATGTTTGTTCTCTTTCGATGGTTGTTGTTATTGCGGTTTAGTTA
>Ga0182015_10000100_pt1 | contig 115363 bp, 92 predicted proteins | sample 712P3MmetaG_FD_120478 | JGI IMG/M metagenome (GOLD analysis project Ga0182015, IMG submission 120478) | Permafrost microbial communities from Stordalen Mire, Sweden - 712P3M metaG | ecosystem: Environmental > Terrestrial > Soil > Wetlands > Permafrost | place: Sweden: Stordalen | collected...
AGCTCGCCGGCGTCGGTCAGCTTGACCTGGCGCGCGCCGCGGACCAGCAGCGGCTGGCCGAGCGAGTCTTCGAGCTTGCGAACGGCGATGCTGACGGCGGGCTGGGTGCGAAAGAGCTTTTCAGCCGCGCGCGAGAAGCTGCGCTCCTGGGCGACGGCCAGAAACACTTGTAATTGAGAGAGATCCATGCGGGTGCCCCTAAAACGTGCGATTGACTCCCATTTGCGTTATAATGCGAACTTATAGGGAATACAAGTAATATAAATTGGACTTGCTGCCGGGGGGCGCTCAGACTACTGACCTCGGCCGGGTACCGGGCGCCGCGGGGCGCTCGCGACATTTCATTATTCATTATGGACCACATCCAAATCTTCGACACCACGTTGCGCGACGGCGAACAATCGCCCGGTTTTTCGATGACCGTGCCGGAGAAGCTGCGTCTGGCGCGCCAACTGGCTGATTTGGGCGTGGATGTGATCGAAGGCGGCTTTCCGATCGCATCGCGCGGCGATCTGGATGCCGTGCGAACGATCGCTTCGGAAATCACAACCTGCCGCGTGGCGGCTTTGGCGCGGGCGCGGCGCGAGGACGTGGAGGCTGGCCTCGAAGCGCTGGCTCCGGCGCGGCATGCGCGGCTGCATATTTTTCTCGCTACATCCGATCTGCATCTGCGGCACAAGCTGCGTTTGTCGCGTGAAGAAGCGCTCGAAGCCATCTCAACGATGGTGGCCTACGGCCGGCAACATTGCGCGGAAGTGGAATTTTCGGCGGAGGACGCGAGCCGCAGCGATTTGGAATTTTTGGCCACAGCGGTCGGCGCCGCGATTCGCGCCGGAGCCACGGTGATCAATCTGCCGGACACGGTCGGCTACGCGGTGCCCGAGGAATACGCCGCTATGTTCACGAGCGTGCGCGAGCGGCTGGGCGATCCCGCGGGAATCACCTGGAGCGCGCATTGCCACAACGATCTGGGTTTGGCGGTGGCGAATTCGCTGGCTGCGGTTCGCGCGGGCGTGCGCCAGGTGGAATGCACGATCAACGGAATCGGTGAGCGCGCCGGCAACGCTTCGCTTGAGGAGATCGCCGCGGCGCTGGCCGTGCGCTCGGTGAGTTTCGGAGTAAAAACGAATCTGCATCTTGAGAAGCTCTATGCCACGAGCCGCATGCTGAGCGAAGTTACCGGCGTATCCGTGCCGCCGAATAAAGCCGTGGTCGGCGCGAACGCCTTCGCACACGAAGCTGGGATTCATCAGGACGGCATTCTGAAAAATCCGCTGACGTACGAAATCCTGTCGCCGGAAGCGGTGGGCGTTCCGGCGCGATCGCTGGTAGTCGGCAAACATTCCGGGCGCAACGCGCTGCGCGCCAATCTGAAAGAGTTCGGTTACGAGCCGACCGACGAAGAGCTGGCGGAATGCTACCGGCGCGTCAACGCGCTGGCCGACGAATCGAAACACGTGAAGCAGCGCGACCTGCTGGCGATCGCGCACGAAGTGATTCGCAAGCGAGTTTTCGCCACGCCGTCCGACGACGCGCGCGTGGCTTCCTGAGCCGCGCCGGCAACCGCTCCGATCCCGCAAACTAAATGATCGCGCAAACAATCAGCGCACGCCCAAGCGCGGCCCCTAGCGCGAAAAAGAAACGCACCGCCAGTCCGAAGAAAATCGTGCTTTTGCCGGGCGACGGCATTGGTCCCGAAGTCACGCGCGTGGCCGCCGACGTTCTGCGAACCTGCGCGGCGGAGGGTGGCTACAGTTTCGATTTCACGGAAATGCCGTTCGGCGGCGCTGGGATCGAAGCCGACGGCGAACCGCTGCCGCAAGCCACGCTGGCGGCATGTCTCGACGCCGATGCGATTCTGCTCGGCGCGGTCGGCGGACCTCGATGGGAATCGCGGCCGCAGGGCCAGCGTCCGGAAGCGGGGCTGCTCGGGCTGCGCAAGAGCCTGGGCCTTTACATCAACCTGCGCCCCGTTCGGTTGCGGACGGCGCTGGCCGGAATTTCGCCGCTGCGGCCCGAGCGCGCCAAATCAATCGACATCGAAATCGTGCGCGAGCTGGCCGGCGGTATTTATTTCGGCGAGCACGGCCAGGAAACTGTCGATGGCGTCGAGCGCGCGTGGGACGTGGAAACTTACACCGCGCCGGAAATCGAGCGCGTGGCGCAGTATGCATTCGCGCGCGCCGAAGCGCGGACGCAGCGCGTGGCCTCGGTGGACAAGGCCAATGTGCTCACAAGCTCGGCGCTGTGGCGGCGCACGGTGACGCGTCTTGCGGCGCGGCATCCGGACGTGAAGCTCGAACACATGTATGTGGACAACGCGGCGATGCAACTCGTGCTGAACCCATCGCAATTCGACGTGATCGTGACGTCGAACATGTTCGGCGACATTCTGAGCGACGGCGCCGCGGCGCTGGTCGGCTCCATCGGCCTGATCCCCTCGATGAGTCTGGGCTTCGGCCCGTCGCTCTACGAACCGATTCACGGATCGGCGCCCACGCTGGCGGGAAAGGACGTGGCTTGCCCCGTTGGCTCCATTCTGTCGGCGGCCATGCTCCTGAACGAGAGTCTGGGCCTTGCAGTCGAAGCCGCCGCGGTCGATACGGCGCTGGATCGCGTCCTCGAACGCGGATTCCGCACCGCCGACATCGCCGAGCCCTCGGGCCAATTGATTGGCTGCGCCCGATTCGGCGAGCTGTTGAACGCGGAGCTCCGCGCGACCCTTAAGCGGCAGTCCGCGGCGGGCAAGGCGGGCGGCGCCTGAGGCCGCGCAGCGCCCCGTAAACCGATTCGCTATTTCTTCCCCTTAGAACACTTGCCACCGCCCTCCGGGAGTGCTAATTTCTTGCCTTCCCGTGACCTCGTACAATTTTCTGGTCCTGTGGCTTGGGACTCGGCCTTGAGTCAATCCGACGCACAATCCGGGCATTCCGAACGGTCTAACGGCAGGGGCCCCCGTGTGCCCCGCGGCGCGCCTGTGGCGCCGGCCGAAGCGGGCGCTTCGCCCGTTTACTGGCGCATTGAAGGCAGCCTGTTGGACCTGAATGCGCTGCGCGCCATCACGTATCTGGCGTGGAACGCGCAGAGCTTCGCCCAGCGCTGGGCGCGCCATGCGGCAACGCTGCTACTGAGCGTGCTTCGGCCGCTCCTTTACATCGTCAATCGCGCTTTTGCCACGCGCGTGGTGCACACGCTGCTGGCCGGAATCACCCGCGATCGCCTGGATCTGCTGGGCGAAGAATATTTTGAATACGTTTTGAAACCGCAGCTTCGGCCCGCCGGCGTGGAGCAGCTTCGGAAGCTGATCGAGCAGCGCGGCGATGTGGTGCTCGTCAGTCAGACGCTCGATCACATCATGCGGCCGCTTGCGCAGCATCTGGGCGTCGCGCGGATCATCTCCAATCGTTTGGAATTTCGCGACGGCGTGGCCACCGGGCGCTTGCTCGATCCGATCGTTCTGCCGCGCGGGCCATCGTCGCTGTTCAGCGGCCACAAAGCCGATGGGCGATGGGATGCGCACCGCGTGGCGCGGGGATTGCGCGCGAAGTCCACTCCCGCGGGAACCTTCGGCGCCGAACAGGTGCGGCAGGCGATTCAGCCCGCGGCGCGGCCGGCGCCGGCGAATCATCAGCCGGTCGTGACGTTCGGCCCGAAGACGCGCGTCGAGCCGCTCTCCGTGCGCCGCGCTTTGGCGGGCAAAAACATTCTGCTCGTCGGTGTGACCGGCTTCATCGGCAAGGTCTGGCTCGAGCATTTGCTGACGAATCTGCCGGAGGTCGGCAAGATTTCGCTGCTGGTCCGGCGGCAACGCAGCACCACGGCCGAGCGGCGCTTTGAAAAAATCGCGGAAGAATCGCCGGTCTTCGAGCCGCTCGAGGAAAAACTGGGCGCGGACTTTGCGCCGTTTCTGCGCGAGCACGTTGAAGTTGTCGAAGGCGACGTTGGCAAGCCGGGCCTGGGATTGGCGCCCGAAATACGCGAACGTCTCGGACGCACGCTGGACGTCGTGGTGAACAGTTCCGGCCTGACGGATTTCAATCCCGATCTGCGCGACGCGCTGGCCAGCAACGTGGAAGCCGTCGCCAACGTGATCGCATTCGTTCGCGAATCGGATCACGCCGCGCTGATGCATCTTTCCACGTGCTACGCCGTCGGCGGGCGCGACGGCCGCGTCAGCGAAGAATTGATTCCCGATTACACGCCGCTCGGTGTGGAAGATTTCAACGCCGAGCAGGAATGGCAGCAGCTCAACGAACTCGTGCGCAACGCGGAGGCTCGCTCGGAAAGCCCCGAACTGCGCGCCGCGCTCGAACGCCAGGTGCTGGGCCGGCGCCGCCAGGCGCCGCTTCCTCCGGGCGCGGAGCTTGAAACGCAGATTCGCAAGAACCGCGCGCGCTGGCTGCGCAATAAGATGACGCGCGCCGGCACGCGCCGCGCGCAGCGCCTGGGCTGGCCAAACACGTACACGTTCACCAAGAGCCTGGCCGAATCGCTGATCGTGCGGCGCGGCGCGGGCCTGCCGATCGCAGTGGTGCGGCCATCGATCGTCGAAACTTCCACCGAGGAGCCTTTCCGCGGATGGAATGAAGGAATCAACACGTCGGCGCCACTTTCCTATTTGCTTGGCACATATTTTCGTCAGTTGCCGTCGAACGCGCGCAAATGTCTGGACATCATTCCGGTCGACATGGTGTGCCACGGCATGACGCTGATCGCCGCGGCGCTCGTGCTGCGCCGCAACGCGCCGCTCTATCAACTGGCCACTTCCGCCGCGAATCCGTGCGACATGGGCCGCTCGATCGAGCTTACCGGCCTGGCGCATCGCAAACACTATCGCGCGCAGCAGGGCCTGGAACACTGGATGCGGCTGCGTTTTGAAACCATCCCGGTCTCGAAAAATCGCTACCAGAAACTTTCCGTGCCCGCGCAGAAGGCCGTCGTGAAAGGAATCAACCGCGCCGCCAGCGCGCTGCAATTCAAAAAGCCGCCGCTGGCGCGGCAGGAACGCGATCTGGCGCGCGTGGAAAAACTGATCGAGCTGTACGAACCGTTCATCCTGCACAACGAACAGGTGTTCGAGTGCGACAACGTCGAACTGCTTTCTGCGGAGCTGCCGGAATCCGAGCGCGCCGCGTTCGGCTATGAGCCGCGCTCGATCGATTGGTGGGAATATTGGATTCAGATTCACGTGCCCGCCCTGCGCAGGTGGGTCTATCCGCTGATCGAAGGCCGCGCGCCGGAACCGACGCCGCGCCGCCACTTCCGATTGGACGAAGCGCCCGATTCCGGCGGCGAGCCGCCCGCACCCGTTCCCGGACCCGGACCCGCGGGATCCGCGCCCGTCTCCGACGCCACATGGCACTCTTCCTGACTGGCTCGACCGGCTACATCGGCGGCCATATCGCGGCGCGCCTGCTTGCGCAGCCCGATCGTGGGGACGCCGAGCGCTTGAACGTGCTGGTGCGCGCGAAAGATTCCGCCGACGCGTCCGGCAAGCTGTGGCGCGCGCTGCAACTGCACATGAGCCGCGATGCGTTCGCGGAAGCGCTCGGCACGCGGATCGCGATTTTTCGCGGTGATTTGACCGCAGCGCGATTCGGTCTGGACGACGCCGAATACCGGCGTCTGGCGGACACCACCGACTCCGTGATCCATTGCGCGGCGTCGCTCAATCGCAAATCCGAAAAGAGCTGTCTGAATGTGAATCTTCGCGGCACGCTAGAAGTCGTGCAGCTCGCGCGGCGCGCCGCTGCGGGCAATGGGTTGCGGCGCTTCAGCCAGGTCAGCACAGTGGCCGTGTGCGGTGAGCGTAATCGAGAGGTCGTCACCGAAGACGCGTCGATCGATTGGAATCGCTCCGACTACGATCCCTACGCGCGGACGAAAAAATTCTGCGAGCACATGGTGCGCGAATTGCTGCCGGACGTGCCGCGCACCGTATTTCGCCCCAGCATCGTGCTGGGAGACAGCCGTCGCCCCGAGACCACGCAGTTTGACATGGTGCGCGCGTTCGTTTTTCTGGCGCGCTTGCCGGTTCTGCCGTTTCGTCCGGACGATCGCATTGACATTGTTCCTGTGGACTATGTGGCCGATTCCGTCGTCGCACTGCATCGGAAGCCGCGCCCTGAGCACGAGATTTATCACCTCTCCTCCGGTACGGGCTCCGAGACGTTTCGCCAGTTAACGAATACGCTTTCGCGCGCCGCGGGAAAAATGCCACCGCTCTATTGGCCCGGCCTTGAAGGACCGTCCGCCGGGCTGATAACGCGGCTTTCGAGATCGAGAAGGGGAATCGGCCGTGGCGCGTCGCTGCTGAAAGTTTTCTGGCCGTATCTCACGTGGGACACGGTTTTCGACAATACGCGCGTGGTCGCGGAGATGGGCCGCGCCCCCGCTCCATTTTCAAGCTACTGCCACCCATTGTTTCGCTTTAGTGTGAAGCATCGATTCTCGTATCCTTATCGCGATTGGTCCGGGCCCTGGCCGGCGGCGCAAACTGCTCCGGCGCATTCGATCGGTGGAGGTGGGCGCCCATGATGGATTTCGTTCTGGAAATGTGGGTCAGCGAGATCATCGAGCGGACGCGCCTTGGGTGGATGCTCGGCGCGGGCCAGCCGTGGCAGCCGGGCGAGCCGCTGAAGCTGCTTTTTGCGGGCTACAACGGCACGCGCAACACGGGTTCGGATTTACGCGTGCACGAAATCCTGCGCCAGGTGCGGCAGGTGCTGGGCGCGGAGCGGCTCGAGCTCGCGGTGATGACGCAAAATTTTGAGAGCTCGCGCGGATATTTCGGCGACGCGCGCCAGGTTCATCTGCCCGATATTTTTCCGCCATTCCTGCGCCGGGAAGTTCCGCGCCATCACGGCGTGATCGCGTGCGAAGGCTCGATGTTCAAAAGCAAATTTGCCAGCGCGTTGACGACGATGATGATCGGCTCGCTGGGCATCGCCGCGGCGCAAAATAAATTGTCGGTGGGCTACGGAGGCGATGCGGGCGAAATGGACCCCATGCTCGAGAAAATGGTCCGCCGGTATTGCAGCCGCTCTCTCGTGATCCCGCGCAGCGAAGAATCGCAAGCGTTGCTGAGCGAACTGGGCGTGCCGACCGAACTGGGCACGGATACCGCGTGGACATTCGAGCCGCACGGTCCGGAGTACGGACGCAAAGTTTTGATGGACGCCGGATGGGACGGCCGCAAGCCGGTGCTGGCCGTGTGCCCGATCAATCCGTTCTGGTGGCCGGTGAAGCCGTCGATTCCGAAGTGGCTTGCGCGCACATTGTTCGGCGCTTACAAGCAGAGCCACTACCGCACGATCTATTTCCACAAATCCGGCGCGGAAGTGGACCGCGCCTACAAGCGCTATCTCGATGAACTCGCGCTCGCGGTGAATGCGTTTCGTTCGCGACACGACGTTTTCACGATTCTGGTGGCCATGGAAAGCCTGGATGCGCGCGCCTGCGAAGCGATCGCGCCGCAGCTTCCGGCGCCGATCTTCGCGTCGGACCACTACGATATGTTCCAGCTTGTGAGCATCGTGCGCTGCGCGCGCTGGATGGTTTCATCGCGCTACCACGGCATCGTCAGTTCCATGCCCGCGGGCGTGGTCTCCGCGGGCGTCACGATGGACGAGCGCATCCGCAACATGATGCGCGAGCGCGGCCACAATCATCTAATGTTCACCGTGGACGATCCTCAGCTGCACGAAAAATTGATCGAAGCGATGGAGACGCTGGTGCGCGACGAAGATTCGATCCGCGAAGCCATTCGCGTGACCGTGGTGCGCAATTTGAAAGTGATGGCCCGCATGGGCGTTTTTCTCGAGCGGCAGGTGCACACGCGCTATCCCGAATTTCCCGTGCGCAGCGGCGTGCATCATTGGGAGGAATATCTGCCGCCGCTTTCTTCGGGCTTGCGCGCGCTCATTGACGCCTACGAGCCTTCGGCGTCCGCCGCGGCGACGGCGGCGACCACGAGTGCGGCAACAGGAACTCGGTGAATTTTCTGGAGCGCATCTTCGAGAATCTCGGCCGCGCCGCGGGCCAGCCGGTGATCGCGGAAGCTCGCGCCGATGGAGCCGTCTCCGTCGCGGGCGCTGAGCTTCTCGCACTCACTGCCGAAGCGCGCGCGTTTCTTCGCGCCGCCGGCTGCGCGCGCGGCGATCGCTGCGCGATCGTCGCGCCGAATAGCATTCGCTGGGTGGCGCTCGATCTCGCGCTGATGGCTGAAGGCATCGTGACTGTGCCGCTCTACGCGCGGCAGGCGCCGGCGGAACTTGCGGCGATGCTGCGCGATGCACAGCCATCGCTGATTTGCGCGGGCGATGCGGCGCTGGGCGATGCCCTGGCGAGTGAATGGCCATCAGGCCCACGGCGCGTCTTGTTCGACGACATATTCACTCGCCCGGCGGCGGCTGCTTCAGCCGCTACGCCGCCGCTCGCGGCGCTAACTCCGGCGGACATTGTGACCATCATCTACACTTCCGGCACTTCGGGCGAAGCCAAGGGCGTGCAGCTCAACTGCCGCAATATCGATCACATGCTCGCCTGCACCGGCGCGCGTCTGGATTTGCTGATGGGCCATTCGCAGCGCGCCGATCGAGTGTTTCACTATCTGCCGTTTTGCTTCGCCGGCTCGTGGATTCTGTTGCTTTCGTGTTTATCGCGGCGCAGCGTACTCACGCTCTCGACGGATTTCGCGCGCCTGGCCGACGACATCCCCAAGGCCTCGCCCGACTATTTCCTGAATGTTCCCACGCTGCTCGAGCGCATGCGCACCGGAATCGAAGACAATCTTAAAAAGCGCGGCGGGATCATCCTGCGCACGTACGACGCCGCGAAGAAGGAATGGTTCGCGCGCGCGGACGCAAACGGCTCGGCGGGAAGCGGCACACGCGGCGGCGCGTTTCGCCTGGCGCTTGCGCGCCTGGTGATCTTTCCCGCGATCCGCAAGCGGCTTGGCGCAAATCTCCGCGCGCTGATTTGCGGCTCGGCGCCGCTGGCATCCGAAACGCAGCGCTTTTTCGAGATGCTCGGCATTCCCGTGCTGCAGGTTTACGGCCTTACGGAAACCACGGCCATTTGCACGATGGACGATCCTCGACGCGTCGAAGCTGGCGCCGTCGGGCCCGCGATTCCCGGCGTCGAGATGAAGGTCGGCTCCGACCAGGAAATTCTGGTGCGCGGCCCGAACATTTTTCCCGGCTATTGGAATCGCCCCGAGGAGACCGCAAAGGTTTTGCGCGAAGGCTGGTTTCACAGCGGCGATCAGGGCGAAGTCAACGCAGCCGGAAATTGGCGCATCGTTGGGCGCATCAAGAATTTGATCATTTTGAATTCCGGTCACAACGTCGCGCCGGAACCCATCGAAGAAGATTTGCGGCTCTCTATTCCCGGCGCCGCGCAGGTCGTTCTGGTCGGCAACGGGCGCAGCTACCTGGCCGCGATCATTGCGGGGCCTCTCGAGCGGCGGGCGGCGGAAGCCGAAGTGGAGCGTATCAACGGCTCGTTGCCGCACTACAAGCAGATTCGCGCGCTGCACCTGGAGCCCGCCGCATTCACGATCGAATCCGGCCTGCTGACCGCCAATGGCAAGCTAAAACGCGACGCAATCTCCGCGCAATTCCGCGCCGAGATCGAAGCGATGTATCAGAAGAAAGCCGAATCCGCGGCCGTATGAACGATTTCAAAGGCAAAGCGCTTTCCTGGAAACTTGACGGCGGCATCGTCGAAGTCGAGTTGCATTACGCCCCGTGCAACGAGATCGGCATCGCCATGCTCGAAGACCTTGAGCAATTGGTGCAAGCGCTGCCGCAACTTGAATCACAAGCATCGGCGCTGATTCTTCACAGCAGCCGCAAGGAAGGATTTTCCGCCGGCGGCGATTTGCGCGAACTCTATCGCATGTCTCTCGCAGTCGAAGGTGAGGCGCGCATCGAAGGCATGCGCGCGTACGTGAATCGCGTCCATCACGCCGCCAATTCGCTGGACGCTTCGGCGCTGACCACAATCGCGGCCGTGCACGGCATCTGCTTCGGCGGCGGCTTCGAGCTGGCGCTTACATGCGATCTGATCGTCGCCGACAAAATGGCGCGATTCGCGTTTCCGGAATTGCGGCTCGGCATTATTCCGGGCTTCGGCGGCATTCCGCGGCTGCGGCGCGACGTCGGCAATGCGGTGGTGCGCGACCTGCTCTTCACCGGGCGCAGCATCAACGCGGTGAAAGCGCAGTCCGTCGGTCTGGTGAGTCAAGTGGCCGCAGAAGGCGAAGCGCTGCGCCTCGCGCGCTCGACCGCGGCGCAGGCCCTGAAATACGACCGGCACACTCGCGCGGCGTGCAAGAAATTCGCCAAGCCGATTCCGCTCGAGGACTTGCGGCGCGAGACCGAGATTTTTTGCGAATTGTTCGCCCGGCCGGCGGTGATGGAGGCTTTGCGCAAGTTTGTTGAGAGCACGGACGCGCATCCGTATTTGCCGTAAGACGGCGCGACCTGAGATAACATGAAACGCCGGCTAGCGCATATGGATAAAGCGAATTGGGATCAATTACGATGAGAACACTCGACCAGACGACCGGCGAAGTCCTGGACCTGGCGGCCGCGCACTTCAAGGTTCCGCGCGAACAGCTTTCGGCCAGCGACGATTTTTACCGCAAACTCAAGATCGACAGCCTCCAGGCGCTCGAATTGCTCACGCGTCTTGAGAACCATTTCGGCATCGAGCTGCCGGATTACGAAGTCCAGGGCGTCAGCGACTTCCGCACACTCGCCGACCGCATACAGGCCCGGCTGTGAATGTTGATCGCGATGCGCTCCGTCAGCCGGATCGACTCGAGCAGGAACGCCTCACATCCAATCGAATAGGGAGGAAACATCATGGTTCGCAAAGCTTCAGCGGTCTGGAAGGGATCGCTTAAGGAAGGTAAGGGAACGATTTCCACCGAGAGCGGCGCGCTCTCCAGCACTCCGTACTCGTTTGCCACGCGCTTTGAAGGCGTTCGCGGCACGAATCCCGAAGAGCTGATCGGCGCCGCGCACGCCGGATGCTTCACCATGGCGCTTTCGGCGCAGCTCGGCGAAGCCGGACTCACGGCGGAGAGCCTGGAAACTTCAGCCGCCGTCACGCTCGAAAAAATCGAAGCCGGCTGGACGGTCACGAAAATTCATCTGGATGTCGCCGCGCGGATTCCCGGCGCCAGCCAGGCGGCGTTCGACAAAGCCGCCGCGAACGCAAAGGCCGGCTGCCCGATTTCGCGCCTGCTAAAGGCCGAGATCACGATGACGGCGACGCTGAACGCCTGAACGCGGCGCGACGCAAAAAAGATCGGCCGAATTTCCGATTTCCGATGCTGGACCTGAAACAATATTCCTGCCTGGGCGAAGCCCTGCGCGCGGCGCTCGATCGCTGGCCCGACGAAGTCTGCCTGATCGAAGCCGATCGCGATCGCGAACGCGCGCGGCTCACTTTTGCGCAATTCAAAGCAATCGCGCTGCCCCTGGCGGCCGGCCTAGAACGAGCCGGCTTCGCCGCGGGCGATCGCGCCGCGATCATCATGACCAATCAATCGAAGTGGCTGATTTCGGCCTACGCCATTTTCTATTGTGGCGGGGTGCTCGTGCCGCTCGATTACAAGCTCACGGCCGAGGAACACCTCCAACTGCTGGCGCATTCCAAGGCCGGCGTGCTGATCGTCGAATATCCGCTGTGGCGCGCGATCGCCCAGGCCAAATCGTTCGCCGCGCGCGCGCTGCCTCTGGTGCTCGTCACGGAAGCGCCGGCCAACGCCGATCTCTTCGGCGCGCGCCGCTGGGAAGAATGCACGGCTGCAATCGAGCCCGAATTTCGCCCGCGCGCGCGGAAAGATCCCGCCTCGATCGTCTACTCCTCGGGCACCGGCGGGCGGCCCAAGGGCTGCGTGATGACGCACGAAAATTACCTCGAGCAATGCATGGCGCTCACCGCGCTGTTTCCGTTCTGGCCGGGCGTGCGCTATCTCTCGATCCTGCCGACCAATCACGCGATCGATTTCATGGTCGGCTTCATCGGCCCGTTCACTTGCGGCGCCTGCGTCGTGCATTTGCGTACACTTCGTCCCGAATATGTCCGCGACGCGTTCGTGCGCTACAAAATCACCTACATGACTCTGGTGCCTCTCGTCCTGAAGAATCTCGAGAAAGGCCTGCGCGCGCGTTTCGCGGAACTTCCGAAATCGAAGCGCTTCGTGCTCAACACGCTGATCCGCGCCAATCGCGGCTTGACGCGGCGCCAGCCGAACGTAGAGGTCAGCCGCCGCTTGCTGAAGCAAGTGCACGATTCGTTCGGCGGCGAACTGCGCGCGCTATTCGTCGGCGGCGCGTTCACCGAGCCGGCCACGCTGCAATTTTTCTACGATCTCGGAATTCCCGTCGCCAATGCCTACGGCTTGACGGAGGCCGGAACCGCCGTCACCGTCAACGATTTCAAGCCATTTCGCGCCGACACCGTCGGCCGCGCGCTGCCCGGCATGGAAGTGCGCATCGCGAATCCGGACGAAGAGGGGATTGGCGAAGTCGCCGTGCGCAGCAAAACCGTGATGTCGCATTACCTCGACGATCCGGATTTGACGGCGGAAACGATCGTCGACGGTTGGTTGATGACGGGCGATCTTGGGCGTCTCGACGGCGCCGGCCACTTGCAACTCTTCGGCCGCAAGAAGAACATGATCGTCACGGCCGAAGGAAAAAATATTTATCCCGAGGACATCGAGAACGTCTTCGAGGGCCTGGCCGTGAAGGAGTTCTGCGTGTTCGCCGCGAACTATCTGTGGCCCGCGCACACGATGGCCAACGAGGAATTAGTGATCGTCATTCGCCTGGAACCCGAGCGCGAGATGGACGACGCGCTGCGAGCCGATCTCGCCGCGCGCAATCAGCGCCTGCGCAACTACAAACGCATCGGCGGCTACCTCGTCCACGACCGCGATTTCCCCAGGACCGCGTCGCTCAAAATCAAACGCAACGTGCTGGCCGACGAAATCCGCCAAAGCCGCGCGCGCAGCGAAGTGGTTCCCGTATGAACGCCCCGGCACGAAAACTATTCGCGATCGTGAATCCCGCCGCGGGCGGCGGCCGCTCGCGCAAACACGCGCCGGCCGCGCTGCAGCGCCTGCGCGACGCCGGCCTGGAGGTCGAAGAGCATCACACCTCGCGCCCCGGCCACGCCACCGAACTCGCGCGCGCAGCCTACGCCGCGGGCTGGCGCAACTTCATCGCCGTCGGTGGCGACGGCACCGCGTACGAAATCGTGAACGGTTTGCTGCCGGATTCGATCGGCGGCGAACGCCCGGCGCTCGGGTTTCTGCCCGTTGGCACGGGCAATTCATTCTTGCGCGATTTTTTCGATGGCGGCGCGAATCATTCCGCCCGCGCGATCATCGAAGGCCGCCGCCGCCCCTGCGATGTCGTGGTCCTCGAGCATGAAGGCGGCGCAACCTATTCCATCAATATCGTGAGTGTCGGCTTTGCCGCCAACGTCGCCGCGCTTGCCAATCGCCGCTTCAAGCGCCTCGGCCCATTCGGCTATGTTCTGGGCGTCTTGTCGTGTCTCGCCACGCTCGATCGGCGCGCGTTTCCGCTGCGCGCCGATGGCGAAGCCGACGCCGATCACCGCCGCTGCCTTTTTCTATCTTTCAGCAACAGCAAATTCACCGGCGGCAAAATGATGATCGCGCCCGACGCCAAGACCGACGACGGCTTTGTCGAGTACGTGCGCTGGGGACCCATCAGCCGCCTCGGACTGATCTGGAATCTTCCTACGCTGTTCGACGGCACACACATTCGCCACCCGCTGGCTTCGCGCCGCGCCGTCCAGCGCATCGAATTTGAGGCAGGCGCGCCGGTCGACGTGATGGTTGACGGCGAAGTGCTCACCACCCGCTGCAAAAGTATCACCGTGCTTCCCGCCGCGCTGGACGTGATGGCGTGATTCCTTCCGCTCTGGACGTTCCCGCAGCGCCAGCTCCCGGCGGCGATCGGCGCCGCAAAAGCGGCTTCTTCACCAACCTGCGCAGCTTCTATCACTGGATTTTGTGCGGCGCCTATTTTTTCCTCGTGTGCCCCTACCTGGTGCTGAAAGCCACGATCGTGAACCCGCGCACACACGACGGCACGCAGCGCAGATTCAGCCGCCATGTGATGTATCTCGCCGGGGCGCGCATCGAAACGCGCCGCGCGCCGGGCTACGATCCCTCGCGCACAAGTTTCTTCGTCGTGAATCACGTCAACCTGTTCGATCCGTTCGTGCTCTACTGCGCGATTCCGCAATTCATTCGCGGCCTCGAACTCGAATCGCATTTCAAGATTCCCGCATACGGTTGGATGATGAAGCGCTTCGGCAACGTGCCCGTTCCCGCCACGCATCGCCCGGCGGATTTAAAACGCATGTGGCGGCTCACGCAGGAGGCGCTCGATTCCGGCATCAGCCTCGTCGTTTTCCCCGAAGGCCAGCGCACGATCACCGGCCGCCTCGGCCCATTCAAAAATGGCGTATTCCGCATGGCGCTTGAGACCGGCACGCCCATCGTGCCCGTCAGCGTCGTCGGTTCGTTTGAATTCAACAATAAGTTGGGATGGGGACTTCGCCCAGGCCCGGTCGTCGTCCATCTGCATGACACGATCGAGACCGCGACACTGGACAAGGAAAACGACGTGATCGCGCTGCGCGACCGCGTGCGCGAAATCGTCAATCGCCCGATCGAAGAATACTATTCCGGAACGCATTGAATGATGCGTGTGGGATCTCAGGCTGATTCGGGATCGAATACAGCGAATCCACAGGCCCGTGCGACCTGACCGAGTTTTCGGTCAGCGGTGACGAACTCCACGTTCTGGTCACCTTCGACAGAACTTGGTGACCAACGTCCCTTGTCGCGCAGCCAAATGGCGGACGCCAACTGAATCGCGTCGGCCGTGCGCAATTCAACAAAGCGTTCGACCAAACTGGGGAAATTGCTCAACGTCTGCGTCGTCATCTCCACCACGTTCAGGGAAAACATCCAGTCGAGCTGAAACGCATCCCGCGCCGCCTCAAGGGCACGCCGCGCCTGCTCATGCGTTTCGCCTTTGGGCCGCTCATGCAGAAACCTCTTTGCAAGCGTGTTGTGCACCTCCGCGAACGTGAGAAGGGAGGAAAACAGGCGTTGCCGAGTCCCCAACCGCTCGATCATGGCGTCGGTTCCTCGCTCACGGAGATAGAATTTCAATAGGGCGGACGTATCGACGTAAAGCATCAACCCCGGTCTTCAAGAAGAATCTGCGACAAGCTCTTGCCACGATTGATCGGCGGCTTGCGCTTTCGGAAGGGTCTTGTGGCCAAGCGGATTTGGCCTTCAGCGGCCAATCGGCGTAACAATTCGCCGGGTTCTTGCGGTTCTCCCTGCGCGCGCCGCACCGATGTCAGGCGGGCCACCGGCTTGCCTCGATCGGTGATTAGCAACTCCTCGCCGGACGCAACTCGGCGAAGATAGCGGCCCAAGCGATTCTTGAGTTCCCTGCTCCCGACGCTCTTCATGTAGCTACCTCGAACTCTATTGTAGCTACATTGATGAAGCCGCGCAATATAAGGGGAACGATGGCGCGAAATTACAAACTCAGTCGAATGCCGGGCAGCGTGCGCCCCGCCTTGGTTTCCTGCCAGGTGTACACGATGCGGTGAATCACCGTCAGCGTCGCAACCACCGCGATCACCCACAGCACCGGCGCCATGCGATTGAACAACCCGCCCAGAATCAGCAGGACCATGCGCTCGGGCCGCTCCATGAAGCCAACCTTGCATGTGGGAATCAGCGATTCGGCGCGCGCGCGCGAATAGCTCACCATCACCGATCCTGCCGTGGCCACCGCCGCCAGCACCACGTACTTCGTCCGCGCGTTCACCGCGTAATAAACCAAAAGGCCCATATACAGGGACATATCGGCGTAGCGATCGAGCGTCGAATCGAAAAACGCGCCGAACGCCGTCACCTTGCCCTCGCGCCGCGCCACCTGCCCATCGAGCATATCCAGAAACGCGGCGAACAAAATCACGCCTGCCGCGGATCGAAACTTGCCGAGCGCGAAAAACGCCGCCGCCACGCCATTCACGGCCAGCGCCAGAAACGTCAGGAAATTTGGATTGATGCCCGTCGCGGCAACCGCATTCACGATCTTCGTCAGCAGCCAGCCGCAAACCACGCCGATCCACCGCGTGTAACTGAAACGCGGATTATCTGTGTTCGTCGCCATGAAGTTGCTTCGCTCCGCAATCCCCGCCGCTGGAAATCATACGACACGCCGCAGCGCGCCTCAAGCCGCGCGCGAAGACGTATCGAATCGCAGGCTGCGGCGCCAGCGCACTTCTTCGATCGGCCCAACGATGAACGTGTAAGAGAGGCAGCCAAGCACCGCGATGATCGCAGTCGCCGTGAACGCCCAGAAAAATCTGCCGGTGCGATCCACGATGAAACCTGTCAGCGCCGCCGCGGCCACGCCCGACAAATTGGCGACGAAGTTCTGAAATCCCGTCCATTTCCCGGCGGCTTGTGGACCCGCCAGCGCTTGCGTGATCGCCCACGCGTTTGAGGCCGCCACGCCATATGCCGCTCCCGCCAGAAGTAAAAGCAAGATCGCGCCACGCAATCCCGCCGCCGCGACGGCAGCCACGAGGAATATCGCCGAGAAGATCATCCCCGCCGACAAGAACCCCTTGCGCACAATCGTCGGCGCGCGGCCCGCGATGATCCACCGGTCGGAAAGCCAGCCGCAAATTGTTGCGGTCACGGAGCCCACCAGATAAACCAGCGCGCCGATTCGCGACATTCTGGTCAGCGTCAGATGGCGCTCGCGAATCAAGTAGTACGGCAGCCAGGTAATCAGAAAATAGGAAACGTAATTTACGCAAAATAGTCCCGCGCATGTTCCCCACATCGAACGCTGTCCCAATATCTCCGCGATTCCCGGCCCCACGTGTTTGCCTCCCGCCGCGCTCAAGGCCGGGCCGCGCGGCATCCACCAAATCCAGGCGAGCAGCCACAACATGCTCACCAACCCCAGCACAATGAAAAACGGCCGCCAGCCGAATTTCGCCATCAGCATGCCGCCGGCCAGAATGCCGAGCGCCGGTCCGAGCCACACTCCCGCCGCGATCGCCGAATTCGCAAAGCCACGGCGAGTTTCCGGCAGATGATTCGCAAATATTTTCGAGAACGAGGGATACGCCACCGATTCGCCCGCGCCCAGCAGCAGCCGCGCCGCGAACAATCCAATAAGCCCGTGCGCGAATCCCGTCAGCGAAGTTGCCGCGGACCACAGCAGAAAGCCGGACGCCATTACCCAGTTGACGTTGAATCGATCCACCAGCCAGCCGGAGATCAATTGGCACGAAGCATACGTCCAGAAAAACGCCGAAAGCAAAATTCCCAAGCGCGCCGGCGAAATCCGCAGCTCGTCCTCGATCATCGACGCCGCAATCGAAAGATTCCCGCGGTCGATATAATTTATTAGCGCCGCAATCACCAGCAGCACGACCACCACGGTCATCCCGCGCGAAAGTTTCCCGTCTTCCGATGGCGCTCTGCTGGCCACGTGGTTTCCTCGCTTGAACGCGTCAATCGGATTTTACGCGCGCAGCCCCACCGCCGCGCGAAACCCGCCGTGCCGCCCGCGGCTCAGTAGCTGGCCTGAAACATTCCGTCCGCCTTCGCGAACATATAGTCCTGCGATGTCCATTTCACGAATCTCGCGGGTGGCACGCTCATGCATCCTATGCCGACAGCCATGATTCCCGTGTCCTTCTGAGCCTGGACCGACAGACTCGGAAACCAGGTTTTACCGTCGACGGATTCCATCACGGTCACCTGATCCGCGTTCCAGCACATCGTCAGCGTCGCCGGAAACCCCAAGTCAGGGCTGACCGTATTTTCCGGGAGATCGCCGTTCAACCCGTTCCCCGGCGAAGCGATCATCACCGGCTGCGTCGCGCCGGAGCCATCCACCTTCAGCGCGTTCTGGCTCGTGACCACAGCAAGATATGATTCCGTGCGATCCGCGATCTTGACGTGTGCGTCGTTCTTTTCACTCATGCTGTCTGCGGCCCCCGTGAGGGCCGCACCCGTGGCCTGCGCGCTCGCCGCGCTTGCCGTCAATCGCCCCACCCAAACCGCGCCGGCGCCAAGCGCGAAGCATGTGATCCCCGTGATGAACAAAACTCGAACGTGCGCTTTCATGGTGTTGTCTCCTTTAGCGGTTTCCGACGAGCGGCGCCATTCTATAGGACCGCAAGAATTCAAGGAAATAGACTGGCTTCCCCCGACGGCGCTGGCGCTCCCGCCAAATCTCGTCGTATCCTGTGGATTCGATCCGGCGCGTTGACTCGCTTGGCTCGCGCGCAGCTATCGAGGCTGGTCGGAATCGGAGGCATATGAAATGAAAATCAAGGCGGCTATCTTCGCCATCGCGGTTCTCGTCGGTTTTTTCCCCGGCGCCGCGGCCTTCGCACAAACCATTCAGTTCCAAAGATATTTCCAGTGCAATGGAGAGCGCGTCGCGATCGACAGTTGCTTCAACGACGGCGACAACGCGCACTGCCTTGTGATGTATCCCGATCGCCCGCTGCACAATGGATTCGAGGTTCAGCTCACAATGTTGCGCGGCGACGTTATCAAGATGATCCAATCCTGCGTGGGCCCATCGGCGACGCTTGCTTCGACCGGCAACCCCGCCCCGCCCAACTCCTCACCCGCGCCCGCCGCCGCGGTGCCGAACCCCAACACGCCTCCGCCGCCGCCCGATCCCTCCGTCGCCACAGCGCGCGCGGCTGGCGTGGACACCACGGTCTTCGGCATTCCGCTGGGCGAAGCCTTCACCCTGCCGCACTGCCAGCGCGGCAACGACCTCGTCTCCCAGGTCGACGGCATGGTGAATGGCGACGTGGACCCGGCTGGGCTACTCGATCAGAACCAGCCGACGCCGTGCTATGGCGCGAATCCCACGGAACTTCAAACTGGCGAAGCCTACGCCTGGATGCCCGTCGACACCGTGATCAAATTCTCCGACGACAAGTGCGCGTCGTGGCTTTCCGGCTGCGTCGCCTACGGCTTGCTGCGAAATGGACTTCTGCTCTCCATTTTCATGGACCCGGAAAATGGAACCGGGCCGGACGCCACTGCCGAGCAGCTGAGCGCGAAATATGGCAAGCCAACGAACCAACAAGTCGTGGCCGTCCAAAACAGCTACGGAAACTCCGTACAAGTAACAGAATTATTTTGGGAGCTCCCGGGACTGCACATCGAATATAGTCCCTTGATCGCGCAGACCCAGCGCGGCATGTTGAGAATCGAAACCGAAACCGGCTACCAAATCCGGCTCGCCGCGCAGAAGGCGATTGAGGCGAAAGAGCCCAAGCTGTGACGGCAACGCCGTGCCCGCCGCGGTATCGCAAAACCTCCGAGTTTACAAATGACGACGTGCGCGTGACCGTCGCATGCAAATGAGTGCGAAGAACTCGAAGTCCATCGCAGCCGCGGTTGTAATTCTATTGCTGGCGATGGCGGCGCAGATCGCGTTTTCCGTGCGCGGCGAATCGCCCACCTTCGACGAAGGCGATCATCTCTTCGCCGGTTACATGTCGCTCAAGACCCGCGACTTCGGCCTGAATCCCGAGCAGCCGCCGATGGCCAAGATGGTGGCCGCGCTGCCTCTGCTTCCTCTCGCGCTGCGCGTGCCACCGCTGCAAAAGCGCTACTTCAAACTCGAATCGTATCTCGATGGCCGCGAACTGATCTACCGCAATGGCCCCAATGACGGCGGCCACTACAGCGCGAACACTCTACTGTTCCGCGCGCGCATGGCAATGCTGATTTTTCCTCTCGCGCTCGCACTCTTGGAATTTTTCGCCGGCAGAGAAATGTTTGGAACCGGCGCCGGCCTCGTCGCGATGACGCTTGTCGCCTTCGAGCCAAGCTTCCTGGCGAATGGCGGCCTGGTCACCACGGACGTCGCCGTTTCCTGCATGTTCTTCGCCACCATTTACGCTTTCTATCGCTGGGTGAAAGCGCCTTCGCCCATCCGCCTGATGCTCACCGGAATCGCGCTCGGCTTAGCGCTTGCGGCGAAACATTCCGGCATTCTTTTATTTCCGATTTTGCTTGTCCTCGCCGCCGGCGAATTGATCGGCCGCTGGTGGTCGTTGCGCGGCGCGGAATCCGGCAAGCCGTTGCGCCGCGCCGTGAGCGCTTACGCGGGACGCCTTTTTGCCGGCCTGCTTGAGATCGCGTTTCTTGGCGTCGCCGTGTTGTGGGCATTTTATGGATTCCGGTACGCGTCGCGCCCCGAGGGCTTGTACACGATCCCCGACCTTCCTTCGACCGCGTTAAACCTCAAACCCTTCGAGGCCAAAACCATTCTTTACATCGCGCGCACCCGCTTGCTTCCGCAAAGTTACTTGTATGGATTGGTTGATGTGCGCCGCGTCGCCAGCGCCATGCCAAGTTACGTTTTCGGAAAACTCTATATTCACGGCGTGTGGTTCTATTTTCCGACGGTGATCGCGATCAAGCTGACGCTGGGAACGCTTGGCCTGCTGGCGATCGCGCTGTATTCAATTCTTTCCGGAAAGCTGCGGCGTCCTCGCGAAATTTTCTTTCTCGGCGTTCCCGTAGTTTTTTATCTCGGAATCGCGATGGTTTCCGAACTCAGCACGGGCGTCCGTCACATTCTGCCCGCTCTCGCGTTCCTGCTCACACTCGCCGCCGGCGGCGCGTGGACCATGGCGCAAAGCAGCAAATCCTGGCGCTACGCGCTTGGCATTCTACTCGCGGCGCACTGCGTCAGTTCTCTCCACGCGTACCCCAACTACATTCCGTACGCCAACGATGCCTTCGGCGGACCAAGCCAAACGCACCGCTATCTCGCGGATTCGTCTTCCGATTGGGGCCAGCAACTGATCGCGACGAAATCCTATCTCGATCGCAACAACATTCACGATTGCTATTTCGCTTACTACGACGCGCCGGCTGTGCTGCCCGGCGATTACGGAATTCCCTGCCAACTTCTGTTTACGCTGGGCACGCTCGGCCAAGTTGACACCGTTGTGCCGCCTGAAATTCACGGCACCGTGCTCATCAGCTACTCCGACCTGAGCGGCTTCGAGTACGGCACGAAGGTCCGAAATCCCTACCAGGATTTCGTCGCGCTGAAACCGGATGCCGTGATTCAGGACGGCATCGCGGTTTACAACGGCGATTTTTCGATGGCCATGGCGGCTTCGCTCGGACATCTCGGACGGTCGAAGATCCTGCTGTCCAAAGGAGACTTCGCCGGCGGCATCGGCGAAGCCGAGACGGCAGTGGCCGTCGATCCCGACTGCTTCGACGCGCAGTATGTTCTTGGAAATCTCTACAGTGCCTTCGGAAGAAAAGCGGATGCGTTAGCGCACTTCAAGCTTGCACTCAACATCGCCCAAACGATGGAGCCGGCGGCGCGAGCCCAGTGGACCCAGACGCTTCAGCTTCGGATCGACAGCTTGTAACGTCGGCGGCGCCGCGCGATCAAAATCTAGCGCAAAAACGCGGATGCACACCACAAGATCGGCGCCTGGCCGTGCAAATCACCGGTGTTGCGCGCGCGCGTTAAATAGTAATTGAGATCGTTTTTCTTGTTCGTGCCTTCGCATACGTCGCTGATATCGCCGTCCGCGTTGATCTTGCTCACAAGACCGAGCCAGCCTTTTCGCGCGGCGGCGCCGTAAATCTTTTTATTAAGCCAGCCATTTTTCACGCCCGTGATCATGGCGAAGGTGAACATGCCGGTGCTTGAAGTTTCGTCCCACGCTTCGGGATGATCGATCAGTTGTTTCCACAATCCGTCGGCGCCTTGATATTTCAGCAACCCCGCCATCATTTTCTGATAGCCCGCCATGATCTTGGCTCGTTGCGGATGATTCTTGGGCAATGACGTCAGTAATTCCGCCATCCCGGCGGCCATCCAGCCATCGCCGCGGCCCCAGTAAAACGGCACGTCCGGCGCATGATAAAAAAGTCCATTGGGTTGCTGCAGCTTGTCGAGGTATGCGGCCATCTCAAGCGCGGCGCGGTCCAGATACCTTGGATCGTGCGTCGCGCGATAGGCCTGCACTTCGACGGTCGTGATCATGTACATATCGTCGATCCAAAATCGCGTTTGATCGCTCAGCCCATCAGGCGTGGGATTTGCCCATTGCTTGTCGACCATGCCGCGGCCGAGTTCAAGATATCTCTGGTCACCCGTCTCGATGAACAGTTCGAGCGGTACCGCGCCGAAGATCGTCGAATCCACGTTGATCGGCGGCGGAATCAGTGCGGCGTCGGTCGTGAACAGCGGCTCAAAGCGCGTGGTCAATGCCGCGGTCATGTCCTTCTGTCCGGAGAGCTTCGCGAACGTGAGCGCTCCGTACCATGTAACCGCTTCCGGATACGTGATGCGCGACGGCGCGCCCGGCCGGCCGAAATTTGTATGCGGCGTGGCGATGAAGCGCTGGGCAACGCGGGTGCCGATTTCGCGCGGCGAAGCGCCGGCGGGCCAGTTCTCAAAACTTTTGACTTTGGTTGTCGCCGCGCTCGCGGAAACAATAATTCCCATTGCCAAAATTGCGCACAACGCAGTGCACATTTTTTTCATGAAAATCGCCCTCGAACCAATCCTTACTTAGGCACTAATCAAAGCGGTGGCTTGCCGAGCCGTAGCCCGCGCGGAGAGATGACGTATGGCCCGACTTCGCCCTTTGGGCTACGTCGCGGCAGCCTTCGCTGCGCTGCCGCTTGCGAAGGCTGGTGGGCCTGGGTGGACTTGAACCACCGACCTTCCCGATGCACTTCATCGGGACGCTCTAACCACCCGCTCAATCCATTGTCGGCTCTTCATTTTCTTGATTTGGCGCTCGCGCCGCATCGCCTCGGCCCGGGATTCAAAGCCCTCCGAATGGACAAGTTCCCAAGGCCCCCGGTTTTTGATGGACGGAGTGCGGTTGTTATTATGCTCGAACACACGCTTGGTCAAATTCTCCGTTTGGCCGACGTAGAACCGCCCCGTCGTTTGACTTCGCAAGATATAGACGTGAAACGTCATCGAAAAAACGATGGTGGGCCTGGGTGGACTTGAACCACCGACCTCACCCTTATCAGGGGTGCGCTCTAGCCACCTGAGCTACAGGCCCATCGTCAAACAAATTGCGGCGGCAGTGATTTTAACATCAGCGCGCCGCGCGTGCCTAGCGAGGCATAACCCTATAACAACGCGATCAAGTCGATTTCAACGCGCGCGTCGCGCGGCAGGCGCGACACTTGGACGGTCGCGCGGGCCGGCGGTGTGCCTGGAAAAAAGCGCGCATAAACCTCGTTCATTTTGGCGAAATCGGCCATGTCCGCCAGATAGACCGTGGTCTTCACGGCGCGCGCCAGCGAAGTTCCGGCGGCTTCAACCACGGCTTTTAAATTTTCGAGCGTGCGCTCGGTCTGCGTGGCGACGTCGCCTTGCACCAATTGTTGCGTTTGCGGATCGAGCGCGACCTGTCCCGAAGCGAAGACAAAGCCATTGGCCTTGACCGCCTGGGAATATGGACCGATGGCTTTCGGCGCGCTGCCGGTTGCCACAGCTTCAATCACGATGACCTCCCATTGCTGCGAATTTTCAGAGTGCGAGCGGCGGTGACCGGCCGCTCAACGCCCGGGCGGCGCAACCGCCGCCGCGGCGCCGGGCTGATGCGCCGCTAGAAAATCGGCCGGGATTCCCGGCTGATTCAGCCACACGCGGAAAAATTCCGCGAAGTCCTGATGCGTTTCCGCTTCGACCGCCGAACGCAATTCCTGCGCTCCGACTTGCTTGCCCGCCATGTCGTGAAAAATGCGGTGCATCGCGCGGCGCATCGGTTCGGTTCCGGCGCGTTCTTCGAGCGCGACAAAGAACAGTGCGGCTTTGTATCCGCTGGCCACGCGTTGTGCGTGCGGATAGCCCGTCGCCGGCTCAAGCAGTGGCCGATCGGCGGCAAGCTGCTGCGCGGCCTCGTACCGCTGCACCAAATCCGCGACGGCGGCATCCCCCGCCGATTCGCCGCCGCGCTCGCGCGCCGCCAACGTGACGGCGTAAAGGCTTGCGCCGCGGCCCATCAAAATCTGCGCATCGGGACCGGGCCGCACAATCCAACCGAACCACGAGCGCGCCAGTTCGTATTCGGCGAGTTCGATCACCGGCTCGCTTGAAAGTCCGGCCGCGAACGCGCGCGCATCGAGCAGTACTCCACCGGGGAAAGAAGCGCCGCCCGGATCGCCGGCCGGGCCGAATTCGGATGGAAGCGATTCCTGAGTTTCAACTACGCGAAGCGTTTCGGTTGCGCCCGGTCCACGGCCGAAAAACCGCTCGTAGGCGCCGCGCGCATCCGCGAGCCGCGACGCGAGCGTTTGCGCCGCAGCGGGATCGAGCGGTTCGAGCGTCCAGAATACGGGGTTGGGACCAGGGGCGCCGATCCCTTTTTCCTGATAGTTGCCGGCCACGACAAACGGAAATGGGTCTCCCGGCTTGATGCGAAACAGGCGATCGGATTCCTGCTTCGGATGGCGCTCGCCGACTTCGGTTCCAGAGGCTGCCACAAGATCGCCGGCCGGCGCCAGAACGCGGAGAATCGTGCGCACGGCGTCCGGTTTGCCCTTTGAGAACACGCCGGGCGGCGCTTGCCAGAGCGGAAACGCGGAATGATCTGCCACGTGAAAACTCGACGCAGCCAAACCCATCGAGCCGCGTCCACCAGCGGCGGGCGCGAGATCGTATTCCAGGACTACGCTATGCATGCGGTTTGGCGCGCCATCGGGCCACGGCGGATCGAACGGGACGCGATCGAGCTGCGCCGCGGCGCCCGGAAGCAAGATTGGCTCGGCGTCATCGCCATCGACGGTGGCGCGAAGATTGCTGAGTCCAAATGTGGAGCCGGCCGGCAGTGCGACGATCAGCGAATCGAGCGGACGATTGCCAACGTTGGCCAAGCGATCGCTGACGAGGATATGCAGCGCAGGCGGATCGGAAGGCTGCGCGCGAACCTGGATTTCGCGCGCAGCCAAATGATACCCAGCGCCGAGCGGCACGGCGCAACCCGCGAGGCCGGCCGCCGCACACATTCCGAGCAGAAAATAAAGCAGACGGCGCGCGCGGCTCAAGTTTGCCGATGAAGTGCGCCGACCGATATCCCACGAGGAATTGTTCATGCGGCCATCAATGACTGCGCCGCCTGTTTCTGACGAAGCCTTTGGCGGAGGCGCGATGGCGGTAATCCAGAATCTGCTGGGCCTGGGCATCGGTGGTGCCTTTATCGAGCAGCGCTGCGACTTGCGGCTGCGTGAATCCGGCATCGAGCAACTGGGCAAGCATGTCACCGGAGAGCGAAGTTTCGCCGGCGGCGCGGCGCTGCGCTTCGTCAAGGATGAGCGAGTCCGGAATTTTCGCCAGATGCATGGCGAGCACCTGTCCGGCATAAACGCCCAACTGGCCCATGCGGGCGAGAGCGAGAACGGTGTCCTTGCTTTCACCGGCGCCGAGCAGTTCGGCGATCGAATCGCCGTCGGAAAATGGCTGGCCGGTTTTGCGCGCGAGCTGGATCAATTCGAGGCAATCGGAATCGGAAAGGCCGGCCTGCTTCACTTCGGCGAGTTGCAGGACTTCGTACTGCGTTGGATTGAGCGGGCGAAGCTGATCGGCATTCGAGAATGGAATCGTGGCCTGGTCGATCGGCGCGGGTTGGGCGGGCTCGAGGCGTTTGCAGCCGCCGCACGCGACGGCCGCGGCGAGCGCGCAGGCCAGAATCGCGGCACCGAGCCGGCCACGAGCGGGCGACGGAAAGAGGGCGGAGACCATAGGATCAAACTTTGTAAACGCGTTCGACGTCGTACACGCCGGAAATTTTCTTGAGCTCGGCGAGAATGCCCTCGAGCTGCTTGTTGTCAACAATTTCGAGCGTGGCTTCCACGCGCGCGTTCAATTGATCGGGGCGGCTTTCAAGCGCGCGGATGTTGGAGCTGGCGCCGCTGATGACGCTGGTGATATCGGCCAGCAGGCCGGAGCGGTCCAGCGCGCGAATCAGTATGGTGACGGGGAATTGCGCTTCGGCTTCGCCGGCCCATTGTACGGCGATGCGGCGCTCGGATTGGTAGAGGAGATTTTCGACGTTGGGACACTTGGTGGAGTGCACGGCGACGCCGCGGCCGCGCGTGACATAGCCGACGATTTCATCGCCGGGAATTGGGCTGCAACATTTGGCGCGGAAGACCATCAGATCGTCCTGCCCGCGGACGAGAACGACGGGTTCCTGGCCATCGGCCGCGCGCCTGGGTCCCGCGGGCGCGGGCTTTTCCGCGCCGCGTTCCGGCGGAGCGCCCTCGGTGAGCGCGGCTCCGGCGGCTTTGGTGAGAATTTGCCGCGCGGAAAATTTTCCGTAGCCGAGTTCGGCGAGAAGATCGTCAAGCTTGGAGCAGCCGTGTTCGGCGGCGACGCGCAGCAAATCTTCTTCGGGAATTTTCTTGAGGCTGACGCCAAGGTGACGCGCTTCGCGCTCGAGAAGACGGCGGCCGACTTCGGTGGCCTGGTGGCGCTCGTTGAGATTGATCCACTGGCGGATCTTGGTGCGCGCGCGGGAAGTGCGCACGAAATTGAGCCAGTCGCGGCTGGGCGCGTGGCCCTTTTGCGTCATGACCTCGACGACATCGCCATTCGAGAGGCGATGGCGCAGCGGCACGATTTGTCCATTCACTTTGGCGCCCACGCAGGTGTGGCCGACTTCGGTGTGCACGGCGTAGGCGAAATCGACGGGCGTGGCGCCGCGGGGAAGGGCGAGGACGCGTCCTTTGGGCGTGAAGGTGTAAACCTCTTCGGGGTAGAGATCGACCTTGAGCGTGGAAAGGAATTCGGAAGGTTCTTCCATCTCGCGGGCCCATTCGATCAATTGGCGCATCCAGACGATGCGCTGATCGTCGGCGTCGGCGATCTGGCGGCCGTCTTTATATTTCCAGTGCGCGGCGACGCCTTGCTCGGCGATGCGATGCATTTCCTGCGTGCGGATTTGCACCTCGAAGGCTTGCCCGGCGTGGATCACGGTGGTGTGCAGGGACTGATACAAGTTCGGGCGCGGCATGGCGATGTAGTCTTTGAAGCGGCCGGGCACGGGGCGCCAGATCTGGTGGATGACGCCGAGCGCCGCGTAGCAATTGCGCACGGAGTCCGTGATTACGCGAATCGCCAGCAAATCGTAGATCTGATCGAGGCTGCGCTGCTGACGCTGGGCCTTCTGGCGAATGGAATAGAGCCGCTTAATGCGGCCTTCGACTTCGGCGGGAATGCTGTTTTCCACCAGGCGTTTGCGGATGGCGTCCTGCGTTTCGGCCAGAAAACGCTCGAATGGTTTGCTGCGCTCCTCGAGCGTTTTCTTGAGTTCGAGGAAGGCCGTGGGTTCAAGGTAACTGAAGGCGAGATCTTCAAGCTCACCGCGCATCACGCCCATTCCCAGGCGGTGGGCGATGGGCGCGTAGAGGTCCAGAGTTTCGCGCGCGATATATTCCTGGCGCTCGGGCGCGAGGTAGCTGAGGGTGCGCATGTTGTGGAGGCGATCGGCCATCTTGACCACTACCACGCGGATATCGACAACCATGGCCAGAAGCATCTTGCGGAGATTTTCGGCCTGGCGCGCTTCGGGGGCGATCTGGCCGAGGCGGCCGATTTTTGTGACGCCTTCGACCAGGCGCGCCGTGTCTTCGCCGAAACGCTCGGTGATTTCGCTGATTGGGACGCGCGTATCTTCGACAACGTCGTGCAGCAGCGCGGCGCAGAGCGTGGTGGTATCGAGCTTCATGTCCGCCAGAATGTGCGCAACTTCGAGAGGGTGCGAGACGTAAGGCGCGCCGGATTTGCGCATCTGGCCCTTGTGCTGTTCGGCGGCGAACTCATAGGCGCGGCGCAGGAGATCGGTGTCGTCAGAGGGGCGATTCTGGCGCACCTTGGCCAGAAGCTCGGCGAAGCGAGCTTGAAGAGCCCAATCGGCGCGATTGCCGCCGATCTGGCCGGGAACACCGCGCGGTTGTTCAAGCGACGACATGCTGATCTATTGTAGCTCCGATACAGGGCGGTTTTGCAGAAGCTGCCCAGACTAGTAATGGCTTGATTCGGATCGCGGGAGCGATTGTCGCCGATCAGGCGCGCGCCGGAGAGGTGATGGGCGGCCGGGGAATTGACAATAATCGGACGGTCAGTGATAATTAAACTAGTGTGAACTAGTTTGTATGGAGGCCAGCGTGGCATCGATCGGTGCTTTCGAGGCCAAGACACACTTATCCGATTTGCTCGATCGGGTGAGCCGGGGGGAGAAGATCACGATTACGCGGCACGGCGTTCCCGCAGCGATGCTGATTCCCGTTGTGGAGACCAAGGCAAAGCTAACGCACGGGGAAATTGTGGATGGCATGCGCAAGCTGCGCAAGCGCGCCAAGCCGGGCAAGGTGAGCGTCCGCGAGATGGTTGCGGAAGGGCGGCGATATTGAGCGAAATTGTGATCGACGCCTCGGTGGCGCTGGCGTGGGGGTTTCCGGACGAAGCGAGCGCGTTTGCGGACCGCGTACTAATGGCGCTGGAAGGTCAGACGATCGTGGTTCCCTCGTTGTGGGCTATAGAGATCGCGAATGCAATTCTGGTTGCCGAGCGCCGCAAGCGAATCCGGCAGCCGGAAATACGGCGGTTCGTGGAGTTATTGGGCGACCTGACCGTCGTGATGGACTCGCAAACAGTGACGGAGAGCGTCGGGAATATCCTTCCGCTGGGACGGGAGTACGGCCTATCGGCTTATGACGCCGCCTATCTTGACGTCGCGATGCGCCACGGCGCGCCATTGGCAACGCTGGACGGGGATTTGCAAAAGGTGGGGCGGAAGGCCGGGATCGATATATTCAACGGCGGGTAGAAGGGGGTTCGGAGCTGATCAGGAGCGCAGCGAATGCCGAGCCGCGAACGGTTTAAAAAAAGGCGCCTCTGTTGAGGGAGGCGCCGGGCGAATCATGGATTGGGATGAGGTTAACCACCGGTTGGCGCCGGGGCCAGGGCTTTGCGTTCCTTGATTTCTTTTACCTTGTCGACGAGATCGTCGGCCTGCTTTTCGAGCGCGTCGCGGTCGTCGGGGCTGGCGACCATATCGGCTTTGCGGCGCAGCAGGAGGTTGAGATAGGCCATGGCGTCGTCGTAATCGGGCTGAAGCTGGATGGCCTGGTTGAGCTTGGCGATGCCGTCGTCAACGATGGGACCGTAATCCTGGGCATATTGATCGCGCAGATCCGGAGGCAGCGGATCGGCATCGTGAATCTGCTTCTTGGGATTGGTAATCGCGGCATTGTACTTCGAGCGGATATCGGCGTTGGCGTGATAGGCCAGCGTCCAATCAATCACACCAACCCAGTAATAGGGCTGCGGATCGTCGGGCTTTAGAGCGATGTGCATCAGCTGATATTTTTCGGCTTCCTTGAATTTATCGGGATCGAACGGAGTGGCGGCCATCTGGAAGATCATGGAGCCGAGTCCGTCGATCGCCCTTAGATTGTTCGGGTCAATCGAGAGCACATCTTGAAATTCGGAGATGGCCTGATCGCCCATGCGATTGTTGTCGTCCGAGGGCGCGCCCGGAACGTACTGGGTGGCGTAGGCCGTGGCCAGAAACAGCCGGGCGTCCACGAGATCGGGATCGAGATCCTTGGATTTCTGGAAATCGTCAACAGCGACGTCATACTGTCCGTTGGTGTAAGCGATGACCCCTTTGTTCAAAAGGTCGCGCGCCTTTAGCTTGTCGCAGCCTCCCGCGGAGGCCAGAGCGACCACGGCGACGAGCATCAGCCAGCCGGCCGACATATTCTTTTGAGAGCACAGACGGTTTGCGAGTGGATTCATAGTTCGAGGTTCCATTCGTACGAAGGTTTTGTGCCTCTCCCGAGCACGGATCACAGCTTTTCCGCGGCGCGCGCCCCGCTGCGGCGGGTGACGGCGCCGTGCGCAGCGCTGCTACTCGCCAGCTTCCATCTTGGCGGTGATCAAGCCCACCGAGTCAATGCCGGAGGCGCGCATGATGTCGATGGCCCTGGCGACGTCGGCGAAGCGGACAGTATCGTCCCCTTTCACGAACGCCACCTTTTCGGCGCGAATCTTGAAGATGTCCGTCAAGCGCGGCCCGAGCGTTTCCCAACTGGAATCTTCATCGTTGATTTTGAGTTTACCGTTGTCCAGGACCTGGACGACGATGGTCTTGGCGTCAACTTCGGTGTTGACCGGCTGATTCGGCGGCGCCGGCAGCGGCACGAGCGCATCGAGACCCTTTTCGTTCAGCGGCGTGATGACCATGAAAATGATCAGCAGCACCAGCAGAATGTCGATCAGGGGCACGATGTTCATGGAGGCCACGGGGCCTCCCTTTTTTCCACCTACATCCATTCCCATGGCTAGTCAGCTCCTGGCGAAAACTTCCGCCGTAAACCGCGGCGCGGCAAATCGCGGCGCCGCAAACTGAGACGCAACTACTCCGACGGCGGAGGCGGCGGCGCCGATTCCGACGGTGCAGTTCTGGAGGTCAAGAGGCCGATATGATCGACGCCAGCGGCGCGGACGGCATCGACGACAGTGACGACGTCGCCGTAATGCGCGCGAGAGTCACTGCGGACGAAAACCGTTTTGTCCGAGCGATTCTGAACGATGTCCTCGACCTTGCTGGTGAGATCGCCGGAATCGGTCTTGTTGGTTCCGAGATAAATGTCGCCACTGGCGGAGACGGCGACGATGACGGCGTCATCCTTGTCGGCATCGGGCATATCGGTGGCGTTATCGACGGTGGCCATGTTGACCGCCTCGCCGTGCGTCAGCATGGGCGTGACCACCATGAAGATGATCAGCAGCACGAGCATGACGTCGGCCATGGGCACGACGTTGGGCGCGGCCATGACCGCGCCGGCTTGGGGTTTGTACGCCATGGGCCTACTTCTTTCCAGCGCGGCGCGTGATGAAGTAGTTGATCAGCTCCATCGAGGAGTTGTCCATCTCGACGTCGAACGCCTCAACCTTATTGGTGAAGTAGTTGTAGGCCCAGACGGCCGGGACGGCCACGAGCAATCCGAACGCGGTGGTGACCAGAGCTTCGGAAATACCGCCAGCGACGGCGGAGAGGCCGGAAGCCTTGGACGTCTCAATGCCGTTGAAGGCGTGGATGATGCCGAGCACGGTGCCGAACAGGCCGACGAAGGGAGCCGTGGAGCCGATGGTGGCGAGGCCGGAAAGGCCGCGCTTCATTTCGGCGTGCACGATGGCGACGGAGCGCTCGAGGCCGCGCTTGGCGGCATCGATGAGTTCCTCGTCGGAGACTTGCGCGGAGGCGGTCTGGAATTCGGAAAGGCCGGTGGCGACAACCTTGGCGATGTGGCTCTTCTTGTTGCGCTCGGCGATGGAGATGGCTTCGTCGAGTTTGCCTTCGCGCAGCGCGCCGGCGACCTGCTGCACGAAGATGCGCGATTGCTTGCGCGCCGCGCTGTACATCAAAACGCGGTCAATCATCACGCCGAGCGACCAGGCCGAAAGGATGAAAAGAATTCCGACCACGGCCTTGGCGGGATAGCTCATCGTGCTCCACATGTTGCCCAGGTCCCAGCTGCTGCTGGAGGCCTGAAAAATCCATGTGTTCAGTTCCACCACCGCTACGTTTGCAAGCATAGATGTTGCTCCTTTTCGATCGAAGGCTGCCAGGCCTTAGCCGGTCGCACGTAGATCCGGCTGCGCCCTAAAAAGTTGTTTGCGATGCTTCACTTCACACTACCACAGCGCCGACGGCCGCCGCGTTGGTTGTCTTAGTCCCCCATCGTGAAGGTTACGGTGATGGTCGTCTCCACTTCGACGGGATCGCCATTCAACAAATACGGCCTGTAGCGCCATTGGCGGATGGCGTCAAGGGCCGACTGAATCAAGAGCGGGTGTCCTGAAATTACGGACAACTGCTCGACGTGCCCATCTTTCGAGATGATGGCATGCAGCACAACGTTGCCCTGAATGCGCGCCTGGCGGGCGAGCGGGGGATAGACAGGATCAACCCTGCTGATCACAGCGCCGGCCTCGACCTGGCCGCCCAAACGAATGCGGGAGGGAGTCGCTTTCGGCGGAGGAGGCGGCGCTGCGCCTGAATCGCCCAGAATACCGCCCATCACGCCGTCGCTGGATCCACCCTCGACGCCGCCAGGAACGCCACCCGCGACACCGCCAATGGCGACGTCCGGGGGCATCTCCTCTTCCTTAACCATGGTGACTTGCTTGGGAATCGCGCGCGGCGCCGTCAATTCGCCGTTGTGCAGCAGCCGCACGGTGGGCTTTACGATCTTAATTTCGGCGGCGGGCGGAGGAGGTGGCGGCGGAGGCGGGGGCGGAGGCGGAGCCGTGATCATCATGGTCCAGGCCGTTTTGGGAAGCGCCTGGGTATAGATCAGAGGGATCAAGATGAAAATTACGATCACGATCACTTGGAAGACCACAGAGAAAGCAACCGTCCAAGGCTTGCGCGTCGCTGCCCTGCCCGAAGTGGATTCGATCATTTCGTCAAACATTTCGCACGCTCCTCCCGAACAACCACGGCGCCTGCGCGCTTAGGCTCTTCGGGCTTTGTTACCGGCTGCGGTTCCGGCGACCGCCACTCCCTGGTCCCTCCAGTGGTTCCAAGCCACTACCAGGGGTGCGGCAATTCCAAAGCTGGAATACGTTCCCACCAAAATTCCGACGACCAGCGCAAATGAGAAGCTGCGCAGCACCTGCCCGCCCATCAGGAACAGCACGAGCACGGTGAGAAATGTCAGACCGCTGGTCAGGATCGTCCGCGAGAGCGTCTGGTTGATCGAGCGATTCACGATGGCCGTGAAGGGCTCGCGACGCATCAACCGCAAATTCTCCCGGATACGATCGAAGATCACGATCGTATCGTTCATCGAATAACCCACCAAGGTCAGCAGAGCCGCGATGACCGTCAGTGAAATCTCAAAATGAAACAGCGAAAACAGTCCCAGCGTAATCAGAACGTCGTGAAAGACCGCCAGGACGGCCGCAGCACCGTACACCCACTCGAAGCGGAACGCAATATATACCAACATGCCCGCCAAAGCATAGAGGGTAACCAGGATGGCCTGGCGGCGAAGCTCCGCGCCCACTTTGGGGCCAACTATTTCGACGTTAATGATCGCGAAGTTACCCGCATAGTAGGAATCGCCGAGCGCCGCCACTACCGCGGGCGTGGCGCCGGCGTTCTGGAGCTGGCCAAGGTCGGTGACCAGGCCGTGCAGATCGTGATCGCGATAGTCCGTCAATTGTTTCGCCAATTGCGCGTATCTGGTGCTGGCCGTGACGCCGTAGTTCAGCGGGTCCTTGCGCGTCAAATAATCCGCCAGTTCGTCGGGGCCGACGGCGTTGAAATCGCTCTTGCCCAGCTGGCCCGTACCCATCGTGGCTTGCAACGCGTTCAGCACGGCCGTCTTGCCCTCGTCCAGAGCTTGCTGGCCTTCGCCGGCTTCGTTGAGGCCAATTTCGACCTCGTTGGAGTTCGCGGTGCCGGTGTCCTTAATCGGAACAATTTCGCTATCGCCCTTGCCCTGTTGCGCCAATCCCTGGTGAATACTGTCAATCGGCGGCGGGCCGGCGAAGCGAACATCAACCAGCGTGCCGCCCTTGAAATCAATTCCGTAATCGAGACTTCCCTTGTGAATCCAGGAGGCCCCGCCGATGATCAATAGACTCAACGAAAGAGCGACGAAGTACTTCGTCTTGCCCATCCAGTTGAGATCAACCTGCTTGAAAAATTCCATCTTTCTTGTCGCATCCCATTAGACACCGGTCTGGCCCATTCGGTTCCCGATTGCGGAGATTTCCGAAGGGTGCGGCCGGTATCGAGAGTTAACCGCTCGAAGCTAAATGCTCGACTTCAAATACTCAATTCGGCCTGGCGGGGCATCTTGGCCAGGTGCCAATCGAAAATCACGCGCGAAACGTAGACCGACGTAAACAGATTGGCCACCAAGCCGATCACCAACGTGACGGCAAATCCGCGCACCGGGCCCGAGCCGAACACGCCCAGGAACAGCGCCGAGACGACGGTCGTCACGTGAGTGTCGATGATCGTCAGGAAGGCGCGCTTGAAGCCGAGATCGACGGCGGAAACCGGCGCCTTGGATGCGCGCAATTCTTCGCGAATGCGTTCAAAGATAAGTACGTTTGAATCTACGCCCATGCCGATGGTTAAGATCACGCCCGCAATTCCGGGCAGCGTGAGCACGGCGCCGAAATAAGCGAGCGCTGCCAGCAAAATTACCAGGTTGAAGAGCAGCGCGACCACTGCGTTGACGCCGGACAGCCGGTAATAGACGACCATGAAGATTAGAACCACCAGCAGGCTAACGATCGAAGCTTGCACGCCGTGGCGGATCGAATCCGCGCCGAGCGACGGCCCTACCGTGCGCTCTTCGAGATAGACGATCGAGGCCGGCAGCGCTCCGGCGCGCAGAACCAGCGCCAGATCGTTGGCCGTTTGCTGGCCGAATTGGCCCATGATGCGCCCGGAATCGTCGATGCGATTGTCGATCACGGGAGCGGATTGAACTTTGTGGTCAAGCACGATGGCCATCGGGCGGCCGATATTGGCTTCGGTGAAAGGTCCGAAACGCTTGGCAGCGTCGGTGGAGAGAGTGAACGCCACTTCGTAATATCCCGGATTATCCGTGCTCTGCACCGCGGTCGCGCTGCGAAGGTCGCGGCCGGTAATGATCGGTGTGCGATCGAGCAGGTACCAGACGTCGCCGGCCTGCGTCGGGTCAGTGGAACCCGAACTGCCGGGGACCAGGTCCGTTCCCGGAGGCAGGACGCCGCCGTGCGCGGCGAGCGCTTCCGCTTCGGAAGGATAGGGGCTGGGGTCCTCGACGCGGCAGAGTTCGAGTTGTCCGCCGGCCTGAATCACGGCTTTGGCGCGGCTGGGATCGCTCTCACCGGGCAGTTCGACAAGGATTTCGTTTTCGCCGCGGCCGTAGGCGGCGACGACGGGTTCGGTCAAACCAAGCTGGTCGATGCGGCGGCCGATGGTCTCGACCGACTGCGACATGGTCTGTTCGTCGATCGCGGCGATCGCGGAAGGCCTGATGGTCAGAAGAAAACCGGAGGCTTCGCCGGGCGCGGGCGCGACGTCCCAATCGGGAAAATTCTCGGAGACCAGGTCTCGGAAGGCGCTGGTTTGATCGGTCGAAAGATTGTCAACCTGGATCTGTGTGTCGCTTTGCTTGCGGATGTCGTCGTAGTGGATGGCTTTGTCGCGGAGTTGCGTGGTGAGGTGATCCAGAATGCCGTCGGTTTCAAGGCTGACGGCTTCCTGCACTTGCACCTGCAAGATCAAATGCGTGCCGCCTTGCAAGTCGAGGCCGAGCTTGATACGGTCCGCGAAATTATCTTTGACCGCCGTCCACGAGGTCGGCGCGCCGATCACGCCGTAGATACACACCAGCAGGACGATGGCGATGAACACGGCCTTCCATCTGAGATTTGAAGTCATGGGTGGCTGGGATGCCTCGCGACGCGGTGCCCGGGGCGAATCACTCCTCTTTTTTCTCTTCCCCGGGTTGCACGCCGGCGACGGCCGAGCGCGCGACCTTCACCTTAACGTTGTCCGCAATGCGGAGTTGCAGGGTTTCCTCGTCGAGTCCCACGATCGTGCCGTAGATGCCGCCGTTGGTGACGACCTTATCGCCATTCTTCAGAGCGCTCAACATCTGCTGAGTTTTCTTCTGGCGAGTTTGCGCCGGGCGAATCAGCAAGAGATAAAAAATAACCCCGATCACAAGCAGAGGAGCAAACTGAATCAACGTGCCGGTCGACTGCGCCTGTGGCACAAGCCAGTGGTACGCCGTCGGAAGTGCCGTTGCCAATGGTAAGTTCATATGAATTCCGTGTGAAAACCCGCTAGTCCTTACTGGGAGTCTGCGCGGGCCATCCGGCCGCCGCACCGGACGCCGCTCGAATCAGGAAAGGCCCGCTCCGAGTCGGGTCCGAAGCTCAGAGGAGAATCCTGAGAGGTTCCCAAACGCGATAGCGTTGCGGATTTGCCCCATGATGTCAAGAAAAAAGTGGACGTTGTGGTGGGTGCCGAGAATCGCGCCCAGCATTTCGCCGGACATATATAGGTGACGCAAATACGCGCGCGAATAGCGAGCGCAAACGGCACAGCCGCAGGCTTCATCCAGCGGACGCGCGTCATCGGCATAGCAGGCGTTGCGAATCGGCAAGCGGCCGCGGCTGGTGAAGAGGCAGCCATTGCGCGCGTTGCGCGTCGGCAGCACGCAATCCATCATGTCGACTCCGCAGCGCACAAAATCCGCGAGTTGCTCGGGCAGGCCGACGCCCATCACGTAACGAGGCCGCTCCGGCGGGAGCAGCGCGGTCGATTCGGCCGCCATTTCGCAGCTGACCTCCTGGGGCTCACCCACGGCCAGGCCGCCGACGGCGTAGCCGGGGAAATCGAGATCGACGATTTGGCGCGCGCTCGAGCGGCGCAGATCGGCGAACATTCCGCCCTGCACGATCCCAAAAATTTGCTGGCCGGGATTCGCGGCGCTGGTGTGTGCGCGCGCGTAATCGCGGCAGCGCCGCGCCCACTGCGTGGTGCGCTCGAGTGCTTGCTCGGCGCGGGCGCGTTCGGCGGGATATTCGATGCATTCGTCGAGCACCATGGCGATGTCCGAGCCGAGCGCCTGCTGCACTTCGATCGACTTCTCCGGCGTGAGCATGTGTTCGGAGCCATCGAGGTGCGAGCGGAACGTGACGCCCTCGTCCGTGACTTTGCGCAGCTTCGCCAGACTGAAAACCTGATAGCCGCCGGAATCGGTGAGGATCGCGCCGGGCCAGGCCATGAACTTGTGCAGGCCGCCCATGCGCGCAATCAGTTCGTGGCCGGGTCGCAGATATAGGTGATAGGTGTTGGCCAGCAGGATGCCGACGCCCAGTTCTTCGAGCGTCCGCTGCGTCAGGCCCTTCACCGTCGCCACGGTGCCGACGGGCATGAAGGCCGGAGTGTCAATCGTGCCGTGCGGCGTGGTCAAGCGGCCGAGGCGCGCGCCGCTCGGATCGGTTTTCAATACCTCGAAGCGAAAATCCATGCCACCAGTTTAACAGCGCTGCGCGGGGATGTTGAGTGAGGCCGTGGACTGTGCGGGTCGAGAGGCGCTCAGAGCGTGGCCATCGCTGTCGCGCCGACTTTCACGATGACCCAAAAAGCCCAAAGCCCGAAGACAATCGCGAATGCCGTGCCGAGTTTCACCTTCTTCGGATTGGCGGCCGAAAATCCGATGGCATACAAAACGAGCATCCACAAAATAAACAGGTCAAACGATCCCAACAACGACACAAGCCACGGCGCCGAACCAGCAGGCAGAACGGCGGACAGACTCGTCGCGAGAGGATTTTGAGGATCGAACGTGCCGGGCGCGTCGGGACTTCTCAACGCCAGCACCGCGATCACGAGTATGCTGCTGATCACCGCGGGCAACCGTGCGTGCGCCACGATCGCCACCGATTGCCTGAAACTCAGATTTGCGCCCGCAAACAAATTGAACGCGCCAAGAAGCAAGCCGGAGTAGAACAGGACAACGATCGGGCCAGAGAGGGGTCCCGTCACGTAGGCTCCGATTCGAGAACGTTCCGGCCCGACCTCCAATTGATGTTGCCGCTGGGCCGCACTTAGGCGCGACGCCAACGGCGAATTCTCAAGCTGCTGGCCGATCACCTGGTCCCAATTCACTCTCTGCGCCAACATCGCGCCCATGCCAGCGCCCACCAGAATCATCAGCACGATCGGCGCGATCCAACTGGGGCGGCGGGCGATGGATTCAAACGTGGGCACTGGATCGAATAGCGCGCCCACAATCCTGCCGAGAGAATTTATGGGTGGCTGCGCTTCTTCCGGAATTGGAGCGGGCATGGCAGTAGGAGTGGTTGACATGGACTGGCCTCCCGGAGAGAACGCGACGGCGGGAGTCTATCGAGAAACGCCGCTGGTGGGAAGCGTGGGAACTGCCGCGACGAGCGCTTGTGTGTACGGATGCGCCGGCCGCTCGAGAATCTGCTCGGCGGCGCCCGTTTCCACCACTCGGCCGGCGTGCATCACGGCGATGCGCGCGGCGAGCTGCGCGACCACCGGCAAACTATGCGACACGATCAGGTAAGTGAGCGCGTAGCTCCGCTGCAGTTGCGCGAGCAGCGCCAGAATTTGCGCGCCGACGGAAACATCAAGCGCCGAGACCGGCTCATCGGCCACCACGAGTTTCGGCCGCAGCACGAGCGCGCGCGCAATCCCGATGCGCTGGCGCTGCCCGCCGGAAAATTCGTGCGGATAGCGCGCAAGTGACTCCGCGCCGAGCCCCACGGCCTCGATGGCTTCCGCGACGCGCGCGCGCCGCTCGGCGCGGCCGAGCTGCGATTCGTGAATCGCGAGCGGCTCGCCGACTTGCGATTCGACCGAGAGCCGCGGATCGAGCGACGCGTAGGGGTCCTGAAACACCATCTGCATCTCGCGGCGCAGCGCGCGCAAGCGGGCGCCGCGCGCCGCCAGCAGGTCCTCGCCATCAAAGCGAATTGTTCCGGCGTCCGGCTCTTCAAGACGCATCAGCAGGCGCGCCAGCGTCGTCTTCCCACTGCCGGATTCACCGACAATCGCCAGCGTCTCACCGGCCGCAAGCTCGAGGCTCACGCCGTCCACCGCCGCGATGCGCCGCGAAGCGCGCGAAAAGCCGCCCGCCGACGCGATGAAAGTTTTGCGCAGATCGCGCGCTTCGAGCAGAGGCGAAGCGCTCAACGCGTCTTCTCCGCGACGAGGAACAACGTGGTCTGCACGTGTTCGAGCTCGCCATTCTCATTGCGGCGCGGATGAAAACCGGCGGCATCGTCGGCCACAGTGGCTTCCATCATGGCTTCCACATCAGCGTAAACGCCGCTGCCTTTTTCGTGGCCGCCGACGTGCATCCATTCCTCGAACGAGCGCACGCTTTCGCAGCGTTCCTCGGCGACCACGCGCAGTCCCGTCGTCGCAAACAAGCCACGAAACTGGATCGCGCTAAGCGTCGCGGCGTGCGAGGGATCGCGCGCGATTTCCATCGCGTCGTGTTTTTTCGCGTCGCCGCCGAGCGGAACGATCATGTCCGCCATGCCGATGCGTCCGCCGGGACGCACCACGCGCGCCATCTCCGCCAGAGCGCGGTCCGGCTCCTGAAAATGATGGAAGCAATAGCCGCAGACCACGGCGTTCAGAACGCTGTCGCGAAACGGGAGCTGGTAAACGCTGCCGCGCATGAATCCCGTATTGCGGCGGCCCACACGCCGCGCCGCCGCGCTGGCTTGCTCGAGCATCGCGGCGGTGAAATCGAGGCCCCAGGTCCGCCGCGTGCGTGCCGCCAGCGGCAGCGTGAACGTGCCCGGGCCGCAGGCTACGTCGAGCACCAGCGCTTCTTCGGCCGCCACCCATCCGGCCAGCATCATGCGCGTGAGGCGCTCGCCTTCGCCGGCGCGGCGCGCCTCCACAAAATTGGCGAACTCTTCGGCGGTGCGCGTGAAGCGCTCGCGAATCAGATCGAGATGTTCCTTCTCGTGGCGCGTCACGGCGCGGCCTCCTCCACCAGAATGCAACGCGCGAGGTGCTCAGGTCCAGCGCGGCGCAGTTCGGGCACGGCCTGTTCGCAAGCCGCGCGAACGTACGGGCAGCGCGGCGCAAACGCGCAGCCGGGCGGCAGCGCATCGAGACGCGGCACGGCGCCGGGGATCGGTTCGAGCTTTCCCCGCTTCATGCGCGGCGAGGCGCGCAACAGGCCTTCTGTATAAGGATGCCGCGGCCGCGCCAGAATATCCGCCGCCGGTCCGGCTTCGACCACGCGTCCGGCATAGAGCACGGCGATGCGCTGGGCCACGCGCGCGACCACCGCGAGGTCGTGCGTGATGAAGAGCAGCGTCAAACCCAGCTCGCTTCGCAGCGTGGCCAGCAATTCCAAAATTTGCTCCTGCACAGTGACATCGAGCGCTGTGGTTGGCTCGTCGGCGATCAATAGGCGCGGTCCGCCGGCCACGGCCATCGCGATCATCACGCGCTGCCGCAATCCGCCGGAGAGTTGGTGCGGATATTGCCGCGCGCGCATTTCGGGATCGGGAATGCGCGCGCGTGTGAACGCGTCGATCACGCGCTGATCCACCTGTTGCCGCGAACACGCTGGGCTCCCGACGCGCACCGCCTCCGCCACCTGCGCGCCCACGCGCATCACCGGATTCAGCGAGGTCATCGGCTCTTGAAAAATCATGGCCAGCGCGCGGCCTCGCAGCGCCACACGCGCGGCCGGATCGAGCGCCAGCAAATCGCGCCTGTCTTCTAAATCCCCGTTGCGTCCGGCGAGCCACGCCTGGCCCGTCATCCGCGCGCCCTGCGGCAAGAGGCCCATCAGAGCGAGCGACAACATGGTCTTGCCGCTGCCCGATTCGCCCACCAAGCCCAGCGTCTCTCCGGCGGCGAGCGAAAGGCTCACGCCGTTCACCGGGCGCACCCAGCCCCCCGGCGTGGGCAATTCCACCGTGAGATTCCGCAGCTCAAGCAGCGCCGACACAACTACATCATAAGACGGTTTGGGGATTATGGGCGATTGTGGAGCAAGAGGGCGGGGCTGCGCCGAGGCGTGGAAGCAAATTCACCCGAGACCGGAATTCGGATCCTTCTTCTTTTTCCTGCGAATCGTTTCGGCTGCTTCCTGTTTCTCGTACTCGGTTATCTCTTCTTCGGTCATCTGATAGTCTTCGCGCGTCGCGAACATGTTCGTGGCGCGGGCAGTGGAGTGTTGCCCAGCCTTTTCGCGTTCGGCGCGGCCCAGTTTGCGCACCGCGCCGCGCGCGGCGAAATCCGGGCGGACATGGCGAATGGGCGCGGCGATGGAGGAGGTTTCCATCAGCAGATCGCTCACTTTTTCGAGAAAATCGTGCAGGTGAAACGGCTTGAGCGCGTACGGCACGTGTTCGCGTTCGAGCACCGGCTGTGCGATGGCGCCAGCCAACTCGGGCACGAGGAAAAGCACACGCGCGCGCTTGTGGCCGTCTTCCAACGGCTCAGCCTGCGCCAGTTCCTTGAGCGTGGTGAAGAGAGGCCCGTCGAGGCCCGTCAACGAGACGTTGGCGATCACCAGCGACCAATCGCCGCCGGCAAGTTCGGGCAGCGCCTGGCTCGCCAAGGGCACAATGCCCACGCGCCAGCCCTCCGAATCGAGCAGCTCGCGCAACGCGGTCTGGCTCGAACGGTCATCGTCAACGATCAGGATGCCAACATTAGGCATGAGAGGGCTTTGCCGCAGCAAAAGACCAGTATATCGCCCGCGACGCGAACGCTTTCGGGGCATGTGCCGGAATGGACCCTATAGGTCAACGGCGGAAGCCGCCGCGGCGCCATGATTCTGGGGATCGGCGGCGCGGTAACTATGTGGAGAATAAAAGGCGAAAACTACTTGACATGGCGAAACAAAAGCGAATAATGGTCCCACGGCGAGGTTGGATATGGCCACTGCTCCCACGGTTCACACGACGCAGGCAAGCCTTCGGGCTGTGCGGCGTGGTGCGGACCAACCCACTCCCTCCTTATTCCCCATCGTCCCCAACCACAGGGACACAGACAGTCGGGCCGCCCGCGATTCCAGCGGAACACTTGAATTGCCGGCTCCAAGCGCCGGCATTGCCCGCCTCGCCGCTTCCTCCCCTTTGAGTGCCGCCAAGCGCGGCACGGAATATTTTCTGCTGCCCGTGAAGTCGATTTTGAATCGCTGCGATTCCGAACGCGTGCCGTTTGGATGGACGGTGAATCCGTACCGCGGCTGTGAATTCGGCTGCCTCTACTGCTACGCCCGTTACACGCACGAATACATGGAGCTGGACGGCGGCGATTTCGAGCGCAAGATTTTTGTGAAGCAACATGCAGGCTGGCTGGCGGGGCGCGATCTGGCCGAACAGGACGTCGAAGGCGAGCACATCGCTATCGGCACGGCCACCGATCCGTATCAGCCGGCCGAAGGCGAATTCCACGCCACGCGCGCGATCCTCGAACGCATGGCGCGCCGCGAGGGACTGAGCGTTTCGATCACCACCAAATCCGATCGCGTGGTGAACGATCTCGACCTGTTGCGGAAAATCGCGGCGCGCTCTTCGATCTTCATCAATCTAAGCGTCACGACGCTGCGGCCGCGCCTGGCGCGCCTGCTCGAACCGCGCGCACCGCGTCCGGATTTGCGGTTGGCGGCGGTGCGTAAATTGCGCGACGCGGGCCTGGCAGCGGGAGTGCTTGCGATGCCCGTGCTGCCGGGACTGACCGACGGCGAAGCCGATCTTGACGCGCTCGCACGGGCCGCGGCCGATGCCGGCGCGCAGTGGTTTGCGGCCAGCGCCGTGTTTCTGATGCCCTCCGCGCAGAAGCAATTCTTTCCCTTCCTCGAAAAACGCTGGCCGAAACTCGCGCGGCGTTATCGCGAGATGTACGCGAAGAGCGCTTACGCGCCGGAAGAGTACCGCAAGCAACTCTCGGCCCGCGCGGCCACGCTGCGGAAAAAATATGATTTGGGTGCGCGGCCCGACCGCGCGGAGCGGCCTTCGCGGGAGCGACGGCTTCCGCTCACGCTGTTCCAAACATGATCACGGCATGATGATGCGCGAGGCTTCCGTCGCGGGCGCCGCAACGGCATGCGGAAACTGCTCGCGAAGAAATTGAAGATAGCCGCGCGTCTTGGGTCTGCCGTTTGACCGGCTGCGGCACACGCGCGCGAGAAAAACCAGCAGCTTGAAAATATCGGCGTCCTTCGATGCGGGCGCGCCCGCGCGGCGCTCGGGTTGTTTCCACTCCTCGAAAAATTTCAGCATTGCGCCGTAGAGCAACTGAGCGAGCGGCGCCACCGGCGGTTTTTCGTAGTATAAGCCGGCGCCCAGCGTGCGGTAGGTTTCAGCCAGCGCCATGAGCGCGGCCAGCGCATCCGCGTCCACCAAATCGCGATGTTCGTCCGCGACGCCGAGCAGCGCCCCAACCACTGACGCGAGCAGCGGCTGCTGATCGTCGATGATGTCCGCCGAAATCGCCACGTCTGGAAACGGCGCGTCCGCCGCGGTTAGCGGCGCGCGATGCTCGTCTTCCCGGCGGTGCGCGGTGATCAGGTAGGCGCAATCGGAAGGGCAGTCGAGGCTGACTTCGCGCTCCCTGCCGCAGCAAACCGCGCAGATTTTTTCCCCGATCGCGGGGCAAAATCTCTCGCGGCGCCGCTTCTGGCAGATCGGACATGGATCGGACGCGGGCACGAATGAACTCTTGGGCTCCCGAAAAGACAAGCGGCGAGTATAAAAAAATCGAGGCCCGCACCCTACGCCCGGCGCGGGCCTCGAATACGGTCGCCCCGCGATTGGTCCGGCGGCGCTTACTTGGCTGGCTTCTCCGGCTGTGGTGAGTGCTTTTCGAGCACGGAGATCAGTTGTTGCCCCTCCGGCGTTGCGGCGACCACCCCGCCGCGCACGATGTCCGTGGCGGAAAGTTCCTTGCCGTAAACCTCAGCGTTTGCGTCGTCGTCCTGACGCAGCGTCGATCCCACGATCGCGACGCCCGCGAACAATCCGCGCGCGCGCGAGTAAGAAAGTATTTCCGCGCGCATGCTGGCGTCGGTGTCGGCTTCCGCGGCGCGGCCCACAGGGCCCGCTGCGGCGGACGCATCTCCGCCGATCTTCACTTTGCTGGTGAGAATCGATTCGGCGCCGCGCACGTTCATAATCAGCAGCACCAAATCCGTCGCCTGCACGCCCGCTTGGGCGCCGAAGCTGCCGCCTTCCACTCTCATCATCGAAGGCGCGCTCCACGGCCCGTCGAAATTATCGCCGCCGCGGCAGCTCATGGCTCCGCGGCCGTAAAGACCTCCGCCCAGGAATGCGGCCTTGATCACCGAAGGAACCACCACGACGCAAACCGATTTGTCGAGAAGGGTCGGAGGAATGTTGTCGGGCAGATCCATAATGTCGCTCATCACTTCGCCGCAGGTCTTCAGACGGTCGGCGCCATGGTTGTCATCGGGTGCCGCGTAGTTCGCCAACGGCGCGGCCAGCAGTCCCAGCGAAATTAGGAAGGACCATATCTTTTTCATCCAGAATTCTCCTTTGGACTGAGCACGACCATCATAGGACTTCGCGCAGCCCCTTGCAACGCGCCGCGGCGCGCGCCGCGCGGCGTCCGCCGCGGCGATGGCATATAATTGCGCGACCGGCATGTCTACTTCGATGGATTTGAATAAGTTCCAGCGCGTCATCGTGCGAATCATGATTTCCGCCGCCGCGCTGTTTTTGTTTTCGGCGGTTGCGCCGGGCGCCGCCGCGCAGGTTCGTCCGCCGCGCGCCCGCCCCGCGCACACCGCCGCCGCACAAGGCGAGCAACGAAGCGACGTCCAAAGATTCGCCGCCCGCGCCGAAGCGCAGCTCGCGTCCGATGGCGCCGATCACGGCTCCTGGGGCTTGCTCGTCGCCGACGCCGACACCGGAGCGGTGCTCTACGAAAAAGACGCCGATCATTATTTCGCGCCCGCCTCGAATGCCAAGCTTTTCACCACGGCGCTGGCGCTCGCCACGCTCGGCCCCGAATTCCGCATCCGCACGACGATTGAAACGCGCGCCGCGCTTTCGCCCGAGGGCCGCCTCTCCGGAGACCTAATTCTGGTAGGCCGCGGCGATTCCAATCTCTCGAACCGCAAGTTCCCGTTCGATAAAGAAGTCGAGCGCGACGGGCCGCCGGAAAAAGTCCTGGCCGATCTGGCCGATCAGGTTGTGGCGCATGGCGTGCGCCAGATCGCGGGAGACGTCGTCGCCGATGACTCCTATTTCTCGTACGAGCGCTTCCCGACGGGCTGGACCGTGGACGATATTCAGTGGAGCTCTGGCGCCGCGGTTTCCGCAGTCGTGGTGAACGACAATACCTTCGCTCTCGATTTGCGTCCCGGCGCGCGCGAAGGCGATCCCGCCTCGTTCGACGCGGAGCCCTGGGCCGGCTTCTACACGATCGAAAATCAGATCGTCACCGGCGCGCGCGGCTCTGGCGTGAAGCTGCGCGTCTCGCGCGAGCCCGGCTCGCGAACGATTTTGCTCTCCGGCTCGCTTCCGCTGGGCGCCGAGCCGCGCACGCTCACGATCGCCATCGAAGAGCCGGCCGAATACGCCGCGGCCCTGCTGACGCAACTCCTGGAAGCGCGCGGCGTGAAAATTTTCGGCCAGCCGCGCGCGCAGCACGCCGAGCCTCCCGCGGAGACGCTGCCGATGCCCGACATGGGCGCGTTTCCACGCGCGCCCGATTCGTCCGATGCCACAGCCGCGCCGCCGGCGCCTATTCCACCCGGCGCGCAAGCTCCCGATCCGCAGGCCGCGCTGCCGACCGTGCTCGCGGAGCACATCTCGGTGCCGCTGGCCGAAGACGTGCGCCTCGTCAACAAGATCAGCCAGAATCTGCACGCCGAGTTGCTTCTGCGTATCGCCGCGCGAGAAAAAATCGGCGCGATGACCATCGAAGACGCGCTACCCTTCGCCGAATCCTGGCGCGACGCCGCGGGCCTGCCCCCCGGCGGCGCGCTGCTCACCGACGGCTCCGGCCTTTCGCGCGAGGATCTTGTGACGCCGCGCGCCGTCGTCGCGCTTCTTGAATACGCATCGCGCCAATCCTGGGGCGAACTTTTCCGCTCGACGCTTCCCATCGCCGGCGAAGACGGCACTCTCGCCGATCGCATGAAGGCCACTCCCGCCGATGGCCGCATTCAAGCCAAGACCGGCACGGTCGAGCACATCAATGCGCTTTCGGGTTACGCCACGTCGGTGGGCGGCGCGCATCTGGTCTTTTCATTTCTTAGCGACGGCCACGCCATGAACGCGCACGAGGCTGAGGCTGTGCTCGATTCCATCGCCATCGCCATGGTCGAAGAAATCGAGCCAGCGCCGGCCGCGAAAGGCGCCGCGGCTCCAAAAACTCCGAAGGAGAATCAGCGCTAGCGAAGCCCGCGCTTTTCCGAAACTGCGATGTCCCGCACGGCACAAGACGTCCTCGAACTCGATCGCTTGCGCGACCTTGTGCGCGGCGAAACCACCTGCGCGCTCGGACGCCGCGCCGCTGACGCCCTCGCGTTCTCAACCGATCGCGCTTATCTCGAAGCCCAGTTCGATCTGATCGCCGAAGCCGCGGCCTATCTGCGCGCGGGCAGTGATCTCGGTTTCGGCGCGCTGCCCGATCCTGAAGCCTGGCTCGCGAAGGCCGTCTCCCCCGGCGAGATTTTCACGCCGCTTGAATTGCTGGACGCCGCTTCGCTCGTCGAAACCGCCGAATCGCTGCGCCAAACATTTCGCGGCGACGCGCCGAAATATCCTCTCCTCGCCGCGCGCGCCGCGTCGCTCGCCGATTCACGCCCGCTGGGGCGCGAAATCCGCCGCGTGATTCTTCCCGATGGCGCGATCGCCGACGACGCTTCGCCCGCGCTAAAACGCGCCCGCGCCACGCTCGGCCGCACGCGCGTCTCCATCGAAAAGGCGCTCGAGCGCATCCTGCGCCAGCGAGGCTTGCCGCCCGGCGAAGATTACGTCACGCGCCGCAACGATCGCTTCGTTCTTCCCGTGCGCGCCTCCGAACGCCACGCCGTGCCCGGCGTCGTGCACGCCTCAAGCGCCACGGGCCAAACTCTATTCGTCGAGCCGTTCGAGACCGTCGAGTTGAACAATCGCCTTGTTGAACTCTCCGAAGAAGAAGCCGCGGAGATCGCGCGCCTCCTCGCCGAGCTCACCACGCGCGTGCAAGAAGCGCTCGGTCCGCTGCGCGCGGCTGCCGACGCCGTCGCTGATTTCGATTCGCTCTTTGCTCGCGCGCGTTTCAGCCGCCGCCTGGATTGCGCGCGCCCAATATTTTCCGCCGCGCCGCCAGCCGCGGCCCGGCTTGCGCTGCGTTCGGCGCGCCATCCGGTTCTGGACGACGCGTTGCGCCGCCAGGGCCGCGCCGCCGTGCCGATCACGCTCGAACTCGGCGGCGCCGAAACCATTCTCGTAATCAGCGGCCCCAACACCGGCGGAAAAACCGTCGCGCTCAAAACCGTTGGCCTTGCGGCGTTCGCGGCACAGTGCGCGATTCCCGTCGCCGCCGAATCCGCCGAACTTCCCATATTCGATCGCATCCTCGCCGACATCGGCGACGAGCAATCCATCGCTGCCGATCTTTCGACGTTTTCCGCGCACGTGCTGAATCTCCGCGCCATGCTCGAAGTCGCCGGACCCGCGTCGCTCGTGCTCGCCGACGAAATGGGCACGGGAACCGCGCCCGAAGAAGGCGCGGCGCTGGCCGTCGCTCTGCTCGATGCGTTTCGCGCCCGCGGCGCGCTTACGCTCGCGACCACGCATCACGATCGCTTGAAATCCTACGCCGCCGCCACGCCCGGCGTGCTGAATGCCTCGGTGGAATTCGATGCCGTCGCGCTACGCCCCACGTATCGCCTGCGCGTCGGCGTGCCCGGCGGCTCAAGCGGTATTGACATCGCCGAGCGCCTCGGCCTGCCGCACGAAGTGATCGAGCGCGCCCGCGCCGTGCTCGAACCTGCGGCGCGCGAAGCCGCACAGCTCATCGCCTATCTCCATCGCGTGCGCAACGATCTCGAGCAAGCTCAGCGCGACGCCGCGACGCAAGCGCGCGAACTCGATCGCGAGCGCCAGCAGCTCCGCACCGAATGGATCGAGCGACAGCGCCGCCGCATCGCCGATCTCGAACGCGATTTCGCCGAAGCCATGAAGCTGCACGAGCAGCAAATCGCCCAAGCCCTCGAAGCCGTGAAAGATCGCGAGCTGCGCGCGCAACTTGAAAAGCAAACGGGCAAGAAACTTTCAAGCCTGCGCGCCGACGCCAAAGCCGCCGCCGACGCCGCCGTCGTCCAGCAACTTTCCGCATCGCAAGCCGATCTCGGCACCGGCGCGGCGCAAATCAATTCCGCGCCGCGCGCCGAGCAACTCGTCCCCGGCGCGCGCGTCCGCGTGCGCGGCTGGCCCGCTCCCGCCACGCTCCGACGCCGCGACGATTCCACTGTCGAAGTCGAAGCCGGTTCGCTGCGAATGAAAATCGCGCTCGAAGACGTCATCGCGATTCTGCCGGACGCGGCTCCAGTGCCCGCGCAAAAAACCGCGCGCTCCGGAATAAATGTCCGGACAAATCCGGAACCGGAAGATGGAGACAATCCCGACGCGCCGGTTGATGAAATCAACCTCATCGGCTGCACCGTCGAAGAAGCCACGCGCCGCGTAGACAAATTCATCGATCAAGCCACAATCGCCGGCAAACCACGCGTCCGCCTGATCCACGGTCACGGCACCGGAGCCCTCCGCCGCGGCCTCGCCGAATTTCTCGCGACGCATCCGCTGGTCGAAAGCATCGCCGCCGAAAGTGCCGAGCGCGGCGGCACAGCCATCACCGTCGTCGAGCTGAAGGACTGAAAGCGGGCTAAACTGGAATCGTCTGATGGCTGAGGCAGGCTCATTCGCCGACAAGGTCAAACAGCAAGCGGACATCGTCCGCGTGGTGGGCGAATATGTGCGCCTAAAAAAATCCGGGCAGAATTTCACCGGCCTGTGCCCGTTCCATTCCGAAAAAACTCCTTCGTTCGCCGTACATCCCGTGAAGCAGATTTACCACTGCTTCGGCTGCGGCGTCGGCGGCGACGTTTTTCAATTCGTGATGGAAATGGATAAATGCAGCTTCCCAGAGGCGGTGCGCGCGGTGGCGGAAAAATCCGGCATCGCCGTGCCGCCCCCGCGCGAACGCAGTCCCGAAGAGCGCCAGGAAAATCAGCAGCGCTCGGCGCTCGTCGAAATGCACAGCGCGGCGCAGACATTTTTCTCGCGCCAGCTGGAATCCACGCTCGAAGGCAAAGCCGCCCGCGCGTATCTTGAAGATCGCGGCCTTGACGCCCAGGCCATCGCGCGCTTCGGCATCGGCTACGCGCCCTCCGGCGGCGACGCGCTGCTGCGCGTGCTTCGCGCGAAGTATCCCGAAAAATTGCTCGTGCTCTCAGGCCTCGTCAGCACCGACGCCTCCGGCCGCCTCTACGACCGCTTCCGCCGCCGCATCACGTTCCCGATCGCCAACGAATCCGGAAAAGTGATCGCCTTCGGCGGCCGCGCCCTCGGCGACGATCAGCCGAAATATCTGAATTCCCCGGAGTCGCCGATCTACTCGAAAAGCTCCGTCCTCTACCACCTCGATCGGGCGAAAGAAGGATTGCGCCAGCGCGATTTCGCGATCCTCGTCGAAGGTTACATGGACGCCATCGCCGTCGCGCGCGCCGGAATCTCCAACGTCATCGCCAGTTGCGGCACCAGCCTCACCGAGCCGCAAGCGCGCCTGCTCGGCCGCTTCACGCATCGCGTCGTCGTCAACTACGATCCCGATTCCGCGGGGCAAGCCGCCACCGAGCGCTCGCTCACGCTGCTGCTCGAACAAGGCTTTGAGATTCGCGTCCTTCAATTGCCCGGCGGCAAGGATCCCGATTCGTTCCTGCGCGCCGAAGGCGCCGCGGCCTACACCAAGCTCCTCGAAGCCGCGCCAGCCTATCTCGATTATTTGATCGGCCGCGCCCGCCAGATGGATCTATCCACGGCCGAGGGAAAATTGCGCGCCGTGAATTTTCTGCTGCCCTACGTGCAGCGCAGCCCCAATCGTCTGCTGCGCTCGGAATGGGCCGGCCAAATCGCGCAACAGTTGCGCGTTGAAGAACCCGTGCTGCGCGAATCGCTCAAACGCGCCGCCGCCGAGCGCCGCGACAAAGTGCAGACCGATCCTGCCCTCATGGCACACCCCGGCAAGACCGTCGAACGCCGGCTGATCCAGTTTCTCTTCGAGGCAGAAGGCTTCCGCCGCCAGCTCGCCGAAACCATTCGCTCGGAAGATTTACACCGCGGCCTTGAAACCGAGCGCATCCTCGAAGCCCTCCTCGAATCGATCCTTGGCTCCGATGCTTCGGGCGAGCGGCCTGACGCCGTCGCGCTCGGCGCCGCGCTCGAAGAACGCGATCGCCGCCTCCTGTTCCAGATCGCCTTCGAGACCGGCGGCGAATCCACATGGGAATCAGCCGAAAGCTGCCTCGGTACACTTCGCCGCCTGCGCTTTGAAACCGAACTCGCCGCGATCCAGGCCGAAATCGAAGTCCAGGTGAAATCGAAATCGGCGGAAAGCGCCGATGCGCTGCGCCGTCTGCTCGAACGCAAACAGGCGCTCAGCCGCCGCCGCTCCGGGGCCGCGCACTGACGCCGTCCATGGCCGCCCGGCCGGGAATACGTTGGACACAGGGTGTTGACGAACGCTCATTTCGGCGTGTAACGTGACGAAGTTTCACGCGGAACTGTCCTTGGGTGACGTGCATCTAATCCACTGGGCGGCACAACCCCGATGGGCGATCGGGATGATTCAGATTCGGGCTGAGAGCACCAGAATCGCGGAAATCCCACAAGCGGACTCACTCATTCGGTACGTTTCCCCTGGCGCGGTTGCTGCTCTCCGGGCAGATCCCGGTTCGCATGCCGAGCTGCGCCGAGCGCGTTGTTTCATTCGTTGATTGGCGGAGGCCCCTTTGCCGTTGGCCATCGAAGAGAAATATGACCAGGTACGCCAGCTCATCCTCCTGGGCAAAGAGCGCGGCTACCTTCTCTACGACGAAGTGAACGACACGCTTCCGGCCGAAGTGCATTCGTCGGAAGAAATCGACGATCTTCTCTCCACCTTCGAGCGCTACGGAATCGACGTTTACGAAGACGCCGCCACCGCCAAAGCCGCGCGCGCGTTGCTTGAGCCCGCCGACGCGCCCGAAGCAGAATCCAAAGTCGAGCACCACGTCGATACCCGTGAAGAGAGCGAACTCGATCTAACGCCGGGCACGGGTGAAAAAACCAACGACCCCGTCCGCACCTACCTGCGCGAGATGGGCACGGTTCCACTTCTTACGCGTCAGGGCGAAGTGGCCATCGCCAAGCGCATCGAGCGCGGACAAAATCTCGTCCTCAAAACCATCACGCGCTCTCCCATCGTCCTCAAGGAATTGCTCTCGATCGGCGAGGATCTGCGCAAAGGCACCCGCTCGATCAAGGAGATCGTGCAGTTCGACGACGAGGAACTGACCGAAGAAAAAATCGAGAACAAAACCAAAAAGATTCTGAAGCTGCTCGAGCGCATCGGCAATTTCTATCTTGAGGCTCTCAAACAAGCCGCGAAGCTCGAACGCACGCCGAAATCGAAGAAGCGCCCTTATCTTCGCGCGCGCTACGCCGTGGCCCGCACGCGCATCAAGATGTCCGAACTCGCGCGCTCGATCGAATTTCATCCCGTCGAGCGCAAGCGCCTGATCAACGGTATCCGCCACACCGTCGAGCGGCTGCAATCCCTCGAACGCGAAACCGGCAAGCTCGAACGCCGCGTCGACGTCTCCAAGGGTGAAACGGCAATCGAGGCCCGCAAGGAATTGCGCGCGCGCCGAACCGAGCTGCGCGAGATCGAGATCACCAGCGAGGTCGGCCTCACCGAGCTCAAGCGCACGCTGCAAGTGATCCTGCGCGGCGAAGCCGAAGCCGAGCAGGCCAAAACGGAATTGACCGAGGCCAATCTCCGGCTGGTCGTTTCCATCGCCAAGAAATACACCAATCGCGGCATGCAGTTTCTTGATCTGATTCAGGAAGGCAACATCGGCCTGATGAAGGCCGTGGACAAATTCGAGTGGCGCCGCGGCTACAAATTTTCAACGTACGCAACGTGGTGGATTCGCCAGGCCATCACCCGCGCCATCGCCGATCAGGCCCGCACCATCCGCATCCCCGTGCACATGATCGAAACGATCAACAAGCTCATCCGCACAAGCCGCCAACTCGTGCAGGAGCTCGGCCGCGAACCCACCTCCGAAGAGATCGGCAAGCGCATGGAAATCGCCGTCGCCAAGGTGCGCAAGATTCTGAAAATCGCGCAGGAGCCCATCTCGCTCGAAACGCCCATCGGCGAAGAGGAGGATTCGCATCTCGGAGATTTCATCGAAGATAAAGCCGTCGTCTCGCCCTCCGACGCCGTCATTAATTTGAATTTGAAGGAGCAGACCAATTCAGTCTTGAAAACACTCACGCCGCGCGAGGAAAAAGTGATCAAGATGCGCTTCGGCCTCGACGACGGTTCCGAACACACCCTCGAAGAGGTCGGCCAGTCCTTCGCCGTCACCCGCGAGCGCATCCGCCAGATCGAAGCCAAGGCCTTGCGCAAACTGCGCCATCCTTCGCGCTCGCACAAGCTGCGCGCATTCCTCGAAGGCGCCTCGCGCGAGTATCTCTGACGCGATTGGCGGCGGATTTAGCCGTGCCCGAGCCTCAGCGCGATCGCCAGCGCCAGATTGATCAGGAACAGCGCGTGAAAATAAAGATGAAGCACATTGGGCCGGGGATTGTCGCCGCGCGCGGGTAAGACGTTCCGCGTGCCCGCGTACATTTGTAAGTAAAGCTGCTTGGTCTTCTCGTCCGTGCCGCGAAAGTACGGAATCCACCACGACGCGATCGCCCAAATCACCGTCACACCGCAATAGATCACCCAATAATCCATCGCGAATGCCGGCGCGGGCCGCTTCCAATAGTAAAAAACGAACGCAACGGCCACGCCGGGAAAGATGCAGTTGATGATCGTCCCGATCAGCATCTTGCTTCTTCCCAGCGCCGTTTGAACCTGGCGACCATGCGACCAGCCGGGAATATTCACCCAGTCGTGAAAAACCATCACCAGAAACTGCAGGGAGAACAGCACGGTGAAAGCAACTTGGATTGTCACGATGCGATCGATTGCCGAAGAAGGCGCCGACGCGCCATCTCTTTCGCGCCCTCAATCTTCACTGCGTCGCCGCCGGCAAATTCACCGAAGTCGCATAGCGATAGACCATCTCCGCGCCGCGGTCCGCCCCGATCCCCACCAGAATCACGAGCAGCACCAATCCGGCAAGAAACAATTTCTGCGCCGTGCCTGAAATGCGCGGCTTCAGCAGCGCCACGATGCACAGCCATACGGCAACCGTCGTCGCCAGCCACATCAGCGTCTCATGAACGCTCACCACGTCATGCGCCGGGCCAAACGGAGGAACCGAGCGTTGCGCCCGCCAGCCCGTCAGCATCGCGAACGCCGCCGCGATCGTGCCCAGATAAAGACTCCGCGCAGCCGTGCGGTGCCAATCCCCGCTCGCGCGCGCCACAGCCAAAATCTCAAACACCAGCGCGCCCACCCAAAACGCAATCGGAAAGTGCACGAACAGCGGATGCAGATTCAACATCGAGTGCAGCCCAGGCAACAAATCTTGCACGAACGCCTCCGCGATCACTCCTAAAAAGCCGTGCTCAAACCGCTGGAGGCGGAACAGGAACCGATCGCACCGCCGATTCCATCCGCCCCGTGCGCAGCGCCGCGATCACCGCCACGCCATAAAGACAGCCCAACAGCACAAACGCATCCCCCAGCCCCTTGTGTTCCGCGAACCACCCCAGCAGGAAACTCATGGTCATCTGCAAGATCGTGGCGATCACGGAGAAGGCCGATTGCGTCCGCCCCATCAGCCGATGCGGCACAATTCCCATCAGCGAAGATTGCGTCAGCACTCCGCCGAGCGCGCGACACGCGCCGAACAGCGCGTTCATCGCTACAGCCACACTCAGCAAGCGCACGAACGGAAACAGCGTATGCCCCACCGCCAAAATCCCCAGCGCCCCCACTAACACCACAACCGGATGCCGCCGCGAAATCCATGTTGCCGCGAGGCCCCCTGCCACAGCTCCCACCGCCCAGCCCGCCTCGATGTATCCGTACCCGCGCGGCCCCGCCGAAAGAATGTCCCGCGCCAGCGCGACCACCAGCACGTTTGCGCTGATCACGCCCGCCATCATGCACGCATACGTGAGCCCCAGCGCCAGCACGCGCGGCTGCTCCGCAAGATAGCGCAGCCCCTCCGCGACGTCGGAGACGAATCGCCGCCCCGAGAACATCGACGTCCCCGGCAGCGTATCGCGCCCCGCCGATTCCAGCACCGATTCCACCGGCGGCGCCTGCATCGGCACGGCCGGCGAGAAACTGTAATGAGGAAGAAACTTTCCATGCCGCACAGCCAGCAGACACATCGCCGCCGCGAAATAAGTGAATCCGTCGATCGTCAGAATCCCGCCGAGGCGCGCGCGCTCATAAACAAATCCCACCAGCGCGCCCGACGCGATCATTCCGCCCTGCACTGCGATCAGGATCGCCGCGTTCGCGCCCACCAGTTGCGTCGCCGGAATCAGTTCCTGCACCAGCGAATTCGTCGTCGACCAATAAATCGCGAAGCCGATCCCCAGCAGCAACTCCATCCAATAAATTCCCGCCAGTTCCAGCCGCCCCGAAATCGCCAGCGCCGCCACGCCCAGCACGATCACCGACCGCGCCACATCCAGCGTGATCGCCAGATACCTCCGGTCCACCCGATCGATCAGCACTCCGCCGAACGGCGGCACAAAAAGCCCCGGCAGCGTCACCAGGATCACCATCCAGCTCACGCTCACCGTCGAATGCGTGCGGCTCAGGATGTACCACGTCACCCCGGCATAGTTCATTCCCGTCCCAACCAGCGAAATGAACATGCCAAAAAACAGCCAGCGAAAGCCCGGCACGCCCGCCAGCGCCTTCCAATCCAATCTCGCATGTCGATTCGTCGTCATGGACGGGCCCGTGCCCCCAATTCTGACAAACGCCGCGCCGCTTGGTAAGCAAAAAGCTGAGGCCCGTCGCCCATTTGTCCCCGCAAGAAATTCAGCTGCCTCCGTTCAAACACTGGGCGCGAAATCCTGCCCAGCTAGCTAGACCGAAGGAGGAACGATGCAACGCAGAACATTATTGGTATTCGGTGCTTTGGGACTGGCCTCACTCGCGGCGAACATGGGCATCGCCGTTCGCGCAGCGGGCAACCGGGGCGGCGCTAGTGCCGCACAACCATCCGCAGACTGGCGCCTCGGCGACGGCGTCACCTACGAGAACATCACAATCTTTCCCGTCCTGAGCCGCGATTCCGCCGACACGCGCGGCTACGAAACTCTCGACGAAGCCCTGGCCTCCGGCGACGCCATCGTCTCCGAGAGCGGCGCCGACACCATGCGCCGCTGGCGCGAAAACGGCCCCACGCCCGACATCGTCCTCGAGGGCTCTGGCGCGCAAGTCAATCAGCTCGTGCTCGTCTATCGCGGCAAGCGCCCGCTCATCCTCCTCGCCGGCGAACTGCTCAGCGGCGGAAAGCAGGATCGCATCATCGGCAAAGATCGCATCGTACCCGTCGGCGCGCAGCCGCTTCCGCTCGACGTTTTCTGCGTCGAGCACGGCCGCTGGACCAGCGGCGATAAATTCTCCGCCTCCAACATCATCGTTCATCCCTCTGTGCGGGAAAAAGCCGCGGTCGATCAGGAGCAGGACAGCGTGTGGGCCGCCGTCAGCGGCGATTCGCCCGCCGCCAGTTCTGGTGAAGGTTCCGGTGTCGGCGCAGGCTCGGCCGGCGGCTCGGGCGAATCCGCCGAAGCCGCGGCTCCGCCCGAATTCTCGCGCGGAGCCGTTGCCGACGCTATCGCCAGCCGCGCGCCCACGCAGTCCTACGCCAAAATTTACGATTCGTCCGACGCCGGCGCTTCCGTCTCCGCCTTCGCCGACGAACTCCAGCAGCGCTTCGATCGCGCCACCGCCAATCTCAAAGACGAGCGCGTAGTCGGCGTAGTCGTCGCCTACGGCGGCGAAGTCGCCTGGAGCGACGTCTTCGCCTCGCCCGATCTCTTCGCGAACTATTGGCCGAAACTTCTGCGCAGTTACGTCGTCGAAGCCCTCTCGCGCCCCGCCACGCAGGAACACGCCTCCCTCGACGACGCGCGCCAATTCCTCGAACCGCTCGCCGGCCGCGAAACCACCGAAAGCGAACCCAACGTCTACCGCTGGCGCGAAGTCAGCACCGAGCGCTACGCTGAAATTTCGCTCGACGCCCTGCAGCCAGCCGAACTCCGTCTCCACTGGCTAAAAATCCATCGCTCAAATTGAGGTTTTGTTCTTAGGAGGGCACGAACTCAGTCGTGCCGCAAACGCAGCGCGACCACATCGTACCAACAATTCGTAACGCGGGTGCCGCACCATTCGCCTTTGAGGGTGCGGTTCTTGCGCCGCGCCACTCGAATCGCCGCTCGCGCCGCCCAGCGCCGTTCTTCGTCAGGGCACGACTTCAGTCGTGCCGAAACGCGCCCGGACCTCAGGGATTTTAACCCCTGAGGTCTCCCGCGCCGCCCGGCCGCCACGCGCGCACCTCGCTGGCGTCCGGGCACGCCGCAAGCAACTCCGCAATCGTGCCGCCCGTCACCGGATGCCGCAGCCCCGCCGCAATCTCCGCCAGCGGCACCAGCACAAATCGCCGCGCCGTAATCCCCGGATGCGGAATCGTCAGCCCCGCTTCGCGCACCGCGCTCGTTCCATACAACAAAATATCGATGTCGATCGTGCGCGGCCCTCGCGGCACCGTCCGCTCGCGCCCCAGCGACCGCTCGATTCCCAGCAACGCCGCCAGCAGAGCCTGCGGCCCGAGCTCCGTCTCCGCCTCCACCACCATGTTCAGGAAATCGCCCGACCCCGGCGAATCCACCGGCGCCGTCAGATAAATCGCCGAGCGCCGCCGCACGCGAACGCCCGCCGGGCCCAGCGCCAGTATCGCGCGCACCAGAAAATCCGCGCGATCCCCAAGATTCGATCCCAACGAAAGGTAAACGATTTGCACGGAGGGCATTTCCCGCAATTAATCAGACGTCGTCATCCCGAGCGCAGCGAGGGATCTCTCTGTCTTTTCTTCCGACACGAAATTCAAAACAAATGCTGCTGATCCCGCGGCGCTTCCAAACCAAAATGCTTGTACGCCAGCGCCGTAGCCACGCGCCCGCGCTGCGTGCGATCCAGCAACCCGAGCTTCATCAGATACGGCTCGTAGATCTCCTCGATCGCATCCTCTTCTTCGCTCATCGAAGCCGCGATCGTGTTCAATCCCACCGGCCCGCCCGCGTATTTCTGAATGATCGTCATCATCAAATTGCGATCCGTCTCGTCCAAGCCATGCTCGTCCACACCCAGCATGTGCAGCGCCTCGCGCGCCGCGTCGCCCGTCACGCGCCCGCTCTTGCGCACCTGCGCAAAATCCCGCGCGCGCCGCAACAACCGATTCGCCACGCGCGGCGTCCCGCGGCTGCGCCGCGCGATCTCCTCCGCGCCCTCATCGTCGATATCGATTTTCAGAATGCTCGCCGACCGCCGCACGATCTCCAGCAAATCCTCCGGCGCGTAAAAATCCAGGCGATGCACAATCCCGAATCGCGATCGCAGCGGCGCCGTCACCAACCCCGCCCGCGTCGTCGCCCCAATCAGCGTAAACCGATTCAATTGAAACGGATGAATCCGCGCGCCCGCGCCCTGACCGATGATCAAATCGATCCGGTAATCCTCCATCGCCGGATACAGAATCTCTTCCACCGCCGGCAGCAGCCGGTGAATCTCGTCCAGAAAAAAAACTTCGCGCAGATCGAGCGACGTCAGTATCGCCGTCAAATCCCCTTTGCGCTCCAGCATCGGACCAGAACTCGTCTGCATCCCCACGCCCAGCTCATTCGCCAGGATCTGCGCCAGCGTAGTTTTCCCCAGGCCCGGCGGCCCAAACAGCAGCACGTGATCCAGCGCTTCATTCCGCGACCGCGCCGCCTCCACCGCGATCGCCAAATTTTCCTTCAGCCGCGTCTGCCCCACGAAATCCGCAAGCTTCTGCGGCCGCACGCTGGCCTCAACGCGCACGTCTTCATCGAACGCCTGCCCCGAAAGTATCCTCTGTCCCGGCTTTTCCATTTTCGCTTCTATGATCTTCGCCGTATGTAGCGGAGACCTTCAGGTCTCCACCTTCTCCGCAGCCCCTGCTTCCCGACTCCTCGTTGTCATCCCGCCCATGTCCAGCAATGCTGCGCTTCAAGTTCACCACTCCGGCTACGACGCGCCGCACCGCCGGTAGCACAGCCATTCCTGGCTGTGCGCCTTCGCCTTTTAGCTTTCTCGCCCTAACTCGAAGACCCAACTACACCCAGGCGAGAGTGCCTGTGCTACCGAACCTTCGCGGCAACGACCGGAGTCGCGATCCCACTCCCGATCAGCCCCGTAGGGGCGGCACAGCTTAGCCCAGGGCGTAAGCCCTGGGTAAGTTCCCAATTTAAATTTCTCTCTCAAATGTTTGAGCCCCGTAGGGGCGACACAAGCCGCATAAACTCCCCGCCGCCGAGCCCAGCCCCACCGGGCTCGCCGCACCGGAGCCGCCGAAGGCGCCCGGCGAAGGCGGGTCGTCTCTATGCTTTTCTCCCCTTCTGCCCCGGCGCGCTCAACTCATGCAACGCCGCCCTCAACAACGCCTCAAAATTCCCCGCGCCCCCATCCCGCCCCGCGCGTTCCACCGCCGCCTCCGCCGCGCGAGAATCATATCCGAGGTTCAGCAGCGCCGAAACCACGTCGCCCGACACCCCGCCGCGCCCCGCCGCCATCGCCGCCGCGCCCGTCTCCGGTTCCGTCGCCGCCAGCCGATCCCTCAACTCCACCACCATCCGCTCCGCCGTCTTCTTCCCCACGCCCGGAATCCGCGTCAACCGAGCAATATCCCCTTCGCGAATAGCCGGAGCCAATTCGTCCGCGCTCATCCCCGAAAGAATTTTCAGCGCCAGCGTCGGCCCCACGCCCGAAGCCGAAAGCAGCATCTCAAATAAATGTTTCTCCCGCGCCGTCAAAAATCCATACAGCGCAAGCGAATCCTCGCGCACGTGCGTATGCACCAGCAGCACCACTTCTTCCCTCAACCCGCCCACCGCATAAAATGTCGATAGCGGAATATTCACAAGATATCCCACGCCCCCAACCTCCACGATCAGTTGGTTCGGCCTCTTGTCAGCCAGCGTGCCGCGAAGTTGCGCAATCATGTTTGTATTTGCAGACGCAGGACCATCAACGCGCCCGATTATTGAACGCCGCCCCGTGCGAGTCAACAAATCGCCTCCGTGGCCACCTGCGTCGTTCCTATTTCACGTAATTTTCGTGCGCGGCCGCCGAGCAACCCGCAGCCAGTGCCGCGTCCGGTAGGTTCTACGATTTTCTCTTTAGGAGGCCGGGGCTTCAGCCCCGGCGTAACGCACGCGTCATCAGTGGGGCTTTAGCCCCTGACCACGACGCATTTCCTCCAAGTATTCACGGGTCAACACACTAAGGAAGTCGCAGCGCCTCCGCACCCTCACCGATGGCGAGTATGTTGATTACTTCCAGCAGCCCCTGCCAGCCGAAGTCGAATCCCAAACCGACGAAACCTCAATGAGCGCCCTGAACGAAATCCCCTGCAGATAGCAAGCTCACGCCCAGCCTCGACGACCATTTGGCTTGGACTAGCGTCACCGACCGTGCAAAGAAGGCAAATCTGGTCGGGGATTTTCGCCCGCGGGGAACCGATGAAACCACTCAGCCCGCGACGGAAATTCAGTTCAGGGGACGCTCGTTCGTTCCACGCGCCGGGTGAAGCTAGGTTTCATTGACTCATGGATAAGAATATAATCGCCAGCCACATATGAATTATGAGCGAATAATTAGCCACAAGGGCCTCAGCGCATCCCGCGTAATCAGAGGGTTCGATCGGAACATCGTCAACGCTAAGGCCGAGGTGCAGCTGAAGATATGGGAAGAGAGGTGGCAGAAACGGCAATCAAAACAGATGGCCACGCTTAATAGAGCGGAGAAAAAACGACTTGCCGAGACGACGACGCGCCAAGCGCAGGAGCAATTGTCCGCGTTGGAGAAAACGCTACGGGACAGCCTCGCAAAAGCTCGCCGCATCAATTGGGACGAACTGAAGCAGGGCCCGTTTCAGACGGCTCGACCACAACCGCCCGTGCTCTACGAACCGCTGCCCGCGCCCAAACGCGAGGATCCGATGTTCCAGCCTAGACTCGGACTTATCGCTAGGCGTTTTTCCTTCGTCCGCTCGTGGAAGGCCGCGAGCGCCGAGAAGAGATTTCGAGAGGCAGAGTCCCATTGGAATCGAGAGATGGCGGTAATTCGCGCGACAAATGAGACGAACACCGAAAGATTCAAGGGCGCAGCGCGCGCGTGGGAGACGGCATGGGCGGAGTTTGAGAAGAAGAGGGCGTTGAAGAACGCGCCGATCGAGAAGAAACAGTCGGAATACGAGGACAAGGTCCCGGCGGCAATCATCGAATACTGCGATATGGTCCTAGAAAGATCTCAGTATCCTGACAATTTTCCGCGATCCTGCCTCTTGGAATACCTGAGCGAGACGAGGACTATGATCGCAGAGTACGACCTACCGCCAATCACTGCGATTCCCACACTCAAAGAATTCAAGTACGTCACGGCAAGAAATGCATTTACGGAAACACACGTGACGAGTGCGTGGCTCCGTCGCACGTACGAGGATTTGCTGTATCAGATTGTCTTGAGGACGATTAATGAGCTTCTCCAAGCAGATTACGTGGGCGCTATCGAAACGATTGTCCTAAATGGATGGGTTACCGACATTGACAGGGCCACCGGCAAGAATGTAACCGCATGTATCCTGTCCGTCCAGGTTTCGAGAGCCGAATTCACACAGATTGATTTGGCTCATGTTGATCCGAGGACCTGTTTCAAGAAGCTGAAAGGAGTTTCCGCAAGCGCCCTTGTGGACTTGGCACCCGTTAGACCGATCCTGCGCATAAAGCGGGAGGACAAGAGATTTGTGGAAGCGTACGCCGTTGTTGACTCGCTCGACGACTCGTCAAATTTAGCTGCGATGGACTGGGAAGACTTCGAAAACCTTATCCGCGAAGTATTTGAGAAAGAGTTCAGCAAGAATGGCGGCGAAGTGAAGATAACGCGAGCGAGCAGGGACGGCGGTGTCGACGCGGTCGCCTTTGACCCCGATCCGATCCGGGGCGGAAAAATCGTGATCCAAGCAAAACGATATACCAACGTCGTCAGCGTGTCAGCCGTCAGGGATTTGTACGGAACACTCCTAAATGAAGGAGCGAATAAGGGCATACTTGTGACCACTGCGGACTATGGCCCGGACGCGTATGAGTTTGCGAAGGGCAAACCGCTAACGCTAATCAACGGAAACGAGCTGCTCTATCTCCTGCAACAACACGGGCATCGGGCGAAGATTGACCTAGCGGCCGCTCGCAAGCTTCAAAACGAAAAAGAGCGCTCAGGAGGGATTACGGAAAAACGTACCGACTACTGACCCGTTGGGTATTTTCTGCCCGTCCGATTCGAATAACCTATAAATACACATTGACTTTATCTTGCCACTCATGCTAACATCTCGCATGAATCGCGAACGAAACCGGCCACGGCAGATTCTTGCCGCCTATCGCTCCGGACACCGCGTCTTCCATCCCTGCGCATCGGCGATCAAATTCCTCAAGTACTTCTCGAACCCTTCGGATCTGCTCATTCTGAAAGATTTGAAGTCCACTAGAATCAACACTTCCAAGATTCTCGAAAATCCATCTATCTTCCTCATGATGAAGGATTTCAACCCTACTAGAATCAACACTTCTGAAAATAAGGACTTAAAATTCCGCAGAATCAACACTTCTGGGAATAAGGACTTAAAGTCCCCTAGAATCAACACTTCCAAAAAACACGGTAGGGGGCGGGTTTCCGTTGATTTTGTAGCGCCAGCCGGAACCTGTCCCGACCGGCGCGGAGGGAGGCTGGCAGCCTTTCGGTTCGTCCGCACGTGCCAGCCTGAAGGCTGGCGCTACAAAATCATCTTCGCGGCGCGCACCGACGCCATGAACGATTCAATTTTTATGCGGCTTATTCAAATCGCGCGAAAGAATCAGCTTCAGCGTCACTTTGTCCGTCGCCGGAGTCATGCCGAATCCGATGCCGGCTTCCACGTCCACGATCTTGCTGGTGTGATCGAACACGGCGAAGAGCTGATGCGATTGGTTGGCCGGCGTATTGAAATCTCGGATGATGCCGTAATCGTCGTACTCTTCGGCGGCAACCGCGTAGCTGGAATGAAAATTGTAAGCCACGCGCTCTTCGGGAGCGAAATCCAGCCCCTTGAATCCGCCCGTCCAGGAATTATCCAGAATCGGATTGATGATGATGTCCCACGGATGGAGGTGCCAGCCGAAAATCGGCCGGATCTCGGATGTCGAGCGGTGCGGGTCCCAATATTTCGCGTTGTAGCTGAACTCGAAATTCATGCCGAAGAAAAATTTGCGCTGGTCCGCATGCGGACTGACGAACAGAGCCCGCAGTTTGAAACCGTTGATCGTCGAGCCGCGCCCTTCGGAGACGCTGTAGAGCGGGAGATAAAGTCCGGCCTCAAACCACGGCGTCACGCCGTACGCCCATTCCGGCACGCCGTTCAGCGAATGATTCGGAATGATGCCGCCGGGAAACGCCGCGGTCGTCCGTCCATCGGGAGTGAAGTTGTTGTGCCAGGTGATATTGAAAACGCCCGGCGCGGCAATCGACGCGTCGTAAACCTGAATCTCATCGGTCTGCGCGCGCGCCACGGCTGGCGCAAGCAGCACGATCGCCATCACCAAAATCGCGCGCCCATCGAGTCGGCGAAAATCTCTCATCGCGGGTTCCCCGGAACACGCGGCAACATACAATCGCCCGCGCCGAAATGCAATGTATCGGCCGGTGCGCGGTTAGTGAAAATGTTCGACGGTGTAGTGGGCGATCACGTAGCCAAGAAACGCGCCGGCGAACACATCGGAGGGATTGTGCGCTTGAAGGGATATGCGCGAGAAACCGACCAGTCCGGCCAAACCGTACGCCACCCATTTATATTTCGGATAGCGATCCGCGAAAACCGTGGCGATCGTGAACGCTTCAATCCCGTGGCCAGAGGGGAAACTCCCAAAGCCCCCGAACGGATTGCCGCGATCCCGAAACCACGTGTCCGTAAAACTTCCGCCGATGGGGACTTCGTCCGGCTGCTCGCGCCGGCTGATGTCCTTCATCACCGTCGCCAAAATCACCGAATCGAGCGCCGCTTCGCCGGCCAGCAGGAACGTGTGCTGCGCGTAGGAATCTCGCCGGATCAATCCAACGCCATAGAACCCCGCCGGAAAAGCGACCGTGGCCCAGGCGGTGTGCGAATCGCTGAATATGGAATTGAATTCCGTGAACGATTGCGTGCGCTGGAAATATCGCCCGCTTGGATTGTCCACGAAGGCCGCCAGCGCCGCCGTGCCGCCCACGAAAACCAGCGCCGGCAGCAGATGATGCCCGCGCGCCATCGAGAACGGGAACAACCATATCTCTTTCTGATCGTGCAGCACGTTCGGCACGAATCCGCCCCACGTTACGTGCCTGTCCGGGGCCGCGTTGGCCGCTGCAGGAGCGGGCGGGGCCACCGGCGGGGCTTGCGCGGTCTGCGCGGGCGGCGCGGCGTTAGCCGCGGCCGGCAGTTCCGCTGGAGCCTGCGCGGTGGCATCCTGCGCGCGCAGGGGAATTGCGATCAGCACAAAGAGCGCGAGAATCCACGGCGCAAAAATAAATTTGGCACTCTTGCGTTTCATTGGTCCTCGCCGGAGGCGCTTGCAGCAAAAATCGGGCCGGTGAGCGTGCGATCGAGAGAGGTTCGACCGGAAACGATTATACAGAAGACCTCCGCGCGCGGTACGATTTCGATGTGGCGCGCGTACCCAGCACCGCAACGCTTCGAGTTTCCGCCGCGCTCCTCGCCGTTTGCGCCGCCGTGTGGATCCTTGCTGCGGCGCCGCAGACTCTCGGTCCGCGCGACGCGCTCTGGATCGTCGTGCACGACGACTGCGTGCCCGATCAATTGCACAACCACAATCCCGATCCCTGTGCTCGCGTCGATCTCGATGGCGGCGTCGATAAAGGATTCGCGATCCTCAAGGACATCTCAGGAAGCGAGCAATATCTTTTGATTCCCACCGCGCGCATTTCCGGAATCGAAAGCCCGCTCATCCTCGCTCCGGATGCGCCGAATTATTTTGCCGAGGCCTGGGGCGCTCGCACCTACCTCGACGATGCGTTGCATCAAACTCTTCCGCGCGAGGACGTCGCCCTGGCGATCAACTCCGCCCCCGGCCGCTCGCAGGACCAGTTGCACATCCACATCGATTGCGTTGACCCGGATGTGCAAGCGGCTCTGCGCGGCCGCGCTGCGTCAATCGGCATCCACTGGGCGCCCCTCGATGTCGCGTTCTCCGATCACCATTATTGGGCCATGTGGGTGCCGGGCGAGCGGCTCGGCGCGAACAATCCGTTCCGGCTTCTCGCCGAAGGATTGCCCGGCGCGGCACAGGATATGGGCGATCGCACGCTGGTCGTCGTCGGCTCAACCCGCGCGGATGGAACGCAGGGATTTGTGATTCTCGAGGACCGGGTCGATCGAGCCCACGACGACACCGCGCACGGCGAAGAGCTGATGGACCACAGTTGCCGCGTGGCCGCGTCCGCGCCGCCGAAAAATTGAAACGCCGCGGCGCCGCTACAAAAATCGCAGCGCGTCACCCACGCGCAGCGTCTTGCCGGCTTCGGCCACCGCCACGCGCGTGTTCGTCGTGAAGCGGTAATAGTGATCGAAGCGCCCCGCCGATGACCACGCCGGCAAGTTCGCCTGCCGCTGCGCCATGAAGCGCTGCTGAAAGCCGATCAGGTCTTCGCCCGTGACCGGATTGCGCGGCGGCACCGGGCAGCGCTTGCAAGGATTGCTGCCCTCGAACTCGACTTCGCCGATGCGGAATCGCACGATCGTTCCTTTGTTTTCGCCGAAGAGCCGGTCTTCCCAGAACGCCGGAACGCCATCGAGTTCGAGGCTGGTGCGAAATCGCCGCCGCGCTTCGGCAAGCGGGATTTCGGGGAACCATTCGCTCACCGCCTCAAGCGACGCGGTGGAAACGATCGTCGGACCGTTTGCTTCGGTGTCGTCGGGATAACCGTCCGGCGAATAGCGAACCACGATGTCCTGCTGGAAATATTCGCTGAACCACGCTGCCGCGGCGTCGTGCCCGCGCGGAAACGCAAACGTTGCCGGGGGAATCTCGATCACGCTCATGCTCGGGGCCGCGCCGGGAATCGCCGCGGAGATCATGCATCGGCCGCCCGGCACGCTGAGCGAGACGCTGCTGAAGTCGGGCGCGAAGGAAGAACGGATGCGGTGGATCGCGGCGGTGCGCTTGCCGTTCATCGTGCGGCCGTCGGCGGAAAACAGCGACCACGCGCGGTCGTGCTCCAGGCCGCCCGACGGCCCGATGCGCGATTCGTGGAGCGCGACCGGATCGAGCGACTTGATCGGATGCAGATCGATGCGCGCCAAGCGTGGAGCGGCCGAATTCATCGCGCCACGATTTTAGCAAGCGCGCTCGGGATGCAAGTCTCAAAAAACGAATGATTGCAACGCGCGAATCGGCGAGAGGGCTTTCGGCCTTACGCTCACGCGCTCTGAGCGACGCGCTGACTTCGCTGCTCCCGTTTCTGGAGCCAGAAAAGAAGCAGGGCGAGCGGAACGAGGGCGATCAGAAAAAACACGAATCCGCCTTCGTGGTGCAGCCTTCCGGTGAGGAATCCGGGATTCACGTAGATCGCGAGCGTGGAAAGCGTCGCGATGCGCAATCCGTTCTTGAAAATGGCGAGCGGAACGACGGCGGCACACAGGACCGCGCGCTTCCAGGAACGCGTGAGGAACATGTTGCTCGCCAGAACGGTCGTGATCAGCAGCGCCAGCGTGGAGCGTATGCCGCTGCACTCCGCGGCCACGAAGATCGCGAATCCCGGCAACTGGAATACGAATCCCTGCCGGAGATACGGTACACCGGCGATTCTGAAAAATATTTCCGCCATGTCGGAACTGCCGCCCTGGAGGGAAAAGATTATTTTGGAAAGTAGCGGCTCTGGAATCGGAACCATGAAGAGAAGGAAGAGCAGCGGGAAACACGCGGCCCAAAACGCGCGCGCACCGAAAAACAGGGCGAACGCACCGACCCAGACAACAACGATCGCGAACACCAGCAGAGACATGGGATTCGTCGAAGTCAGATGAAACAAATCGAGGCGCGCCACGCCGGCCAGAATCAGGCCGGGAACGATCAATGCGGCGCCGAGCGCCCCACCGAACGAGATCGTTGAAAAGATCGCCTTGCGGCGCTCCCAGATCAAAAACAGACTCACCAGCGGAATCAGCGGAATTTGAGAAAAAGTGTCGTTCTCGAGCACCAGGCGGAACAACGGCGCCAACAAACTCCACGCCAGCGCCAACGGCAACATGCACACGAGCAGAAAACCGAGCCCGCGCAGACTCGCGGCTCTGGTGTTGAGAGCACGAACCTCGAGTGTGTCCGCGGCTTTAGTCGATACGCTCATGAGGGACAGTCGAAGCGAACATCCATGGAACCACGACGACCTGCTGCGACGAGGCCTTCGGTTATTCTACGATCCTAGCTGACGACGCGTCAGCCTAGGTATGGAAAGACGCTTACGATTTCCTGGCTATCAGGCGCCGGCTCACGATTGCAAGCGCGGACAATCCCGTGCCGAGCTGCAACAACATGCTTGGTTCGGGAACTGTAGCTGGCGGATCGTCATTACGGTTCGGGCAGTGATTGCCTTGGCCGTAGACGCAGGTCTGAGCTCTCACCAGAGGGCTCGAAATCAGCAAAGCTACGCCCATGAAAATCGCCGGAATCGCGATCTTGAGCGCGGTCGCGCGCAGTGTTTTAGCGATTGGATCCATCTTGTCTTACCTCCCGTTTATCGGTCCCCTCAGTTTTGGGACTGGAAACAGGGCTGTTGGGCCAGGGTCCAAATACATCATCCCGCTCGTATAGTTAGCAATCGTGGGACCTAAGAAACTGGAGACACGCCGCGGTGGGAAGATTGATTAAGGCACGTATTATCATTAGCTTATCGTGGTGTCGCTTGTCGCCTGCCGACGACCGATCGACGCCATGATTGCAGAAAAAGTGAAGAAATATTCACACTTCAGGAGGGATGGGTAGAATTTACCCATGGCCGCGTGGCACAAAGGCTACTGTGACGCGACGCCGGCGCGAAGGTTCGCGTCAGCGTTTCGGAGCTTCGCGATCGTCGTCCCGATCGTCATCGCGATCGAGGCGGCGGGAGCGCAATCCCTGCCGCAAAAGCGCGGGCTCGTGTTCGCTTGCGACCACAAGGAGGTCGGTGTCGTCCGGCGGGGGCACAGTGACGCCGTATCGCGGGCGCGCGGCGAGCAATTTTTCCACATCGCCGCTTGAAAGCAGCGATTGTTTGCCGAGCATCGCGGCGACCAGCGAAACGTGCGCGTAATGCTCGACCAACTCCATGCGGTGAAACGCGCTCAACAAGTCCGTGCCGTACGCGACCACGCCGTGATTGGACATCAGGATCGCGTCGTAATGCGGCACCAGCGGTTCAAGCGCCGCGGCCAGTTCCGGCGTGCCGGGCGTCCCATAGCGCGCGAGAGGAACCGTTCCCAGCGCGACGACCATTTCGCACAGGATGGCTTTGTTGAGCGGCTCGGCCGCCGCGGCGAATCCCGTGGCCACAACAGGATGCGCGTGACACACGGCGTTTACCTCTGGCCGCAAACGATAAATCAGCAGATGCATGGCGAGTTCGGACGAGGGCGCGTGCGTGCCGGAAAGCCTGCGGCCTTCAAGGTCGGTGATCACCAGATGTGCCGGCGACATCCAGCCCTTCGAGCATCCCGATGGGGAGGTGAGCACACGGTCGCCGCTCAAGCGCACGGAGATATTGCCTTCGGTCGAGACGATGTAGCCGTGCTCGAGCAGCCAGCGCCCGACGGCGCAAATTTCCTGGCGATGCCGCGCCAGACTTTTTTTGTGGCCCGGCGAGATAAGGTCACACTTCATCGGTCGAAACTCCTACGGCGCGCGCCGCGTGTGCGGAGACGCAACCGCCCTCCCTGCGCACCAGCCGGGTGCGGAAGCAATGTGTTTAAACGAGTTAAGGGAAAAAATCCAGCACGAATTGCGGGCGTGGGCGCGGCGCCCAGAATTATGCACAACTGCTGGGTTCCGGCGATTGCAACTCGTTCGCAATCAATCGCTTGCGAAGCGCGTGAGTGATCCGCGCGGGACAACGGCGCGACGCATACCGACGCCATGTTCTGGGCGCGCATCATGCGTAAATCCCTCGCAGTTTCAGCGCCGAGGCCACGCGGTCGATCGCCAGAATATATGCAGCGATGCGATTGCTTGTGCCGTGGACTTCGGCGTAGCGCACCACAGCGTCAAAGCTGTGCTCCATCACGTCGCGCAGACGCGCGTTGACCTCGCGCTCGCGCCAGAAATATCCCTGGCGGTCCTGCACCCACTCGAAATAGCTGACGGTGACGCCGCCGGCGTTGGCCAGAATATCCGGAATCACGAAAATTCCCTGCTTGTCCACGATGTCGTCCGCCATGGCGGTGCAGGGACCGTTGGCGCCTTCGCACAAAATGCGCGCCTGAAGGCGATGCGCGTTCTCGCTGGTGATTTGATTTTCCACCGCGGCGGGCACCAGAACTTCGCATGGCTGAAACAATATCTGCTGCGCGGAAACGCGCTGTCCGCCTTGCGGAAATTCCGGCAGCGGCCGGCCTTGTTCGCCGACCCACTCCATCATCTTCGGAAGATCGAAGCCGTTCTCGTTGTAGAGGCCGCCGTGCACGTCGGCCAAGCCGACGATTTTGTAGCCGGCCTGATGCAGCAGCAGCGCCGCGGACGAACCGACATTGCCGAAGCCTTGCACGATCACGCGCGCGCTATCGCGCGGAATGCTCAATTTTTCGATGGCTTTATCGCACACGATTTGAATGCCGCGGCCGGTGGCTTCGTGGCGGCCGAGCGAACCGCCGAGATCGATAGGTTTGCCGGTGACCACGCCGGTGACGGTGTGCCGCACATGCATCGAATACGTGTCCATGACCCAGGCCATGGTTTGCTCGTTCGTGCCCAGGTCCGGCGCGGGCACGTCGCGCTCGGGGCCGATCCAATCGGCCAACTCGGCGGTGTAGCGCCGTGTGATGCGCTCCACTTCACCCTGAGACAGCTTGCTGGGATCGCAAATCACGCCGCCCTTGGCTCCGCCAAAGGGAATGCCGACCACGGCGCATTTCCACGTCATCCAACTGGCGAGGGCGCGAACTTCATCGAGCGTGACGTCGGGCGCGAAGCGAATTCCGCCTTTGCAGGGCCCGCGCACGATCGAATGATGCACGCGAAATCCGGTGAATACTTCGAGGTGCCCGCTATCAAGCATCACTGGAATATAGACGGTGATTTCCTTGTTCGGATAACGCATGTAGCGGTAGAGACCTTCGGCGAGATTCAACCGCCGCGCGGCGGATTCAAAGCGCGCTTCCGCCGACTCGTAGACATTGAATTCGTTGTGCGCGATCAGAGTGGCCATGACGTTTTCCGCAGCGAGACCGCGCCTCTCGAAAGAAATTCCGCAGCTGCCGACGAATCGGCCGGGCAAGGCACAATTTCGTCAGGCGGGGGATGAGGTAAAGGGCGGGAATCAGTATACAACCCATTACCGGCGGTGCAAGGCGCTGCAGTCAATGCCCGTGCGCAACTTTGGACGGCGATCAACCGGCGTCATCGCCCTGTTCGCGGGACGAAAAACGTGGCGCTAGCGGCGAGCCGCACGCTTCGGCCTGCCTCCTAGTTTCCCATTCGATCTGGATGCGGCTCGTTTTGCCCTGCTTCTGGATTGCCCGCCGATTTGACCGAGCCTGGCGGCCATCCACCTCTTGGAGCCAAGAAATCCCTCGAGGAGCCCCAACACATGGACGTCGGCGTCGAGCTTCGGAAAATGGATTCCAAAGCCCGAAGGCGTGATCTCAATATCTTCGAGTTGCGATGGCTTGGCGTTTTCCAAACCCTGCGCATCGCGCGGAGAAAAACTCAGGATCAATTTCGAGCTGAGATGGATCACGATCCGGCCGTGCTTGCGGTCGTATCGCGCCCACACGGCCCTAGGCAGGGCGGCCTGCAGTTCGTTAGCCCGCTGATTCGCCATGTCAAATTTGTCATGCGCTACCATGAATTTCCTCCCATGCGCGGCAAAGTTCTTCCAAATGCCCCTACAAAACGCTTTCGATACGCGCCAGTTCCCGCCTTGAAAATCGCCAATTCTCGCGGAGATTCACCAGGCGATCCCTGCGGTTCAAACTGAATACCGCTTCGCGGCCGCGCCCGATCACGTGGACATGAGCCGGTCGATGATCGTTCGGATAGACCACGGCGCGCAGCCCATCGAACCTAAGGACCGTCGGCATCCCTACATATTATCACAAACCCAACCGCTCAGGTTACGATCCGATCCGGCGGGCGTCGAGAAGTTATGGCTGGCGCTTACTTGGCCGCGGGATCGCGGCGGACGAACTCATCGAGAAGCAGGCGGGCGAGGAGATCGGAGCTGTGGCGCACGACGGCGTGCTCTTCGAGGAGATGGGCGAAGACGCAGCGGACGCCGAGGCGCTGCAACTGCTGGAGATCTACGCGCACGGGTTCGGCATGGCTCGAGCGATAGCGGCGGGCGACGGCCGCCGAAATCGGCGTGTTGTTGGCGACCACCCAGTCGATCAGTTTTCGCCGCGTTTGGCGCTGCACGGCGCGGACATGGTCGGCCAGGGAGAAGTCCGGAGTTTCACCGGGCTGCGTCATCAGGTTCGCGATGTAGACGCGCGTGGCGGCGGATTTCTCGATGGCTTCGGCGACGCCCTCGACGAGCAGGTTCGGCAGCACGCTGGTGTAGAGCGAGCCGGGGCCGAGCAGGATCAGATCGGCGTGGAAGATCGCTTCGATCACCTCGGGGAGCGGCCGCACGCGGCGGGGAGAGAGTTCGATGCGGCGAATTTTTTTGCGGCTGCGGGCGATGCGCGTTTCTCCGGAGACGATCGAGCCATCCTGCAATACGGCGCGCAGGGAAACGTTGGCGATGGTGGCGGGGAAAATCCGGCCGCGCGTGGCCAGCACTTCGCCGCTGACGCGCACGGCCTCGGCGAAATCGCCGGTCACGTCGCTGAGCGCCGTCAGAAAAAGATTGCCGAAGCTGTGGCCGCGCAGCCCGCGGCCCGCACGAAAGCGATACTGAAACAGGCGGCCGAGCAGGGCTTCGTCCTGCGACAGCGCCACAAGGCAATTGCGGATGTCGCCGGGGGGCAGGACGCGATATTCGCGGCGCAGGCGGCCCGAGCTGCCGCCGTCGTCGGTGACGGTGACGATGGCGGTGAGGTCGGCGATGGGAAAGCGAGCGAGGTCCTGACGGCGCCGGGCGACATGCTGCTTCAAACCGCGCAGCAATGTGGAAAGGCCCGTGCCGCCGCCAATGGCCACGACGCGCACGCCAAATTTGCGCCGTTGAGTTTCGTTCAGCATCTTGTGGGGGAAAGATGGGGCAAGGAAGAAGCGGCGGCGCGGCTAACCGCCGGCGCCATCGCGCTCGGGATAGAGCAACTCTGTGAAGCGCGGATCTTCTTGAAGGAAGGCGAAATCTTCGTCGTTGCGCGCGTGATAGCGATTTTCGGGGCGCAGCTGAATCGCGACCTTCAAATTCTCCATGGCGGATTCCGCTTCACCCGTCAGGCAATCGAGCGCGGCCATGGCGTAAAAAACGTAATCGGCTTTGGGCGCGAGTTTTTTCGCGCGCAGCAGGTTCTCGCGCGCTTCGTCCCAACGGCCCAAATTCATCATGGCCACGCCGCCTTGGTAGTGTTCTTCGGGCGTGCGCGGGGCGGTGGCGGGCACGCGCGTCAGGCGCTGATCGGCGATGCGCAGATGCACTTGCGCGCGATCGGCCAGTTCCTTGCTGGGGCCGGCGATCACTTTGTCGAGTAGCTGCTTGGCTTTCAGAAATTTCTGCTGGTGCAAGGACTGCACGGCCTCTTCGTAGGTCTTGAGCTGCGATTCGACGCGCGGATCCACGATCGCGCGGTAAGCCTCCGCATGGGCTGCGATCGGCTGTACGGGCTTCGATTTTTGGGACTTAGCTCGGCCTGGGGAACTGGGTCGAGAGCGCGAGCCGCGCCGGCGGCCCGTCTTGCTCGCTTTCGGCATAACGCGCGAATATTAGCATTGGCGACGAGGAGAAGCAACCGGGGGCATTTCCGCCGCTGGAAATGAAAATTAAAACGATATCGCCAATAACTCCGCCGAAAACGGCGCCGCACTTCGCGCCGAGGCCATCGGCATTCAAGGCACGCGCAGAGCGGTTCGAGATTGGACTGACCGAAACGCTATGCTATAAGTGGAAGGCCGGCTCAGTCCGGAAAACCTGTGCCTTTCATCAATTTTCCCGCGCGCGAAATCAATTGCAAGCTCGTCTACTACGGTCCCGGCCTCGGCGGCAAGACCGCGAATTTGCAATGGATCTACGACCACACCGGAACGGGTCAAAAAGGAAAGATGATTTCGCTGGCGACGGAAACAGACCGCACGCTGTTCTTCGATTTTTTGCCGCTCGATTTGGGGACGATTCGCGGATTTAAGGCGCGGCTGCATCTTTACACCGTGCCCGGACAGGTGTTTTACGAGGCCAGCCGGAAACTGATTTTGAAGGGCGCGGATGGAGTGGTGTTTGTGGCCGATTCGCAGGAAGAGCGGCTGGACGCGAATCTGGAGACGCTGGAAAATCTGCGCGAGCATTTGAAGGAACACAAGCTCGAGTTCGATACGATCCCGTACGTGCTGCAGCTGAACAAGCGCGATCTTCCCGGCGTGATGTCCGTGGAGGAGTTGACGAAACAATTGCAGGCCAAGGGCGAGCCGGTGGTCGAGGCGGTGGCGATCAACGGGCAGGGAGTGTTTGAGACGCTCCGCGAAGTGGCCAAGCTGGTTTTGACCGACCTGAAAAACAGCGCCTGAAATTCTTCCGAATGGTCCGCGCGCATCGCGTTTGAATTCCAGCGAAACTGAGTCTTAAATTGCGCCACCCGCGGAAGCTCATTCCGACGGACGCGCGCCGCCGACCGCTACGTAGCCAGCGTGAAACGCGAACAGAGTTGAGGGTAGCGAACGTGTCCGAGGCGCCAACAGGGCTGTTTTCCGTAACGAAACCTCGATTGCAATTCTTCCTCGGCAATAAATCGCGCGCCTTATAATTGAATTTATCGAACGTGTCGGACGCAGCGGGCCTATCGAGTGGGACCGCCGCATAGTGCATTTGACGAGCAAAACGTCCATGGAAACGCCGTCACCCATCTTGCCGGAAGCGCCCCGAGATCTGCACTTGGGGAAAATACAGTCGCAACTCGACAGCCTGGAGCGCCGCGACTGGTGGCTGTGGAGTCTGGCGGTCGTCGTGATGCTGCTGCTGACGGTGGCCGTGGTTTCGATGAGCTTTCCGGATCTGATCAAGGTGGACGATCCGATTTTTCGTTACAGCCTGAACCGCGCGGTGCGCGGGCTTGTGGGGCTGGTGCTGATTTTCAATGGATACACGATCTATCAGCAATGGACTCTGAAGAAACTGCGGCGCCAATTTTCGATGCAGTTGGCCAAGATGGGCCACCTCGAGAACCAGGCCGCCGAGCTGCATCGGCTGGCTACGGTGGACGCGCTGACGGGTCTTTACAACCGGCGCTACGCCGAACAGCGGCTGGCGGCGGAGACGGCGCGTTCGCGGCGGTACGGGCATCCGCTGCTGGTGCTGGCGCTGGACCTGAACAATTTCAAAGAGATCAACGACACGCATGGACATCCCGCCGGGGATCTGGTGCTGCGGCAATTCGCAGAGCGATTGAACGCGGCCGTGCGCATTTCAGACATCGCCGCGCGCATGGGCGGCGACGAATTTCTGGCGATTTTGCCGGAGTGTCCGGCCGAACAGATCGAGGCGATTTTGAAGCGGCTGCGGCCGCTCGAAGTCGAGTACGAGAAAAAGAAGATCCCCGTGACATTTTCGGCCGGCTGGGTTGGCTACGAAACCGGCGAGTCCGTCGAACAGTTCCTGGATCGCGCCGACCGAACGCTGTACGTAGATAAGCGCAGCAGCAAAGTAGCGGCGCCGGAAATTCCCGCAGCGGTCTGAATCGATTCGCCAGTCATTTCCTGAAAGAGAAAGCGAGCGCGGCAAATAACCATGCGCGGCGCGCGGAGCTACGGCTGGGCGACGGTCGATTGATCGTGGGGCTGGTCTTCGCATTCGGCTGGGCCGGTGACGGCGGGCAGGAAGACGCGGAAGGTGCTGCCGTGGCCGGATTCGCTGACGAGCTGGAGCGTGCCGCCGTGCTGCTTGACGATTCCGTAGACGGTGGCGAGGCCCAGGCCGGTGCCTTTGCCGCGCTCTTTGGTGGTGAAAAAAGGCTCGAAGATGCGCTCGCGGGTGGCGGCATCCATGCCGGTACCAGTGTCGGAGACAACGAGTTCGGCGAAGCGTCCCGGCACGAGCGATGGATCGAGGCGGCAATCCTCGTCGGAGAAAGAGACGTTGTGCGTCTCAATGCGCAAGCGGCCGCCGGCGGGCATGGCGTCGCGAGCGTTCAGAAATAGATTCATCAGCACCTGGGCGATCTGCGTGGCATCGGCGCGAATGATGGAAAGCGCCGCGTCGAAATCGGTTTCAACCTCGATATTTTCGTGCATCACCTTTTCGAGCAGACTGAGCGTTTCGGCCACGGCCTGATTGAGGTTCATATTGCGCGGCTCGAGAATCTGGCTGCGCGCGAAGGCCAGCAACTGGCGCGTGAGCCCCGTGGCGCGCGCGCATTGCGTGCGAATCTTTTGGAAGTAGCTCTCAAGCGGCGCATCGGCCTGTTCCTGGCCCAGCTCGGCCCAGCCCTGAACGGCGCCGATGACGTTGTTGAAGTCGTGCGCGATGCCGCCGGCCAAGCGGCCAATGGCCTCGAACTTCTCGATCTGCCGCACGCGCTGTTCGAGCGCGCGCCACTCGGTGACGTCTTCAACGATCACTTCGACGCCGTTGCGCGCCGCATCGCCGCCGGCGCTGCGTCCGCTGACGCGCACGCGGATCAGCGAGCCGTCCTTGCGCTTCCATTCAAGTTCGGCGCCGGAAACGTGGCCTTCGCGCAGGTATTGTTCGAGGAGCTTCTCGCGGTCTTTGGGATCCTTGTAAAGTGAGTCGGCCACATTGAGCATGCTGAAATCCCTGAACGAAGAGTAGCCGAGCATGCGGATCATGGTCGGATTGGCGTAGAGCATTTCGCCTTTCAGCGTCACGTGAAAGATGCCGTAGCTGGCGTTTTCGATGAAGTCGCGAAAGCGCGCTTCGGAAACGCGCAGTTCCTCGGCGGCGGTCTGGCGTTCGGTGATGTCCTGAGCCACCACGAGGAACGCTTTGCGGCCGGCGAGTTCGATTCGGTGGCTGTGGACTTCGACGTCGATTGCCTGGCCGCTTTTCAGATGGTGGCGGCGCATGCCGGAAAAGGAATCCGGTTCGGGCGTGGGTTGAGGAAGAGGGGATTCCTCGCCAGTACGAATGTCCGTGACGCGCATGGAGAGGAACTCGAGGCGCGTGAAGCCGTAATGCGCGACGGCGGCGTCATTCACCTGAAGGAAGCGCAGCGTCTCCTCGTCGAAAACCCACATGGGCAAAGGATTGCTCGCGAATAGAAAACGGAAATTGGATTCGCTGGCCTGCTGCGCCGCAACCATGAAGGACCGCGCGTTGCGCAGCGCTTTTTCTTCGAGCGCCCGCGCGACGGCCATCGGCAGGCGCCGCAGTTGATCCTTCGCGACGTAGTCAGTGACGCCGCGGTTGATGCACTCGAGGGCCAGATCTTCGCGAAGCGCGCCCGCCACGAGGACGAACGGGATGTCCAGATTCATTTTTTGGACCATGGCGAAAGCGTCGAGGCCGGTCCAATTCGGCAGACGGTAATCGGCCAGAATGACGGAGTATTCCTTATTTTTATTCGCCAGGCGCGATTCCAATTCCTCGCGCGTGGCCACCACGTCGGCTTCGGCGCGGAAGCCCGCTTTGCGCAGCTCCCGAAGACTGCGCTGGGCGTCGAGCTTGTCGTGCTCAACGATGAGCACGTGCAGCGTCTGGCTGATATCCCATTGAGTGGGAGACGAAGGTGCGGACGGAGACTGGATTAACTGCGGCATGTGAAACACCGAGGGCTGGCGGGCAGGCGCGGGAAAAGACACAAGTCCCACGCCTCGCAACTTCACGAGCTTGGCTTCCTGGAAGGGGGGTTCTGAATCTATTGTGAGGCCGGTCGAAGCGAAGTCAATAGACGCAAATCGAAGTAGTTCAATCTGGCCAATGCGATGTTTCGATTCGGGTCAGTTTCAGATTCGGACGCGGCGCCAAGGCAGCGCGGAACCAACCAATCAATCGCGGCGGTCCATTGGAACGTAGGGGCGCTGGTCGTGGCCCATGTAGATTTGGCGCGGGCGCGCGATTTTTTGCTCGGGATCGAGCAGCATCTCTTCCCATTGCGCGAGCCAGCCACTGGTGCGCGGAATGGCGAAGAGCACGGGGAACATCGCGGCCGGGAATCCCATGGATTGGTAGATCAGCCCGGTATAGAAATCGACGTTGGGATAGAGGCGCCGGGAGATGAAATATTCGTCCTCAAGCGCGATGCGTTCGCATTCGAGCGCGATGTCCAGCAGGGCGTTGCGGCCCATCACTTCAAATACCTGGTCGGCGATCCCCTTGATGATGCGGGCGCGCGGATCGTAATTTTTGTAGATGCGATGGCCGAAGCCCATGAGTTTCTTTTCGCCGGCCTTCACCCGCTTGATGTAGTCGGGAACGTTCCGGATCGAGCCGATTTCAAGCAGCATGTGCAGCACTTCTTCGTTGGCGCCGCCGTGCAGCGGGCCGTAGAGCGCCGCGGTGGCCGCGGCTGCGGCCGAAAACGGATCGACGTGCGAGCTGCCGACGCAGCGCATGGCGTTGGCCGAACAATTCTGTTCGTGATCGGCGTGCAGGATGAAGAGCACGTCGAGCGCGTGTTCCAGGGTCGGGTTTGGGCGGTACTTCTGTTCGGTGGTCTTGAAGAGCATGTTCAGGAAATTGCCGGCGTAGCTCAACTCGCTATCGGGATACGCGTAGGGCATGCCCAGGCTGTGCCGGTAGGCGAAGGCCGCGAGCGTGGGCATTTTGCCGATCAAGCGATAGGTCTGCTTGCGGCGCGATTCCTGATTGAAGATGTCGCGGGCGTCCGGATAAAAAGTGGAGAGCGCCGCGATGGTGGAAATGAGCATGCCCATGGGATGGGCGTCGTAATGAAAACCCTCCAGAAATTTCTTGATGCTCTCATGAATGAACGTGTGGTGATTGATGTGGTAGGACCACTCGTCGAGTTGCGCGCGGTTCGGCAGCTCGCCGTAGAGAATCAGAAAGGCGGTTTCGAGGTAGGTGCTTTTTTCGGCGAGTTCCTCGATCGGATAACCGCGGTAGCGCAGGATGCCTTTGTCGCCGTCGATGTAGGTAATTTTGCTTTTGCAGAGCGCGGTGTTGGTGAACGCCGGATCGTAGCTCATCAGGCCGAAATCGTCGGCCTGGACTTTCATCGGGCGCAGATCGAGGGCGCGAACCGTCTCCGAGGTGATGGGCAGCTCGAAGCTCTTGCCGGTGCGGTTGTCGGTAACGGTAAGCGTTTCACGGCGCGCGTCGGTCTGCTCTTTCGTCGTCGTGCGCACCGCCGGTTGGGTCGGGTTCATGTGTAGCCTTCTTCCGCGCCGTAGAGCCTGACACCGTAATGTACACCAAGTTGAGCGCCCGTAGGGAGTGAGATGCGCGCGAGGTGCGCGCGATTTGCACAGGAAGCCCAAGTTATCGGCGCACCGCGCGCGCTCAGGAATCGAGCTTGAAGCGGTTTTCGCCGAGGCGATAGAGGCGGCGCCAGACCAGGCGATTCATGGTCACGACGATCACAGCCATTAGCATGGTCGCCGCAAGCAGCAGGTGGAACCGGCCCGCGTCGGTGGCGCCGCTGATGATCGAGCCGAGGCCCGTGGTTTCAAGCGTCGCGCCGCGAAAATGAAAATATTCGGCGACGATGCTGGCGTTCCACGCGCCGCCGGAAGCCGTGAGCAAGCCGGTCACCAGGTAGGGAAAGATCGCCGGGAGAATCAGCAGGCGCCAGCGATTCCACGATCCGAAGCGGAAGACTTGCGCGACCTCGCGCAGGTCCGATGGAATGGCGATGGCGCCGGCGATCACGTTGAACAGGATGTACCACTGCGTGCCGAGCAGCATCAGCACGATCGCCGCCACGCCCATGCCTCCGCCGAAACGCAGCAACGCCAGAAGGATCACGGGAAACAGCGCCGTGGCCGGCACCGAAGCCGCAATCTGCACCAACGGCTGAGCGATGCGCGCCAAGCGCGGATTGAGGCCAATCGCCACGCCGAGCGGAACCGTCCACAGAGCGCCCAATAGCAGCGAACCCTGTACGCGGGCGAACGTGTACGCCGCGCCGCGCAGCAACAACAGCACCTGCGACGCGCCCAACTGCAACACCAGCTTGTAACCATGCAGCGCGAGCCACGCAGTCAAGGCGACGCCGACGGCGTATGCCGCCACGCGCCCCGCGATTCGCCACCAGCCGCTGCGCGCAGGCCGCTCGGAAGTTTCGGCCGCTTCGAGCGATTCTCCCGCGGGCCGCGCGCAGGACAGCATCAGCCGCTCCCCCGCGGGCGCTATGGCCCGGCGGTGCAGCGCCGCGACAAGATCGGATCGCCGCAGCAGCGTGAGCACGGCCGAACGCGAACCGCCCACAGCACTCACGGATTCCATCTTGAACTTATCGGCCCACGCGATTACGGGCCTCCAAACCAACTGATCGAGCAGGACGATAACCCCGATCATCGCCGCAAGACCCCAGACGATCGCTTTCGTGTCGCCAATTCCCGATGCGCGTTGCAGATAGGAACCCAATCCCGGCAGGCGGAAATCGCGATCGCCCAGCTCAAACATTTCGCAGGCCATCAGGAAAAACCAGCCGCCGGCCACGGACATCATCGAGTTCCACACCAATCCGATGGCCGCGTACGGCAGCTCAAGTTCGATGAACCGCTGCCACGGACTGAAGCGATAGACGCGCGCCGCTTCCTTGAGTTCGGTGGGAATGGCGCGCAGCGATGCGTACATGCTGAAGGCGATGTTCCAGGCTTCGCCGGTGAAAATCAGCAGAATCGATCCGAGTTCGAGACCCATCTGCCGCGACGGAAACAGCGCGATCATCGCCAGCATCACGGCCGGAAGAAAACTGAGGACGGGGATGGATTGCAGTACGTCAAGCAGCGGGATCAGAATCCGCTCGGCCGCGGCCGAGCTCGCCGCCGCGTAGCCATAGGCGATGGCGAACGTCAGGCTCAGCACGTACGCGATCGCGATGCGCAGCAGCGAATCGAACGCGTATCCGGGCAGCGCCCACGGGCTCATCGAAATGCGCGCCTCGGGAATCGCCGGCTGCGTCCAGGCGTGGCCGGTACGCCACAGTCCGTAGATGAGCAGCGCCAGCGCGGAAAAAACGACCGCGTCCACAAGCCAGGACTCCACGCGACGCGCGGGGAAGAAACGGTTAAAGATGCGGGGATCGCGCTGGACGGTGTTGGGCGCCAGGACGGACACGCGGCTAATCCTGATTCTTCCTAGACATTCGCGATCATTCCTGGTCCAGCGCCGATGGCTCAGTGAGGACGAGGCGACCACGGTCGGCGTCGTAATCGAAAATTTCCGCGTAGCGTCCCCACTGAATCGCCGTCTCAAATTGGCGGTTGGCCACTTCGGGGGTGAATTGCTCTTCGAGGAGATCGCGGAAAAAATCGTCGGGCAGAGTGTGATCGGCCTTGGCGCGCAGCGCCTCGTCAATTTGGCGCAGGAGCAAGACGCGCGCGAGCGCGGCGCTGCGAAACAGCTGCTTGCGCTCGAGGATGCTGCCCGCGGCGAAAGCTTGCCCGGCCAGCGTGATGTGGCCATCGCCGCGATCGACGCTGAGAAAACCCAATAGCTCGGCGGTCTCCACGATGGGCAGCAACTCGCTGACGTCGAGCGACAACGCGGCGGCCAGCGCGGGCAGATCCTCACGCCCTCCGCGATCCGCAACGAGTTCGAGCAGCGCGCCCATTCCCGCCGGACGCGCGTGCGGCAGCAACGGATAGCGCGCCGGCGTGCGCACCGCGCCCGCCACGGCGGATGCCGGCGGCGGCGCGAAATCGCTGGTGGGCTGCGTGAGCACTTGATAGATGCTGTCCACCAGGTCCAGGAAGGCGGCGTCCTTGCGTTTGCGCGGCTGGGGCAGCGTAACCGCGAAATCCGCGCGGATGTGCGCGGGGTGCGTGCCCAGCACGATGATGCGATCGGCCAGGACCACGGCTTCTTCGATGTTGTGCGTCACCAGAAAAATGGAGCGCGTCGGAATTTTGTGCTCGAGCCACAGTTCGAGCAATTCGCCGCGCAGCGTTTCGGCCGTGAGTACGTCCAGCGCCGAGAACGGTTCGTCCATGAAAAGCACTTCGGGCTGAATGACGAGCGCGCGCGCAAATCCCACGCGCTGCTTCATGCCACCGGATAATTCCTTGGGGTAGGCGCTTTCAAAACCGTCGAGCCCGACGGCGTCCAGAATTTTCACGGCGCGCTGGCGGCGCTCGGCCGCGGCGACGCCGCGCGCTTCGAGCGGCGCCTCAACATTGTCGAGCACCGTCAGCCATGGAAAGAGCGCGAAGCTCTGGAAAACGATGCCGACATTCGGCACCTGCGAATCCAGTGGACGGCCGTGCCACAACACTTCGCCCGCCGACGGAGGAGCCAGGCCCGCGATGATGCGCAACAACGTGGATTTGCCGCAGCCCGAAGGTCCGAGCAGCGCCACAATTTGCGCTGGGAAAACGTCCAGGTCGGAAGGAGCGATGATTTCCACGCGGCTGCCGTCGGGCTGCGTGTAGAACTTCTCAAGGCCGCGCGCGCTGATGATCGGGGCGTCGTCGGGAAGGTTCGCGGGCGGTTCGGCGGCGGGCGCGGGCGCCGGCCCGGCGGCGGAATTTACGATCGGCTCAGGCACACGCGCATTATGACGGAACTCCGCCGCGCCGGACACATCTTCGTGTTCGCGGCCTCAGATGCGGATGTAAATGCGCTTGCGGTCAAGCGGCCACATCAGCACAAGCCACAGCAGTACATAAAAAATCGCGAAGGCCAGCGACGCATTCTTCGGGCTGGCGTGCGGCGCAAACACCGTGTTGTAGAACCAGTCGTACCAGGTTTGAAAATCGCCGTTGGAATCCGTGAATCCATAATTGATGGCGATTTCGACCAGCAGCATCGAGAGGAAATACACGGCAATGGCGTTTCTGCCGAACACCAGAAACGGCGCGGCCCAGCCGCGATAGCCTTTGAGGTCCACCAGCCAATAGCACGCGGCCAGAAGCAGCATGGCGATTCCGCCGGTGAAAATTACAAACGTGCTCGTCCAAAGATTTTTGTTGATGGGGAAAAAGGGATGCAGTAGCCGCCCCGTAACAAGCAGCACCGCACCGGCCGCCGCCAAACCGGCGGCCTTCCGCCCACCCGTGCGCGCGGAACGCAGCCACTCTCCGGCGAGAATTCCGAGCAGCGCCGTGGCAATCGCAGGCAGCGTGCTGAACAAACCTTCGGGATCCCAGGTGCCCGACTGGCTCCAAAGATGGCCGCCCATGATTTTGCGATCGAGATACGCGCCAAGATTGCCCTGCGGATCGAGGCGCCCGGCTCCGTAGCCCGGCACCGGCACCAATTTCATCGCGGCCCAATAGCCCGCCAGCAGCACGACAGCGCAGCCGGCGATCAGAACCCAATCGCACTTCGCGCGAGGAGCGGCGCCCGGCCGCGTCTGCACGCGCCAGCTCGCCAGATACAGCAAGCCCGCGGCGAGATAGCAAATGCCGATGCGCTGCAGCACGCCCATGATGCGCAGCGTGTGCCAGGAAAAAGCCGGGAATGCGTTCAGGAAAAGCCCGATGGCGAACAGGATCACGCTGCGCGTGAAAACGTGCCAAGCCAACCCGCCGCGCCCCATGCGGCGATCGAGACGCGCGGCGAAGGAGAGCGTCATGGCCACGCCCGTCATGAAAAGAAAAAGCGGGAAGATTAAATCCGTCGGAGTCCAGCCATTCCATTGCGCGTGCTCAAGCGGCCAGTAAATGTGGTCCCACGTGCCGGGATTGTTCACCAGGATCATGGCGGCGATGGTCGCGCCGCGAAGCACGTCAAGCGACACGAGGCGCCCGCCGCCGGCGACGGACGCAGGATCGCCCGCGTGCACCGCGGGAGACGCAGCCGCTTCCACTGCCGCCAATGGCCCCTCCGGTTGGAAATTTATTGGTCGTGATGCTACAGCGAGACGGCTCCCGCTGCAATTGCATGCAGGGGAGCCGTCGCATCTCCGCCCCGGGCGGGAAACAGATAGAGGGAAGAAAAGAGTCTTACTGCGCCGGATCGGCGTGCACGGTCAGATTGTGTCCGCCGGCTGCAAACGAACTCGCCGTGCCCAGCACTTGCGGCACCCACCAAACGCGCCGCTCCCAGCGATGCGAGCTATACATCATGTGGTGCGCGAGGTAATCGAGCGCCACCGGCGTGATCTGCGTGACAACGTACAGCGAATCGTTGCCCGCGAACGGCTTCAGCAACGGATTCAGTTCCTGGCCCTGGCCGGACGAGATCACCTGACGCGTGGTCCACGCGTCGAATCCCGCCGCCGAGTGCTGAGCGATCGACAGGCTCATCCACATCCAATGATCGCGGCGCGATTCAAACTGCGGATCGATCACGTTGGACACCACGGCCTTCCACCTATGGATTGATCCGGTCATCGCAGGTGGCGCGCTCAAGTATCCCGAAGACGATTCGTTCGCCGCATCCGGCACCGGCGACAGCACGATCGGCGCCGCTGGGTACGGCTCAGGTGACGCCGCCGGCGTCGGGGCCGGGAACTCTGCGGGCGTCACTGCCGGAGTCGCCGGCGATGGCGCCGCGCTCGAAGAATTGGCTTCCGCATTGGCCGAGGCAGGCGAGCCTGCGGCGGCATCGGAACGCCCGGCCACTGCGGAGCTCGAAACGCTTGCGGACGCGTCGAGCTGCGAAACCTGAATCCTGGGCTGCGGCTGCACTTGGGGCTGAAGGAGCAGGACGGCTAGGGCCAGTATCATGGCTAACACCTCAGTGTGCCCGGGGGTGAATCTCGCTTCGTCTTACCCCGGCTGCGTGTAGCGAATGTATCGGCCGCACCCTCCTGTACCAATGGACAGACGGTTCCAGCCGACCTACCCAAAGGTCCTGGAACCGAAGTTAAGTTATTGTAAATAAGTAGGTTAGGCGGAAAACGGCTGCGTGCAAACCTGCCCGTATGGCCACTACGGCCCGCTTGAATCCTCGCCGGGCCAGTCCACGATCACGTATTTACCGTCCGGCTCGCGTTCGAGCGTCGGCGCGTAGAGCCCCAGATACTCGCGCCGCCACCATTGGCCGGTCGCGCGCTTGGTGGCCATGTCGGTGAACCAGTATTGCCATTTCACCGCGCGCACCTGCAGCGGCGGCCCGGCGGGAAACGGATTGTTGGCAAAAAGCGCCAGCACGTCAGGAGATCCTTCGAGCAAGCGCTCCTCTGTATTCAGCACGAAGGGATACTCGCGCCAAAATCCCAGCGATGCGAACCATAGATTCCAATCGAATCGCGGCTGGTACGGCGCATAAATTCCCGGCGCTGCTGAGATGTCCTGCGGCTTGTGGCGGAACGCGTAGGTGGTCCACGTCTTGCCGTCGAGAGTGCCTTGAAATTCAATTTCGTAGCGGTCGGGGGTCATCACCGCGAAAAGTCCGAACTCGTTGGCCACGCGAAACGGCTCGAGCCAGCGCGCCGGCGCAACCGGCAGCGGCGCGCTGGGCCACACCATCAGCACCAGCAGCGTCGCCGTGACGTAAAAATCGAGCGACAGCGCGAGCCCGGCCAAAGACAACTTCAAACCATTGAGCGCCGAGCGCCATTCGGGCTCTGTATCGGACGCCACAGCGGCGGTGGGCGCCGATTCAGCGGACGCGGCTTCGGGCGGTGCGGCGGCGCGCGCGCGCCACACGCGATCGATGAAGCGATCGTCGAGCAAAAGGAAACCGAGAAAGAGCACGATGTAGTTCAGAAACGCGTAATTCGCCGTGAGGATGATCGAAATCTGCATCGGCGTGATGATCAAAAACAAAATGATGCGAAATGTCCGCGGAAGAAACATCAGGAAAGCCAAGCCGAGTTCGACGGCCAGGATATAGACCACTACCGCGGCGTGGAATCCGTGCGGCAGATGCTGCACGTACCAGCCGATCCAGGTGGGCAGCGGGCCATTTTGGTAATACTGGTCCATGGCCGTCAGACCGCGCCATTGCGGATCGTGGCTCAAAATCTTGGCCAAGCCGGATTCAAAATAGATTCGGAAATTGAGCCACACCAATAAAAACCAGCTCGCGCGCGATGGCGGATGAGTCCGGCCCAGGCCCGGCCGCAAACCCGGCGGCGCGAAAAATAAACACAAGAAACCGGCTTCGAGCAGCATCGCGTCGGATTGGTAGCCGGAAAAATCCTGCGCGGCGCTGACGAAGGAAAGAAACGCGACGAGGCAGATAAGCGTCGTCAGGCGCGGCCAGAGATTCAGCGTGAGCAGCAGGGACGCAACAATTCCAACCCAGCAAACCGTCATCAGCGCTCGGTCTGTCGAGGAAAACCAGAACAGCGTCGGCGCATACCAGAAGCGCAAGACGCCGCCGAAATACTGCGCGACATTCGGCAGATAGTCGCTCGCGGGCAATATTCCGTCGGGCCCGATCAAGCCGCGGATCTGAAACAACAAAGAGTAAAACGCGGAGAAAAAAATCAGACCGAGGGCACGCATGAAAATCCAGCGCGCTTTCAAAAATCCCGGCTTCCACTCCGGGTCGGAAGCGAAGAGCCAGCGCGGAAGGTCTACGAGGTCCGGCATCGAGCGCGCATTATACCGGCGCGGGGCGCTCGCGCCTACACGCGCGTCGCGTTCAGCTCAGCGCTGCGCCGCGGCGCCGGCGCGTTTTGGCGTGGGCTTTGGCGCGGTTGGCTTGGACTTCCCGATCAATTGCGGATTTTTCGGCAGGCTCAGCAGGTTGGCCATCAACCGGTAACTGCCCGGCACGCCTTCGGGCAGTTGCCGGTAGAGCGCAAAAGCAAGGTAGACGTATGCGCCCTTGCCATAGCGCGCGAAAAGCAGCCCGCCCTTTTGCGGCGCCTGGCCGGCGTCGTGCATTTCAAATGGCGCGTCGTAGTGCGCGTCCCAATCGCTCATGAAGCCGTGGCCGCGCTCCTCATACCAGCCTTTGAAATCATCGGCGCTGATTTCATTCGGCCACGAAAGCACCGGATCCTTCGGGCTCAGAATCTGTACCGCGCTGTCTTCGTCCACGACGATCTGCGGGCCCAGCGTCAATGGATAAGGGCCAAACGCCGGCCGGTACTGCCCGGCAGCTTGATACTGCACCACGATCACGCCGCCATTTTTCACGTACGCGAGCAGGCGATCGTTGTTCGCCGCCAGCTCCGGCCGCACCGCGTACGACCGCACGCCCATCACGATCACGTCGTACTTTTTCAGGTCCGCCGTCGCAATCTCGTCCGCGCTCAGAAGATGGACGTGCACTCCCAAAGTTTCAAGCGTGCCCGGCACATCGTCGCCGGTGCCTTCGACGTAAGCGACGCCCAGGCCGCTGGCCATTTTCACGCTCACGCCCGAGGTGCGGTATTCCGCCGGAGAATACAAGTTGTAGGGTGTTAGCCCGGGATATCCCGTGGTCACAAATCCGGATTTGTAATCCTTGCCGCCGTAAGTCGCGGTCGCCGTCACTTGATATTCCTGTTCCGCAAGGCCCGTGGGCACGATGTGAAACTCCACGCTTTGCGTATCGCCTTCGAGCGCGGTTGCAAACGGGGCGCTCGGCGGCGTGGCGCGCCAACCCTCCGGCAATTCGAGTTTCACAGTGCCCTGCGCCGGTCCCTTCACTTCGCTTTTAACCGTGGCCGTGAGCGTGAATTGCTTTTGCCCCAGCGGCACGACGCCGGCGCCGGGCGAGATCGCGACGGAGATCGCGGGCGTCACCATCAGCGGATACTTCACGGCGCCCAAGCCCGTCTGCCGCGAAATCGTGTCCACGAGCTCGGCGACGCGCACCGTGGCGCCGTCGTACGTGAACTCGGCCCAGGCCGAAAGCGGATACGGCGCGAACGACAAATTGCGGTAGCGCGCGTCGGTCAGATCGTAGTAGGCCTGCTCGATGTTCGGCCGCGTGAAGTACGGAGCGGTCGGCGCCGCGTCGTCTGGCACCGTCACGCTGAAGCGTTGATCGACAACCGAACCGCCAGCCAATATTCCGCCCTGCGCTTTGCCGTCCACATCGATTTTCCAGTCGTCGCTCTGCGCGGCGCCCGGCGGGCCTTCGAGCCAAATACGTTTGAGCTCGATCGGCTCCGCGCCCTGCTCCGCGGCGTGTACGCGGACGGAAAAATTCTGCCCGGGAATCGCGAATTGAAACGACGCCGCGGGCCCGAACCCTCCGCCTTCGCCGCCGCCTTGCCCGCCGGGCGCTCCGGGCGCGGGCGCGGGCGCGACCGTGGCGTCGAGCGCGAATCCCAGCGCCAGCGCGAGCGCATCATTGAATTGCGCCTGCTTGATACGCAGTTCGTGCAAGACGTCGTATTTCGATTCGTCGGAAAGATTGCTTGCGCTCACTTGATCGATCAGCGCGGTCGTGGCCTTCAATCCTTCCGCCAGAATCGGCGCGATCTTTTCCACGTGATCGGCCGAAAACTGGCTCATTGCCTGCTCCACCTGCGCGTCGATCGCCGTAAGCGCTTGCCGCAAAAACGCCGCGTCGCCATCCTTGGCGAGGTCCGCGATGCCCACGAGTGACACATCGATGCCGTCGAAAAACGATTGCTCCTCGTCGCCGCTCTGCACCAGCGAACCGAAGCGGTGATACGGCGTGGAAGAAGGTCCAGCCTCCGTGATCACCGGTCCGCCGTACTGCGATTTCTGAAATCCCCACCCCTGGCGCGCAATTTGGGAATACGACGCGCCCAGCAAAGAATCGTACGTGCCTTCAGGTACGCGGACATTGATCGCCGGCAGGCCTTCGATCCAAGTGTTGTTCACGTAATCCTGGAATCGCGCGGGCGCCCATTGACCGTTGGCGCTGTCGAAAATTCCCTGCGGGCGAATCGCATTCGCGGGGACGCGCGCGTAAACCTTCAGCGGACTCCATGGACGCAAGCCTTCTTTAATCTGTTCGGGGAACGCATTCGGATCGCCCGCGGCCTTGAAAACTTCCTGCGCCACCTCGCCCGCCACTTGATGGTGGCCGTGGCCGTCGGTGGGTCCGCCGATAAAAACCGAAGTCACCACGAGCGGCCGCGTAATGCGGATCACGCGTACGGCGTCGCTGAGCACGCGTTCATGCGTCCACTTTTCAAGCGCTTCCTCTTTTGTTTTTGAAAAGCCGTAGTCGATCTCCGTGCCCCAATATTGGTTCGCGCCGTAGTAGCGATCCGCCGCGAGCAGTTCCATCGTGCGGTCCAGCCCCATCGCGTCCCAATAATCGTCGTTCATCGCGTTCTGGCCGCCTTCGCCGCGGTTCAGCGTCATCAGAATCACGCGCGCTCCGGCGCCGCGCGATTCGTACGCCAGCATGCCGCCGTCTTCGTCGTCCGGATGCGCCGTGAATTGAATCAAACTCGCGCGCGTGTGCAGTTTCAGCAGCAATTGCCACAGCCCCACAGCGCCGCGGTCGATTTCGAGCGACTGCGCGTCCGGCGTCGGCGCGATCTCCACTTGCGCCGGCGACGGAGCCTGCGCGACGACGCGCAAGCCGGCAAACGCCAGCACGGCGGCCAGCAACGCGACTAACAGCGAGCGCATCAAGCCGCGATGCCGATTTTCTTTGCGCAACTTCGGTGCCGTCATGAAGCGTGTCCTCAGTGCGCGGGAGCGATTTCCGCGAAGCGATATCGCAACGACAGATATACCACAACCTCGCTTGCGCCAGCCCCGTGCGGCCGCCGCGCAGCGGATTGCCCGCGGTTATGCGGCGCTGGTAGAGTGAAGTTGTCTGGATGAGAGAAGCTGCGATGAAGATTGGGATCACATGCTATCCGACCTACGGCGGCTCGGGCGTTGTGGCCACGGAATTGGGCCTTGAGCTCGCCGCACGCGGCCACGAAATCCATTTCATAAGTTACGCGCCGCCCATCCGCATGGGCCCGCCCGGCGGCCACGTGTATTTCCATGAAGTGGAAGCCACGAACTATCCGCTGTTTCAGCACCCGCCCTACACGCTGGCGCTGGCCGTGAAGATGCTGGAAGTGGCGGAATCGGCCGATCTCGATCTGCTGCACGTGCACTACGCGATTCCGCATTCGGTGAGCGCGCTGCTGGCGCGCGCGATGGCCGGAGAGCGGCGCCTGCCGTTTATCACCACCCTGCACGGCACGGACATCACGCTGGTGGGCAACGATCGCAGCTATTTGCCGATCACGAAATTTTCAATCGAAGAGAGCGACGGCGTCACCGCGATCTCAAACTATCTGAAGGAGCAGACGCTCGCGGAATTCAATATCAAGCGGCCGATCGAAGTGATCCCCAATTTCGTGAACTGCGATCTGTACCATCGCTCGGACGATATGGAATTGCGCGCGACGTGGGCGCCGGACGGCGAACCGATTCTGATGCACCTCTCTAACTTTCGCCCCGTGAAGCGGGTGACGGACGCGATCGAAATCTTCGCGCTGGTCCGCGAGAAAATTCCCGCCAAGCTCGTGCTGATCGGCGACGGCCCGGAGCGCGCCTCGGCGGAATGGCTCGTTCGGCAAAAGTGTTTGGGACGCGATGTGCTTTTTCTTGGCAAGCAGGATCGCGTGCAGGAAAAATTGGGGCTCGCTGATCTGTTTCTGCTGCCGTCGGATCTGGAATCTTTTGGTTTGGCCGCTCTTGAAGCCATGGCCTGCGAAGTGCCGGTGATCGCTACCAACGTCGGCGGCCTGCCGGAAGTTGTCGAAAATGGAGTTGACGGCTATCTGGTGGAGCCGCGCGATGTTGTCTCCGCCGCGAAATTCGTGCTGCAAATTCTGACCAGCCCCGATCGCGGCCGCGAAATGGGCCGGCTGGCCCGCATCAACGCGCGGAAAAAGTATTGCGCCAACGACATCATCCCGATTTACGAGGCCTTTTACCGCAAAATTCTCGACGCCGTTCCGGCCGCGAAGATTTGATCCGCCGTCCGCCGCCGCGCCTCCCGCCGCTTAGGCATTCCTTGGGCCCCCGACTTCGGCTAAGATTCGGAACCGGTACATGCAAAAAATCCTGGCAGCCAATCGCAGTGAGATCGCCATCCGCATCCTGCGCGCCGCAGACGAACTCGGCCTGCGCACGGTCGCGATTTATTCGCAGGAAGACCGGCTCAGCCTGCATCGCTTTAAAGCCGATGAAGCGTATCTGATCGGCGCGGGCAAAGGCCCGGTCGAAGCGTATCTGGACATCGACGGCATCGTTGCGCTGGCGCTCGAAAAAAATGTGGACGCGATTCATCCCGGCTACGGATTCCTCTCCGAAAATCCGGCCTTCGCGCGCGCGTGCCTGAAGGCCGGCATCACCTTCATCGGGCCGACGCCGGAACTTCTTGAAATGCTCGGCGACAAAACGGCGGCGCGGCGCCTGGCCGCTTCGGTCGGCGTGCCCGTGCTGCCCGGAACCGACGCGCCCGTCAGTTCGCCGGAAGATGCGCGCCGCACCGCCGCGAAGCTCGGCTTTCCCGTGATGCTGAAAGCCGCGATGGGCGGCGGTGGGCGCGGCATGCGCATCGTGCGCGAAGCGGGGCAACTCGACGCGCTTCTTGAGGAAGCGCAGGGCGAGGCGCTCGGCGCGTTTGGCGACGCCTCCGTTTTCATCGAGAAATATTTGGCGCGCGCACGGCACATCGAAGTGCAAATCCTCGGCGACGATCATGGCGAGGTGCTGCATTTGTGGGAGCGCGATTGCTCGGTGCAGCGCCGCCACCAGAAAGTGATCGAGGTCGCGCCGGCCGCCAATCTCGATCCGGCCATTCGCCGCGAACTGTGCGCCGCGGCGGTGCGCCTGGCGAAAGGCGCGGGCTATCGCAACGCCGGCACGGTGGAATTTCTGCTCGATGCGGATTCGGGCAAATGGTACTTCATCGAAGTGAATCCGCGCATTCAGGTGGAGCACACCGTCACCGAAGTTGTGACGGGAATCGATCTGGTGCGTTCGCAAATTCTGGTGGCGCAGGGCCATCACCTGCACGAAGCGCCGCTTGGCCTTCCGCAACAGGACGCCATTCCGCTGTATGGGTCGGCGCTGCAATGCCGCGTCACCACCGAAGATCCCGAAAATAATTTCGCGCCCGATTACGGCAAGCTCACCACGTACCGCTCGCCCGCGGGCTTCGGTATTCGCCTCGATGGCGGCACGGCGTACGCCGGCGCGGCGCTTTCCGCCTACTACGATTCGCTGCTGGTGAAAGTCACAGCGTGGGGCATCACGCTGCCCGAAGCCTGCCAGCGCATGGATCGCGCGCTGCGCGAATTTCGCATTCGTGGAGTGAAGACCAATATTCCGTTCCTTGAAAACGTGGTTCACCATCCCACGTTTCAATCCGGCGGCGTCACCACGCGCTTTCTGGACGAATCGCCGGAACTTTTTCGCATGCCGCGCCGCGCCGACCGCGCCACGAAACTTCTCGCGTATCTCGGCGACGTGATTCTGAACGGCAATCCGGAAGTGAAAGGCAAGACCGCGCCCAGCTCGTTCGATGCGCCGCCGATTCCCCGCGCGCCGTTGACTGCGCCGCCGCCGGGCTCGCGGCAGCTTCTGCTCGCGCTGGGACCGATGAAATTCGCGGAGTGGGCTCGCGCCGAAAAGCGTTTGCTCTTCACCGACACGACGTTCCGCGACGCGCACCAATCGCTGCTGGCCACGCGCGTGCGCACGCGCGATCTTCTGGCCACCGCGCCCGCGATAGCGCACCGCCTCTCGAACTTGTTTAGCCTCGAGATGTGGGGCGGGGCAACTTTCGATACCGCGCTGCGATTCCTGCACGAAGACCCGTGGCAGCGCCTGCGCGAGCTGCGCGAGGCCGTTCCCAATATTTGCCTGCAGATGCTGCTGCGCGGAGCGAACGCCGTCGGCTACACCTCGTATCCAGACAACGTGGTAGCCGCATTCGTGCACGAAGCCCATCGCCAGGGCATGGACATTTTCCGCATCTTCGATTCGCTCAATTCGATCGAGAATATGCGGGTGTCCATCGACGCCGTTCTCGAATCCGGCGCCGTCTGCGAACCCGCGATCTGTTACACCGGCGACATTCTGGATCCCGGCCGCCCGAAATATTCGCTCGCCTACTACGTGAAGATGGCCAAGGAACTTGAGAAACTCGGCGCGCATTTTCTGGCGATCAAGGATATGGCCGGACTCTGCAAGCCGTACGCCGCGTTCCAACTGGTGAAAGCGCTGCGCGAGGAGATCGCAATTCCCGTGCACTTTCACACGCACGATTCGAGCGGCGTGGCCGGCGCATCCGTGCTGATGGCCGCTGACGCCGGCGTGGACGTGGCCGATGCCGCCGTCGCCGCCATGAGCGGCGGCACGAGCCAGCCGAATCTGAATTCGCTGGTCGAATCGCTGCGCCACACGCCGCGCGAAACCGGATTGGACGTGGAAGCGCTGAACGAGTGCTCGGAATATTGGGAAGTGGTGCGCCGCTACTACGCGCCCTTCGATTCCGGGCCGAACACCGGGTCGGCGCGCGTCTACCAGCACGAAATTCCCGGCGGCCAATTCACAAATTTGCGCGAGCAGGCGGAATCGATGGGCCTGGGCCACCGCTGGCATGAAGTCGAGCGAGTTTACGCCGAGGTGAATCTGCTGTTCGGCGACATCGTCAAGGTCACGCCGTCGAGCAAAGTCGTCGGCGACATGGCGATGTTTTTGGTGGCCAACGAGATGCGCACGGACGACATACTGAAATTGGACGTGAAGCACAACCTGGCGCTGCCGAATTCCGTGGTCGAGATGTTCGCCGGCAGCCTGGGCACGCCGCCCGGCGGCTGGCCTAAAAAATTGCAGCGCATCATTTTGCGCGGAGAAGAGCCGCACGCGGGGCGCCCGGGCGCGAATTTGCCGGCCGCCGATTTCGCGGCGGCGCAAGCGGCGCTTGAAAAGCGAGTGGAGCACGCCGTCCACGAAGATGAGTTGCTGACGTCGCTGCTCTACCCCGAAGTGTTCGCGCAGTACGACGCCTTCCGGCGCAGCTACTCCGACGTGAGCGTGCTGCCGACGCCGGCATTTTTTTACGGCCTGAAGCCGGGCGACGAAATCACCGCGGAGATCGAGTCCGGAAAAGCGCTGATCATAAAATTCCTCGCCGTGGGCGATTCGCGCCCCGACGGCACGCGCCTCTTGTTTTTTGAATTGAACGGACAGCCGCGCGAAGTCACCGTGCGCGACCGCGCCTTGCGCGTGGCCGCGCGCTCAAATCCGAAGGCCGATCCCGCGGACCCGGGACAAGTGGCGGCGCCAACGCCGGGATTGATTTCCGGAATCGCTGTGCAGGCGAATCAGCTGGTGGCGCGCGGCGCGAAGCTGATGACGCTCGAAGCGATGAAGATGCAATCCAATATTTACGCGCCGATCGCGGGCCGCGTGGCGAAAATTCTCGTCTCGACCGGTTCGCAGGTCGAAGCGAAAGACTTGCTGCTAACGATCGTTCCCTGACGCCGCGCCCGGCGAACTCGCGGCGCTCGCTTGAGCGGCTGAGAGCGTGTAGGCGCCGCGCAGATCGATGTGATCCGACGAATCTCCGACGAGGATTTGGAATTCACCGGGATCGGCGCGCCACGCCTTGCCGGCGACATCGTAATAGGAAAGCGAGCGGCGCGTGAGGCTCACGGTGACGCGGCGCGTTTCCTTCGGCTTCAAATCCACCTTCGCGAATCCTTCAAGCTGCTTCGGCGGGCGCGGCACGCTGGCGTGCGTATCGCCAACGTAAACCTCCGCGACTTCGGCACCTTCGTGCGCGCCGGTGTTCGTCACGTCGAAGGAAACGTCGCAATGGCCGTCGCTGGAATTCGCCGGCGTGACGGCGAGATGCGAAAAAGAAAACGTGGTGTAGGAAAGTCCGTAGCCGAACGCGAAGAGCGGTTTGCGTCCAGCGTGTTCATAGCCGCGATAACCGGAGAAAATTCCTTCGCTGTACGCGACGCGATCGCTGCCCTCGGCGGGATAGTAGCTGTCGTGCACCGGACTTTCTTCCCAGCTGCGATCGAATGTAACCGGCAGGCGCCCCGAGGGATTGACGTCGCCAAACAAAATTTCCGCCAGCGCCGTGCCGCCTTCCTGGCCGGGATACCAGGCTTCGATCAGCGCTGGAATTTTGTCCAGCCACGCGCGCATGTCCACGCCGCCGCCGGAGGTGACGACAACGATTGTGTGTTTATTGGCCGCGGCCATGGCTTGGATCAGATCGTCCTGCCCCGGCGGCAGACCGAACGTGCGATCGGAACCTTCGCTTTCGCTATCGCCATCGAATCCCGCCGCGACGATGACGACGTCGGCGCTCGCCGCAAGTTGCTTGGCTTCGGCATCGACGTAATTGCCATGCGCCACGACCGCGAAGCGGAATCCACCGCGCAGCCAGCCCGAGCGGCCATGCTGCTCGAGCACAATCTTGTGCGGCGCGGCGGTAAGGTCGAGCGTCGCGTAATTGATCATGGCGGTCGAAAATTTCCAATGATCGAGGACCAGCGCGTCGTCCACGTACAGCCGATAAAAACCGCCATCTTCGCCGGTGGATTGCACGATCACGTCATGAGGTCCGGCTGCCGCGGGCGTGAAATAGCCGGTCCAGCGCGCGGACAGCGTGTGTTCGGCGAATTGCATCGGCGAACCCGTGCCGAAATCGACGTGCGCGTCCACGCGCTCAACCGCCGCCGCGCCGGACGGTTCCGCGCCGGCGAAATATTCAGCGCTCAGCCCCGGCGTGGCGCCGTCGTCCGCTGTCGAAAATTGCGTCGCGTCTGCGAGTTCGGCTACGGTGGGCACGCCGCGATCGGAAAACACTTTTACATTCGGGCCGAGATAATTGCTGATTCCTTCAAGGAAACCGATCGCATGGAACGGTTCAACGTGCGCGCTGCCTCCGCCGACGGGGACGGCGGGGTAAGCGTCCGGCCCGACGATCGCGATCGTATGTATCGCGCCTTTTTTGAGCGGCAGCAAACCGCCGCCGTTTTTCAGCAGCACCATCGATTCACGCGCGCCCTGCAAAGCGACCTCGCGCCCCTGCTGGTTGTAGCGCGGAATTGAGGTATCAAGTTGATCGCGATCGAGCCAGCCGAAGCGCACGGCGTCGCGCAAAATGCGGCGCACTTTATCGTCGATGGTGGCTTCGGAAACCAAACCTTGCTGCACGGCCGGCTCGAGCGTTTGCCGGTTCATGAATCGCCCGGAGGGCATTTCTAGATCGAGGCCGGCGTTGGCCGCGGCCACGCCGTCGTAGGTGGCGTCCCAATCGGACATGAGCACGCCCTGGAATCCCCACTCTTTTTTCAGGACGTCGGTGTCGAGGATCGTGTTCTGGGTCATGTGCTCGCCGTTGGTCAGATTGTAGGAATCCATCACGGCGCCGACGTGCGCTTCCTTCACCGCGGCTTCAAAGATCGGCAGGTACAATTCGCGCAGTGTGCGCTCGTCGATCCCGTCATCGACGTTGTGGCGATCGTATTCGGAATTGTTGCCCATGAAATGTTTGATCGTCGAGCTGACGCCCTGGCTCTGCATGCCCTCGATGTAGCCGACCACGATGCGCGAGCCGAGAAACGGATCTTCGCCCAGATACTCGAAATTGCGGCCGTTCATCGGCGCGCGATAGATATTCGCGCCCGGCCCGAGCACGAAATTCACGCCCTTCGCCCGGGCGTCGCGGCCCATCTCCGTGCCCACGCGCACGGCCAATTGCGGATTCCACGTGGCGGCCAGCGCGATGCCTCCGGCCATGGCCGTGGCGGGGCCGTAGTTGCGCACGCCGATCGGTCCATCGGCCATCTTGAATCGCGGCACGCCGAGCCGCGGAATGCCGCGCACATAGAAGCCATCCACGCCGCTGATGAAATCGATTTTTTCTTCGAGCGTCATCTTGCTCAGAATGGATTCCACGCGCGCTTCGCTATCCGCCGGCGCGGGCGCGACGCCCTGAGCGATCGCCGCAGCGGCGATCACGAGACCTGCAACGATGGCCCAGAATGTTTTGCGCATCGCATTCGCGCGCGCGGCCTTTTGGATGTTCATGATCTGGCTATTCCCCCTCGAATCGGGCCACAGCATACCGCCGAATTACGCACGAAGCGGATGATTTTCGGAAGTATCGCGGCCCTGCGAAAAAATCACGCAGTCACTGTTGTTGAACTGCAGGCGTCATCGAATCGGGGATTGCGGACGAAGCCTTGCCCATTGCGTCGGGAGTGAAAATATCGGGGCTGAGGCCGGTATTGAAGTGGGCTTCATCGATGGTGAGCACGGTGTGGGTGCCGTCGGCCACGGAGGTGACGTCGATGCGGCGGAAGCCGGAGACGCCGGACTCTTTTTTCAACCCGCTGCCGTGCTGCGTGCGCACTTCGTGGCCGTCGAGATCGTACATTTCGGCGTTGATGATGCACGGAACATCCTGCAGCACCCAGTAGTAGATGAATTTGTATTGCGAGCGGTCGGGCGAAACGGGCGTGGCTTCGATCTTGTAGGTTTTGCGGCCGTCGATCAATTCGTTGTCGCTCAGCAGGCGATAGGTGAAATCGTCCTGCACGTGTTCGGCGATGTCCTCGAATGTGAAATCGCTACCCAAGAAGCGCTCGGAGCGCTCGCGGGTGACGACGCTGCGCACGCGATCGGTCGCGGGAGTGTAAATCCATTGCTGATCGGCCGAGCCGCGCTGGCTGATGGAAAGCAGTTCGACGCCGCGGACTTCCTTGGGATCGGTAAAACGCAGCAGCGTTTTGCTGTCGCCTTGCGCGCCGATGCGCAGCAAAACGAATCGCTTGCGCAACATCTGCCCCTGCGCGTCGTAGAAATCGAGCGTGGCCTTCAGCGTCATGTCGCGGCTGGTGTTTTGCTGGAAGACGCCTTGCATGATCGCGGCGGCGTCCGGCGCGTCGGGAGGAATGGGAGCGGCGGCAGCCGGCAAAATCAACGCAGCTTGAAAAAACACAGCGAGCAGCAAGAGCGCACGGCGCGTTACGGCCGCGCTTCCCACAACGCGATTTGCGCAGCGGCTATTCACCGCCGATGGCCTCAATCACCTGCATGCGCACGGCATTGCGCGCGGGCCACCAGCCGGCGGCCAAAGACGCAGCGATCACAACGGGCAGCGTCAGCAGGATCAAACTCCACGGAAAGAAAAACGGCACGGTGAAACCCTCGGCGATCACGGACTGCGTGTGCGTCATAAACAGCGTGTCCAGCACGCCGGCGAAGGTGCCGACGATCACGCCGATCACGGAAATCGCCACGGCCTCGAGCAGCACCATTTTGCGCACCTGCGAGCGCATCGCGCCGATGGCGCGCACGATGCCGATTTCCCGGCGCCGCTCGGACACGGAAATAATCAGCGTGTTGACGATGCCGATCATCGCCACCAGCACCGCCACGATCAGTTGCATGTAGTCGAGCGAGAAAAATTGGTCCACCAGCCCCGAGACCCAGTGTTTGAATTCCACATTGGTGTAAACGAACGCCTGCATATTTCCCGCTGTGATCTGCTCGATCGCTTGCTTCACGGTGGCCGGATCGGCGCCCGCCACGATGTCGACGTCGATGAAATCCACGGCGTCGTCTTTCCAGCGCGCTTTGTAAAGCGCCCGCTCCATGAAAATCGTGCCCTTTTCCGAGCGATAATCGTCCACCACGCCGACAATCGGCAAGACGAGCGGCCCGGTGGGCGTGTCAATCTGCAATCGATCGCCCACGCCGACGCGCCAGCGCGTATCGAAATTGCGCGAGGTCAATACGCCCTGGCCGCCAATCAGCGCCGCGGCCACGGTTTTGCGATCGGCGCCTTCAATGGCGTCGCTCGCGCGAGAGAGAAAATCCTGCATGCCGATCGCCACCAGCGCGGCGGAATTGCCGCGAAACGCGATCGAAGTGAAGCGCACGTTTTCGGCGTGCCGCACTCCCGGGATTTGCGCGATGCGCTGGCTTAGCTGCTCATCGAAATGATACGTCGAGGAACGCAGCGTCGTGGAAGTCGCCACGAACAAATCGGAATTGATCATCTGATTCATCCAGTGATCCATCACGTGGCGAATGCTTTGGATGTAGGCCGCCGTGGCGAAGACGAACATCAGCCCCACCATCAGCGCGCCCACTGTCGCCGAACTGCGCCGCGGCGCCTGGATCAGCGAATCCACCGCCAGCGCGCCTTCCGAGCCGCCGGCCCAATCCATCACCGGCCGCAGCGCGCGCGCGATCAAGCGCACCATCGCGGGCAGCAGCGCCGTCAATCCCAGCAAGCCCAGCCCCGCGAACGCGAACGGCCACAGCTTGCCGACGCGCGGCGGAAACGCGGCAATCAAAATCACGCTGCCCGCGGCCAGCGCCAATCCAAACACGATCCGGCCCCATCCCAGCACGCGTTCCTGGCCGCGCGTTTCCACGTTGTGCAACGCGAGGATCGGATCCAGATGCGACGCCGCGCGCGCCGGAAACCAGGCTCCGAGAAGCGACGCGACCACGCCGAGCGCCAGCGCCGCCAGCGCGCCGCCGGATCCCCAACGCACACTCGCCGGCGCGGCCACCACTCCGTAAATCGCGCCCGCGACCGAGCCCATCATTTTCGCCGCGCCGGCCGCCATCGCATAACCGCCCGCGATGCCCACGGCCGAGCCCAGCACGCCCATGATCAGCGCCTCAAACAAAAACATGCGATTGACGTTGTGGCCTTCCACTCCGATGGCGCGCAGCACGCCGATCTCTTTCCAGCGCTGATTCACCGCGATCGTGAAGGAATTGAAAATGATGTACAGGCCCACGAGGATCGCGATGAAACTGGTGATCTGCAATCCCACGCGCAACGCGGCGACGGCGTGTTCCAGGTCCTGCCCGCGCGCCTCCGGCCGCTCCACTTGAAATCCGCTCGGCAGTAGCGCGGCGATCCGCTGCTGCACGGTTTCGACGGGAACATCCGCGGAATTCATCAGGTCGATGCGGTCGAATTTGTGCCCGCGCCCGAAAACCACTTGCGCCGAGTACACGTCCATCACGGCGATATTTCCGCCGAAAATTTCTCCGATGCCCACGGGCTTGAAAATTCCCTCCACCGTGAAATCTTTCCGGCCCACCGAGGTGAGCAGCGGCAGCGTGTCTCCGATTTTCAGCGCGTGGCGCTCGGCGAACGAGCGCGAAAGCAGAATCGAAGCCGGCTGCGCGAGGTAGGTCAACGGATCGACAATCTCGGTTGACGAGCGATCGAATTCGTAATCGCGCAACGCCTGATCGCCCGTGGTGTCCACGCCGAGCACCAGAAGATTGCCTTCGCCGGGAAACGTGGTGTGCGCATCCACTTCGATCACCGGCTCCGCGATCGCCACGCCCGGCGTTGCGCGCACCGTGTCCAAAATGCTTTCGGGGAAGCCGGATTCGCCGGCGGTGACTTGCAGCGTCGCTTTGCCGGCCATTTTTTCGACCGTCAGCGTGAGCGAATCGAGCAGCGCGACATTGGCCGTGCGAATCGCGAAAAATACCGCCACGCCGAGGGCGATCCCCAGCGTCGTCAGCAGCACGCGAATTCCGTGCGCGCGCCATTGCCGCCGCGTCACCAGCCACAGCGCCAGCAGCATCAGACGGCCCCGGGACCGCGCCGCGCCGAGCGTTCCGATTTCACGAACTGCCCGTCGCGCAGCGTCAGGATGCGATCGCAATAGCTCGCCGCCTGCTCATTGTGCGTCACCAGCAGCAGCGTGCTGTTGTATTCGCGGTGCAATTCGTCCAGCAGACACAAAATTTCCTCGCCCGTCGCCGAATCCAGATTGCCCGTCGGCTCGTCTCCCAGCAGAAGCGGCGGATGAAAGATCAGCGCGCGCGCGATCGCCACGCGCTGGCGCTCGCCGCCGGACAATTCGTCAGGGCGATGCTCGATGCGGTCCTTGAGGCCTACGCGCTCCAGCATCTCGAGCGCGCGCGCATCCGTCTCGCGCTTGCGCACGCCTTGCAGCCGCAGCGGCAGCGCCACATTTTCCAGAGCCGTGAGCGTCAGCAGCAGATTGAACGTCTGAAAGATCATCCCGATTTTTTCGCGCCGCAGCCGCGTGCGCGCGTCGTCGCTCAACTTCGATAGCTCCACGCCCGCCACCTTCACCGAGCCCGAAGTCGGCTGATCGAGCCCGCAAATCAAATTCAGCAAGCTCGATTTCCCCGAGCCCGATGGCCCCATCACCGCCACGCGCTCGCCCGGCGCAACCGAAAGATCGAGGTTGCGCAGCGCATGCACCGCCGCGCCAACTCCATACACTTTGGAGACGTTGGTTAGCTGAATGACGCTCTGGGAAAGCGTCTCGTTGGACGGCGCAGTCGGCATACGAAGCAGTGTGTCGGCAGAAACCATGAAAGTTTACCTGAGAACGCGCGCAATGCCTACAGCGCGCAGGCCGCAATGTTTTGCGTCAGGGCACGACTTCCGTCGTGCCGCAAACGACGCAAGTCGAGACCGGCTGTAGCCGCTGAGAGGATTTGTTGCGCGGCAACTACAAGCTTTCGCACACAAACCAGAATGCGATTTCGTTCGTGTTCATTCTCCGTTGCCCCAGTGCCCTCGTCCATACAGTGTTCTCCCGATGTTCCTAAGCGAGACGCGCACTCTCCGTGCCCGCGTCGATGCGCCGCCGGAATCGGCGCTTCTCGCGGCCGCCTCGTCTCCGCTTCCCGCGCATTGACATGCGCCAGGCAGCCGTTCTAAAAGGAATCCGCAAGACGCTTCCATTCCACGTCGAATAGGAAGGAGTTACCAATCATGAGTTTCCTTGAGTGGATCTTTGTTGGCCTGATCGCAGGCTGGCTCGCGGGGCAGGTGATGCGCGGCGGCGGTTACGGCGTTATCGTCGATATCATCCTGGGGATTCTGGGCGGCGTTCTCGGCGGCTGGATTTTCGGCAAGCTGGGAGTCTGGCCCGCAGGCGGAATCATCGGTTCGCTGATCGTGGCCTTCGTCGGCGCCGTGATCCTCGTTGCGATCACTCGCGTTCTGAAGCGCGCGTAACGATTCTGCACATCCGAAAAATCGAGAACGCGTTGCCGCCCCGCGCCAATCGCACCGGCGACGCGTTCTCATCCCAACCCGCCGGTTTCATTTTTGTACCGCCGCCATCCTGGCGGCATCCTCGCCGCGATATATATACCGCGGGCCGGAACCCATCCCGATTGGCGGCGGGCTGCCGATCGCCGCCGCTCGATCGCGGCTCGCGAAAACGTGCATACTTTAGCGATGCAGCAACCCTCGCATCTCTGGGGCGATTCTCCGTGGACCATCGATTTTCATCCGGCCCATCATTCAATTCCTGCGGACCTTCCGGCGCAAGTGGACGTCGCCATCGTCGGCGGCGGATTCACGGGGCTTGCGGCGGCGGCGTGGCTGCGGCGCATCGCGCCGGATCGCAGCGTCGCGCTGCTCGAAGCGGAATCGATCGGCGCGGGAGCGAGCGGGCGAACCGGCGGCATGGCTCTTTCGGAAGCGGCGGCCGGCGATCTGCCGGGCCTCGGCGACGTGCTCGCGGGATTCGCCGAAATTCTGCGCGCGCTCGGAATTGATTGCGATCTCGATCTCGGCGGCGCTCTCGAAATCGGGCGGTCGGGCGGCCCCGCAAACTCTCCGATCGCGTGGCCCGATTCGGGCAAGCTGCGCATCGTCGGCGAAGTCCCCGGCGGCACGATCGATCCGGGTAAGCTTGTCGGCGGCATGGCCCACGCGGCCGAAAATCGCGGCGCGCTGATTCTTGAAAGCGCGCGCGTGGAAGAAATCGCGTTTGAGAATCCGTTGCGCCTCGCGGTCGCGGGACGCGAAATTCGCGCCGATCGCGTGCTGATCGCCACAAACGCGATGTCGCTCGAATTGGGCGCGCTCGCCGCTCGGACCACGCCCAAGCTCACGCTGGCCCTTGCCACCGAGCCACTTTCCGCGCAGCAGATCGAGGCCATCGGGCTCGGCGCGCGCAAGCCGTTCTACACCGTCGATTTCCCCTACCTCTGGGGACGCATGCTGCCCAGCAACGCCGCGATTTTCGGCTGCGGCCTCGTCGAAGTGGCCGATTGGCAGGGCTTGTATCGCTTGTCCGTGAACGAGGGGAAAACGAAAACGCTTCTCGATCGCCTGGAAACGCGCGTGCGCAATCTGCATCCGGCGCTCGGCGACGTCGCAATCGCCCACCGCTGGGGCGGACCGATTCTGCTCACCGAAAATTGGGAGCCGATTTTCGAGCGCCATCCGCGCAGCGAGCGCGCCATCGTCCTCGGCGGCTACTGCGGCCACGGCGTGGCGCTCTCCACGTATCTGGCCGCGTGGGCCGCGGAGGCGTTGCTGGGCCGCCGCGAGTTGCCGCGCTGGAATTCCGGGGAGCTCGATCAATGAAAATCGTGCGACTGCGCGTCCACGCGCGCCACGGAGAGCGGCCAAACCGATTCGGCCTTCACCGAAATCGCGCCCTCTTGATTTTGCAGCAGCCCTTCGATCACCAGGAATTGCTGCTCGACCACCACCAGGCGATTTTCGCGGAACACTTGCGGCGTCAGGATGGCGTTGGCGATGCCGGTTTCATCTTCAAGGCTCAGAAAAACAAAACCCTTCGCCGTGCCCGGCCGCTGCCGCGCGATCACCGCTCCCGCGATGCGCACGCGCGCGCCATCGCGCAGCCCGCCGAGTTCGCTTGCCGCGCGAATGCCTCGCCCTTTGATTTGCGCGCGGCGATAGGCCATCGGATGCGGACCCACTGTGAGCCCCGTGCCGCGATAATCGGCGACCAATCTTTCATCCGCCGTCATCGGCGATAGCGGCGAAGCCGCCGCTGGAGAAAAAAGTGACGAGGGCGCGGAAGGCGATTCAAGCAAGGGCCCCGCGTGCCGCGCCGCGCGCTCCACTTGCCACAAGGCGTCGCGGCGATGCACGGCGGCGGGGCCGGTGTGGCCGCCGATGAAATTGAGAGCGCCCACTTCCGCCAGCGCCGTGAATTCGGATTTCTGTATTGCGGCGACGCGCAGCTTCAAATCGTCGATGGAAGCAAACGCGCGCGCGGAGCGCTGCCGTGCGATCTCCGCGCCAACGGCGGAGGACAAGCCTTTGACGTACCGCAGACCGAGCCGCACGGCGAAATTTTCGCCGTCGCGTTCGCCATCGCGTTCGAGCGTGCAGAGCCACTCCGAACACGTCACGTCGATCGGCTTCACGCGCAGGCCGTGCCGCTGCGCATCCTTGATCAGCACGGCGGGACTGTAAAATCCCATCGGCTGATTGTTCAGAATCGCCGCCGTGAACGCCGCCAGGTAATGGCACTTCAAGTACGCGCTGGCGTAGGCGATCAACGCGAAACTCGCCGCATGCGATTCGGGAAAGCCGTAGAGCGCGAACGACACGATGGATTGCACAATCGCGTCTTGCGTGGCCGGCGCGATTCCATTGCGCGTCATTCCCGCGCGCAGTTTTTCCTCGATGCTTTTCATGCGCAGCTCGGAGCGCTTGAAGCCCATCGCGCGGCGCAACTCTTCGGCTTCGCCGCCCGTGAACCCCGCGGCGATCATGGCCATGCGCAGCAGCTGCTCCTGAAACAGCGGCACTCCGAGCGTGCGCGCCAGCACCGCTTCGAGCGAAGGATGCAAACAGTCCGGCGGCTCGCGCCCCTGCCGGCGCTTCAAATATGGATTCACCATTTTGCCGACGATCGGGCCCGGGCGGATGATCGCCACTTGCACCACGATGTCGTAAAAACATTTCGGCCGCAGCCGCGGCAAGCACGACATCTGCGCGCGGCTTTCGATTTGAAACATTCCGACGGTGTCCGCCTTTTGCAGCGCGCTGTAAACCGACGGATCGTCCGCCGGCAGATGCGCCAAATCCACCGCTTCGCCGTAATCGTCGCGGATTATTTTTATGGAATCTTCCAGCACGGACATCATGCCCAGGCCAAGCAGATCCACTTTCACGATGCCCATGTCGGCGCAATCGTCTTTGTCCCACTGCACCACCACGCGCCCCGGCATCGTCGCCGGCTCCAGCGGCACCACCGAATCCAGCTGCCCCTGGCACACCACCATCCCGCCGGAGTGCTGCCCCAGGTGGCGCGGCAAATCCTGGATCGTGCGCCAGAGATCGAAAAATTTGCGGACTTGCGGATGCCGCAGATCGAACCCGGCTTCGCGAAATTGCCGGTCGGGCGTTTCACTTGCGTCCTTATATCCCCAGCTTCCCACGAGTTTCGTCAGCCGCTCCAGCGTGCCGGACTCGAACGACATCACTTTGCCGATTTCGCGCGCGGCGGATCGCCCGCGATACGTGATCACGTTGGCGGTCATCGCCGCGCCCAGTTTTCCGTAGCGCTCGTAAACGTATTGAATCACGCGCTCGCGCTGATCGCCGCTGGGAAGATCGAGATCGATATCGGGCCATTCGCCGCGCTCTTCGGAAAGAAATCGCTCGAAGAGCAGATCCATTTTCACGGGATCGACGGCGGTGATCCCCAGCGCGTAGCAGACCGCGCTATTCGCCGCCGAGCCGCGGCCCTGCGCCAGAATATTTTTCTCGCGGCAAAAACGGACGATGTCCCAAACGATCAGAAAATATCCGGCGAGATTGAGTTTCTCGATCAGCGCCAGCTCGCGCTCCATTTGCCGCCGCGCTTTTTCGTCAGCGCCGCCATAGCGTTGCAGCAAGCCATCGCGTGTGCGCGCGCGAAGAAATTGCATTTCCGTTGCGCCGTCCGGCGCCGGATATTTCGGGAATTGGTATCCCAGATCTTTCAAAGTGAATTCCAGGCGCGAGGAAAGTATTCCGGTGTTGGCGATCGCTTCGGGAATGTCGCGAAACAATCGCGCCATCTCCGCGGGCGATTTCACATGGCGCTCGGCGTTGCGCGTGAGCAAACGTCCGGCGGTGGCCAGCGTGCGGTGATGGCGCAGCGAAGTGAAAACGTCCAGCACTTCCCGTTCCTGCGGCAGCGCGTGGCACACGCCGTTTGTCGCCAGCAAAGGCAGGCGCGCGCTTCGCGCGATTTCGAGCGCGGCTTGGTTGCGCGCCTCTTCTTCGCGCGAAAAATGGCGCTGCAATTCGATGTACACATTGCCGCGGCCAAAAAGTTCCGCGAGCCGCTGAACGCAGGCGATTCCGCTCGCGATTCCTCCGTGCGCCAGCGCGTGCGCCAGCGGACCTTCGTCGCCGCCCGTAAGGCAAATCAGGCCCGCGGAATTGCCGATAAATTCTTGCTCGTCCACGTGGCCTTCGTTTTTTGGCGCGCGCAATTTCATGCGCGTGATCAGGCGGCAAACGTTTTGGTATCCTTCGCGCGACGCCACCAGCAGCGGATAGCGCCAGCCATCGGCCGCGGTGACCTCCGCGCCGATATGCGCCCGCACGGAAAGCTTCTTGGCGGCCAGATAAAATCGCGGCGCGCCATACATGCCGTCGCGATCGAGCAGCGCCATGGCGCCCATTTCATGCTTGGCGCATTCCCCGGCCAGCGCTTCGGGCAGCGAAGCGCCTTCCAGAAAACTGAAGGCGGAGCGCGCGTGCAGTTCGATGTACTTCAATCGTAGACTCCGCGCACAAACCAGCTTCGGCGCAAACCGTCGAAATAAATGCGATACATCCCATCGCGCAGAGACGCTTCGGAATTCGCGGCTGGATTTTGCTCGCGCGCGCCGCTGGCCGAACGGCCGGCGGAAACGGAATCGCAGCGAATCTCGATGTCCCATTCGTCGTGCTGCCACACATCGTCGCCCCACCAATTTCCCGATGTGCGCCATGGGCCGGAGGCCGCGATCACTTCCGCGCGCGCGCCGCAAAACGCGATGCGCACGGGGCACTCTTCGCGCAGTTCGACCCGCGCCGCGAAGGGCGGCCTAAAAACGCGCAACGCCGTCGCGGGTTCTTGCGCCGCGGCGCTTTTTCCGTTTCGAGCAAGCTCGGCTTCTTTCAAAACAATTTCAAAGCGGTCCATCCGGAATTCGCCTTGAAGATGCGTATCCATTAGTTCGGGCGAGCCGACATTCGCTTCGCCCACCAGATTCCCCAGACGCGCAAGCATCAGTTCCCATTTTTCGGGATCGGGAAAACCCGCCAGAAACAATCCGCCTTGCGTCGAACGCGGCGCGGCGGGATCGGCGGCGATCACAACTTTTTTGATCGCGGCCGACGGCGGATCGGCCTGCAGCTTCAAGCGCAGCAATCGCAGAAGCATTTTGGAATCGCGCATCGGCACAGGCAGCGTCACGTTATTTTCGTAAATGGACGCGCCCGGTTTTTGGCGCGAGCCTTCTTCCAGTGTGCGAATGTTTTTTTCAGGAGAGCGCTCCAGATCGAATCGCAGGCGGATCGTTTGCACCGCGAGAGAACGCGCATTTAAGCGAGCGCACAATTGGTCGAGCAGCCGGCCAAGAATAAACGCCAGCGGCTCGAGTTCCGCCACGGCGTCGTCGAGTTCCATCTCTTCCTCAAAACTGCCGGCCGGTTCGGCAAGAATCAGCGAGCGCCGGATTTCGCCGCGCGCCATTGCCTGGAGGCGCACGCCTTCCTGCCCCAGTCGTTCCGACAAATCCAGAACGGGCAAGGCGGCCAGCGCCGCGCAACTGCGCACTCCCCAGCGTTCCAATGTTCCCAAAAGTTCCGCGGACGGCGAAAGCGCCTCGACCGGCAGCGGCCCCAAACGTTCCGATTCCTGGCCCGCGGGAATCAACGCGATCCCCGAAAAACTGCGCGCGGCGATGATCGCGGGCTCAATCTCGGCGGCGATCGCGATGCTTGCCGAAAGTCCCAGGCCGCGGGCGCGCCGCGCCAATTCGCTCGCGATCGTCCCTTCGGAGTTGTAAAGAACCTGCAGGCCCGCCAGATCGAGAACGATCGTGTCCGGCGCAACATCTTCCAGGCGCGGTGAAAAGGACCAGCCGAGATCGAGCAAAGCCGCATGCGCGGATCGTTCCTGCGCATGGGCCTGCGCGCTGGAACGATGGCGAATTTCAATGCCGCGGAACTGCTCCGCCTGAGACTTCGCCATGCCGGGCGCAATTCCCGCGCGCGTGGCGGTTGCGCTGGCCGCCACAACAATCTCCAACGGAGGAGTTCCTTCGATGAGCACCAGGGCGCGGCCGTGAAGATCGGGTTCGGCGCGCACCACGGCCTGCAGCATGAAATCGGGAACGTGAATGGCGGCGAAGGCCATAGGAACGCGGTCGGGAAAGAAACCTGCCCAATCCTCACCTCGCTGATGAATCGTTTCCGACGCGGCTGAAGTAACTCCACAGCGCTTTGGTTTTAAATGTTGACGCCCTGCCGTCCGCGATTGCCGGAGCGGCTCCATGGCCGCCATACGCGTTCGCGACCGATTGCACGCGGGAGCGGATTCGTTCGGCGCGCACCTCAAATCCATCGAACAGACATGACACCGAATGCCGGAAAAAACCGGGGCCGCAAATTTCCGGCACCGCGATCCGGCATGTCGGTTCGGCTTCGAGACGCAGAACCAGCGACGCGCAGGTTTTTGCCTGAGACTCGCGGTTCAGAAGAATCAGAATCGTCGGCGTGTTTTCCACCGCGCGCCGCAGACGAAACCAGACATTCAGCGGCACGTGGCGGATGGTTTTCCAGAAAATATCGCTCAGATCGAGAGCGATCATACCGAAGCCGCCGCCCTGCAAAAGCAGATCCGTGGCGCGCAGGGCGTGGTCCAGATTTCGGCAGCGCACCCACAACAATTTTTTCAATTCCACGCCCGCCTCGCGCGCCGAATGCGGATCGAAGGCATCGCATCCATCCACAAGGGCGCACGCTTCGCCCGTGGTTGTGCGTGACGCCAAAGCCGAAAGCAGCAAGCTGGTGCGGCCCGCGCAGACCGGGCCGCAAATTTCCGTCAGCCCGCCGCGCGGCAAGCCACTGGTCAGGAAATCGATTTCGGCAATGCCCGCGGAAACCGTTTCAAAAAGCTGGCGATCGCGAACCACAAAAGGCGCGGGAATGCGCCCGGCCAGAGCGGCTTCGAGTTTCGATCGCAGCGCGGAAAGGTTTTGAGGCACGGGAATCGCGCGGGCGCGAGGCAAGTGGCCGTCTCCAATGTTCGCTTTTTGTTCGCCTATGACAATTCTGGAAGAAGCTGCCGCGATTGTCAAGCAGCCTCCGCCCGGGTTGCATATCGGGAAGCACACAGGAAAAAACGACAGGCATTCGACACAGCCTCAGGCATTCCGCGAAGGGCATGCGCGTTGCGATTTGACATCTATACGCTATCGGCGTATACTTGCGTTTATACGCTAAAGGCGTACCATAGCCGGAATGGAATTCGTCGAAGCCCCGGCGTTTACTCGATACGTCTCCGATTATCTCGGTGATGACGACTACCGGAAGTTGCAGAGCCAACTGGCGACCAATCCTGACTCCGGTGATTTGATTCCTGGAACGGAGGTTTCCGAAAGCTCCGCTGGGCAGATTCGAAGCGTGGCAAAGGCCGCAGAGGTGGCCTGCGAATCATCTACTACTACTTCTTGTCCGACCAACAGATTTGGCTGATGACGCTCTACGGCAAGAACGAGGCCGCCGACCTGACGCCGAAACAAAAGAAGGTTCTGAAAAACGCGATCGAAGCCGAATTGCAAACACGCAAGACACAGCGGCGTGTCCGAGGACAAAGATTACGGAGGATATGGTAATGGCCAAGAGACAAATCTTCGACGAACTCGCGGAAGGCGTGGCGGCGATGAAGAGCCATCGCGAAGGCAAGCTCACGCTGCGCACCTACAAAATCGAGCCAGCGCCGCTTCCCAAGGTTGATTCAAAGCTAATTAAGGACACGCGGAAGAAGCTACGTTGCTCACGAGCCGTCTTCGCGCGGAAGTTGCGGGTCAACAAACGGACCCTCGAGAAGTGGGAACAGGGGCGCGGAAGACCCAATCGCCAAGCATCCGCGCTGGTGCTTCTGGTGCGCAAATATCCCGATACGCTCGAACGCTTGGAAAAACTCGGCGCCGCGTAAGTGCATCGGCGCAATTCCCGCGAACCTGATCGCGCTCGGATACGTAATCTGCCTGTAACACGACTCAGTTAGCCTAGGGCTCCTTGAGATTCAACCGATGGCCAGAATCTCGCGGGACGCCCGAAAGCCGTTGCGGGAGCGGCATGAAATGTTCTGGCATCGCGGCGGGCAATCCGATGGAACGGATGTTTCGATTGATGGACATCGTCCTGTACCGTAAAGTTTGTGAAATGATTCGAGCGCACTTTTCCGCCGACACCGGGAAAACCGAATGAACGCCAAGTCCTACGATCTGGTGGTGATCGGCAGCGGCCCCGCGGGGCAAAAGGGCGCGATCGCGGCGGCGAAGCTCGGCAAGCGCGTGGCGATGGTCGATCGCAGTGAAATGCTGGGCGGCATCTGCATTCATGGCGGCACGGTGCCCAGCAAGACGCTGCGCGAAGCGATCCTGCACTTGACCGGATTCCGGCACCGCTCGTTCTACGGCAACGACTACAACGTGAAAAATAAAGTCTCGATCCGCGATCTGGCAAGCCGCGTGACGCAGGTCGTGGAGCGGGAGACCGGAGTGGTCCGCGATCAGCTTCGGCGCAACGACATCGAACTGTTCGGCGGGACGGCGCGCTTCCTGGACGCCAACACGATCGAGGTGGAAGGCGAAGAGCAGGCGCACTTGCTGAAGACCGAGTACGTGCTGATCGCCTGCGGGACGCGGCCGGCGCGGCACGCCGATATTCCGTTTGACGGGAAACAGATCCTGGCCGGCGATCAATTTTTTCAGATGGACGAGATTCCGAAGGAGATGATCATCGTCGGCGGCGGAGTGATCGGCCTGGAATTCGCGTCAATGCTGACGGCGCTCGGCGTGGTGATCACGCTGATCGAGCAGCGGTCGGCGGTGCTCGATTTCGTGGATGGCGAAATCGTGGAGGCGCTTTGCTATCACATGCGCCACCAGGGCGCGATCTTCCGCCTGGGCGAAAAAGTGGTGAAGATCGACCGCGACGAGCGCGGCCGCGTGACGGCGCATCTGGAAAGCGGCAAGCGAATTCACGGCGAAGTGCTGCTGCACGCGGTGGGGCGGCAGGCCAACACGGATCTGCTCAATCTGGAAGCTGCCGGGCTTTCGGCGGGAGCACGCGGCAAGCTGGCGGTGAACGATAGTTTTCAGACAGCGGTGCCGAATATCTACGCGGCGGGCGACGTGATCGGTTTCCCGTCGCTGGCGGCGACTTCGATGGAGCAGGGCAGACTGGCGAGCTCGCACATCTTTGGAGTGCCGGGGCGCACGTCGCCGGGGCTGCTGCCGTACGGGATTTACACGATTCCGGAAATCTCGATGGTGGGAGAGACCGAACTCTCGCTGACGAACGCCAAGATTCCGTTCGAGGTGGGCGTGGCGAAATATGAGGAGCTGGCGAAGGCGCAGATCGTGGGTGATCACACGGGGCTGCTGAAACTTCTGTTCGATCCGGATACGCGCAAAGTGCTGGGCGTGCATGCGATGGGCGAGAACGCGGCGGAGATCGTGCACATTGGCCAGGCGGTGCTGAGCTTCGGCGGCACGATGGACTATTTCCGCGACACGGTATTCAACTATCCGACGTTCGCGGAAGCATATAAGGTGGCGGGACACAACGGCCTCAACAAACTGTAGGCGATTTGCGATTCGCGCGGACCTCGCAATTGAATCGATTTTCACACGCGACAAAGTATTTCTACGCTCCATAGATTTTTCGGATTGGACTTCCCCGCACCGGCTTTCTATCTTCTGTGCATTGACGGTGGGCACGGAGCGCCCAACGATGCGTTGCGGTGTCTTCGCACAAGATGCTATGAGTTCTGTAGCCGCCATCGGGGCCAACTTTGCCTAAGGACACTCCCAACTCGCCGAATACCTTCACGGTGGAAAGCGATCGCACCGCGCTGACCAAAGCGGCGCTGAAGCGCGCGTTCCGCGACAATTTGTTTTACGAGCAGGGAAAATTCCCCGCGCTGGCCACGCAAAAAGATTATTACCTCGCGCTGGCTTCCACGGTGCGCGACCGGCTGCTGCACAGGTGGGTGAGCACGGCGGAGGCTTATACCAGAGAAGGTTCGCGCACGGTGGCGTATTTGTCGGCGGAATTTCTGATGGGGCCGCACCTCGGGAACAATTTGATCAACCTGGGAATCTATGACCGGGTGAAGCAGGCGGTCACTGAGCTGGGATTGGATTTCGATGAGCTGGCGGCGCAGGAAGAGGAGCCGGGGCTGGGCAACGGCGGTCTGGGGCGGCTGGCGGCGTGCTTTCTCGATTCGCTGGCAACACTGGAGATTCCGTCGCTGGGATATGGGATTCGCTACGAATACGGAATTTTCGAGCAGGAGATTGTGGATGGCTGGCAGGTGGAACGAACGGATAAGTGGTTGCGCTTCGGCAATCCATGGGACTTGATGCGGCCGGAATGGGCCGTGGAGGTTTACCTCGGCGGACACACGGAGCGCTCGGACGGCGGACCGGGGCGAAGTCCGGTGCGCTGGGTGCCGGACCGGACGGTGATCGGAGTTCCGTACGACACGCCGATCCTGGGATATCACACGAACACGGCCAACACGCTGCGATTGTGGCGCGCGGAAGCGCCGGAATCGTTTGATTTCGCGGTGTTCAATCGCGGGGATTACTACGGCGCGGTGAACAGCAAGGTTTTTTCGGAAAACATCACCAAGGTGCTTTACCCCAACGACGAATCGATTCACGGCAAAGAGCTGCGGCTGCAACAGCAGTTCTTTTTCGTGTCGTGCTCGTTGCAGGATATGTTCCGCATCCTGCAGGGGCAAAAAATTCCGATCGAGCGCTTTCACGAAAAATTCGCGATCCAGTTGAATGACACGCACCCGGCGATAGCCGTGCCGGAGCTGATGCGCTTGCTGGTGGACGTGCACGGCATGGAATGGGAACAGGCGTGGGACATCACGCAGAAATCGATCAGCTACACCAATCACACGATCATGCCCGAGGCGCTCGAGCGCTGGCCGGTGAGCATGTTCGCGCGGCTGCTGCCGAGGCACTTGGAAATCATTTACGACATCAACGCGAGATTCCTGATCGAGGCGCGCGAGCGCTGGCCGGGCGATGCGGCGCGCATCGCGCGGATTTCGCTGATCGACGAGAGCTACGACCATCACATCCGCATGGCGAACCTGGCGTGCGTGGGAAGCCACGACATCAACGGCGTGGCGGCGCTGCACACCGAACTGTTGAAGGAGGACGTGCTTTCGGACTTCAACGCGCTGTGGCCGGCAAAATTCAGCAACAAGACCAATGGCGTGACGCCGCGGCGCTGGATCGCGCTGAGCAATCCGAAACTCGCGGCGCTGATCACGGACGCGATCGGCGAGGCGTGGATCACGGAGCTCGACGAACTGCGGAAGCTCGAACCGTTCGCCGACGACAGCGGATTCCGCGCGAAGTGGCGCGAAGTGAAGCGCGCCAACAAACGGGAACTGGCGGCGTTAACGGAAAAGCGGACGGGTTTGGCGATCGATCCGGATTCCATCTTCGACGTGCAGGTGAAGCGCATCCACGAGTACAAGCGGCAGCACCTGAATATTTTGCAGGTGATCGCAATGTACAACCGGATGAAATCGGATTCGACGTACAATCCCGCGCCGCGCACATTTATTTTCGGCGGCAAGGCGGCGCCGAGCTACCAGATGGCCAAGCTGATCATCAAGCTGATCAACTCGGTGAGCGACGTGCTGAACCGCGACGACGCGGTGCGCGACCGGCTGAAGGTGGTGTTTCTGCCGAACTTCAACGTGACCAGCGGGCAGCGGATATATCCGGCGGCGGAGCTTTCCGAGCAGATCTCGACGGCGGGCAAGGAAGCTTCGGGCACGGGGAACATGAAATTCTGCATGAACGGCGCGCTGACGATCGGCACGTTCGACGGCGCGAACATCGAGATTCTGGAAGAAGTGGGCACGGACAATTTCTTTTTGTTCGGCCTGAAGACCGAGGAAGTGGCCGCGCTGAAGGCGCAGGGATATCGCCCGTCGGATTTTTGCGACGCCAATGCCGAGCTGCGCGAGGCGATCGACTTGATCCGCAAAGGCACTTTTTCGCGCGGCGACGCGGATCTGTTCCGCTCGCTGATCGATACGCTGCTGTGGAGCGATCCGTTTATGGTCATGGCGGATTTCCAATCGTACGCGGAGTGCCAGGCGCGCGTGAACGACGTGTACATGGACCAGGAACGCTGGACGCGCATGTCGATACTGAACTCGGCGCGGTCGGGGAGATTTTCTTCCGATCGCACGATCCGCGAATATTGCCGTGAAATTTGGCGCGTGAAGAATGTGCCGATCCGCCTGCTGACACAGGAAGAAGTGACAACCGCCGCAGTGCAGTAAACCACCCGCCGTCCCGCGGAAAGCGGCGGGAAAACTGGCGCGGACCCCCACCCCCCATGTTTTTTGGAAGTGTTGATTCTGGGAGGGTTAAAGTGAAAAATCGCAGAAGTGTTGATTCTAATAAGCTTGAAATCGTTTGCAATGAGTGCGATACGAAAGCGCCACGATTTCTTGGAAGTGTTGATTCTAAAGGGGGTTATGGGCCTAGTAAGTCCTCCATAATCAACACTTCTGAGAAATTCGGGTGATGCTTTAAGTTCGCGCTCGCCGGGCGGTGTGGATCGGAGGAACGGCGGGCGGGACGAGTCGCACGAACCGCCGTTCCGACAAGTCGGAACCCGCTGCATCACTCGTCCCGATCGGATCGGGACTCGCAGGAGAGGCTCGCCGCCGAAGCTGGTCGACGCGGAAGGAGATATGGCGCTTTCGCGATTCATGCGGGATGATAGCATGAATGGCAATGCGATGTCAATATTATCTTTGAGTTATTCGAATACGAGGGCTAAAGTTCATCAATCTTAAGGATTTCGCTGCGATGGTGGCTCAACGCCTTGACGCCGTTTTATCGCACGTCTCGTGGAAAACGTCCCGTCTGGAACGAGCTTTCAAAGGCGACACACCCCGGGCTGCACAGAGCGCAGCCCGACGGACGCTCTATTTTGCTCTAAGCTGAAGCTTGCTGATGCTATCGTCCGCGCGTGGCATGAAAAAAGAATTGTCGGCAAAGGGTGCGCCACCCGCCCCAGGTTTCCGCGATTCACAATGAATGCGCGAGAGTCGCTTCTTCAAAGTCCCAGAGCCTGCGCTTCGCACCGTTTGCCAAGACTTGTTTCACGGTGTGGTACGAAACTTCGGGAGGGACATCCACTGAAAAAAATCCGGGGATGTGACTCAGCTCGCTGGGGCAACCGATTTTACGCAGACTCGCCCTAAGCTCCTGAACGCGCTCGTCACGAGGACGACTATCGATCGAGTCGCGGAAAATTGTTACCCGAATCGTCGAGTGGCCAGAGGCCTCAGCCAGAGTCTCGAACCAAAGAACGCCATCGGACCTCTGTTGGGCCGTGACGATATCAAACGAGCTAACTCCGCATACGAAAAAGGGAATATTATCAATCCGAAACCGCCCCCGTCCAAGTGCGGTTGCCCACAGTGATTCCACCGAAGCGGGGGGATAGCCGTCCTCGCCCTGCGCCAGGCCAAAATGCACCTTTACCTTTCGGGCGTCGCCGCTAGGGGATGATGTCGATGTCGAACGGTACAACCTCGGGATCCTCGACGGGGGGCTCATTCGGAACTGAATCTCCTTTGGCATTATTACATCCGCGGCATAGGACTTGTCCATTGCTGGGGCTCCCGTCGCCGCCTCTAGATTGCGGATATGCGTGGTCCACGTTGGTTTCGTTCTGCGCCGGGGTTACGCCTGCTTGACTTTGCTGGGCTGGGACAGTCGGCTGGCCACAGTTCTCACACGTGGTCTGCCCGTCGTGGGCGTCTTGGTTGTCACGAATAACCTCGTTTCTTCCGGCTCGTGTCATCGGCCGGTAGGCCCGCGGCCCGCCCCACGTTCCTCTAATAAGGGCACCAATGGATAAGACCCCTCCTGAGAACCACGATTTGACTCGACTCCAGAGGGATTGTTTACGAGCGGGAACGATCACAGTGACACCCGGCACCACGCAGGGACCGGCGTTCGGATCACAGTAAGTGGTCGCACCCTCGGGATTAGCGGGGTTCGCGCCGTTAGTTGGGGACGAGGTGCTGTCCGCTTGGATGAGAGAGCCTGTGTGATACGGAACGTTTTCGCACTCCACATGGCCATCTTGATAGCAATTCGTCCCGGTTGCTTGTGGTGCCATGCCGCTTGGATCGACCAACTCCAGGGGCGAATCGCGGACGTACGAGTAGGCGTTCCACGTCTGCGGGTCCTTCGGATTCGCCCCAGCATTGCCTGGGTCCGGACTCATGAAGCGAGCAAGAGAGAACGCATCGTATCGAGCGCCGAAATTATCGAGGTTCGATTCCGTGTCGCGTTCCTTGCCGGTGAATTTGTAGTTGTTGCCGCTGATGGCAGAGGCGACGTAGCATTCGCTGCCGTAGGGACAGTAGTCGATGTCGTCCAGAATGCCGCCGGTAGCGTTGGTCACGACGCGTGCCGAGCCAAGCTGGTCGTCCAAGTAGTATTCCACATTGCCCGAAGAATCGCGGCGAGCGATGCGCCTCCCGCCGAACATGACGTATTCATGGAACGCGCTATCGGTGGTGCTTCCTGTTCCGTCCGTCTCGTCGAGCGCCTCGTTGCCAGCACCATACCAATACAGCTCGTAGAAATTGGGCGAGGTGCTCGGGGAATATTTTTCCACGCGTTGTCCATCGCCGTCATAGAAATAATCAAATCCCGCGGTGGAGGCGGGTGGCCCTCGATAAGAACGAAGGCGTTGTCAAGGCGCAGAACGGCCCTGGAATCTCAAATACTTCTACGGACAAGGCCGTTAACGCTGAGCGCGTTGGGCGGCTACGGTGCGG